>ODAI012580102.1_pt1 | contig 47167 bp, 50 predicted proteins | sample 1539321 | NCBI WGS metagenome assembly ODAI01 (sample SAMN02144231, study PRJEB22623) | gut metagenome | biome: sheep rumen | host: Ovis aries | place: New Zealand
ATGACAAGGTAGACAGAATGGTAAATATCTGGAACCAGTATCAGTGTATGGTAACATTCAACCTTTCACGTTCTGCTTCATACTTTGAAAGCGGTATCGGACGCGGAATGGGCTTCCGTGACTCCAACCAGGATATCCTCGGATTTGTTCACCAGATCCCTGAGCGTGCAAGAGAAAGACTTATCGACATCGCTTCAACTCAGCTTTCAGACGGCGGATGCTATCACCAGTATCAGCCTCTCACAAAGAAGGGTAATGCTGATATCGGCGGCGACTTCTCAGATGATCCGCTCTGGATGATCCTTTCTGTTGCTGCTTACATCAAGGAAACAGGCGACTGGGGCATCCTCGATGCAAACGTTCCTTTCGATGACGATCCGAACGGCAAGCACACTATGCTCGAGCACCTCAATGTTTCCTTCTACCACATCGTTAATAACCTCGGACCTCACGGTCTCCCGCTGGCTATGAGAGCTGACTGGAACGATTGTATCAATCTCTCCTGCTTCTCTGATACACCCGGTGAGTCCTTCCAGACATACACCAATCCTAAGTTTGCAGCTGAGGGCGGTTACTCCAAGATCGCTGAGTCTGCTTTCGTTGCAACTCTCTTCACATACACAGGTCCTGCTTTCGTAGGCATCTTAGAGCATCTCGGAAAGGCTGACGAAGCTGCAAAGGCTCAGGCTGAGATCGACAAGATGAAGGAAAATGTTATGAAGTCCGCTTTCGACGGCGACTGGTTCATCAGAGCTTATGACGCTAACGGCGAAAAGATGGGCTCCAAGGAGTGCGAGGAAGGTAAGATCTTCATCGAGCCTCAGGGCTTCGCAGTTATGTCAGAGATCGGTAAGGATCAGGGTGCAGATATCAAGACTCTGAATTCTATCGATAAGTACCTCAACTGTGAGTTCGGTCTCGTTCTCAATAACCCTGCATTCACAAAGTACTATATACAGTACGGTGAGATCTCCACATATCCCGGCGGATATAAGGAGAATGCCGGTATCTTCACACATAACAATGCTTGGATCATCTGCGCTGAGGCTTATGCCGGCAGAGGTGACAAGGCATTTGAATACTACAGCAAGATCGCTCCTGCTTTCACTGAGGAGACATCCGATATACATAAGACAGAGCCTTATGTATACGGCCAGATGATCGGCGGTAAGGATGCTAAGAACTTCGGCCAGGGCAAGAACTCATGGCTCACAGGTACTGCTGCTTGGAACATGGTAGCTATTTCCCAGTACATCATCGGTGTACAGCCTGTTTTCGACGGACTTAAGGTTGATCCTTCAATTCCTCACGAGTGGGACGGCTTCACTGCTACCCGTAAGTTCCGTGGTGCTACTTACAATATCACTGTCAAGAACCCTGACCACGTTTGCAAGGGTGTTAAGTCGCTGACTGTTGACGGCAAGGCTGTTGACGGCTGTGTGATCCCTGCTTGCGACGGCGGCGTTCACGAAGTTGAAGTTGTAATGGGCTGATCTATGCAATGAATAAAGGACAGGCTTTCTAAAGCCTGTCCTTAGTTTTTCTACAGCTCCATAATACCATATGCAATTGTTCGGGCGGTGAATCAACGTCCGGATAAAACTTTTTTGAAAGTCTCGGGCGGATATCTGTATCCGCCCTTAATATTTTATCCATAAAAAAGTAATATACTGCTTACATTATGATAACTGCCCCGGCCTCGCCACTGTCATGTGCACAATAATCTCCTATAATTAAGACTATATTGCATATGCAGTAATATTTCTCATATGAATAATAATGCTTTTTTACTGATTATATCGGCAAATACGCCGTTTTTATATTGACATTGACAAAAAGCTGTGTTAGAATAAGTGTACAATAATCTTTCTGATCTGAAGCAGGTTTAGGCGCCTGCTGAAAAAACATGAGAAATCAATTATGGGAGGAACAAATATGAAGCTTTTTCAAAAAACTCTGGCCGGCCTTTTCGCATTATGCATGAGCACTGCGTGTATATCTGATCTGGCTGCCGCAAAGCCCGGACTTTCAATGACAGCAGATGCAGCTACAAAAAACGTCTCTTCCACAATGAAGTGGGATACCCTCAGAATAGGCGGAGGCGGATTCGTTTCAGGCATAATCACAGGCAAAAAGGAAATGTATGCCCGTACCGATGTAGGCGGTGCTTACAAATATAACTACGATACCGAAAGCTGGGAGCAGCTCTTCGATTTCATCACAGATGCAGACAGAGGTCTTCTCAGCGTTGACGCTATCGCTATAGACCCGACAGACGATAACACCGTTTACTTCCTCTGCGGATGCGCTTATTTCTCCGCTGAAAAAACTGTTATCTTCAAGACTACTGACGGCGGCAAGACCATGAAGGAGATCGACGTTACAAATCTCATCAAGGTAATGGGTAACGGCTATGGAAGACAGTGCGGTGAAGCTATCGCTGTTGACCCTGACAATCCGAAGGTGATCTATGCCGGCGGAGATGTTACCAGCAATGAAAAATCCGTTTCCGCACTTATCAAGTCTACCGACGGCGGTGAGACCTGGGCTCCTGTTAAGGGATATGATGACCTCGGCCTCTTCGATTCAACTACAAAATGGCCTACATGGACAGAAAATATTGCACGTTCCGTAACTAATGGTGAGTACCAGACCCAGAACGGTGTGGCTGCTATCGCTGTAACAGGCGGAAAAGTGTATGTGGGTACTTCCAAGAACGGTACATCTAATGTACACGTTGCAAGCACAAAGGATGATAAGTTCAGTGTGCTATCAAAGGATCTCCCTACAAACTTCTTCCCCTCACGCATAAATATCGATCCTAACGGCGATCTGCTCATAACTTATATGGCAGACTTCAACTTCGGCGGCGCAGACGGCGGCGGATTCCGCTATCATCCTGCTGACGGCAAGGTAACACAGCTCTTCAGCAAAGCTGGCCTTGGCTCAATGTGGGCTGATCCTTCAAATCCCGATCACCTTATCACAAGCACCTGCGGTAAATTCGAGGATCAGGAGTGGCAGCCCTGGACTGATGAACACGGCGCTGTATGGGGAGATCAGTACTACCGCTCATTTGACGGCGGTGCCACATGGCAGAACTTCACTCCCGGCAAACAGGACGGCTGGGGCGGTCCGCTTATTTCTGACTACCTCAAGGACGGCGGCTTCGACTGGATCAAGGATGATTTCGCTATCCACTGGTCAGGAACTGTTGTTACCGATCCCCGTGACAGCAGCAGAATGTTCATAACCTCAGGAAACGGTGTGTTCCTGGCAAGCAATATATGGAGCACCGATCAGAATAAGCTCCCTACTTTCACATTCCACCCCAACGGCATAGAGGAAGTAGTTTCCCTTGATTTCGTCAGCACATCAGACGGCCTCGACCTCTCAGCCATAGGTGACTACGACGGCTTCCAGCATAATGCTATCGATGAGGTAGGCATACAGTACAAGCCCGTTATGGGAAGTACATCTGCTATTGCTGTTTGCCCTCAGAATACTGATGTATGGGCAAGACTGGCTGAGGGTGATAACGGCGGCGGATATTATACCACCGACAGAGGCAAGACCTGGACTGCCTTCACACCCTCCACCAAGGGCGGAAAGCTGGCTATCGCTGAGACTGCAAAGGGCAAATACCGTATCTTCAACACCGGCAAGAACGACGGCGGCGTTGCATACTCAGATGACTGGGGCAAGACCTGGACCAATTGCGAGGGTATCCCCTCACAGTACGGCTCCAAGCCCACTATGCTCCTGATAGAGCCTGATGACCCGAACACAGTTTATGCATATGCAACATACTTCAATTCTTCATGGCATTACTCAAAGACAGAGCCCGATGCTTCCGATGCACAGTATAAGCTCTGCATCAGTACAGACGGCGGAAAAAACTTCACATCCACAGATATCTGTATGTACGACCAGTGCGACAGCGCAGGACGTATCGCATATCTTGAAAAAGGACATCTTATCCTCGGCGGCGGCTGGTACGGAATGTACGATGTTGTTATAAAGGACGGCAAGCCCACTGTAACAAAGATAGACGGTGTAAGCTACTGCAAGACCGCCGGCTACGGCGCTCCTGAAAAGAAGGGCGGCCCCAATACTATCTACTTCTACGGCAAGGCTGCTGAAAACGATCCCGAAGGCATCTACCGCTCAACAGACGGCGGAAAGAGCTGGGTATGCATCAATACCGATCACCTCTACGGCGGTACAGGAAACGGAAATTACATCGTCGGCGATATGGATGAATTCGGCAAGGTTTATATGTCCACAGTTGGCTGCGGTATCGTTGTTGGATATCTCTCAGACGGTACAGATCCCGATCCTCAGCCTGCAACTCAGCCTACCACAACTACTGAAGATAAGGATATCGTATGGGGCGATGCTGACTGCGACGGCTTTGTAAAGATGAATGATGCTGTTCTTGTAATGCAGAGCATCTCCAACGGCGACAGATTCGGCGAGGACGGTTCTGATCCCAAGAGGATCACTGCCAAGGGCAAGCGCAATGCCAATGTATATGAGAACTCCACCAGCAGTCTTACTCCTCAGGACGCTCTCTATATACAGAAGTATCTCCTCCACTCAGTAAAGTCCCTTGACCCCAAGGATTTTGTAAAAGAATAAGTTACCTCTCATAAAGCAACATATCCAAAAAATAACGGCGGTACGCTGAAGATGCGTGCCGCCGTTGTTCTTTTACAGGAGCTTTACTGCCGGAGAAATTTATCGTGGTAGACGCTGATCTCTGTCACCACTCCCCGGCTGTCTCCCCTGACATTTACCGAGGCTATCCTCTCAGATGATATGCTCCCGAAGCTGATGATATCCGACAGATCCTCGCCGTGGTAGCCTGCATAGGAACAGAATATCCTGCTGCGGCCTCTGTAGGCAGCCTTGTCATGGTAGACAGGCGCCTGAGAAGGATCTCTCAGAAACTGCATATCAAGATCGAAATACTTGTGACGGACTATCTTAGCGGCGATAACATCCACATCCTCATAGTCGAAATTGCCGTAATCGCCGGAAATATCAGCCATATGGAAATTACTGACGAGCCTGCGGCCTGCTATCGAGCTTCCGACAGAGATAAGCTCATCCGCTGAATATGAGAAGCGCTCCGGAGACGGGACAGCTGTCATCCTGACGCAGTTAGTCCCTCTGATATAGGGATAGCCTCCGGTCAGCTTATATGTGAGATTGACTATATTCTCCCACATCGATGTATTCTTCTCAACATAGATATAACTGCTGGTATCAGAATTGTCCTCATGGGTCACATATGGAAGCGGATAGAAGCCGTCCATAAGTGCATTTATGGATATACCGTACTTTATACCCGGTTCAAGCTGATTCTGACAGAGCAGCGAAGTAAAGCTCCGGGAGCTGACTGCTGCAATGTCACAGCCGCCGGAGCGTGTTATAGTGAGGCTGTCGATAAGCCCGTGATGAAGCGTTATCCCGCCGATAACAAGACTTGCCTCAGCTATCTGTGAAGCGTCTGTGCCGGAGACCACAAACCTTGCATTCAGGGACGTATAGGCAATATATGCATCCTTCCGGAAGCTGAATGATATCACCTTATCCGAGGTTATCACAGCCCCGGATATAGTTTTCAGAACTATACTTACACTCATCGTCCCTCCTCCTCTTCCGCACCGGTACTGAGCACCGAGAGCTCCGCATAGATAAATGCCTCCCCCTTATCCTCAGCTTTGAAGGACTGTATGCGGCAGTCTGAAAAGCTGAGCCCACGGTATTCCACCGTAAAGGACTGTCCGTCCCTGAGCATATCGCTTGCAGCCGCAACAAATCCCAGAGGTGAATCCGCATCACAGATACGTCCGCTGAAAGTGAGCTTCATAAGCTTAGGGAAACTGTTTGTAACAAGCCCTCCCCCGTCAGCCGACGAGGTCTCTGAAAAAGCTCTTGTCTCCTCAGCACGGAAGCTCTCACACCACAAGGTATGATCCCCGAATGTTACCGGCACAGCCTCACGCTCTGTAAGGGTAGTGATACTGCTCATGCGCTGCTCCTTTCTGTCCTGATGATACCTCCTGCCGACAGCTTTACTGTCATAACAAGTCTGCGGATATTGGAATCCGGTTTAAGTGTAAGGCTCCTGAGAGAGCAGTTAAGGTCTGACATTGCCTCCACTGCCGGAGCGATATACTGGTCAAAATAATCGTAAAGCTGTTCCATGGTCCAGCACTCAGGAGCGGTTATCCTGAGGGAGAGCTCCGCCTTGAAAGGCAGATATATAGTGCTCAGCGAATATATCGGAGTGCTGCACTCAAAGGAGCTTACATCTATCACAGTAAATATGCTGCGTCCCTTTTTCTGTATATCCACAGCGTCAAAGGCGCTGTAAACGTGGGAAGCCCCGCTTGCACGGAGTCTTGCTGCTGTTTCCTCCATAAGCTTTCTGAGCATATCAAATCTCCTTTCCGCCGGAGAAGCTCATAAAGACAAATGTCCCTGAGCTGATAAGGCCGCTGCACAGGTCAAGATAATCCCGAAGAAGGCTCTCAGCGTAGGCTGCAGAGCTGTCCTGACCTGATGACGGCATTTTGCCGGCATAGACAAATTTATCCCGGTCACGGGCTGCCATTATACGGCGGACCCTGTAGAATGCGATAGCTGCACTGAGAAAGTCAAGCCTTATATCAGAGGCATCAGCGTCCGGGAGCAGCATTTTCTCTGTTTCCTTCATGGCAAGGCGTATCATCGGAATATACGGGTCCGTATCCTCCTCGCCGGAAAACAGTGAAAAAAGTGATTTTACTGATTCGATATTCATAATACCTCCTATCTCATAGCAAACTGCTCGGAGCCATCCTTTTCGTCGTCATCCGGTCTGAGCTGCACCATAGGCTCACTGCGTGTTCTCTGGTTTTCGAGAGAACGCTTGAAGCTTACAAGCTGCCCGGTGTTCATAGAAGCCGAGGTCAGTGCAGCAGCATCCGAAGCAGACCTTCCGCCCACAAAATAAGCCAGCCTCCGGATATCTCTGCGGAGCTCATTATCCGCCTCTTCAAGAGCAGGATATACCGCAGCCGCCGTTACAGTTTCTGATGAAAAATGCTTTGTAACACCGGCATTGACCTGAGCAGGTACAGCCACGAAGCTCCACTCATAGGTATCGGTGATACCGTCAAGTATGGTATGACAGAGCTTGCCGCTGTATTTCTTACCCTTGACGTGATCACAGGAGCTTACCGACTTATCGCAGCCGCAGACAGAGCAGAGCTTCTTTGCTGCCGAGCAGGAAATGCTCACCTCTTTTTTAATGCCACCGTCTATCTCTGCAATGAGATTGCGGTTATCGTCAGTGCGGACCATATAGGCGCTGGCCTTCACATATTTATAGGGAGCCCCGTAAACGGTAAGCCGTTCAGGGTCAGTGATAAGCTCCGTATCGAAAATGCGGGCAGTCTGGTTGGCGGCAGAGGGCTGGTGGTCGGATATACCGGTCCTGCCAATAAAAGAGCGGCATATAGTCTCCAGAGCTTCATCGGAGAAGCGCTCGCAGTCACGGTCAATATCGTTATCGCAGAGTATCACTGAAAAAACATACACCTCATCCTCTGTAAACGGACGGCGTGTGAATTTATTTATCTTGTCAAGTATCTCCGGAGTCATTTTACTCCTCCTTTCATAGATAAGCAGCTTGCCCAAAGGGAGCAAAGTCCCTTTGGGAGCTGATACCGGGATTTATTCAGTTATCTTCAGCACCTTGACAGCGGCAGGAGTTATCTTCTTGAAGCCGCAGGTAACTGATACTGTCATCTGGTCAAGCTGACGGTCGATAAGCTTATCGGTCTCCATTACAAGGTCGGTGCTGGTAATGAATTCGAGGGCGAAATTGCGGTCTATACCGATTATCTTGCTGTTTCCGGCAGCAGAGGTCTTGATAAGCTCTGAGCCGAAGGGAAGGATAAGGCGGCCGTCTGCATCAGCAGAGCAGTCCTTGAGCTGTTCCATAGCAGCTATCTGTGAAGCAAGCTGCGGAGAAGCTATGATAGTAGTCATATCGAAGCAGTCGAACTGACCATAGAGCTTGGCAAGGTCACTGTAGGTAAGAGCAGAAGTGGTTATCTCAGAAGCGTCATCCACAAGAACATCAACAGCAGCCTTGACTACAGCCGCTGCAAGCTTCACTCCGATACTTCTGAGCATGATACCGAAAACGTCAAGTCTCTGCTGGCGGACAGCCTCATATGAAGCGGTAATAAGTCTGCCGTACTTTGCAAGGACGGTAGTCTCCTCATCCTCTCTTACTGTTGCCGCAGGGAGAGCAGCGGCCTCCGCAGTATCGGTATAGGCAGCAGTATCAGTAAGAGTGCAGCCAAGATACTGACTGGATGAGCATACTGTCTTAGCGGCGCATACAGAGGAAAGGACTGTCTCATCAAAGCCCTTTTTTATACTGCGGGTGACGAACTCCGGGAAAAGTACAGCGGTCTCAGTGGAAGAGAAGAACTTCTCCACCTTATCGCACTCAGGGCCGTTTATCCTGATATTGAATCTCTTGAGCTGTCTCTCAAAAGCGTCCAGCTTTTCAAGAGGGGTGCCGGCATATGCAGAGGAGGGGTCAAGCTCCTCAAGTGCAGCGGTGAATGACTTTCCGCTGAGGTTATAAAGGCCTTTTTCAAGTCTGATATCGTTATACATAAATTACCTCCTGATATTAATTGCTGAAAGCGTCAGTCAATGCGGGAGAAGTATGCAGCACTTCTCTGAACGCCCGTTTCTTGCCGCCATCAGCTTTTTATTTTGTGTTTTGATCCTGATAGCTTTCAAGCCTGAGCTCTATCTCCCTGGCCTGAGCGTTTTTCAGACGTGATTCCGCAAGCACGGATTCATCCTGAAGATTGATATTGCTCCACTCCACACTGCATACCGAATCCCAGCCGGAAGAGGCCAGAAACGCATTTCCGATATCACATATAACAGGAGTGAGCAGGCGCCGGTAGTATTCCAGCTCCGATGTGAGTATATCCGCCTGCTGCGAGGACATCCTCTCAGTGCTGCTCCAGCTCAGTCCCAGAAGGAACGGCGGTATTGAGAGCTTTGCAACTATCTGTTCCAGAAGCTGACGCACCGGCACATTGGTATCAAAGAGCTGATTGTCTGCGCCGATGACCTTGATATCCACATCTCCCACAGCCACAAAGTCCTTGACCTGGCCGCAGCGTGCGGAATTCATACCGTCCGCCCACTGTTCTGCGATGAGCTGAGCACGTTCACGGGAGTACATCATATCTCCCGAGCCGGCAGGCGGTCTGTAAGTCACAGCATATCTCACATTTCCGGCACGGTCATAGTTCTGACCGATACACTCGTATATTCTCAGCAATATGCTGCTGAGGGCAGGCAGTCCCCGGAGTATAGAATGTCCGCCGGTAAGCGAGGCATAGACTATACGCTCCGGATGAGAGACAGACTTTTCGCTGCCGTCAGCCAGTCTCAGCATATAGCGTCTGGTGAACGGGTCTGCTCCGGAGGTAACTCTTATACGGGAAACATCACCGTTCCAGAGCCCTGCAATGCGGCTCTCAGAGCTGTCCGAAGCTATCTCACCAACAGCGCTGCCATAGGTCAGCAGGCTATCGAGGAAATTATCAGCAAAGCAGCTCACCGACCTTCCTGAGATACCAACAGGAACGTTCTCGATAAAGCTGTCAAGAGCCTGCTGATGTTCCGGGTCCGAGCAGATCACTCTGAAGCCGCCGGTAAGACGGATTATCTTCATAATAGCAGCATCAATAATGGGAACAGCATATCTCAGCCTGTCATAGAGCTCCTTTTCAAAGGGCTCCACCGCAGGCGGAAGAGTGTTCCCCAGCCCTGAGCTGCGCTGAGCGGAAGCTATTTCAGTAACTGCTGCGGACTGCTTTTTCTTTTTGAAAAGTTTCATAATACCTCCTTGCGTCAAGAATCATGAACGGAGCCTTAGCAGCTATCTTGCCACAGAAATAGCGAAAAGATCGCAGTCATTCCTGCGGCCGAACGTATCAGTGACGAAATAGCGCATATCGTCCATAGCGTGATCGTTTTCCTTTATGGGAGCATCTGCCCCAGCCTTTTCACTCCAGCGGTATAGCTGAAATTCACGCAGTATATCCCTGCATGATTCATGGAACCTCAGCTTATTCTGTCTGAGCACAGTGCTTACCAGTCTTATTCCTGAGATAACATCATTATCGGCTTTCACCACTCTGAATCTGCCGTGTCTGCGGATACACTCGATAAAGCTTGCTGCGGAGGGATCAACTATGATATGATCTATATCCCTGCCTGCGGCAAGCTCCTCCAGAGCGGCATAGTGTTCCTCGTCAGTACGGGAAACTCCTTCTCTTTTCGAGGAGTAGTAGTACTCCTTTATGCGGTGCCAGACACCGCCGGAGAGTCCCCAGAGGCCAAAAGACGAAGGATTCACAGTGCCGTAATCACAGGAAATGACGAATCGGCTGCACTCTTTCTCACCGCTGTAAACGTGATCCTCAGGACTGAACATAGGATAGACCACGCCCTCGGAGGCAGTCCATTTTCCCAGCACGAACCTGTCATAAAAGGCTCCGGAATAAAGTCTTTTATAGCGTTCCTTCACAGCCTTTGACAGGGAGGGATTATCGTCCATGGTAAAATGGAGCACAAGTGCGTTTTTCTCGTCAGCCTTTTTTATCCACTCATTATAGAACCAATGGGAGGGATTATCCGGATTGCAGTTGAACCACATTTTTGCCCCGCTGACAGAGCATCTTGCCATAGCCTGCTCCACAAATGAACGAGGCATAAGTGCAGCCTCATCAAAGAACACACCTGCAAGGGTCATACCCTGAATAAGTGCAGCAGAGCTCTCATCCTTTCCGCCGAAGACGTAAAACCGGTTTGTCCTTCCCAGGAAGGTAACATCGAAGTAATTCCTACTTACCTTTTCGATGCAGATAAAACCGTACTCCTTCAGCATAGGCAGAAGAGGTGTAACAACATTTCTGCGGAGAGAGGTTATAGTCTTGCCGCATAGAGCGAAGGCTGCTCCGCTGAAAGAAGCTGAAGCCCAGAATATGAATCCCAGGGACATGGAGAGAGTTTTTCCGCTTCTCACAGCACCGTCGCATATTATAGCGTCACGGTCACGGTAAGCCGGGTCCTTCCACCAGTTCATAGTGAGCCGCTGTTTTACGGACAGTTTTTTAATCCTCAACAGCATCACCGTCCTCAGGCTGAGAGGTCAGTGCAGAAATAAGATCTGCGGCTCTGTTCCGGTCAGCGAAGGCATTTTCCAGCTCAAAAAGCTTTTCCAGTGCCTTCAGCCTGTCGAACAGCTTTACCTCCACACCTCCGCCCTTGACTCTTTTTATCTCCGAGACGTTGAAGAGGTCAAGCTTTTCTATGACCTCCGGCGGCGGCAGCTCATCAGCAAATACAAGATATACAGCATCAGAGCAGTTCCCGAAAGCGAGTCTTTTCAGACCCGCAGCCACATTTCCCGTATCCGTCAGCATTTCTCTCAGTCTGGCTATCTTTTTCCTGCAATGGGCAGAGCTGAGACATTCTATGCCCTCAGCGAGAGCATTTCCCCTGCTGAAGCCAGCCCTTACAGCCGCCTCAGTGACATCTCCCAGAACTGCATAATAGCAGCAGAAAGCGTTTCTCATGGAAACGAGTTGGTTTTTATCCTGCAAATGATAAGACCTCCTTTCAGTTATGAGCGGAAAGGCTCCGTTCATAAGGGGCAGGTTATCAGCCGAAATACAACGTCTGCCCGTTGTACAATAAAAAAATCTCTCCGGATAATCGGAGAGATGAACAAAAATATCATAATTTTTTATGCACAGATAACAAAATGCGAACAGCATCAGCCGTTCGCATTCTTATGGTTATACATTTATATAAAGAATCCTGCTGCAAATGCAGCTGCCGCAGCTGCAAGAGCCACGACTATAAGCGGAAGGCCAAAATAAGCCAGTACCACTGCAGCGACCGTACCCGCCACAGCTGTGACCACACTGCCGGTGCTGTAGAATATAGCAGGTATAGTCATAGCGCTAAGCACACCATACGGGATATAGTACAGGAAGCTGCGGAAGAAACGGGACTTTATCTTCTTCCTGAAAAAGACGAATGGTATCATTCTGATGAGGTAAGTCACCAGAGCCATCACGATAATATAAACAGCTATACTCACGCTCCATCCTCCTCTTCATCCTTGACAGGGAACAGGAGAGCACCTGCGGCAGAGGCTGCAACTGCGCTGATAATAACCGCAAAGCCTCCGCTGACCGCCGTAATAACGTACCTGAACAGGATACTCACAGCCGCTGCTGCCAGAACGACTGCCAGCACACTTTTCTGTTTTCTTGAAGGCGGTATAATTATAGCAAGGAACATTCCATAGAGCACTATACCGAGCGCACTGCTGAGAGCTGCGGGAAGGAGCTGTCCTGCTGCGGCCCCAAGTGCAGTACCGCTGACCCAGCCTGCAAAGGCGACCAGTATCATGCCGTACATATAGCAAGGGGTAAGCGGTTCTGTCTGAGCTGAACAAACAGCAAATATCTCATCAGTAATGCCGTATGAGGCGGCAAATCTGTGGGGAGCAGTAAAGCTCTTATCCAGCTTCTGCGAAAGGGACAGTGCCATTAAAGAGTACCTTATATTAATAGTGAGCTGCACAAGTATCATTTCGATAACAGCTCCGGAAGCGGCAATTATATCCACACCGGCAGCCTGTCCTGCGGATGTGAGATTAGAGGCAGATATCACAGTAGCCGCAGCAGGGGTAAGCCCTGCCCTGACAGCCATGATACCAAAGCCGAATGATACCGAAAGGTATCCGAGTGCAATAGGGATACCGTGGACCATGCCACGAAGAAAGTGTCGGCTCATTTATTTTATAGTGCTGAAATTGCCTGTAATGCTTGAGAAATCGTCCTGAGCGGAGGTATAGATTATACCGAAGTAATAATCATCCACCTTCTTGCAGGCATAGGTCTGATAGAGAGTACCTGCCGCAGATGAATCATTTTTAGTGGTAAAGTACTTATACTCATCACTGCCGATATTGAAGCTCTTTATCTCCGAGCTATTGCCGTATTCCTCACCAGGAGATTTATTGAGGTTGAGCTGAAGTATCTGAAGGAATGACTCAGCATTGAGAGCATCCGGGTCTGCGCCTTCTTTTCTGACATTCTCAAACATGAATATAACGTTTTTCTGGCCGTCATTTCTTATTACATGAGCATCATATATTACAGCCTGGTCAGCAATGAGCTTATCTATCTGATCCTTTGTACCGTTCTGGCTTGTAGCGATACCCATAAGCTGAAGCATCTGCTCTTCAGTAGCGTATGTCCAGTCAGAATCGGCATCGAATCTGAAATTGGCATACTCTGAGATATATGAGTTATTCTCAATGCGGCCTCTTACAAAAGAGATATCCTCCTTAGCCTCAGTAGGAGCCTCTGTCGCTGCTTCGGTAGTTATCTCCTCTGTAGTTTTCTCTTCTGTAGTGATCTCTTCTGTGGTAACCTCTTCATCATCGGTGGTTTTCTCAATATCGTCATCGTCATTTGCCTCATAAGCCGGTGCAGACTTTGAGGAGCTCTTCTTGCTGCCGCCGCCGTCATCAGTATCTCCGCAGGCAGAAAAAGCGCTGAGGCAGAGAAGAAGTGCGGTTATAAATGCAAATTTTTTCATAATATTCTCCTTACATGATTTTTTCGGACAAAGCTTAAAGCAATGCTGTAGGTGGGGATGATATCCGGAAAAATGTCCCGTCAATCTTCATTTTCAATGGCGATACTCTTATCCTTGTAAGTAACAGGCTGTCTGTCCTCTATTACCATACTGCTGCTGTCATCGGACTTGCTGCTGCTTTTAGAAGGGCCGCAGGAAGCAAGGGCGCAGATACTGAGTGCGAGAGTCATAATGACTGCCATTCTTTTTATTAGCTTCATAATTCCATCCTCCACAAATTATCAAAAATAATTGACAAAATAAATTATAGCACAATTACTTTTCTAAGTCAAGGGTGCAGACCGACACCACATACTCTCCGTTTCCAAGGATATACTGCCGGAAGCTGCATCCGCCTATGCTGCATGAGATACCCTCATCCGAAAATGAGAATCCCACATCGCTTAGCGGGAATGAGAGACCAAGCCCTATAGCCTTGACATAGGCCTCCTTAAGAGTCCACAGGCGGAAGAAAAGCAGGTCCTTCTCCTCCTGCGGAGCCTCCTCCAGCAGCTGCTTCTCACTCTCAGAAAAAGCCCGCTTGACCACTCTCGGCCTGAAAGCCCTTACCCTTTCGCAGTCAATGCCGCATTCCCTGCCGGAAACTATACAAGCGGCGATACCCTCGGCATGAGAGAGATTATAATGCACCTCCGGATGTTCAGTCAGGGAAGGCTTTCCCATTTTACCGTAAGTGACAGGAGTATCTCCGGAGTAGTCTATACCGCAGGGTCTGAGGCACTCCCTTAGCATAGCATGAGCATGGGAGTGCTGTAATTTTCTATCCATATCCATAATTGATATCATAAGCATAACATCACCGAAAAAATTATAACATATAATCATACAAATTGCAAGGCTGTATGACCATATGTTATATCTTCGCAATAACAGATCATAAAATCCCCTTCTCCATAGCCCTGCAGGCTTTTTCCGAGAGTATCTCAACGAATTTCTCCGGAGACAGCCTGCTGCCCTTTCCTGTATATTCAGCCCAGAATTCTCTTGCCGCAGGGTCCGGACTGTTCATTGCCTCGTTCATGGCAATAATAAGCTCCCTCCGCACCTCCTGAACTGACACTCCATGTATTTTCGCAGTTTCTCTGATAATATCCTTACCTTTCATAAGCCCTCCATACAATTTTTACTGGTAATATTATAGCATACACCTCTAAAGAATACAAGTATAGCCTGTATAATTATTAGTAAAAGAGGTGAGAGCATGAACAGGATAAAACAACTCCGTGAAGAAATGCACATGACTCAGGTAAGACTGAGCACAGAATTATCAGTCTCACAGGAAACTGTGAGCGCATACGAAAAGGGAAAGCATTATCCCGGCATCCCTATCCTGCTGAAAATGTCCCGGCTTTTCAATGCAAGCTGTGACTATATCCTCGGTATTTCCGATATAAGAGCCATACAAAAAGGAGCAGAAAACGACGATGATATCCAGCTGCTTTCAGAATATCATCTCCTCTCCCCTATGGAGCAGGCCATGACAAGAGCATATATACAGGCTCTTATGGACAAGCGCCGCTGAACCCCTGTAAAAAGCCGGATATTGTATAAATCACACAATAAAGCGAAAAAAATTTTTTCATCTTTTTTCTGCAAAGGACTTGAAATATCCTTGAAACTATGGTATAATACTATAGCTAATTGAAATATAGAGGCATTTTTGCCGCAGAGAATAGTACGGAGGTAGTAAAACAATGAGTACTTTAGAGATCGTCGGAGGCATAGTTCTCCTTATCGTATCAGCATTGGTAATAATCCTTTGCCTTTCACAGGAACAGAAATCACAGGACAGTATGTCTGCTGCACTTACAGGTGCAAGCACAGATTCTTTCTACGGAAAGAACGAGGGCAGAACTAAAGAGGCGATCCTCAATAAGATCACAAGAGCACTTGGGATCCTCATGTTCATAATAGTTCTTGCAGTAAACATTATTCCTATTGTCAGCAAGTAATAAAGCTGCCCTGTGACTAAGGTCATGGGGCATTTTTTATAGGCTCACTATACACAAAGGAGGAAACATGGCAAAAAAGAAAGCCGCAGTAAAAAAATCCGGCGGAATGACCGTCGAAAGCTATAAGAAGAAAATAGTTACGTTCCTGAGCACCTATGATAAAAAGGTAATGCCGCTCAGCGAACTTGAATCAAAGTGCCGCACTAAGAAGCAGGGCCGTGAAAACTTCATAAAAGCCTTTGATGAGCTCCGCACTGAAGGAGTCATCATGATGAAAAAGGCAATGAAGGCCGGACTTTGCTCCCGTCTGAATGTGCAGGCAGGAACAGTATCCCGTCTCAGCCGCACCTTTGGCTTTGTAATGACTGACGGAGGAACAGAATATTTCGTCCCCGGAAAATGTATGCTTGGTGCAATGCCCGGAGACAGGGTGCTTGTAGGAGATATCCCTTCCCGGTCAGGAGAGCCTGAGGGAGAGGTGCTGGATATAATCAGCTTCGGAAGCTCCCAGCTCACCGGCCGCATAGAATTCGTGGACGGCTCCCCTTATCTTGTTCCGGATACAGCCTCAAAGAACCATATCGCTATTGTGACCGGAGAGAGCATAAAATTCAGCGACGGCGACAAGGCGCTTGCAGAAATAGTGTACCGTGGCCGCCGCCATGCAGAGCATAAGGTAAAGATAACCTCTGTATTCGGAAGCTCTCAGCAGGCCTCATCCTGTGCAGCTTCGATACTTGCTATCCACGGAGCAGAAACGGAATTCCCCGATGATGTTCTAAAAGAAGCAAGAAAAATAGAGGAAGGCGGAATACAGGAGTACTCCTTCAACAACCGTGAAGACCTGAGAGATATGGCCATATTCACTATCGACGGTGCTGAGTCAAAGGACCTTGACGATGCTGTTTCCGTAGAAAAGACCTCAAAGGGCTGGCTTCTGGGAGTTCACATCGCAGATGTCTCCCACTATGTCAAGGGCAACAGTGCTATTGACAAGGAGGCTATGAAGAGGGGCACAAGTATCTACTATGCCGACAAGGTCATACCGATGCTCCCAAAGGAGCTCTCAAACGGCATATGCTCACTTAATCCTGATGAGGACAGGCTCACACTCTCCGCATTTATGGAGCTTGACAGCGAAGGCGGTATCATGTCATATCGTTTCTGCAAGAGCGTTATCCGTTCAAGGGTCAAGGGAGTTTACAGTGAGATAAACTCCATACTCAGCGGAAATGCCGCTCAGGAGATACTTGATAAATATGCTCATGTTAAGAATGAGATAGCTCTTATGGACGAGCTTGCCGACGTACTTATAGCTAAGCGTCAGCGCAGGAATGCTCCGGACCTTGACACCACCGAGAGCAAGCTTATCATAGATGAAAACGGTGTCTGCTGCGATGTTGTTCCAAGGGAGCGTGGAAAATCCGAGCGTATCATTGAGGAATTCATGCTCACTGCCAATGAAGCAGCAGCCAGACTTGCAAGGGACAAGAAGGTACCCTTTGTATACCGTATACACGAGGCTCCGCCCGAAGCAAAGGTGGAAGCCCTTCAGGAGCTGCTTCCAAAATTCGGACTTGAATGTCCCCATTTCACCGAATTCAAGCCTTACCACGCTTCAAAGATACTGGAGAGCGCAAGAGGCACTGACAAATACGAAGCAGTGAACCTCATGGTGCTCCGGTCAATGGCAAAGGCTAAGTACTCTCCCGAGCCACTGGGACATTTCGGTCTGGTGCTGGAGGACTATGCCCACTTCACCTCACCTATCCGCCGCTATCCCGACCTTGCTATACACCGTATAATCACCGATATACTGGCAGGTTATGATACACAGTGGCTGGAGAAGAGGTACTCAGGATTCGCAGTGAACGCATCAGAGCGTTCATCGGCAGCTGAGATAAAGGCTGTCACCATAGAGCGTGAGTGTGAGGACTGCTACAAGGCAGAGTACATGAAGGCTCATATAGGAGAGAGCTTTGAAGCAAGGATATCCAGTGTTACCGAGTTCGGATTCTATGCCGAGCTGCCAAATACTATCGAGGGACTTATCCATATACGCACTCTTCCTGAGGGGGAATATGCGTACTCCGAACCGGTCTCACTTACAGAAATACGCAGCGGTGTTACTTATTCTCTCGGACAGACAGTCCGTATAGTATGTGCCGCCGTAAATGTCAGCGACGGCATGATAGATTTCGTTCTTGACACCGCCGATAAACAGGAGTGATAACAATGAAGAAAATATTAGCTGCCGCTGCCGCAGTAATGCTCTGTCTTTCAGCAGGCTGCGGAAAGAAGACATCAAAAGCCTCAGAAAGCGATACCGCAGAAACGACCTCCGCATCAGCTGAGACCACATCGGTGGAAGCTGAAAGCCAGACAGAGGCCTCATCATCCACTGACACCGATATACAGACCACATCTTCCGGAGCTGTCTCATCAGATACCGTGACCACAACTGCCGGAAGCTCTGAAAAGCCTGTGCAGCCCGACCCTCTTGGCGGAGGAGTATTCAAGTACAACGAGGACGGCGCTGTTGTCTTCACAGAGGACCCTGCTTCACAGGAGGACACTGTCCTTATGTCAGCAGCACAGGCGCTTTTTGAGTCAGCCTGCCGCACAGAATGGAGCTACACCGTAGGATGTCCCTACGAGCTCGACTCCGAGGACTATGTTGAAAACGAATTCGGCTGGCAGTTCCACCGCATAAAAGATGCTGATATCAGCTCTATGGATGATCTCCGTGCGGATTACAACAAGGTATTCAGCGGACGCTATCCCGATCAGCTCTCCGAGATATACACCGAGAGCAATGGCAGCGTATATGCTATGGATGCTGCAAGAGGCCGTGACCTTTACTATACGGATTCAAGGATAACAGGGATAAAGTCCAGAAGCGACGATGAAATAGTTTTCACTGTAGAAAACAACTACACCGGCTCAGATTTTGAACCGGATAAGCCTGTTACCGAGAAAGAAGAATTCTCCGTCGTAATAGAAAGCGACGGTACATGGAAGGTAGGCCAATTCCGTCTGCCATACTGATACAAAAAGAGGGAGACTTCGTCTCCCTCTTTTTTATTTTATAGCCTCAACAGCGATCTCATAAAGCTCTTCCATACCGAGCTTTTCCTCGTCGCTGGTCATTGGTCTTGTATCAAAATAGCTTGTGGAATCATCATCTTCCGGAATTGACTGAATAGGATAAATGCCTGTATATTCATTGTCCTGATCCTCACAAGAAACGTATACAGCAGTTCCGTCGCTGATAATGCAGAAAAAATAGAGATCATCCATTTTATCGAAATAGTTCCTTATTTGCTTATTGAGTTTATCCAGATCCAGATCCTCCGGAACATTATAGTTCTTAGCCGGAACAGAGCTTATGATATATGTTCCGGAAATATCATCTCCGTCATTATCCAGATCTATAAGTGCTGAATTTACAGCCTTTGAAATGGTACTTGCACTTGCATTAAGAGATGTCTGCCGTGACTTCTCCAAATATTTTCTCATAGACTGTTCAAACAGCCAGCCCTCGTCCTCAACGTAGTAAGCATAGAGGGAATCCTCTCCGTCCTCACCGTCCTGAGTATACTTTACAGTAACGTCAAATGCCTTTGTAACGTCATATTTTGTCTCAGAGACATCGCCTTCCTGAACCTTCTGGATCCTCTCACTTATTTTTTTCTGATCCTCTTCGCTCAGGTCATACATGGTTTTATCCGGACTGAGATCGTATTCTTTGGCTATGATCATCATTTCGTACAATCCATTGATAGCTTCTTCAATATCCTTGTATTTATCCTCGCCCAGTTCTTCCTCTTCAATGATCTCAGTGATTTCCTTCTCCTTATTTTCGCCGGTGGTCTGCTCGTTAAACGTATCTGCATAGCCGGCATCCACAAGGTAATCATAGAGCTCGCTGGGATACATATGTTTTATCATAGCTTCAACGTCTTTATTATTTGAAGCCTCATACATATCCCTGAGAGCGTCCTCGTAGCTGTCTGACTTGGAAGAAGCGCCCTTGGATGAGCTGTCAGTGCTTCCGCAGCCAGTCATAAGTGAAAGAGCCGCAGTAAAAGCTGTCATAGCTGCAATAATTTTTTTCATAAATGATCCTCCTATACCCTTCTTGATTCAATAAAAAAATCGTATAACTATTATATCACTGTTTTTTTACTGTGTCAATAAAGCATACAAAAAAGCCCTTCCGTAATGGAAGGGCTTTTCAGATCAAGCGTTCATACCGAGCTCGATAGCCTTGAAGTTATTGGGGATAAGAGCAGCCTTTTTAGGCGGAACGACCTTCTCGATAGCTTTCTGCATAGTCTCAAGAGAGCAGATATTTGTCTCCTTGAGAAGCTTTCCGAGGAGGATGATATTAGAACCGCCCTTGAGGGCATTATCGTCAGCCATCTGCTGTGAAGGGATACCGAAGAGCTCGATATCAGTTCTGTCGCAGTCAGGCTCAATGAGAGTGCTGTCGAAGAAAACCTTTCCTCCGGGTCTTACGCATGAAACGAACTTATCAAAAGAAGGCTGATTCATAGCGATGAGGAGGTGAGGAGTAAGAACGAGGGGAGAACCGATGGGGTCATCGGAGATAGTAACGGAGCAGTTGCAGGTACCGCCGCGCATCTCAGGACCGTATGAAGGGAGCCAGGAGAGCTCCTTATTGTCCATAAGGCCGCAGTAAGCGAGAATTTTACCGGCAAAGAGGATACCCTGTCCGCCGAAACCAGCAAGAAGGATCTCAGTAGTCATTATTCATTACCTCCCTGAACATTATCGAAAACGCTCTCAGTAACATCCTTGTAAACGCCGAGAGGATAGTAAGGGATCATTTCGTCCTGAAGTCTCTTGATAGCGTCAAGAGGAGCGAGTCCCCAGTTTGTAGGACAAGTAGAGAGCACCTCAACGATAGAGAAGCCTCTGCCGGCCTTCTGATTCTCGAAAGCCTTTCTGATAGCCTTCTTAGCGTCACGGATATGGGGAACGCTGTCAACGGCAACACGCTCTGCATAAGCTGTACCGGTAAGAGTAGAGAGCATCTCGCAAACTCTTACAGGGAAGCCTGCAAGCTTAGGATCACGTCCGAAGGGAGTGGTCTGAGTTACCTGGTTAGGCAGAGTTGTAGGAGCCATCTGGCCGCCTGTCATACCGTAGATAGTATTATTTATAAAGATAACGACGATATTCTCGCCTCTTGTAGCAACGTGAACAGTCTCAGCAGTACCAATAGCAGCAAGGTCGCCGTCGCCCTGGTATGTAAATACGAACTTATCAGGGTTTGTACGCTTAACACCTGTAGCAACAGCCGGAGCACGTCCGTGAGCAGCCTCGATCATATCGCAGTTGAAGTAATCGTAAGCCATAACGGAGCATCCAACAGGACATACACCGATTGTATCGCCCTCAATGCCCATTTCATCGATAACTTCGCAGAGGATCCTGTGAACTATACCGTGAGTACAACCAGGGCAGTAATGAGTAGGGACATCGATAAGAGACTTAGGTCTTTCAAAAACAACAGCCATTACAGATTACCTCCGATCTTCTTTATCTCATCCAGCACCTCAGCAGGTGTAGGGATGACACCGCCGGTTCTTCCGAAGAAGTGAACAGGCTTTGAGCAGTTGATAGCAAGCTTGATATCGTCTACCATCTGACCCATTGACATCTCAACGCTGAGGAGAGCCTTAGCGTTCTTAGCAGCCTCATTGATCTCCTTTACAGGGAAAGGCCACAGAGTCTTGGGACGGAAGAGACCAGCCTTGATACCCTGAGCTCTTGCATCGTTTACAGCAGACTTTACGACTCTTGCTGTAGCGCCGAAAGCACATACGAGAACATCACAGTCTTCTGTGAGGTAGAGTTCAGCCTCTGTCTCAGTCTCCTTGATGATATCGTACTTCTTATAGCGCTCAACGATAGAATTCTCCAGCTCATCAGGCTTGAGGTAGAGAGAGTTGATGATATGGTGTTCTCTCTGCATCTTATGGCCGTTAGCAGCCCAGCCGCTCTTATCGTAAGCGTTGGGATTGATCTCAGGGAAAGTAACAGGCTCCATCATCTGACCGAGAAGACCGTCAGCGAGGATCATAGCGGGCATACGGTACTTATCAGCACGGTCGAAAGCCTTTACAACGTAGTCTACCATTTCCTGAACGGAAGCGGGAGCGTATACGAGAAGCTGGAAGTCACCGTGGCCGAGAGCCTTTGTAGCCTGCCAGTAATCAGCCTGTGAGGGCTGGATACCGCCGAGACCGGGGCCGCCTCTTTCAACGTTGATTATAACAGCCGGAAGGTCTGAACCAGCGATATAGGAAACGCCTTCGCTCTTAAGAGAGATTCCGGGAGAAGATGAGGATGTCATAGCTCTTACGCCTGTAGAAGCGGCGCCGAGAACCATATTTATAGCGGCGATCTCAGACTCAGCCTGAAGGAAAACACCGCCTGACTTATTCATACGCTTAGCCATATAAGCGGCAAGCTCTGTCTGGGGAGTGATCGGGTATCCGAAGAAGCACTTACAGCCTGCTCTGATAGCGGCCTCTGCGAGAGCCTCGTTACCCTTCATAAGATTTCTTTCCAAAGCTAAACAGCTCCTTTCAAGTAACGATAATTATTTTTCAACGGTAATAGCGCAGTCCGGGCACATCATAGCGCACATAGCACATCCGATGCAGGCAGACTGGTCGGTACATTCAGCGTAGAAGTATCCCTTTTTGTTACGCTTCTCCTTCTGGAGAGCAACTATCTTCTTGGGACAGGCAGCAGTACAAAGTCCGCAGCCCTTGCAGCGCTCAGTAATGACTGTCATTTTTGCCATACGTATTTCGCTCCTTTCAGAATATAGAATATATGGATCCATAATACGCAATGCAGAATCACATCACATATCACGACTTGCATAAGCGGTACCCGGAGATCATTTCTCCCATGGTTTTTTGACATAGATCTCAGCAGCAAAGGCATCAGGCTTATCTGAAAGCTCTGCGCAGTTCACCGGATATACGGTAAACTTGACAGGGATGCCTGTCCTTTTTGAGGTCTCCTCAGCAAAGCTGCGGGAATCCTCAATGATAGCTGCAGTAGTCTCGTCGCCGAGATTTGTATTATTTACGATAGCTGTATGCTTCATGCGAGAAGCAGCCTCTATCTCATACATAAGAGTGATGACCTCATCAGGGGTATGGGTCAGGTAGCGGCGCTGATTGATAACGTACAGCATTTCCAGCTGATCCCCGTATTTTTCCAGTGACTCGGCATATCTTCCCAGAGCGACAGCTCCTGCGTCATCTCCGCCAACATCGATTATGAGGCAGTCCTCGCTGGCTGCGAGCTGTTCCACATCGAACTGTATAGATGGGATATCCAGATTGGAGTTTGCAAAATCCGGAGCAATGAGCTTTACGCCCTTTTCAGCGAAGAGCTCCCTGAAATCAGTAGTCCTGAAATAGGGATTGACGATATCCAGATCCACAATAGCAACGGAGCGTCCCTCCGCAGCGGCATTAACGGCCAGATTTACAGCGAGATTAGTCTTTCCGCTTCCGTAATGGCCGGTGATAACAATAATTTTTTTCATATAATAAGCATCCTTGGTCCATGAAAAATTCTATAAACTATATTATACCACAACATTAAGATTAATGCAAGCGATTTTTCTTATATTGTTCCACCAATTAAATATTGCCAGAAGACAAAGTTAAAATCAAATTTATCAAGGACGACGGCAGGTTTTATTTTTTTGGTGCAATAATAACGCAGTCCTTCCTGCATTATAATGTAATGAATGTAAAATTCAGGTTAAATTCCGTGAAAGTCTCTTGACCTTTTCAGTTTATACCATTATAATAAAACCGGATAGAAAGAATATGGATCAAAACACAGTCCGGCTTCGGAACGGGCTGAAAGGAAAGCAGGAGAAATAACATGGACGAAAAATTCTCGATTTTTAACATCTTCACAATGCTCGGAGGACTTGCCTTCTTCCTCTACGGAATGAACGTAATGTCCACAGGACTTGAAAAGCTTACCGGCGGAAAGCTGGAAAAAGCTCTTCAGAAAATGACATCAAACAAGCTGAAAGCCATAATGCTGGGTATGGGAGTTACCGTAGCGATACAGTCCTCCTCAGCCATGACAGTCATGCTGGTTGGATTTGTAAACTCCGGCCTGATGAATCTCGATCAGACAGTAGCAGTTTGCTTTGGATCCGATATTGGAACTACTCTGACTGCATGGATACTAAGCCTTGCCGGAGTAGACGGAAAAAATCCTTTTATAAGGATGCTGAAGCCAACTTCATTTGCGCCTTTAGTAGCACTTCTGGGTGTTATATTGATAATGGGTGCAAAGAAAAACAAAAAGAAGGATATAGGCAGGATACTTGTTGGATTCGCAATTATAATGACAGGTATGTCGCTCATGTCCGGAGCAGTAACACCTCTCGCAGATTCGCCTAAGTTCCAGAGCGGACTTACTGCATTCAAGAATCCGATACTCGGAGTTATCGTTGGTGCCGGATTTACAGGTATCATTCAAAGCTCAGCCGCTTCTATTGGTATATTGCAGGCCTTTTCACAGACAGGTGCTTTAACATACGGCATGGCTCTTCCGATCGTAATGGGACTTAATATCGGTACTTGCGTTACAGCTCTCATATCGAGTATTGGTGTAAATAAAAGCGCAAAAAGAGTTGCTTGCATACACATTCTTATCAAAGTCCTTGGAACTCTGATACTGCTGCCTGTAGCAATGATACTTCAGCATGTCATTGAGCTTAGTATTTTTGACCAGACTGTAGGATATATCGGCATCGCTGTAATGCATTCGATTTTTAATATCGCAATAACGATTATCCTTCTGCCGTTTTCTAATGTGCTTGTAAAGCTTTCTCACATTATCATTCCGGATAAGGAAGAAGCAAACAGCACTGAGCCGGATTCACGCCGTCCTATCGGTCTTGATGAACGTTTCCTCAAAACCCCCAGCGTTGCCATAGAAGCCTGCCGCAGAGCAACCGAGGCAATGGCAGAACTTACTGAGCAGACAATTCTCTCAGCCCTCGGCGCACTGACATCCTATGACGAAGAAACTGCAAACCTTGTAATAGAAAACGAGGATATCATCGACAACTTCGAGGATAAGATAAACAGCTATCTCGTAAGAATATCAAAGAGCAGTGTTACCGGCAAGGACAGCCGCCGTGTATCAAAGATGATGCACTGTGTAGGCAACTTTGAGCGAATCTCTGACCACGCAGTTAACCTGATAGAATCAGCACAGGAAATGCATGAAAAAAGCATTACTTTCTCAGATGAATGCCTGAATGAGATATCCGTTATCAACGAAGCTATTTCCGAAAATATCAATATCGCCTTCACAGCGTACAAAGAAGACGATCTTGACAAGGCACATAAAGTGGAGCCGCTTGAAGAAGTGGTGGACAACCTCAGCACAGAGCTGAAGAACCGTCATATCCGCAGACTTCAGAACGATGAGTGTACCGTTGAACTGGGATATATCTTCCAGGATATACTTACCAATCTGGAGCGTATCTCGGATCACTGCTCAAATATAGCAGGATGCCTCATTGAGACTGACGAAAAGACCAATATCCACGCATATCTCCACGATATCAAGGAAAACGACGAGACCTTCCGCAATGAGTACCGTGCATATGCAGAAAATTACTTTGCAAAGCTTGACGCTTCAGTATCAGCTGAATAATAAAGAGAGGACTGCATGATGTGCAGTCCTCTTTTAATATACAAATAAAAGCCGGCCATATGGCCGGCTTTAAATCAGTCTTCAGATTCCTCTGAGTTCTTCTCGATATAGTTAGCGATATCGCCAACAGTCTTGATCTCTTCAACAGCCTCATCGGGGATAGAGATATCGAACTCGTCCTCGATAGTAGTGATAAGATCAACAACATCAAGTGAATCAGCGCCAAGATCGTCCTGAATGTTAGCTTCTGTTGTAACTTCTTCTGCATCTACACCGAGCTGCTCAGCAATGATATCCTTCAGCTTTTCAAAAATCATATTTAATTCCTCCTTTGAACTTAAGATCGGTATCAGTCCAGGAACTCTCCAATCTTTCTAAACTTAGTATAACGTTCTTTCAGCAAAACGTCAATATCTTTTTCGCATTTTTCTGGAATTTTCTGTGACAAATATTCTTTAATATTTTCCGAAATTTTGTCTAAATCGTTATGTGCGCCGCCGAGAGGCTCTTCAATAACAGCCTCAGCCACTCCAAGGGACACCATATCCTCGGCTGTAATGCGCATTATTTCGCTTGCTTCCTGTTCACGGGAGGCATCCTTCCAGAGTATGCTTGCGAAGCCTCTCGGAGAGAGAACAGAATACTGAGCGTTCTCCAGGATCGCAAGATCATCGCAAACACCGAGAGCCAGAGCTCCGCCGCTTCCGCCCTCGCCGAGGACAATGGAAATTATAGGTGTACGGAGAGTCATGAACTCAGCAAGATTCTTTGCAATAGCCTCACCGATACCTCTCTCCTCAGCAGCAACACCGCAGAAAGCGCCGGGAGTATCTATGAAGCATATAACAGGTCTGTGGAATTTTTCGGCCTGCTTAGCAAGTCTGAGAGCCTTTCTGTAGCCCTCAGGATGAGGCATAGCGAAGTTGCACTCCTTATTCTCGTTAAGGTCTCTGCCCTTTACCTGACCGATAATAGTCACAGGACGGCCGTCCAGACGGCCTATACCGCCCAAAATAGCCATATCGTCACCGTAATGTCTGTCTCCGTGGAGCTCATAGAAATCAGTGAAAATAAGCGGTATATAGTCTCTTACGGTAGGTCTGCCCTTGGTATGAACAAGCTGCAGGCGTTCCCATGCTGTTTTTTTCTCGTCCATAACTCAGACCTCCTTTTTATCGTAGCCGTGAAGCTTGAGCAGATGAGAGAGTACGCTTCTCATTTTTCTGCGCTCAACGATCATATCCACGAAACCTTTTTCATGCATGAATTCTGCCAGCTGGAAGTCCTCAGGCAGACGCTGCTTTATAGTACCCTCGATAACTCTTCTGCCTGCAAAGCCGATAAGCACCTTAGGCTCGGCGATTATGATATCGCCCAGAGAAGCGAAGCTTGCAGTAACTCCGCCGGTAGTCGGGTCTGTGAGTACTGTTATGTACAGTTCGCCCTTGTCGCTGTGGAGCTTTACTGCTCCTGAGGTCTTAGCCATCTGCATAAGGGAAACAATCCCCTCCTGCATACGGGCACCGCCGGAAGCTGTGAACATAACGACAGCCATATTATTTTCAGTAGCATACTCAAAAGCTCTTGCGATCTTTTCACCCACAACGCTTCCCATACTTCCCATCATATAACGGGAATCCATTATACCTACGACTACAGGTGAGCCCTTGATAGTAGCAGTACCTGTGACAACAGCGTCATTAAGGCCGGTGCTCTCACGGAGCTGTTCCTGTTTTTCCATATATTCCGGGAAATCTATAGGATTTCCGCTCTTCATGTCAGCATCGAATTCTTTGAAGCTGTCCTTGTCAAGTGTAATGGAGATACGCTCCTGAGCGGAAAGTCTTCCATGGTAGTTACATTTAGGGCATACCCTGTGAAGCTCCTCATAGCGGGAAAGCGGGCTGAGCTGCTGACATCTGGGGCACTTGAACATCGGAGGTTTATATTCCTCTTCACTGCCGCCGTTGAATCGTTTTTTTACAACGTCAAAAAAATCTTCAAACAATAGTATTCACCGCATTTCTTTATATAATGTTATATTGCAGGGGCAACTTAAAATCACTTATTTTTCTTATACTTTTCCATATATCTTCCGAGGAAGCCTATGTCGTACTTACCCTCTCTGAAATCGGGATTTCTTATAAGAGCCAGCTGGAAATCAATATTTGTGTCCACACCCTCAACGATAAATTCAGCCAGAGCCCAAGTCATCTTATTTATAGCGTCCTGACGGTCAGAGCCGTGGGCAATGAGCTTGCTTATCATAGAGTCGTAATAAGGAGTAATGGTATAGCCCTGATAAACGGCACCGTCTATACGGATACCGGGGCCTCCGGGCATATAGAGGGCTGTTATAGTACCGGGAGACGGACGGAAATCGTAATCCGGATTCTCGGCATTGATACGGCATTCAATAGCATGGCCCCTGAGCTTTATATCCTCCTGCTTTACACTGAGAGGAAGTCCGGCAGCCACTTCTATCTGAGCCTTAACGAGATCATATCCCGTTACCTCCTCAGTTATCGGATGCTCGACCTGTATTCTTGTATTCATCTCCATGAAGTAGAAATCCCTGTTGTCATCAACGAGAAATTCTATCGTACCTGCATTATAGTAATTGCACTGCTTAGCGGCAGTAACGGCAGCCTGTCCCATACGCTTTCTGAGGTCTTCGGTTACTATAGGACTGGGGCATTCCTCAAGCACCTTCTGATTTCTTCTCTGCATAGAGCAGTCACGCTCACCCAGATAGATATAGTTTCCGTGCTGATCGGCCATTATCTGTATCTCAACGTGGTGAGGATTTATGAGGAATTTCTCGATATATACAGAATCATCACCGAAGAAGTTCTTAGCCTCCTGCTGAGCAGCGGTTATCTGAGCCTCAAGCTCATCTGGTGAATCTACTCTTCTGATACCACGTCCGCCGCCGCCGGCAGATGCCTTTACCAGCACCGGATAGCCAGCCTTTTCAGCGAACTCAGCCGCCTCCTCATAGGACTTTACAGCGCCCTTGGTGCCCGGGATAACAGGAACTCCGGCAGCAGCCATAGTCTCCTTGGCAGCAGCCTTATTTCCCAGCATTTCGATAGCATTATATGATGGGCCGATAAATACTATCCCATTTTTTTCGCAAAGTCTTGCAAAATCGGCATTTTCTGAAAGGAAGCCGAAACCCGGGTGAATAGCCTCAGCTCCGGTATTCAGGGCTGCCTGTATGACAGCATTCATATTCAGGTAGCTGTCCTTTGTTGCAGGAGGTCCGATACAAACGGCCTCATCTGCTATCTGTGCATGGAGAGTACGTCTGTCGGCAGTAGAATACACGGCAACAGTGCGAACACCAAGCTCACGGCAGGCACGAATAATTCGTACTGCGATCTCTCCTCTGTTTGCGATCAATACTTTCTTGAACATTTATGTAGTTCTCCTTTGGTTAGAGAAATTATTATAGTGGATAATATCTTATTTTTTCTCGCCGTCAGTAACAATGAAGGTTATCTCACAGGAAACTGCTTTTTTTCCATCTACAGAGGCAACAGCTTTTCCTGTACCTATAGGTCCTCTCTGACGGATCATCTCAACTTCCAGGTCGAGCACGTCCCCCGGAACCACCTGTTTGCGGAACTTAGCCTTGTCGATACCGCCGAAGAGTCCTAACTTGCCCTTGAATTCAGGCTTTGAGAGCATACAAACCGCACCGGCCTGTGCCAGCATCTCCACAATGAGAACACCGGGAGTTACCGGATATCCCGGGAAATGTCCCTTGAACCAGAAATCATCTTCCTTGATATATTTTCTTGCATGGACCTTCTCGCCCACCTCCATATCGACTATCTCATCGATAAGGAGAAACGGGTCACGGTGTGGGATTATCTCCATGATCTGTTCTTTATTCATAAGTACGTCGGACATTGTTTTATCCTCCTTCACAAACTTTCCATTTCATCATCGATTCCGTCATATCTGTTAAAGTCATCATAGGATCTTACCTTACGGCTGCCCTCATAATCAGTAGTGACCACCAGAATGGTAAAATCGGGATATCCTTCTTCGCCCCTGACTCTTCTTTCGTGCATATCAGTAAAGACTGATACAACTATTATCATAAGTGCATACACAGAAACCACAGGATTCACAAGGAACAGTGCTGCTGCGCCAATGATAGATACTGCTATATTCCATCTTTTCGGAACAAACACATAAAATATCATCATCAGCGTACACACTACTATAGCTGCAAAAGACACCACAGCATTAATAGTGGGCTTATCTTTAAGAAAAGCAACGCTTAAAGCGACCAGGATAAAGCCTATTATAAATGAGGCTATAGTGCCGAAGCTTGCACCGGTCCTGATCTCCGTGTAATTACCGCCGAAGGAACTCAGGCCTCTGCTATAGCTTCTGCTTGAAGACACCCTGATAACGGTGTCATTGCTTCCGAAATCAGGAATGATATATCTCCACAGCAGGTAGAAGTAACCTGCTCCTGCGATCAGAGCCGCAGCAATATTTATCCCGCCTACGCCTTTGAAGATAAACGGCTTGAGATAAAGACAAAGTGCCATAAGATAGGCTATAACATTCAGCAGCATATATATCTCATGAACAGACTTGCACTTATATTTCATCATCTGTTTAGCAGTCATCTGCTTATTGTATTCCTGGACCTCATTGTACTGTTCGACATCCCGAGCCACAAATTTTCCGGAGCTGATAACTTCCGGAGTTATATATTTCCAATTCATTTTTTTATTTCCCCAATATCTGAATCTGCCAGCATCCCCATATCATCATCCGGCTTGATCCTGTATTTATCAAAACTATATTTTGGTTCAGGCTCATCCATAACACCCTCATCTGCGTTCTCCTCATCGCGTATATAAGAGGTAACGAGCTGAGAGAAGTAAGGATAACCGGCCTGATCCTTTATCTCGTTATCGATCTTCTCCATAAAATGAAGCAGAACAGCATTAGCTGCCGCACAGACCGCTGTATAGCAATTCACCGGAACGAGCAGTATCATTGTTATTAAAAGCCCGACCTTCCAGTTATAGTACTTGCGGTAGAAGATAAAGTATCCGAAGACGAGGATAAAGGCCGCCGTCACCAGAAAACAAGGTCCCACTCTTTCTCCGCATAGCCTGTAGAGCAGTGAATTGCTTCTGCTGATGGCAAAAAAGCCAAAAAACGAGGCAACAGCGTTCAAAAGGACAAGTCCCCAGAAATCACGCAGGAACTGATATCTTTTCCTGAGCAGCCGCAGAGCCTCAGTATTATAGGTCTGCATCTCCGCAAACATCTCAGCCGAAGTCACATTGATATATGATTCATCAATATTATCCTGAGTTATGTACTTCAGTTCTGAGAGTTTCATTATCTGATTATCATAACAGGCTGATCGAATTCCACAGCCTGACCGTCATCAACAAGGATCTTGTCAACGACACCGTCAAACTCAGACTGTATCTCGTTCATCAGCTTCATGGACTCGATTATCATAATAACATCGCCCTTCTTGACCTCGTCTCCCACCTTGACGAAGGGAGCCTTATCCGGTGAAGGAGCAGCATAGAATGTACCCACGATAGGAGCCTTTACCATTTTTCCGCTGATCTCACCAGCCATAGCAGCCTCACTCTCAGAGAGAGTGCTCTCTGCAGGCGGTGCAGGAGTATTTGCCGCCGGTGCTCCCATAAACTGTACAGGCATAGGAGCAGGCGGAGGAGGCATTATCCTCTTGCCCTTTATAGTTATAGACTTATCGCCGTCGGTAAGAGTGATCTCAGAGAGCTCCTTTTCTTCGACGATATCAGCGATTTTTTCAATTGTTTCGATATCAAACTGACCGTAGATCTTCTCCATTCCTTATTTTCTCCTTTATTATATTTTCTTGAAGCAAAGTGTAGCATTGTGGCCGCCGAATCCGAGAGAATTTGAAAGGGCGGCACGAACTTCCTGCTGGATATTTCCCTCTGTACAGTAATTGAGGTCACACTCCTCATCGGGCACCTTGTAACCGATAGTACGGTGGATGAAGCCCTCCTGGATCGACTTTGCACAAATGATAGCCTCAACACCGCCGGCAGCGCCAAGAAGGTGTCCTATCATTGACTTAGTAGAATTGATCTTTACGTTATACGCTTCCTTGCCAAGAGCAAGCTTGATGGCAGCTGTCTCGTACTTATCGTTCAGGCCGGTGGAAGTTCCGTGAGCGTTGATATAGTCAACCTCAGCCGGAGTGATGCCTGCCTCCTGCATAGCCAGAGTCATACCCATGCCGGCAGCCTCTCCTGTAGGCATTGGTGAAGTCATGTGATATCCGTCGCAGGTAGCTCCGTATCCGGCAACTTCAGCATAGATCTTAGCTCCTCTTGCCTTTGCGTGTTCATACTCTTCAAGAACAACTACTCCGCAGCCCTCTCCGAGAACAAAGCCATGTCTCTCCTTATCAAAAGGGATAGAGGCTCTCTCCAGATCAGATGACTTGCAGAGCGCCTTCATATTTGCGAAGCCTGCAAATGTGAACTCAGCATTTGAGCTTTCAGTACCGCCTGCAATAGCCATATCCAGGTAGCCATCCTTGATCTTACGGAATGCCTCTCCGATAGAATGTGTAGCAGATGCGCAAGCTGTTGTTACATCAAAATTGGCACCTCTGAAACCGGTCTTCATAGAGATAGTGCCGGCAGCCATATTGCTTATCATCATAGGGATATAGAATGCTGATATCCTGTTCGGGCCTTTTTCAAGATACTTGCTGTGCTCAGACAATGTAAAGTCTATGCCGCCGATACCTGAACCGACTATGACACCTGCTCTGTAGGGATCAATGTCAGAGAAATCAGTGCCTGCATCTGCAAGGGCTTCATGTGTACATACCACAGCATACTTTGTGAATCTTTCCATATGACGTGCTTCCTTCTTGTCGAAGCAGCCCTTTACACCATAATAAGCAGTCTCATCAAAATCTCTTACAATACCAGCTATTTTGATGCCTGTGCGCTCAGTATCAAAGCTGTCGATAAATGAAAAGCCTATTTTATTTTCCTTTATTCCACCCCAAAACTTGTCAACTCCGGTACCAAGAGGAGTTACGGCTCCCATTCCTGTTATAACGACTCTTCTGCTCATATATAATCCTTTCAAACCAATAATAATTTATATAAAAAATCTTAAGATCCGTCTTTTCTCACATAGAAAGTCCGCCGGATATCTCGATCACCTGTCCGGTAACGTAGGAAGCGTCTTCAGAGACAAGGAACGAAACAACAGAAGCGATCTCCTCAGGCTCACCATAGCGCTTCAGAGCAACTGCTTCCAGCATTTTAGCCTTTATCTCATCACTGAGAACATCAGTCATAGGTGTTCTGATAAGTCCGGGAGCTACAGCGTTGCAGGTGATATTCTTCTTGCCATACTCTTTGGCAATAGTCTTTGTCATACCGATAACAGCAGCCTTTGAAGCTGAGTAGTTTATCTGTCCGGGGTTTCCGTAGAGTCCTGCAACAGAAGAAACATTTACTATGCGGCCGAATTTCTGCTTGAGCATAACGCTGCATACATTCTTGAGCATATTGAAGATGCTCTTCTGATTTACTGCGATAACCGCATCATATTCGTCCTCAGACATACGAGCCAGAAGCTTGTCCTTAGTGATGCCGGCATTGTTTACCAGCACCTCAATAGAGCCAAAAGTCTCCTTGACTGCCTTGACCATAGCCTCACAGTCCTCAAATTTTGACACATCCGCAGCAAATATCTCAGCCTTGACACCGAGAGCTCTGCACTCTTCAGCTACTTCAATAGCCTTGGCCTTATCGCCTTCACTGGGGTAGTGGTTGACAGCTATATCGAAGCCGTCCTTTGCAAGTCTTTTTGCGATACACGCTCCGATTCCCTGCGAAGCGCCTGTTACTAATGCTGTTGCCATAAATTACCTCCATAATATATATCAATATAGAACATTGATAAACTAAAAATTATCATCCGGCTGTGAAGCCGAAGCCGTTTTATAACTTCAGGAGCTTCTCAGCGCCGTCGTTTATCTCCCTGACGATATCAGCGCAGGGCTTGATATCATTTATCATACCGGCAATCGCTCCGCAGAGGAAGGAGCCGCTTTCAAGATCTCCGTCAACTACAGCACGGCGGAGCGCACCTACTGTAAGCTGTTCAAACTCTTCAGGAGAGAGTGAACCGTCTCTTTCGCCCTTTTCGAGCTTCTTTGCGAATTTTGTCTTGACATTGCGGCACGGATGGCCGGTGTAGCGGCCTGTTACGACGCTGTCTGTATCCTTTGCCTTTATAACAAGGTCCTTGAAAGTCGGATGTATCTTACACTCTTCAGAAGCGAGGAAACGTGTACCTATCTGCACACCCTCAGCTCCCAGCATAAATGCTGCAGCCATACCTCTTCCGTCAGCGATACCGCCGGCAGCTATCACAGGTATTTCCAGAGCATCGACTACCTGAGGCACAAGACACATAGTGGTATTGTCACCGATATGTCCGCCTGACTCAGTGCCTTCAGCAATAACAGCATCAGCACCGGATCTTTCCATTCTCTTAGCGAGAGCTACGGAAGGAACTACAGGGATCACCTTGATACCGGCGTTTTTCCATGCCTCCATATATTTTCCCGGATTTCCTGCTCCGGTAGTGATGACCTTTACATTTTCGTCGATCACGAGCTGAGCCAGATCGTCAGCATTCGGGTTCATGAGCATTATATTAACTCCGAACGGCTTATCAGTCTTCTCCTTGCAGAGTCTTATCTGCTCACGGAGATAATCTATAGGGGCATTTCCGCTGGCAATAAGTCCTACTCCTCCTGCATTTGAAACAGCAGAGGCCAGGGTGTGTTCAGCGACCCATGCCATGCCGCCCTGTATTATCGGGTATTTGCAGCCTAAAATTTCTGTGATCCTTGTTTTCATAAATTTACTCCCTTTAATATTCAAGAATGATGCCGCCGTATGTAAGCCCCGCACCGAATCCGATGAGAGCCAGCTTCTGTCCTCTTTTTATAATGCCCTTATCGATGGATTCGCTAAGAGCCAGCGGTATTGAGGCACTTGATGTATTTCCATAGTGGTCGAGTGTTATTATAAACTTCTCCATAGGAGCGTCAAGCTTCTTTGCAGCAGTTTCGATAATTCTTATATTAGCCTGATGAGGAACGAACCAGTCGATGTCATCCTTGGTTATCCCGATCTTTTCAGCAGCGCCCTCAAAGGACTTAGGCAGAGCCTGAACTGCAAATTTATATACATCCTTTCCGTCCTGATGGAGTTTATGGAGAGGAGTTTCAGCATAATCAGTCGTAAATCCCTCCGGCGGATCGCAGGCCACCTCCGGGGCTACCTGCATAGAACGGGCATAGAGGAACTTTCCGCCGCTTCCGTCCGAACCGAGCACCGATGAATATAGCTTATCGCTGTACTCTATGACTGCAGCAGCAGCACCGTCTCCGAAGAGGATGCACGAACCTCTGTCAGTAAAGTCGAGGAACCTTGAAAGTGACTCGTTTGCCACTATCAGGATATATTTCATTGACCTGTCAGTCTCAACGAAGCGTCTTGCTGTATCGAGAGCATAAACAAATCCGGTGCAGGCAGCATTCAGATCGAAGGCACCGGCATTTACAGCTCCGGTCTCATACTGGATGATGCTCGCCATACTGGGAGTGTGAAAATCAGCTGTAGCCGTAGTAGATATGACCAGAGCGATATCCTCAGGAGAGATACCTGCATTTTCGATAGCCCTCAGAGCAGCCTGCTTGCCCATATACCACGTCGGCTCCCAGCCGGCCATAGGCCTGCTTACAATACCGGTGCGTGTCCTTATCCACTCATCATTAGTCTCAATGAAACGAGTGAAGTCGTCATTGGTCAATACCTGCTCAGGGACATACCTTCCCATTCCCAGAATGTTTATTCCCATTAAAAAATCTCCTTATAAATCTTAAATTGTAAAAATATAGTTGTAAAACTAAAAAAAATATGTTATAGTATATATGGGTGCAATGACCCACATATTTATATTGTAAATCATTTCCGGATTTTTTGCAACGATATTTTAACACTTTATCATCACAAAAATAAAATATCGTCTTTTTGCACAAAAAATACTGGGGATATTTGTCGCCTAAAACATTACATTATGTATAACGCACAGAAAGGAACGTATCAATTATGACAATTTCACTATTTTCCGGACAGGGAGCCCAGGTACCAGGTATGGGCGGAGACATCGTCGCAGCAATGCCCGAGTTGCGTCAGGTTTACGAAGCAGGCTCAGATATTTTAGGCATGGATCTTGAAAAAATATGTCTTGAAGCTTCCGCTGAGGAGCTGGGCCGCACTATCAACTCACAGCCGGCAATCATGGCAACTTCCATTATATGCCTCAAGGCAGCGCAGTCAAAGGGCTACACCTTTGACGGAGTTGCAGGACACTCTCTCGGCGAGTATGCAGCAATGTATGCTTCCGGAATGGTTTCCCTTGAAGATGCATTCCGCCTTATAAAGGCAAGAGCAGCTGCAATGGAAGAGGCTGTCTCCCAGACAAAGGGGGCAATGGCAGCTATAGTAAAGGTCGAGGCATCAGTGGTTGAAGAGGTTTGTGCTGCTGCCAAGGAATATGTAGTACCTGTAAACTACAATTCCCCTCTCCAGACAGTTATTGCAGGAACTCCCGAAGGTATCGAAGAGGTAACTCCTGTATTTGCAGAAAAGAAGGCAAGAGTAATGCCTCTTAAGGTAGCAGGTGCCTTCCACTCAAAGCTTATGCAGCCTGCAGCAGAGCTTTTCTATGAAGCTGCAAAGAGCATCACATTTGCCCAGCCGAATGTTAAATACTACTCTAATGTTACCGGCGGAGAGCTCACAGACTTCTCAGACATGGCTTCACTGCTTTCAAAGCACATCGTCTCCCCTGTACGCTTCACATCAGAGCTTGCTGCAATGACAGAAGCCGGTGCTGACAGATTTGTTGAATTCGGACCCGGAAGAACTCTTACAGGCCTTGTAAGAAAGACACTCTCCGGAGTATCCGCCTGCAATGTAGAGAATATGGCCACACTTGAAGGAGCTGCTATATATGAATAAGTTTGCACTTACAGGACATCCGCTGGGACATTCCATGTCTCCGCTCATACACGAAAAGCTGTTTGCGCTCAGCGGCTATGCGGGAGAGTATTCTCTCATCGATATAGCTCCTGAAGATATCGCTTCAAGCCGCAGACTGCTTGAGGATCACATGGGAATGAACGTGACTATCCCACATAAGCAGGCAGTTATCCCGCTTATGGACGAGCTTGCTGACAGCGCTGAAAGATACAACTCTGTAAACTGCATAAAAAACGACAACGGAAAACTTATCGGCTACAATACCGACTGTGACGGATTCCTCCGCTCTGCCGAGGGACTTCCTATCGGCGGAAATGTTGCCATACTCGGCTGCGGCGGAGTAGGCCGCATGATAGCCATTGAGACTGCTCTTCACGGCGGCAGGATCACTCTTGCTGTAATTCCTCAGGACGTAAAGAATGCACAGGCTCTTATGGCTGAGATACTTGAAAAATGCTCCGGAGCCTCAGTGAAGATAGCGGATATCTCCTCGCTGGAAGGCTGTTTCGACCTGCTGATAAACGCAACTCCCGTAGGAATGTACCCGAAGACGGAGGCCTGCGCCGTAAGCGACAGTGTTATTGAGAACTGCGGAAGCGTTTTCGATGTTATCTACAATCCCACAGAGACCCTGCTGATGAAAAAGGCAAGAGCTATGGGAAAAACTGCCGTAGGCGGAACAGCAATGCTGGTATATCAGGCAGTAAAGGCTCACGAGATATGGTACGGCGGAAGCTTCCCTGCTGAAGATGTCGCAAAGATAATCTCAGAGGTCGAGGAAGCGGTAAACGCAATGAACAAATAATGATCATCCGAACGGAGGAAAGCTATGACAGTTTTTTTATGCGGCTTCATGGGCTGCGGAAAGACCACTGTAGGCAAGCTTGCAGCAAAAAAGACAGGCTGCGGCTTCACAGATACCGATGACCTTATAGTGCGGACACTGGATATGACAATACCTGAAATATTCGAGCAGAAAGGCGAGCCCTTCTTCCGCAGGACAGAAGCGGAGATAGTAAGATCTCTCTGCGGCAAGACCATAGTAGCGGCCTGCGGCGGCGGAGCAATGCTGAATCCTGATACCGCTGCTGCCGCAAAAGCTGCCGGAAGTGCAATAGTATTCCTCGATGTTCCTTTCGAGACCTGCTATGAGCGTATCAAGGACGACGAAAACCGCCCCATAGTTATGCGCTCCACAAAGGAGGAGCTCCGGGCGCTCTACGATCAGCGCAGAAGCGTATACCTCCAGAATTCGACTATACAGATAGACTGCGGCGGAAGCCCCGTGGAAACTGCGGAAAAGATCGCTGCCGCTGTCAGGAAATAAGCGACGGGAGACAGATATGCTTATATATAACGCAAGGATAATCACAATGACTGAAGCCGGCATCATCGAGAATGGCTGGCTCCTGACTGAAGGCGGCTGCATAAAGGCCGTCGGCGAAGGAGTGCCGGAATCTCTGCCGGAGGACAGTATCGATGCTCAGGGAGGAACAGTCCTCCCCGGCTTTATCGACGCACATACACATCTCGGCATTATCGAGGACGGCCTTGATTTTGAGGGCGACGACTGTAACGAATCCACAGACCCCTTCACTCCTCAGATGAGAGCTATCGACGGCATAAATCCCTTTGACCGCTGCTTTGAAGAGGCCCGTATGCGTGGTATAACCGCAGTTGCCTCCTCACCGGGCAGTGCAAATGCCTGCGGCGGAGAGATATGTGCTATAAAGACCGACGGCCGCCGCATAGATGATATGCTGGTAAAGCCCTGCGGCATAAAATTCGCCATGGGAGAAAATCCGAAGAACGTCTATAATGACCGCTCCGAGACTCCCATAACAAGAATGGCTGTAGCCGCACTCATTCGTGAGGGACTCTACAAGGCCCGCCGTTATGTACACGATATGGACAGCTACTACTCCGACAGCGAAAACTACGACCCGCCGGAGTATGATATAAAATGCGAGGCACTTATGCCTCTGCTTGACCGCAAGATGAAGGCCTTTTTCCACTGCCACCGTGCAGATGATATCTGTACAGCCATAAGGATAGCCAAGGAATTTTCTCTCGACCCGGTAATAATCCACGGAACAGAGGGCTGGAAAATAGCCGATATAATAGCAGAGCAGAAGGTCCCGGTAATATGCGGACCGATAATCTGTGACCGCTGCAAGCCCGAAATGAAGGGACTCGAACTAAAAAATGCCTCAACAATGCATGAAAACGGCGTAAAGCTGGCAATATGCACAGACCACACAGTTATCCCGATACAGTACCTTCCCCTGTCAGCTCAGGCAGCAGTAAAGGGCGGCCTCGATACTATGGAGGCGCTGAAAATGCTGACCATCAATCCGGCTGAGATACTTGGGATCGACGAAGAGACCGGTTCCCTCGCTCCCGGAAAGGACGCTGATATCCAGCTCTACCGCAAGGGCGAGAATCCTCTCGACCTTATGTCAGAGCCTGCGCTTGTAATGATAAACGGAAAGATATGCCGCAGGGAGGTATAATATGAAAAAGCAGATGATATGTCTGATGACAGCACTTTCGCTGGCAGGAGCTTCCGTGCCGGCTGCTGTCTCTGCCGAGGTGCCGGAAAGCATCTCCTTCACCTATGTGAACAACAACGGCAGTGTCGTTATCACAGGATATACCGGCTCAGATACCATACTCATCATCCCCGATACCATTGACGGAGCTCCTGTTACCGATATCGGAAAGAATGTATTCACAGGCATGAATGAACTCACCGCCGTTGTGATACCCGATACCGTAAGATCCATAGGAGAGCGCAGCTTCTCAGCCTGCCCTAATCTCAGCAGTGTGACCCTTGGCAAAAGCGTCAGCGGCATAGGCGGATACGCTTTCTCAGCCTGCCCTAAGCTGACCTCATTCAGCGTCAGCCCGGATAATCCCACATATGTCTATTCAGAAGGCTGCCTTACCTCGGAAAAGGGCAATCGTCTGGTGCTTTATGCCGGAGGTCCCCATGCAGTTATCCCACAGGGACTAAGAGTAGTCACAAAGGGCGCCTTCATGGGCAAAACTGACCTTATATCAGTAAGCATCCCCAATTCCGTTATAAGTCTCGGAGACTATGCCTTCTCCGGCTGTACCTCACTGAAGCAGGCGGAAATCCCTGACCGTGTGACCAATATCGGAGCAGGCTGTTTCATGTCATGTTCAAGCCTCAGCAATGTAAAGCTTGGTACAGGAATAACCGAAATAAGGGACAATTCATTCAACTCCTGTGTCTCACTGGAGGATATAAATATCCCCGAAACAGCCGCTGCTATACGGGAGAATGCATTTTTCAACTGCCCCGGACTTAACGGGATATACATACCTGATACAGTGACAAGTATGGACACTCAGGCTATAGGCCAGCACTTTGACCTCAGAAGCGGAAGCATAAGCAATATAAACGACTTCGTCCTTCACGGAGAAGAGGGCTCTGCCGCTGAGACCTATGCCGGTGAAGCGGACCTCACATTCCGCCCATACCTTCTGGGAGATATTTCCGATGACGGAGTTGTTGACGGCACCGATGCCACACTTGCTCTGAGAGAATACTCCTACTGCATGGATCATCCCGGCTCAACACTTAGCAAGTACGGCCGATTTATCGCAGACTACGACAAAAACGGAGCTGTGGACGGCTCCGATGCCACACTTATACTCCGGGAATACGGACGTCAGCTTGCTGATATGTAATACTTTGAAGTGCTGACGCTTTAAAATATAACATTGCTTTTTTCGCTAAAACACATCTTTAATAAACGAAAAATTTCTCTACCCGTCCTTTGCGGCGGGTATTGACATATTCCCGTAAAAATAGTATGATTAAAGGTAATAAATTATTAATCGATTGTTCTTTTGAAGCGCCCTGAGATTATTTCCGGCGCCATTGGCTTAACACAATAATCGATACTGATCCATAAATAACTACAGACGGTCCCCGGCACGGTTAATGCCTGCATTTCCCTGTATGGCCATATTTCGTCCGGATCCTGTCTGCAGGCATTTCAGGTATCAGTATAATAAGTTATAACGTTGTAAGGAGGAATTATAATGCTGACTGACATGAACAGCAAATTTCAGAAGGAGGGTCTGACCTTTGACGACGTGCTCCTGATCCCGGCAGAATCAAACGTTACCCCTAACATGATAAAGCTGGGCACACAGCTCACAAAGACTATCAGACTCAACACTCCTATCATGACTGCTGCAATGGACACTGTTACTGATTCACGCATGGCTATTGCTATAGCTCGTGAAGGCGGTATCGGTATCATCCACAAGAACATGACTATCGAGCAGCAGGCAGAAGAGGTAGATAAGGTAAAGCGCTCCGAAAACGGCGTTATCGTTGATCCCTTCTCACTTACAGAGGATCACATTGTTGCCGATGCAGATGAGCTCATGGGCAAATACAAGATCTCAGGCGTTCCGATAGTTGACGGAAACAACAAGCTTGTCGGCATCATCACAAACAGAGATATGCGTTTCCTTACAGATTTCAACGCAAAGATCTCAGAGGTAATGACAAAGGAAAACCTCATCACAGCTCCCGTAGGAACAACTCTTGCTCAGGCTCAGGATATACTCCGTGCCCACAAGATAGAAAAGCTTCCCCTTGTTGACGAGGGCGGCTACCTCAAGGGACTTATCACAATAAAGGACATCGAAAAGTCCGTACAGTACCCCAATTCATCCCGTGACAGCAAGGGCAGACTTCTCTGCGGCGCAGCTATCGGCGTAACAGCAAACGTTCTCGAAAGAGCAAAGGCTCTTATCGACGCACAGGCTGACGTACTGGTGCTCGATTCCGCACACGGCCACAGTGCAAACATCATAAAATGTCTCAAAATGGTCAAGGAAGCATTCCCGGATACACCTGTTATCGCAGGAAACATCGCAACAGCAGAGGCTGCTGAGGCACTCATCGCAGCTGGCGCAGACTGCCTGAAGGTAGGTATCGGCCCCGGCTCTATCTGTACAACACGAGTTGTAGCAGGTATCGGTGTACCTCAGATCACAGCAGTATATGACGTTGCCTGTGTAGCTCAGAAGTACGGCATCCCCGTTATCGCAGACGGCGGTATCAAGTACTCCGGAGACATTGTAAAGGCACTTGCTGCCGGCGCAAATGTAGTAATGCTCGGTTCACTCCTTGCAGGATGTGCAGAGGCTCCCGGTGAGACAGAGATCTATCAGGGACGTCAGTTCAAGGTATACAGAGGAATGGGAAGCCTTGGCGCAATGGCTAACGGCTCCACAGACAGATACTTCCAGGAAGGTGCAAAGAAGCTTGTTCCCGAGGGTGTTGAGGGACGAGTTCCCTTCAAGGGCCCTGTTGCAGATACAGTATTCCAGCTTGTAGGCGGAATCCGTTCCGGTATGGGCTACTGCGGCTGCGAGGACATCCCCACTCTCCATGAGAAGGCACAGTTCATCCGCATCACAGGTGCAGGACTGAAGGAGAGCCATCCTCACGATATCTACATCACAAAGGAAGCTCCCAACTACTCAACACAGATCTGAATATGATAAAAAAGGGTGCGGTGATCCATTTCACCGCACCCTTTTTATTTATAAATGCCCCTTTTAGCCGGCAATTAAGACTGTTAAAAAATTCCTTTGAGGCGCCGAAGGCAGTGTCCCCTACAAAACATCTATGTAGAATAGCCGAATTGTAGGGGCGCCCATTGGGCGCCCGTGGTATCTCATGTAATACCGACTTTATTGACAAAATGAAAAGCCCTCTAAAGAGGGCTTTTTTCATACTCAGCTTATTATATAGCTCTTTCCGTCTATCTCATAAATACATATCCAGATATAGTCGCTGTCGCCGAGCTCAGCGCCCTGAGGGAAATCGTAGGTCTCACGGGGGATAACTTCACCGCCGCCCTGTCCGTTTTTCAGTTCATAGTTCAGGTAAACCGGAACGACCTTCTTTGAAGTCACCTCAGCATCCGGAGCGACCTCTTTCAGCAAAGAATCGTACTTTGAAAAATTATATCCGCTGTCCTCTTTTTTGCAGTCAACAGCGTAAATATAGCTGAACTCATAATCATCGCCGATAACGGTATAATAGTGGCTGTAATACTCCTCCATATATTCCTGTGCAGATCCATATTCTCCGTCCTCAAGCTGACGATCAAGATATGGCTTATAGCTTACGGACTCAAAAAGAGCGCCGTCCTTAGAGCATATTGACCAGAAATAATTGCAGATGAGCTTTGCCTCCTCAGTTGAGAAATAGCGTGAATCCACCTCAGTAGTAACCGGTACGCCCTCATTGTCAGCATTGATCTGATAGAGATTTGCACCATAGGGCATATCCTCAGAGTTAACATTAACATCGTCCCCGATGTCACTGACGAGTTCATTTCCTGTAGGAGTCTCAGAAGAAGATCCCTTTCCGCCGCAGGAAGCAAAGGAGATAGTCATAGCAGCTGCGGCAGCGAATGCAGCAGCTTTAAGAAATAATTTCATATCAAAGCCCTCCGTTATCCGAAAGTATAGTATTTACCGTCCTTAACGGCATACACCGCATTATTTTCCTCATCACTAACGATGATCTGCTCCTTGCCATCAGCATCCTTAGCCATGACATAGAAGGTAAAATAGCGGAAGCTGTCGCAGTCCTCACGGACCTTATCACCAAAAGAATCGTCCTTGAATATCTGTCCCATATAGTCCAGGAAGTCTTTTACCCCTTCCTCTTCGGTCGCAAAAAGAGTAGAAGGCTCGATCTTGACACGGGTCACCTCGAAGCTTCCGCCCAGACTTTCGCAGATAGATTCCACATGCTTTTCAAAGGACTCCTTCTGTCCGTACTGATAATCTTCCTGAAGGAACTGCTCCATTTTTTCATTATAGAGGGGATAATTCTGAGCCTTGAAGCTTTCAAAATCCTTATTCTGAAAAGCGAGGAAATGATTTTCGAGAGCAAGAGCAAGCTCTCTCGGGAACTCTGTCTCCTCATAATAAAGCTTCACACCTGTATCGGGGTCTATTCTGTAGGAGCCCAGATTTGCGTCCTCATCGTCCTCATCAGGAGTTATCAGTTCCCAGTCAGCATGAACCTCAGAGCTGCTGTCGGATGAAGACTTCTTACTGCCGCAGGATGTAACTCCTGCACATAAAGCTGCACACAGCAGCAGGGCTGCAAATTTAGTATACTTCATTACTGTACCTCCTCAGCTTCGCCGCTGTTGATCTTATCAGCCCAGACTGACGCTGCGGAGCCCTCCGGAACGCTGACCCATACTGAAGGCAGTTCTTCCAGTCCCCAGCTTTCGTAAGCAAGGTCAGGATTCTCAATATTGAGAGAAGCAAGTGAAGTACAGCCTGTAAATGTCTCCTCACCGACCTTTGTGACAGAGGCGGGAATAGTCATATCAGTAAGAGCAGTACAATCCACAAAAGCGCCTCTCTGTATCTCCTGCATACCCTGAGGGATATTGATGGAATAGAGCGAAGTACAGCCGCAGAAGGCACATTCGCATATCTTTGTAACGGTCTCCGGCATAGTAACAGTAAGCACCTGATCCTTAGCCTCAAAGGCATAGAAGCCTATGCTTGTAACAGGAGCGCCGCCGATAGTATCCGGGATGACCACCTCTGTATCAGAGCCCTTATAGCTTGTGATAGAAGCACCGCCGTCAACTATCTCATAATCGTACTCATCATCGGTAGAGACGATATCACGTTCCCTGACGGTAGCAAGAGGAGCCCATGAGCCGGGCTCGGCAGATACATCCTCTGTTTCCGTCTGAGCCTGAGTCTCAGAAGCAGGCTCACTTGAAGCCTGTCCGGTCTTATTACCGCCGCAGGCAGTGAGCATAAGAGCGGCAAGGGTGATCGAAAGCGAAGCAGCAATTTTCCTCATAATAAACCTCCGGTATGCAAAATAAGTGAAGGTGATATGTTTATTCCATGAAATTATCAGACGGAAGCCTTAGCGGCATTTCCTCTGATCTTAGCTCTCTGAGAGTTGCTGAGTATTCTCTTTCTGATACGGAGAGATTCAGGAGTTACCTCAAGGAGCTCATCGTCAGCCAGGAATTCAAGGCAGTCCTCAAGGCTGAGAACTCTTGGCGGAACGAGGCGGAGAGCATCATCGCTTCCGCTTGCACGGGTATTTGTAAGGTGCTTTCTCTTGCAGACATTGACCACAAGATCCTCAGTCTTAGGAGAAGCTCCGACGATCATACCCTCATAAACGGGAGTACCTGAGCCGATAAAGAGCTGTCCTCTTTCCTGAGCGTTATAGAGACCGTAGGTAACAGCCTCACCTGTCTCGAAGGATACGAGGGAGCCTGTGTTTCTGCGCTCAATATCGCCCTTATAAGGCTGATATCCGTCGAAAACGTGGCTCATGATACCCTCACCCTTTGTATCGGTAAGGAATTCGCTCTTATATCCGAAGAGGCCTCTTGCAGGGATAAGGAACTCTATACGCATACGGCTTCCCTGGGGGTGCATATCAATCATTTCTCCCTTACGGGTACCGATCTTCTCCATAACGGAACCTACGCAGTCCTCAGGAACATCGATAACAAGGCGCTCCATAGGCTCAAGCTTCTGGCCGGTCTCCTCGTCGGTCTTGAAGAGCACACGAGGAGTAGAAACTCCCAGCTCATAGCCTTCACGGCGCATATTCTCGATGAGGATAGAGAGGTGCATCTCACCTCTTCCGGCAACACGGAAGGAATCTGTGCTGTCTGTTTCAGTTACACGGAGAGAAACGTCACGGAGGAGCTCACGGAAGAGCCTCTCACGGAGCTGACGTGAAGTAACGAACTTACCTTCCTTACCGGCGAAGGGGCTGTCATTTACAGAGAAAGTCATTTCAACAGTAGGCTCGCTTATCTTAACGAAAGGAAGGGGCTCGGGAGTGTCTGTAGCACAGATGGTATCACCGATAGTGATACCCTCGATACCGGATATCCATACGATATCGCCCATTTTAGCCTCCTGAACGGGAACACGGTTCAGTCCCTCGATCTGAAGGAGTGAGACTATCTTGGCATTGTAGTTCTTCTTTGAGCCTGTATAGTCACAGACAGTTACCTGCTGATTGACCTTGATATTGCCTCTTACGATACGTCCGATACCGATACGGCCGACGTACTCATTGTAGTCGATAGAGGAAATGAGCATCTGGAGAGGCTCTTCCTCCTCACCCTTAGGAGGCTCGATGTAGTTGATGATAGTATCGAAAAGGGGCTTGAGATCGGTGCCTGCCTCATACTGGCTGAGAGAAGCAGTACCGCTTCTTCCTGAGCAGAAGAGGAGCGGAGATTCAAGCTGCTCATCGTTAGCATCAAGGTCAAGAAGGAGTTCCAGGACCTCATCGCCGATCTCATCGAGACGAGCATCGGGACGGTCGATCTTATTAACAACAACGATGATCTTGTGACCCATTTCAAGAGCCTTTGAGAGCACGAAACGTGTCTGGGGCATAGGGCCCTCAGCAGCGTCAACCAGGAGCAGAACTCCGTCTACCATTTCGAGGACACGCTCTACCTCGCCGCCGAAATCGGCATGGCCAGGGGTATCGATGATGTTGATCTTAGTACCGTTGTACATAACGGAAGTATTTTTTGCGAGGATAGTGATACCTCTTTCACGCTCTATGTCGTTAGAGTCCATAACACGCTCAGCAACGTTCTGGTTCTCACGGAACACACCGCCCTGCTTGAGCATCTCGTCAACGAGGGTAGTCTTACCGTGGTCAACGTGGGCGATGATAGCGATGTTTCTCAGATCTTCTCTAATCATATTTTCTTTCCTCCAGATTAAAATCAGCTTTATCTTTATATGTAACGGCTTTCGCCGGTTTTCACATTATTAGACCTTATATTTTGCGCCAAGCTTTTCACGCAGTAAACTTCTTAATTCGTTTGCAGAGCCTTCAATTATATCATTATCTCTGAAGGCAAGATAGCCGGAATTGCTAATCAGAATCAAAAACCAGCCTTCTCTTTCATTAGCCTTATTAATGACAGAATAACTATAAGACGAACTCTTGCTTGAAACTGCTGAAGAAGAATCCATAAGGAATCCGTCTGCCATAAATTGCACATTGACCCTTAAACCCGGATATTTTTCTTCGATCCTTTCAAAGATCTTATGTGGTGAATTACGATATCTATTCCGCAAACTAATAATAATCATTACAAGGCTAAATATAATAAAAAAACCGTTTATATCAAAAAATGAGCGTTTATAAAAAGCCGTACAAATCGATGAAAAAGCAACAAATATCAGCAGACTAAATTCCACTATTGCTAATATTTTTCTTTTTAAAGCTTTTTCTTTTCTTATAGCATCAAACATATCAGCGCTGTACATATATGAAACTCTTATCACGACGATCTCTCCTACAATCTTTATATATTTGTAAACACGCAGACTGTATTTCCGTGCAAAACCTCTTTTTTTCCGGGCATAAAAAAGTCCTTGCAGGGTTTGCAAGGGTTATGAAAGCGGATGTTCTGTCAAAAGAAATCGCCCCGAAATTTATCGGGGCGTTTCTGG
>ODAI010248190.1_pt1 | contig 47113 bp, 26 predicted proteins | sample 1539321 | NCBI WGS metagenome assembly ODAI01 (sample SAMN02144231, study PRJEB22623) | gut metagenome | biome: sheep rumen | host: Ovis aries | place: New Zealand
AACGCATCTCATAATAAGAAAGGAGAAAGCGGGACAGCAGGTGCGCGGACTTTCGTGGAAAGAAAAAAGACCGCGTTCCTCCACGCCCATGCGGTGCAGCTGCTCCTATGGACGTGGTATCCCGCGGATTATAATGATGCGATAAAGATTCCGGATCAGTTCAGGCCTTTTGTGAACGACTACAGAATCAATCTCTTTGATATCTCCCGCCTTCCCGGGGAAGCTGTCGGGTATTTTCACAGCGATTTTAAAATCATTGTTGATTATTTCGTCGGGAAAAGGGATAATCCAGAGTATAGACCGAAGGATCCGCAGAAGTTTAAACATGTAGACGAAGTCCTGAAAATGCTTTCCGTTTTTACCGGGGACAGCCGTTTTTCAGACTTCATTACCCAGGAAAGAGGCAGACCTGCTACTATGTGTGAAGTGCTGGACAGAGCCGAGAATAAAGGAAGAGAAGACGGAATCAAAAAAGGAAAAGAAGACGCCCGGCTGGAGGCTATTAAAAACATTATGGAAAGTCTCCAGATCTCGGCAAGAGAAGCCATGGCGCTTTTAAAACTGCCGGAAGAGGAATGGCCAATGTACGAATCCAGGCGGTAACGCATTCCCTGACCGCAGATATTCAAAAAACGGCGGAAATCTTCTCCGCCCGGTAAGTCTGTTCCATAGGAAGCTGTACTGCCGCAGGAAAGCCTCAGGGCTCCTGCGGCAGTTTTCTTTCCCGGAAGGCCGGGGCCTCCCCCTCAGCAGACTTTGGGACCGGGGCCTCCCTTGCATATCTGTCAGCATACAGCTGCGGCAGAGACTTACCTGTTATTTTTGGGCCCTTCTTGATTATTTCGTCGGAAAAAGGGATAATCCAGAGTATAGACCGAAGGACCCGCAAAAGTTTAAGCATGTAGACGAAGTCCTGAAAATGCTTTCCGTTTTTACCGGGGACAGCCGCTTTTCAGATTTCATTACCCAGGAAGGAGGCAGACCTGTTACTATGTGTGAAGTGCTGGACAGAGCCGAAAATAAAGGCAGAATTGAAGGAAAAGAAGACGCCCGGCTGGAGGCTATTAAAAACATTATGGAAAGTCTCCAGATCCCGGCAAGAGAAGCCATGGCGCTTTTAAAACTTCCGGAAGAGGAATGGTCAATGTACGAATCCAGGCTGTAACGCCTTCCCTGACAGCAGATATTCAAAAACGGCGGAAATCTTCTCCGCCCGGTAAGTCTGTTCCATAGGAAGCTGTACTGCCGCAGGAAAGCCTCAGGGCTCCTGCGGCAGTTTTCTTTCCCGGAAAGCCGGTGCCCTCCCGTGCATATTTGTCCAGGATGGCAGCGGCAGATCTGCCTGTATACTTACGGAGCATTGCAGAAAGGACAGACAAAGATCCGGCTGTTTTGCCTCACAGGCCTTGCCCGCCCGGATCCTTTTTGCAAAATACCTTTCCTGTTCCGTGCAGCTCCTGCACTCTGCGTCTCCGGGCGTCCCGCATACTCCATACGGAAAATACCGGTCCTGATATTTTAAGTAAGCTTCGCTGCAGGACCAGATACGCTCCTGCGCCATCACCTGTCCGGGCAGGAAAACGAATTCCGAATGAACGGGGGGCCAAAAGGCGCAGGCCCCCGAAAAAAATCCCGCCCCGGCCAAAGCCGGAGCGGGACAAAAGCCTGTACTTATGCAGTTTATATCTCAACCTGGAATTCTCTGTCCGGAAGAAGGGGAATCTCCTTTCCTCCCAGGATCAGAAGGCCGTTTTCGGCATCGGTGCTGATACGCAGGATTCCGTTCCTGTGCCGGATCCTGACGGTCTTTTCACCGCCGCAGACCTGGAAGCCGCAGTCCAGAGTGCCCAGATGCTCCAGGGAAGGGGAAAGGACAAAGCCCGTCTCTCCCTTTTCGTTCAGCACGTGGGTCAGGCCCACCAGATAGCGTCCGATCAGATACAGGGGGCTGGCCGCCCATGCATGGCAGAGGCTCTTGCCGAAGCGGTCCCCGTACATATCGTACTGGCGGCTGACGGGCACCATGGGATCGAACTCTTCCCAGAAGGTCACAGCGCCCCGGGCCAGCATACCGCCCCAGTAGGAGACCATCCTGTCATAGAGAGCCTCCGTCATTCCCTCCTGGCCCAGCTCATCCAGCTCGTAGAAGGCAAAGTAGGGAGTGGTTACGGCGGGGATCTGAGGATTCAGGATCACGTTCTCCAGGACCTGTTTCCGTCTGTCTTCTCCGGCAATGCCGCAGCGCAGGGCAAAGATGTTGGTCTGACGGGAAACATGGCGCCTGCCGCTGGTGAAGGAGTCCACATAGGCTCCCTTCTCCCCGTCCCAGTACATCTCTTCGATATCCTGTTTCAGGATACTGAACCTTTCCTCATACAGGGCCGCATCGCCTTCTCTGCCCAGCAGGGAGGCTGCCTTTCCCATGATCTTCCAGCAGCCGGCGTAGAGCATCTGCTCCGCTCCCACGGGTCCTTCCTTATCCAGGTCGGCCCAGTCCACATAGATCCAGTCGCCGCTCCTGCCTGTAAAAAAGCCCTTTTCGTCTGTCTGGTCCTTTAAAAAGTCCATGAGAGACTGCATCTTTGCGTACATGGAGGCCAGATACTCCAGATCATGGTAGGTGATGCAGTGCTGCCAGACGGCAAAGATCCACAGCATGGTGTAGTCCGTAATGGTATTGATATGGGTGGTCATGGGATCGTTCCCCCGAAGAGCCGTAAGGGTCCTTCGGTCAATGGAGGGATCCGCGAAGAGATAGGGGTTGATACAGATGCTCTGATAGGCGTCTCCGCCCCAGATCCACTTGTCCCTCTTGACACCGTCAATAAAGAAGATGCCGCTGCAGAGGCTGAAGGTATGGGCCGCCACTTCCCAGATCCGGTTGAGCAGGCCGTCTCCGCTCTTGAAGAAGGCTCTGACCGGGATATCCACATACTGGTGGATGGCGTAGACCTCTCTGGCCCTGCCGGGAATAAAGACATAGCGGAAGGCGCACCTGGGGCAGCGTCCCGTCTCAGTATCCACCTGCCAGCTGTAGTAGCAGTGGAGCATGTCCAGGGCTTCCTCCCTGGACTCGCCGCAGCAGACCTGCATGGTCTTGACGTCCAGTATATCGATGGGGGTACCGTCCGTGTTCAGGACTTCCAGCATGGCGGTCAGCTCGGTCTCGAAAGTATAGAGATATCCGGAAACGGCGCCGGGGCCGGGAGCTCTTGTCTCCACAACGTTGCCTCTGTCGTCCTTTTCCACGAACACCTTCTCCGCGGAGACGGGGCTGTATACCTTTTCGGAGTATTCCCATACGGAAGGGTCCTGCCAGGGATCGGTGAAATACTCGGAAAAGCCGGCCGGCCTTGCGGGCGCGGCATAGTCGGAGGCCATCCAGCCCTGGTCGGAGCAGATGGTCTCGCCCTCGATATAGATGGCCGGGAAGGCCTCGATCCTGGCGCAGTGGATGGAAATGCCAACTTCCCCCCTGGGAGCCGTAATGACCTTTCCGAAGGGATATTTGTCCTCTCCCACCACGACATGGCCCTGGCCCCTGCAGGTGACCCTGAACTCCGTCTCTTCCTCCAGAAGATAGGTCCTTCTAAAGACCACCCGGTTGCGGAAGCCCTCGCTCTTCCAGAAGGCAGGCCAGGAAAATCCCCTTTCCACGCGGCTGAAATTCTGCTTCATGGCAAAATATAATTCCATGTCTCCGGGATACCAGAGCCAGTAAGATTTGGTCATTTATATAAACCTCCTGATGAAAACCTTTTTTCCGAATCAGTATACTCACACCATACAAAAAGACAAGGGCAAAATCAATGACTTTTCAGCCCTTCCGCGGCCTGTTTTCAGTCAGATTTAAAAGCGGAGCTCTCCGGGGAGAGCTCCGCGCCAGGAAAAAAGCCCGGGAGGCAGTGGCGCATAAAGCGCATCTCCCCTTCCCTGCTTCTTATGATCACTCTGCAAGAGGAATGACAGCCTCGGAAGATCCCCTTTCGTCCGTGACCTTTACCGTCACAGGGCCCGTGCCGTCTGCTCTTACCACGGTCAGGGCTTCGCCGAAATAAGTGGGAACGCTGGTCTGTGCATAGTTTCCTTCAAAATAGGGAGCCGCGCTGCCAAGGCCCATGATCTCTCCTCCCAGGACTTCTACCTTCAGAGTATGCTTTTCCATGGGCTTCCAGGTGCCCTTTTCGTCCGTATACTGCATGGGGATATAGACGAGGCCTTCCTTTCTGACGGAGGCGCTCTCCGGTCTGACCTGAAGGATGGTCTCTTCCCCCGCGCTCTCCAGGCGGTCCCTGCCGATCACGATCCCGTATTCGTCATAGGATACGGCCTCGATGCTGCCGGAGGCATAAGGGACCCTGAAGGTGGTCCTGCAGTCCTTTTTCAGGAAGTTCTTTCCGGCGCTCTTTCCGTTCACGAAAAGCTCCACCGAATCCGCCCTGGCATAGACCTCCACCTCGGCCTCCCGGCCTTCAAAGCCCGGATAGGACCAGGACCGGATGGCCTTGGACATGGTCCAGCCGTTGAACTGGGGCTTTTTGTCATAGACGGGATAGACGCCGATATAGGGACCCTTCTCCCGGTCCAGGGCCACCCTGGTATAGTAGGCCTCGCACCGGGGCTTGCCGGACAGATCGATCCTTCCGTTGCCGCCGGTCATCTGGGTCTCGGGGCGCTGGTCCAGGTAGTCGGAAAACTCCGCTCCCCCAAGGCCCGTTTCGCCTATATAGTCCCAGCCCGACCAGACGAAGTCGCCGATGATCCTGGGGTTGTCCTTTGCGATCTCCCAGAAGGCATAGGCGTCGCTGCAGAAGGTCTCGGATCCCAGGATCAGGCGGTCCGGATACTTCTTCAGATCCTTTTTATAACGGTTGATGCCGTAGTTGTAGCCCGCGATGTCCATGGCCGCGAAGGCGTCCCTGGTCTTCCAGTCGGAGGGCGGGAGGGAGGCGCCGAACTTCATGAAGCCGGTGCCCATCTTTACCGCAAGCATGTTGTAGAATTCGGAGCCGACGGACTTCTTTTTCGCTTTCTTTCCGGCCCCTTGATCCGCCTTGACGGCGGCTTCCTTTGCCTGGGCCTCCGCCTTGTCGTCGGAATAGACGCCCAGGCCCACGGAGGAAAGGAAATTGAAGAAGATGTTGATGCCGCAGGTAACGGGCCTCCCCTCATCCAGGGAATGGAGATAGTGGGTGAAGCACAGCTGCAGGTCTATGCCCTTCTTCTGGGCCGTCTCCGCCACCTCGTTGCCCGTGGAATACATGATGACGCAGGGGTGGTTGTAGTCCTTGTCCACCAGGTCCTTCAGATCCTGCTTCCACCACTTCATCAGGGTCCCCGCATAGTCATACTTGGTCTTGTGCATGTACCAGTGGTCCACGTATTCGTCCATCATCAGCATGCCCAGCCTGTCACAGGCCGTGAGCAGGTCTTTGGATGCGGGATAGTGGGAGGAGCGGATGGCGTTGTAGCCGTTCTCCTTAAGGATCCTGACCTTTCTTTCTTCGGCCTCGGGATAGGTGCAGCCGCCCAGGACTCCGTTGTCGTGGTGGATGCAGGCGCCCCTGAGGATGACCCTCTTTCCGTTGATGGCAAGGCCCTTCTTCGCGTTCCAGGCAAGGGTCCTGATGCCGAAGGTCTCTTCGCAGGTATCCTCCCCGAAAAAGACGCGGCAGGTATATAAATAAGGATGGTCCACGCTCCAGAGCTGCGCATCCGGGATCTCCATCTCGGAAAGGGCTTCAAAGCCGGCGGACGTCTTCCGGGAAAGAGCCTGCGCCCCTGCCGCCTTTACGCCGTCCTTCAGGATCTCGATCCGGACAGGGCCGGGAGCAGAAGTAAGGACCCTGACCTCGATCCTTGCAGGCTGAATGCCCAGCGTGGATATCTTTACCCCGTTTACGAGGATGCCCTCCTCCGGTCCCTGCCAGAGCCATACGGGGCGGATGATGCCGGTGCCGGAATACCAGCGGCTGTTGGGCTGATCCGCGTTCCTTGCGATGACGCGGATGCGGTTTTCTCCCTCCTTGACATGGCCCTTCAGGTCCACGTAGAAGTTGGTATAGCCGTAGGGACGCTCCATTACCAGGGTGTCATTCATATACACCTGGCTGTTGCGGTAGACCGACTCGAATTCCAGGACCATACGGGTCTTCAGATCCTCTTCGCTCAGGGTCAGGACCCTTTCGTACTCGTAGTCTCCGCCCTCGAACCAGCCTATGCTGCCCTCTCCCGTGCTCTCCGGGATGCGCTTTTCCGTCCGCATGGCGTCATAGGGAAGCGTTACTCTGACCGCTTCCCCTTCCCTTGACAGGGGAGTGCAGGTCCAGTCGTGGTTAAAGTCTTTTTTCAGCATAGATACCCTCCCGGGCGCCTTTAAGCCCTGGGGAAAGGCGCCGCATACATATATAAGCAGTCATCTGTACATTCTATTTTACCGCAAAAGGGCCGGGAATGGCCCCCCCGGCGTGAAAAGCGCTTCCGGGAGCGCCAAATGCAGGGCCTTTTGCGGGGCTCCATCCGCCCCGGCGCATCTTTCCTCTTCCCCCTCCTCCAATTACAAACTTTTCCAAAATTTGTAAATTCACTGTGCCATAAGTCACAAAATGGAGTATGATTCTAGTATAGGATTTCTTATACTTGAAGGAGGTTTTTATCATGAAAAAACTTACGAAACTCTTAACCGCTGCCCTTCTTGCGGCAGCCATCGCCTGCAGTTCCCTGTCCGCCATGGCGGCTTCTCCCGTTCTGACACAGACAGCCGCTGCAGAGAAAAAGGCTGACGCCTTCAAAGCCGATGCTCCCGCCGTCAAAGGGATCCGCAATACCCAGAACGGTATCCGTGTTGAGTGGAAGAAAGTCAAAAATGTAAAGTACTATGCCGTTTACCGCAAGGAAGGCAAGGGCAATTACAAGCTTCTGCGCACCACTGACAAGGCTTATCTGGTAGACAAGCAGGTCAAGGCCGGCACAGGATACAGCTACAAGGTCAGATGCGTTGACAAGAAGGGCAACTTCCTGAGCAAGAGAAGCAAAGAGCAGGTCATGTACAGAGTCGAGGCTCCCACAGTGACCCTGAGCGAAGCCAATGCAGACAAGACCTATGCCAAGGTAAAGGTCGCTGCCGCTGACAAGGCTGACGGCTATGAGATCGCCTACAGCAAGAGCGTTACCCTGAAGGATGCCAAGACCAAGGCTGTCGATGCTTTCAAGACAAAGACAAAGACCGTCAGGATCTCCGGTCTGGACAAAAACGAAGCTTACTTCATGCAGGCATGCTCCTATATCAAGGTCGGCAAGGTCAAATATTACTCCGCACCCGGCAAGATCGTTCTTTCCGTGAAGATCAACTGATCCCGGTCCGGATAAGGATATAAAACCTGAAGCAAAGATTTAAGGAACCATAAAAGGGTCCGCCGCACTTTAAAAGTGCGGCGGGCCCTTTTTCTCATGTCTTCTCACAGCCACTTTCTGATGAAGTAGGAGGCGGTGCAGGACCAGGCGTGGCAGTAGGACAGGATGGCCTTGCTGCCGTAGGGGGAGGCATCCGGATCCAGAGGGTCGAAGACCTCCCAGAAGCAGTCGGCGCCCGCATCCACCATCTTTCCCCAGTAGCCCCGGATATAGTCCGTGATCTCCGCCGCCATGCCGTTGCGGCACAGGGCTTCCACATAGTAGTGGTGGGCATAGGGAGAAATGAGACGGATCCTGGGATCCACCATCTTAAGGCGCCGGAGCAGGGCGCAGTTCTCTTCCCTGCCGAATCCCCCCGCCAGGACCATCCAGACCTGGCTGATCCAGGAGACCTGCCTGTCCTCTCCGCTGACAAAAAAGCCCAGGTCCGGCTCCCACAGGGATTCCCTGGCCGCCCGGCAGGCAAAGTCCAGCCTCTCCCGGATCAGGGCCGCTTCCCTTTCGTCTCCCAGCACTTCCGCTATGTCAAGGCCGTAGCGCAGGCAGTAGATATAGACCCCCTGGGCCCCGGCCTGCTTGTTGAGCTCGCTGTTCCAGTCCAGGAAGCACCACCAGGAAGGATCGTCCCTGACGATCCCCCTCTGGTCCAGCCTTTCGGCCGCGATCCGCAGCTGGGTAAAAGCCGTCTCCGAAAGCTCCGCCAGGGTCTCCCTGTCTCCCGAGGCCTCAAAGTATTCAAAGAGGGTGGGCACAAAGAGGAGGCTGTAGTCAAAGAGGGCGGTATCGTCCACCTGTACTTTTGGGGCCGTAAAGAGGCAGGCTCCCACCTGGCCCCTGTTCATGCAGGCGCCCGCAAAAAGATAGAGGCAGCGCTTTACCAGGTCAAAGTTCCTGAAGGTCTCATAATTGACCAGGGCCTGGACCCGGAAGTCTCCCATCCAGAGCCTTCTGTCCCGCTTGGGCCCGTCCTCAAAGACATCCTGCATGCACTCATAGAGGGTCCTTGCCCCCACGGCGTCGATCTTTTTCAGGTCTTCTGCCAGGTCCTCCCGGCAGGGAAGGAGGGCCTCTCTGTCGGCCGAGGAGACCGTATCCACCGTAACGTCATCGATCATCAGCCGGTACTTTGGCGACGTATCCAGGACCGTGATCTGCAGGTAGCGGAAGGCGTAGCGCCTGTGGAGAGGGATCTCTCCCGGCAGAACGTCGATATGGCTGGTGGATTCCTGCAGCCAGGAGCTGGAAATGGAGCCGTGATAGTCGGCGGTGGACTCCCCGATCTCGGCAGGGGTCTCGCCGAACCGGACGGCCACATAGGCCGGAGCGTCCTGGGGAGAGCCCACGGACTTAAGGACTATGTGGGGATAGCCCACATAGTGGCTTCCGAAATCCAGGATCAGGGAATCTCCCCTGCCGTAGCGCCTCTCAAGGGCCTCCTCGACCGTTCCCTTCTCCTCTGCCCTCCAGGCACCTTCCTCCCATCTGACAGTGACTTCCAAGGAAGGCCGGACAGGGTGATGATGGATCTGAGGATGGAGCCTCTCCGCCTTCTCAAGAAAGGCATCGTTCGTGATCATCTGAAAATCTGCTATGGAATTGGTTATGGTGGCGATGGCTTTTTCCTGGGGCATACTGTCTCCTTTTATATATGCATCTATGAATTTTCCTTTTGCCTTTTCTATTATAGCCCAAAACAGGGCTCCTGTGTCCTGTCATATGCGGCGTCTCCCCGCAGCGTACGAAAAAACGCAGGGGAGAAAGCGGAAAACGTAAGGAAAAAAATCCCCCGGACCCGTCCCGGCCCTAAGATACGGCGCAGGATGGATCCGGGGGCGTAAAGCCCACACAGCGGGGTCTTTGTTCAGGAATTATTTAAGGTCGCAGTAGAAGGGGATCATGTTCTCATGGATCCTGTACCTTCCGTTGGGAGCGCTCTGCACCCGGACCTTGATCGTCATGTCTCCTCCGGTCAGGGTGTTCCTTACCTTCACGTCCACAGTCTTGGACCTGCGGACGGTGCCGACGGTGATGCAGCCGCCGCTGACGGATAAGGTGGTATGGCCGTTGACCAGGGGATGGAAGGCGTTGACCCCCTTATTCTGCAGGTAGGTGATGTTGTTCTTGCACCATCCGGCCTGATAGAGCCTGACCCTTTCGTCGGGGTTGGTGTAGTAGACCACCGAAGGATTCACCGCGTTCAGGAAAGCCTGGGTATTGGAGGAAGCGCCTCCGTGGTGGCTGAGCTTGAAGATATCAGCGGAAATATTGATGCCCTTTTCAAGCAGCTCCTGCTCTCCGCTCTTTTCCAGATCGCCCGCCGTCAGGAATCTGAATCTCCCGCACTCGAACATGGTCACCAGAGAGTGGTTGTTGATATAGGTGATGACCTGGCCGTGGTCCGCGGAATTGCCGGTGAACTCGGGCCTGAGCTGCTGGAAGAGGACCGTGCCGTGCACCAGGCCGCAGTCCAGGGTATCTCCCGCATGGAGGGTGACCACCGGGATCCCCTTCTGCTTTGCCAGACTCACGGTCTGCTCATACAGATGGGTATGGGTGGTGAACCATTTGGTCCCCTTGTTGCTTCCGTACATGTAGGAGGCGTCGGGGAGATAGATCTTCTCTACGGAGAAGTAGCCGTCCTTCAAGATGGCCGGCAGGGAGCCGATGTGGTCGTCGTGATAATGGGAAATATAGACGGAGAGGCGCTTGACGCCCATGGCCTTCAGCTTCCTGATCACGTTGGTCCCGCCCTTGGGCATGGTGGTATCCAGCAGCAGATAGTGGCCGTTGGATTCCATCAGAGTGGCGTCGCCGTAATTGGCTCCGTAGCTTCCCTTGGTATTGCCATAGTCGATGACGGTCAGCTTCATGGCCGCCTTGCCCTGCACATACATGCCCTTTTCGTCGAACCAGGCGTAGTTGCCGTCCACCTTCTGCCAGCCGGTCATGGGATTGCCCAGGGAATCGAAATTATAGCAGGCTCCGTTATACCAGATCAGGCCGGTGGCCATATCGCCCCGTTTGTGGCCCTCTCCGTCCGAAGGATAGTAGTAGTGCCATACGCCGTTCACCTGGTGCATGCCCACCCAGATGGTCTTGTCGGGATCCATGACGCCCTCTTCGTCAAAGAAGTAGGAGGTGTCTCCCATGGTGTACCAGCCCTTTACGGCTGCCCTCTGGGGCTGCGTGGAACTCTTCTGGGGCAGGAAGTAGTAGGTCTTTCCGTCCACGGTCTTCCAGCCGGTCTCCAGAACGCCCCTGGCGTTGGAATAGTAGCGCTCGCCCTGCCACTCGTTGACCCCGTAGAGAAGGACGCCGTCCTTTAAGAGGAAGGTCTCCTTCTTGATGGTCAGCATGCCGTTGTGGCCCTTGAACTTGCTGTTTCCGCTGGGATCGAAATACATCCGCTTTCCGCCCACGGTCTGCCAGCCGGTCTGGAGCTTGCCCTTATTGCCGGCGTAGTAGTAGGCGCCTTCATACTCCTGAAGGCCGAACTTCTGATAGCCCTCTTCCTTGTCGAAGATATAGAAGACGTTGCTGACGGCTTTCTTTCCCACTGCGGCTTCGTTGTGGACATGGCCGTTGACGGTGCTGTTGAAGAAGTAATAGGTCTTTCCGTTAATGTTCTTCCAGCCCGCCTGGAGCTCGCCGTTTCCGTTGGCATAGTAGAGGTGGCCGCCTTCGTGGAAGAAGCCGGTCCTGGGCTCGGGATCCAGGAAATACCATTTCTTGCCGATCTTCTGCATGCCCGTGATTCTTTCGAACTTACGGTTCTTGTCGGCGGTAAAGTACCATCTCTTTCCTTCAATGGTCCTCCAGCCGGTCTGCAGAACGCCCTTGCTGTCCGCGTAGTAGAACTTGCTTCCGGCCTCGATCAGGCCGGTCTTCAGGTAGGGATCCAGGAAATACCACTTGTTTCCCAGATAACGCTTTCCGGTCTGCATGACGCCCTTGTTGGTTTTGCCCACGGTAAAGTAGTAGCGCCTGCCTCCGATGGTCCTCCACCCGGTCTGCATCTTGTTGTTGACATAGTAGTAGGTCTTCCCCTTGATCAGACGAAAGCCGGTGGGGCCGTCCGTATAAACGATCCCCTCCTCTGCGGGGATCTCCTGGGTCTGTGTCTCTGCCGCTCTTGCATGGGCAGGAAAGCTGCCGGCGGCGGCAAGAAGGACCAGGGCCAGGAGGACCAGGAAGACGCTGTTTCTGATTTTTCTGACTGACATAGTCTTTTCTCCCTTCTTTCTGAATCAGCTGCCGGAGGATCCCATGCTCGTAAAGGATATTTAAGATTTCATAAGGATCCCCGGGATTTTTTTCATACCCTAACTCAAATCTTTCCCTAATTTAAATGATACACCTTTACGGGCAGATTTCATATTTTGATAAGTCTTAATTCATGTCAAAAAACTGCCCGTTTACAACATGCTTTCCTGAACACCCGTAAAAAAAACTGAAAACAGACAGTATTCCGCTCTCAGGCGGAGAATTCTTTGCTTTTCTTTATTTTTCTCTGCCCTTCTCCCGGGGAAATCCCAGACCGCCCGGGGCAGTGTAATGAGCCGATAAAAAAGCAGGAGAGGCTTATCCCGCGGGATAAAGCCTCCCCTGCTTTTTTATCCTTATGAAGCTGCCGCCCTCTTACTTAAGGTCGAAGCTGTAGAAGTTGAAGGAGCCCTTACCGGTAAAGACAAAGAAGAGCGCTTCCTTTCCGCATGCGTCTGACAGTTCCAGGCGGGCGGAATAGCCCCTGACCTCTCCTCTGCAGGGCCGGATATGGATCCTGGCGGCGCTCTCACCGTATTCGCTGGTGCGCACTTCCAGAATACCTTCCGCGTTTCCCTTCACGTTCACGCGGATCTTTGAGGTCTCCCGCAGGTCAAAGTACTTGAAGCCCGCTACAGATCCGTCGCACATGTTGGCCACGTACTGGTCGGGACCGGAGTTGCGGTCGCCTCCGTCCTGGGTGATATAGGGAAGACCCTTCTTAGGGCGCTTGATCATGGACAGGAAGCGGGTGCCGGCCTTTCCGTAGACGTTGCAGGCTATGCAGGAGGAATAATGTCCCCTGCCCGCGAGGGGCCCACCGTTGAGGCCGCAGGAGGTCATCTCCGCCTGGTAGAAGCGGCCGTCCTCGAAGCGGATCTCTTCCGCGCAGGCCTGCCTGGAGGACTGCTTGCGGTTGGTATGCCTGTGGTAGAAGACATAATACTTTCCGCCGATCTCGATCAATGACCCGTGGGTGTTGCCCGTATCGTTCTTGGCATGTCTGGGATCCGTGGCGTCTCCCAGGCCGATATCGCCGCAGGAGACAAGGATGCCCCCGTACTCAAAGCCTTCCACAGGGCTTTTGCTTGCGGCATAGCAGAGGTTGTGGCTGTTGAGGGAGCTGTAGATGAAGTAATAGGTATCCCCGAACTTCCTCATGGAAGAAGCTTCGCCGAAGGGCTGGGGCTCATAGGCCGTGCCCTTTGCCTCCTCCCCTGTCAGGACGCCTATGTAGGAGGGGCCGGACAGGACCGTCTTCATATCGGAAGGGTCGATCTCATAGACCATGGGACCGTGCTCGGTGGGCTTGGACCCGTCCAGCAGGATGGGGTTTCCGCCGAAGGCAAAGCCAACATAGAGGTAGAGCCTGCCGTCGTCGTCCTTGAAAATGGCGGGATCGAACTGGAAGGGCTCGTTCTTTTTGCCGATGGGGGTGCCGTCCTCATAGGACACGTAGCCGTAGAACTCATACTTTCCGGCCGGTTCGTCGCAGACGGCGATGGAGATCATCTTGGTGCCGCCCATGAAATAGAATAAATAATATCTCCCGTCGGGCCCCTGGACCATGTCGGGGGCTGCCAGGCCGTTGGTGATCTTGAACCAGGGAGCTGCGGGATCCTGTTCTCTCTTGTAGATCTCGCCTTCATAGCGCCAGCTGCCCAGGTTGTCCACCGGGGCGGACCAGCAAACGTAGTCTCCCAGACAGAAATTGATGCCGTTGAAAAGGTCGTGGGACCCGTATACATAGACCCTGCCGTCCACGATATGAGGCTCCGCGTCCGGAACATACTCCCAGCTGGCCATGTAGGGATTGAATGCCTGCACTTTCTTCATAGATTTTTACCCTCCGCAAATACGATCCCCGGGCATACCCGGCCCGGTAGGCTTCGTGATAGTTATATTATACGCCATGGGGAAGCTTCCGGGCCATCTTTTCCGTATTCTGCGCCCTGCGGGGCGCAAAATGCGGAAAATGCCGCCCTGTCCGGAAGCCCCGGTCTCGGGTCTTTGACACCCCCCGTCCCAGAAAAACGCATGAGTGCTTATTTTCCGTCAAATTAAATTTTCCTGCACAGATATATCCCTCCCGAATGATATTTAATGCTGTGTGCAGCCCCTCAAAGCTGCAAAACCTCTGATCTGTTCTGCCACCGGCAAATAGATCAGAGGTTTCTTTTCGTCTGTACTGTGGGTCTTCGGAAGTCTTCCATACAGTATATGCTTTTAATATCATCGGTCAATGATGCCGTACTGCTCCAGGAGCCGGATCCGCCTTCTGCCCAGAGCAAGGCTCTCTCCCACAGCATCGGTGCCCTGCTGCCCTTTCAGCTCGGCTGCGTAATGAAACGCCCGCTGTCCCCAGGCAAAGGGGAGCAGGAAAGGCTTCTTTTTAAGATAAGGATAACGGGAGGCCAGGTTTTTCACAGGGGGGAAAATCAGGGGCAGCAGGCTTCTCCCCTGTTTTTTACCCTGTCTGTCATGCTCCACGGCCTGCAGTGTGATGCCTGCACTGTGGAGTCTTTCCATGGATGCGTCCCCGTGCAGACCGCTGTGAAGGATGTCCTCCAGAAGCGGAATTTCGCTCACCCCGGACAGCCAGGATTCCGCAGCAGTATTCCGGAATGCACCGGGATATATGTACCGGTCAATCATTCTCCATACCGCTCTTCCAAAATCAAAGGCCTGCCAAAGCTCCAGATGCTTCCTTATATCTGACCAGCATATCTCATTTTTACAGCGGCGGCCAAATAAAGCAATATCACAGACCAGGCGGATTCCAAATCCGCTGTATAAAAAATGTTTGAAGGCATGCAGCAGAAGGTAGAGATAATGATCTGTAGGATCCAGAGTCCGGACCTGCAGGTCCTGCACCTGAAAATAAACGGCCTTTTCCTGTGCGGATGCAAAACAGCTGTTAAAATCCGAAAACAGTTCTGATTCGGAGGAAAACAGATGCCTGTGCACTTCTATATACAAAGGGGAATTTCTTTTATGAAAACTGATCTCATCCCGGTCTTTCGAGTAATTTTCCGGGAAATCAAGATCCATTCCATAGTCAGCAAGCAGATCTCTGTATTGAAAAAAAGTTTTATCCGGGACAAATATGTCTTCGTCTATCGATAGCCGCAGGCAGGGCTGAGGGTAAAAGCGGCTGCAGGCCATGCCCTTCACAACAATGGGATCATACCCCCTGTCCTGCAGTTTTTTCAGCAGAACCAGAAATTCTCCGGTCTGTGTGATCTGTCGGGAAACTTCCTTTAAAGCCCTGCTCTTCAGTTCTTTATACTCCTCTCTGTTCAGAGCCGGAAAAAAGACAGATAAGGCAGCAGTATCGAAAATAAGGGGCAGTATCTTCTGTTCGTCTGCCAGAGCTGCGGCCGATCTGACCACCTCCGCGTCAGGTGCTTCTGCAGACGAGTACGGAATGCCCTGCAGAGCAGCAGACAGAATATCAAGCAAAAGCAGCTCCGATGATGTCATGTTATCTTCTCCAATTCCCGAATCAGGTATCCTTCGTCCGCCATCTTTTCAAATATAGTGATGAAACGCTCTCTGACCTCTTTTTCCGGTCTGGTCAGCATACTGCTGAAAGAGGTAATGATTTCTTCATCCGATTTCCCATCCTCCATCATCTTCCATATTACGGCCCAGATTCTGGGAACAGGCCGTACTGGAGGGCATTCTTCCCAGACCTGCCTGGTCGCCACCATCAGGTCGGCCTCACATACATGCAGCAGAACGATACCTTTTCTCCTTATGTAAGTCATATCTGTTTTCCTTTTTCTCCGGTCCCGCACAGGGTCCTGTATAACAGCCCGGTGGAATCCGGGACCTGGTGACTTGTCAGCAGCCAGACGGGACAGCTCTCCAGCAGTTTTTCACAAAAACTGCCGGCCCGGCGAATGATACAGGGACTGGAATAGGACTGGAAGACCGATCGGAATGCCTGAGCAGCCGCCTCACGGGGAAGCAGACTTCGAATCTCATTCTGTTCTCCTCTGCGCAGAAAGAACAGACCTGCCAGCGGAGCCGCTTCCGCCCCGTGCCATCCCTCTTTTCCGTTCCATGGAGACGGGTGTACCAGTATGCTGCCGTCCTGCCTGTATTCCAGTATGGGTTTATCGCCGTTGATTACGGAGAATTCCCGGGGCCAGTACTTTATCAGAGTACTGCACTGGGTAGATTTACCGACCCCGCTTCCTGCCGAGATCAGATAAGCCCTTTCTCTCCAGCGAAGAGCAGCTGCATGAAACACACAGCGCTCATGAGAAAGCAGCAGCTCTGAAACAGGCATGCAGGACAGGCAGTACTCGGCATAACTGTTTCTCTCCTTTCCGGTTTCTGTCCATGCGAAAAGCATCTCCTCTGTTACAAAAGCCTGCGGTCTGTCCGCCGATAACTCTGCCTTCTGAGGAGTATCGGTAAAATATCTTATGGTTTCCGGATACCGGAAACAGTACTGGAAAGGGATTCCGGTCAGGTCAGCGTCATAAATATAAAGGTTTTCAGGTACTGAAATAGCCATAAGCATCCACCTGTTTCAGGGATCATCAGCAAATGATAAAAGGTATAGACCTGCAAAGGGTCTATACCTCTGTAAAGGCAATCTATGTCAGCTCCAGGTTTTTCCTTCCACAGACCAGTAAAGATAGGAGACCTGATCTTCCATTATATCAAGCATTGTTTCTTCATTCGAGTCTATTTCTCCGTCTTCCCAGACCAGCTCATCAACTTTATCAATGCAGGACTGCCAGTCCCTTACACAATTTTTTCCCCCCAGGGTTTCATACTGAATTCCCAGCGCAGACAGAACCCCTGCCTGCGCATTGCTTATAATATAGTACCCAACTTTTGACATACGGAAACATCCTTTCAAAAACTGTTATTTAAACTCTACTTCTTCATCCTCTTCAAGCTCAATCCGGTAGGTATCCACCACTTCAGAAGCGCTTTCGTCATCAGTCTTCTCTGAACTCTCCCTGTCATCCGCTGAACTATCGGAGATTTCAGGCATGTCTGCATTCAGATCTTCTGCTTCGGATTCTTCCTGCTTTGTTTCAGGATCCGGTTCCTCTGTCGGAGCTTCCTCTGTCAGAGCTTCCTCTGCGTCAGCAGAGGGCAGAACAGCAGGTTCCCCCTCTGCCCCCTTCTTCCGTCCGAGGACAGTACATACCAGTACTGCCAGAATAAGAAATAAAAATGCTGCTAATACTCTTAATTTCATTGGTATTTCTTTCAACATGCACAGCGCAGGAGCCTTTCCTGCGCTGTGCATTCATTTTAAAAATGTTCACTGAATCACTCTACATTATTTCCGTTCCCGCTTACCGTCAGTGTCCTGGTATGAGCAGCCCCGCCGTATACTTTCACATTGTCATATGTGATCCAGTAGGGCTCGAGAACATAGCTGCCGTCAGCAACGCAGGAATTTCCGTCCGTAACCGTCAGGTAACCGCCGGCCACATTAAAGAAGGTTGCATCTTTTGTCTCCGGTGTTTCGTAGCCCGTCGCCGGATCATATTTTACAAGCGAGAAGGTTTTTGCAAAGGCGCCTTTTTTATCGGTTCCGTTGATCTTAATGCCTCCTGCACGGAAAATGGAAATATCCGTGGCAGACAGAAGCTGCATCCTGACAACCGGGCCGCTGCCGTAATTATCTCTGATAAGAGCTGCTTTCGGTGTAGACAGGTAAGGGCCGGGAACCTCATGCAGGCAGTAAATTCCTGCACGCGCTATTTTTACGGCAGTGCCCGTACCGCCGGTCGTCAGAGTCTCTGTATCAGGGCCTCTGTTGCCGCACCAGGACGAGTCTGCTGTCTTCAGAGCAGTTGTAAATGCGCTGGCTCTTTTCCAGTTGTTGATCTGATCGGCATTCTGATCGGGTCTGTAATCAGCTGCTATGTTCTGCGCGATTACGACAGAATCGCCTTTGGAAAGAGCGTCGATTTCAGACGCAGTAAGGGTGCCGTTTTCGTTGTTGTCATCTGCAGCTTTCTTGATCAGGTTGGTACTTCCGCTGTATGCGCCGAGATAGTCAATGTAATACCCGCCGTAGTAATAGCCGTCTGTCACAAGATTTGTGATATCCAGGGTGCCGATGCTTCTGGTATTGCCGCTTATTGTCTCCATTTCCTTGGTGGTGTGGAGCTTCAGCGTTCCGGTCGCGGAATGATATACATAAAACTTACTGTAGAGATAAAGATTTACGTGAGAATTCTCCTCGGTTATATCGTCTATGAAAGGCTCGGAATCCATTTCGTCAAAGAAGAGCTGCCAGTTGTAGCCTTCCATAAAGTTGATCATGGTCTTGGAGTCGATATCCACATAAATCGAAGAGTGCTGCGGTACTACGGTAACGACCGTATCTGCCTTTACATCATCCAGATAAATATCGGCTGTCATGTTGATGGGTGTTACGGCCGTTTTCTTTTCCCAGTGTGCAGTAACAGGGATCACATACTCTCCCCTGTTCGGATCATACGCAGCATACGGTGCCAGATCGGCAAGCGGGATTTTCTGGCTGGGAGCATAATGTTTAGTTTGATCGCCGCCATCCACAGTGTAGTACATGAAAATGTAATGATTATCCTGATCTACAGGGGCGGAATCAGCCAGGATGACAAATTCATTGTCTTCGATGTTATAGCCCTTCAGAGTTCCGTCACCATAATATCCGCCGTAATCATAGTCGGGAACGACGGGATCGAAGGATTCTGATCCGGAAACGGATCCTGCCGAATAGCTTACGCCGTAGCGGGCCAGTTCAGCACGTACGCTCAGAAGACCGGGATCGGAAATAGTGCCATTCAGGTGGAAATAGAAGTAACCATCTGATTCAGGCTGTGAAGCGACCAGATGATAAAGCTCATTAGCGCTGGAAGAAAGCGTTATATCCCCGACTCTTGTATACTGATCTTGGTTATTCTGAGTAATGTATTTCACCTGCGGATTGACATATCCGGCCTTTACTTTGAAGCGAATGACCTTGGTCTTGTAACTTGTGCCTTGCATGGCATATGTCATGGGCTCGCCGGGCTTAAGGGGAAGCCAGTCGTCTGCCAGATAATCGAATTCGGCCAGGTTCTTGGTTTCCTGAACGACCCATTCTAAATGGTCGCCTAGACCGTGCAGGTTGCCGCCTGTGATGGTGATGTTCTCGTAACAGTTGGTTACGGTTACAGTGTATGTTCTGGTAGGCGAAGACGCCTGGTTGAACCGGGCGCTCAGTGTCACGACCGTGCCGGATTTAAGTTCCGTTACAGCTTGTGCGGTACTGGTAGTCGCATTAACATAAGGAACATTTATTGTCTCCTTGTTGATGTTGAAGGAGTCCAGGACCCACTGATACCGATTGCTTGTTACAGCCCGCGTTGTGAAGGTGAACGTAAATGTGTTTCCGGTAAAGGTATTTGTGAGAGGGTTATTGCTATCTGTTGAATAACGAACGACGTCGCCCTGCCGCCCGCCGAAATAAGCTGTACTGAAAGCCGGTCGCGCACTGAAAGCATAAGAAGACCTCTTGGACAGATTCACGTTAACAGTTATGTCTGATGTAACATTCCGGATCGTGTAAACACCATCAATCGTAAAGGTATTGGTATCGGGAGTTACGGTCCATCCGTCAGTACAGGAATAAGTAGGTTCCGAACCCGCTCCCAGGGAAGGAGACTGATTCTGATTCTCATGGCTCATCCTTACAGTTGCGGAGTAGCCGCGGGGAAGACTGACTTTAACGCCTTTGTCACCTTCATAGACTTTGCCTTCCGCTACCGAAGAAGGTCCGGTCACCACAAGCCCGCTCAGGTCTGCCGGAAGCGCATCCTGACCGATCGTGTAATTCGTTCCGTTATAACGGACAACATATGTCACATTATAGGGCGTCGCCTCATAGTTCAAATGGATGGTTTCTTCATTAGCCAGGGTGACGATCAGATCCGAATCATTTATGGACTTCTCGGTACGGAAATAGATCTTGTTGGTCCTCCCAATCTCGTTCCCGTTGTCATCATATTCGATATAATCGAAGGATCCCAGATAGATGACAGGGTCTTCGCTCTCACTGCCTTTCTTGACATAGGTGGCATTCACATAAGTATAACCCTCAAATTCCGGATGCGTATCTTCCAGAAGACCGGAAGTCATCACGTAGTCCTCACCACCTAATTCATCCGCCACCTTGTCGTTCAGGGATTGGGGCGTAAAGACGACCTTATCTCCGATCTTGAAGGTATTCAGCCTGGCTGTTACATAAGTGGAGAAGGACTTTGCCGTAAAGACAGCCTTGCCCTTTGTGCAGACAGCATTACGGATCAGCTCGGCTGAACCATCGTCCTTTATATGAATGATCTTGGAGCCGGATGTAATGAAATCATCTTCCCAGATGACTTCCACTTCTTTCCCTTCTGCAGGCTCGACTTCCCTGCCGTTCAGGTCAAAGGAGATATCCATGGCCTTGAAAGAATAAGACTTATTCTGGTCCAGAACAGTGAGTGCATTTTTAATTACATTGACGTCAGATTCACCGCTTACCTGTATCTGAGTACCGGTTGCAAAGGCGCCTTCCGGTGCATTCACAGTGAATGTACTGTCACCGAACTCAGTTTCATAAGGTTTATCCTCTGAAACTTCCACGATGCCGTAGGAAGCAGGGACTTTTGTGGTAAACTTCACCCCGGTTCCGTTAAAGGCAGCTTTATTAATCAGGGCTGCTGCGCCGTCTTTCTCGATCCTGACGAGTGCATAGTCGGCCGCTTTGTCCATAGGAAGGCTGATGGTCACAGTCAGTTCCTTCCCGGGCTTGATTTCCTTCCCTGCAGGTGTATGGAAGGAGAATGTCACAGTCCCCTGGACAGCAGCATTTTTGCCTGTGCCGAGCAGCTTTCTGGCAGCTTCTTCCATACGGGCAGTATCGGCCGCCTTCAGTTCCATCCAGGTCTTTGCCGGGAAAGAAGCGGCGGGGGGCTTTACAGTCACTTGTACACCTTCTTTATTAAGGGTAAAGGTGGTTGTTCCTTTCTTGGTCACGCCCTGGATCCTGGCAATGCCGTCATCACTGAGACCTGCCAGAGCAAAACTGACTGCCGCTGTTTTTTTCACTGTAACAGCCGCAGATTTTGCGGAAGCAAGTTCTTTTACAGAGTTCTTTCCGGATGTCTGATAAAGGACATACTGAGCAGACCCTGTTTTTTTGGATGTCAGGGTAATATCGGCTTTGACGTTTAAAGTCTTGCCATTCTTATTCAGAAAGCTGAGCTTTACGCCAGATACTGAATCAATGAGCTTGCCATATTTACCCTGCAGAACTGCCGCCTGAAAGGCAGATGCATCGAAGACCTGCGCCTTCATCACAGCATTTTTATTCGCATACTGGCTGCCGACGACAGCTTTAACCCTCACTTCGGACAGCTCCGCTTCAAACACGTAAGAATTGCCCTTCTTGACTGCAGAAACAGTAACTTCCGTCTTTTCAGCAGATTCGTATGAAGCAGTAGCAGCAGCGGGCGCATCTTCTTCAGGCTTCTGTTTCTGCTGCTCATCCGGACCGGAAGCAGCCTTGTTTCCGCTCTCCGAAGCATCTGCAGGTATATCCTCTGCAGGTGCGCTTTTCACTTCCGCAGGCTTTGCAGTCTCGGCCGCATCTTCTGCGGGCTTTTCCACTTCGACCGCATTTTCCGCAGGCTTTGCTGCCTGAACTGCCTCTTCCTGGCTTTCACCGCTTTCCTCTTCAACAGCCGCAGCAGCAGCGGACTCCTCCGATCCTGTATCAGGGGATGCCGCATATACCGAAGCAGGCACAGATGTGGTCAGCAGAAACATTGCCAGTAAGATTGCGATAAGCTGTTTGGTTATCTTTTTCACAATCGTACTCCTTTCCGCTCTGCCAAGAGCGATGTTGATGATTTCTTCTGAAATCGGCTGCTTTGCAAAAAACCTTTCCGTTTCCGGCAGAGCCGCGCTTTCAGAAGTTCCCGGGCCGGATCCCCGGTCCTGTACTGAAGTAAAACCTACGTTGGCACAATATGATTATATTGAATTATTTCAAATCTCTTAACTGTACTATTGGGCAAATTTGTTGCATAAACGCGGCTTTTATGTCAAGCTACTTGAATTATTTAGCCTTAGATCGGTGTAAAAGTAGAACTACACCGTCTCTTTTATATCAATATCTGCGAAAAACCTGCAGTTTTCCGACATATTATTGTCCGACATGTACCTGATTATGTTCATGCTTTCCGAGTTTATAAATCCGAATCTCTGATACATTAGTTCCATAAGAACCGATTTTTTGACGCTTCCAGTACCCAAAAATCGCATAGGAGCTTATCCGGGACTCTTTCCCTCCTCTGCGCTGCCCCGGGGGCAGGTCCGCTCGCTCTGTTCTTCAGAGTCTTACTTTTTCTTTACCGTTTCCACCTTCTTCCATTTCTGCTATACTGACCCTGCAGGGACCCTTTCCTTATCTTCCTGCGGGAAAAGAAGGGGCCTCCATACAGCCATTTGAGGAGGATACTGCCGTGAACGAAAACGGAAAACGCTACCGGGATATACTGCTTCTGGTGGCCTCCATCACCTTTGTCATCTGCGTCATACTGCTGGTCTTTTTCAGGACCGGGATCATTGTAAAGGCCGTCTCTTCCCTGACTGCTATCCTGATGCCCTTTGTATTCGGCTTTGTATTTGCCTACCTGCTCAGGCCCGTGGCCCTGACCTTCGAAAAGTGGATCGGTCTTCTCTTTGACCGGATGAAGATAAAGCGCAGGGGCAGCATCCGCATGTTCAGCATTCTTCTGACCATGATCCTTCTTTTTATTGCCCTGGCCCTTCTGGCCATGGCCATTGTCCCCGGCGTCATAAGCTCCGTGACCACCCTGGTCCATTCCCTCAACTCCTATGTCCGCCAGTTCGAAGCCTGGCTGGAAAACATCAGTGCCGGCTCCCAGAGCGAGACCGGGGACGAACTGGTAGGCCTCATCGAGCAGGCCGTCCAGACCGTGACCAACAGACTGAACGAATGGCTGTCAAAGGACCTGCTGCCCACTCTGACCTCTCAGATGAACCGGGTAACGGCTTCTTTCTCCAGTATCTTCAGCATCATCAAGAACTTCGGCCTGGGCCTTATTATTTCCGTCTATCTCCTGGCCGGCTGGGAAAAATTCATGGCTCAGGCAAAGCTGATCGCCTACGCCATCCTTCCCGGAAAGGCCGCCGACTGGCTGGGGAATGAGGTCCGCTTCGTAAACCGGAGCTTTTCCGGCTTTATCAGCGGAAAGATCATCGATTCCGCCATCATCGGCCTGATCTGCCTGGTCTTTTCCATGATCGCGGGCCTTCCCTACGGCATCCTGGTCAGCGTCATTGTGGGAATCACCAATATTATCCCCTTTTTCGGGCCTTACCTGGGAGCCATCCCCTCGGCCCTGCTGATTCTGACAGAGTCCCCCTGGAAGTGCCTCCTCTTCGTGGTCTTCATCATTATCCTCCAGCAGGTGGACGGCAACGTCCTGGGTCCCATGATCCTGGGAGACAAAGTCGGCCTTTCCAGCTTCTGGATCCTCTTCGCCATCCTCTTCTTCGGCGCCCTCTGGGGCCTTGCGGGCATGATCGTGGGCGTTCCCATCTTCGCCGTGGCCTATGACCTGATCACCAGAAGCGTGAGCTACGGCCTCCGAAAGAAGGAGCGGACCGATCTTCTGGACGCCTACCGCAGCAGCTTTCCTCCCGAAGAAAAGGAAAGCGGCAGGAAGATACAGAAAAAGTAAACGCAAGGCATCCCGGTCATCTGCCGGGATGTTTTTTCTTCCGGAGGACTTTATTAACAAAAGTGTCATTGACAGGCCCTGCGGGCATGCTATGATAAAATCGTAAAAAGAAACGCAGAGTAGGCCACGGAGCGTTAAGTGCCGGGTGAACAGGGAGTTGTCACCCGGACGAAAAGAAGAGCTTTGCCCGGGAGGCAAGTCCTTCTTGCGGTTCCGCAGCCGCATCCCGCTGCTACATACAGAGCCCCCTCCCTGGGAATCTCCTTATGTAGTTCACGGATCACAAAGGAGGTTTTTTTTATGGAAAAACTGAAAGATGTCCGTTACCTGACCACCGCGGGCCTTCTTCTGGCCGCGGCCACCGTCCTGGGCTTTCTGAAGGTCCCCGTCACCCAGCTGATCGAGCTGCGCTTCCAGTTCCTTCCCGTTGCCATGGCAGGCCTTCTCATGGGCCCGTCCGTAGGCGGCCTGGTAGGTGCCCTGACCGATATCCTGGCCTACCTGGTCAGGCCCACAGGTCCCTATTTCCCCGGCTTTACCGTAAGCTCCATGCTGACCGGCGTGATCTTCGGTCTGATCCTTTACAAAAAGCCCCTGACCCTTAAAAGGCTCCTTCTGGCCCAGGCCGCGGAAACGATCCTTGTCAGCATGCTCTTTAACAGCTTCAATCTCTCCCTCCTCTACGGGAATCCCTTCCCCGCCGTCTTTGCGGCCAGATTTTTAAAGAGCCTTGTCATGTATCCTGTCAACGCCCTACTTCTTGCCGGGATCCTCAGGCCCTCCGGCCGCTATCTTCCGGCCTTCCTGAAGACAGGCATTCACTGAAGGCCTGATCAAAAGCGCAGAGCAGAAACGAAGGACCAAAGTTTAAAGGAAAGAGCGGAAAAACCCATGACCACACAGAATCATCCGAAGGATCCCCTTCAGAAAGACAGTAAAAGAAGCACAGACCGTGAGTACGCTGCCCCCGGCAGCGTACTTCTCTTTATGCAGAAGGTAAAGGAAAGAGGCTCCATGCCGGGCCTGGAGCGGGTCTCGGCACTTCTTTCCCTTCTGGGAGATCCCCAGAAGGACCTCCGATATGTCCATGTGGCTGGCACCAACGGAAAGGGATCCGTCTGCGCCTTCCTCTCTTCCATCCTGGCCTCCTCGGGCCTTACCTGCGGGGTCTTTTCCTCCCCCTGGATCCAGAGATACACCGAGCAGATCCGGATCTGCTCTCCCTCCGGGACCAGGGAGATCAGCCAGGAGGACCTGGCCCTCCTTACGGAAGAAATCCAGAGGGCCTGTCTTCCCCTTTCTAAGAATGGGCCGGGGCTTCCCACGGAGTTCGAGCTTCTGACGGCGGCTGCCATCCTGTATTTCAAAAGGAAGGGCTGCGGCGTGGTGATCCTGGAAGCCGGCATGGGAGGGCGCCTGGACGCAACAAACGTCATCCCATGCCCGGAAATTGCAGTGCTGACCCCCATCTCCATGGACCATGAAGCCTTCCTGGGCTCCTCCCATTCCCTGATCGCCCGGGAAAAGGCAGGCATCATCAAGGAAGGCTGCCATGTGGTATCGGCCCCCCAGAGAGAGGATGTCCTTTCCGTCATCAGAGAAAGGTGCCTGGAAAAGGGAGCGGGCCTGACCCTGGCCCCCCGCCCCAGGATCCTTTCCTCCGGCGCCTTGGGGACCCTCTTTACCCTGGAAGCGGAAGGCCTCCTTTCCTCCTCTCCCCTCCACATCCGCCTTGCGGGAGCATACCAGCCGGGAAACGCCTCCCTGGCCGCGGCCGCGGCCCTGGTCCTTATGGAAAAGGGCTGTCCCATTACAGCTTCCTCCATCCGCCTTGGCCTTTCCCTTGCCGCCTGGCCCGGGCGCTTTGAGATCCTTTCCGGGGATCCTCCCTTTATCATTGACGGGGCCCACAATCCGGACGGGATCAGAGCTCTGACAGAGAGCCTCTCCCTCTGCTTCCCGGGGAAAAAGCTCACCATGATCGCAGGCGTCCTGGCGGACAAGGACTATGAAACCATGTACCGGCAGATGATCCCCTTCGGGGAGCACTTCATCACCGTGACGGTGCCAAATCCCAGGGCCCTTCCCGCAGAGGACCTGGCGGCCTTCATCCATAAATGCGGGGGAAGGGCATGGGCCGCCTCCTCCCTGGAAGAAGCCCTGAGCGAAGCCCTTTTCCTTCAGAAAAAGGAAGGGACCGCCGGCATTCTTGCCTTCGGATCCCTCTACTACATAGGAAAAATCCGGACCCTTATGGAGGAAAGAAAAGCCTCTTCCACAGGGAAAGATGCCGGTCCCGGGGCATGAACCACGGTGAAACATTAAATAAAGAAGTCTTTCTCCCGGCCTTTCGTGCATCCTGCACAAGGGCCGGAATTGTTAAGTCCGGATTTTGAGATAGCATTTTTGCCAAATCACGTGTATCATTAACAATATATGGTCTCCCGCAGGGAGGCCTGACACAAGCAACGGCCATATAAATATTTTGAAAGGAGCACACATGAAGCGTAAATTGGCACTCCTGCTGATCACCACGCTGACTGCCGCTGCGATTCCTTTTTCTGCTCCTGCCCTGGCGGCCGACGTACCCTCCGAAGAGATCAGTACCGAGGCAGGTGAGGCAGGTCTTTCTACGCCCGAACCATCAGCTCCATCGTCTGCAGAAGAAGAAACCGTAGCCGGAGGTCAGGATCAGGAAGCAGGAAATACACCGGCCCAGGCAGAGGATAGCCCCGGCCTGACAGACGAGACTCCGGAAGAAGCCCCGGATCCCGGACCCTCGGAAGAGACCCTCTCTCCCGAGGACGTCCCCATGGAGACCCCCGAGGCCCAGCCCGTCCCGGAGGGGGAAGCCACTGACGAGGCCCCCGCGGACGAGAGCGCCGAAGAGATCGAAGACCTGCAGGCGGCAGAACTGGAGCAGGCGGATCTGGGCACCGTTCCCAAAATCACCTCCGCCGGCTGGTACTACTACAACGGCGGATGGCATCTCTACTATGTGGATCCCAAGGACAAGGCCCTGAAGCAGCACGTCTCGGAATGGATGGATTTCACCGCGGACCAGACTGTCACGGGTCCCGACATATCCGTGATCCTCACCGACGCCTCCACCACCGACCCGGCCGCCGTACCCGCCCAGCCCCAGACCCAGACCCTGACCGTCAGAAAGGGAAAACACTTTTTTGACGCGGATGGAACTTTTGCCATAGCCGGCCCCTTCGAGACCCCGGACGCCGGGATCCAGTACTTTGACGCGGACGGCTTTATCCAGACCGGCTGGGTCATCTACGACGGCGTATGGCACTATTTCGAAGTTAAGACGGGCCTTCTGAAATACGCCTGGAAGTATCTCAAAGAGGACGTAAAGGTAAAAAGCCAGGAGACCGGCAAAAAGGTCACCATCAAAAAGGGCCGCCACTTCTTCGACGAAAACGGCAGCCAGGTGACCGACAACGTGTCCATGACCCCGGACAAGGGCCTGCAGTTCTTTGACCAGAACGGCGTCCGCAAGACCGGCTATCAGAGATGCGGCGACTACTGGTACTACTTCGAAAAAGAGACCGGCGCCATCATAGACGGATGGAAGTATGTAAAGAAAGACAAGGCGGCCGTCAACTACAAGACCGGCGGCACCTACACCTTCAAGGCCGGCTGGCACTTCTTCGACTCCCAGGGCCACCACTTCAAGAAAGGCCTGTACGATACCCCGGACAAGGGGACCCAGTACTTCAACGCCTACGGCGTCCGCAAGGTGGGCTATATCCAGATCGACGGCAAGTGGTACCACTTCAAAAAGGAGACCGGCATGGACAAGGGCATCGTCTACCTCTCGGCCAAGACGGTGAACGGCACGACCTTCGGCAAAGGATACCACTACTTCAATACCACCACCGGCGTCCATGTGACCAATGCCTGGGCCGACTTCGAAGGCAACCGGTACCGGCTTGGAAATAACGGCGCGGCCCTGACCGGCTGGCAGAAGCTGGACGGCGCCTACTACCACTTCACCACCAAGGGCGTCATGGAAAAGAACAAGACCGTTTCCGGCGTTGCGCTGGGCGCAAACGGAAGACCCTCCGTATCCGGCGCCCAGGTGGAAATGATGCTCAAGGTCCAGTCCATCAGCAGCAGGACAGGGTGGCTGTGCTGCACCGACAAGGACAACCACAGGGCCGGCTTCTTCAAGGGCTACAAGGGCAACTGGACCCTGGTCAGATACTGGCCTGTGGCCGTCGGTGCCTGGTACCAGGGCAGGAGCAAGACGCCCTCCGGCACCTACCGTGTAGCCTACAAGCAGTACCGCATGACCCACCTGACCTCCTTCTACTATGTCAGCTGGACATCCGCCGGCGTAGGCTATCATTCCAAGCTGTATTCCATCAACGTCTACAGCCCCAACAATCCCATCGTAGACAATTCCATGGCGGTCCACGTCACCAACGGCTGCATGCGGCTGGATCTGAACAACGCCAAATGGGTCTATGATACCGTTCCCAACAACTCGGCCGTATATATCTACGGCAGGTAAGAAAAATTCCGGCGCATTCTGATGAAGGCAGGATTCACATCACGGAATGACAACTCTGCATACTCCGGTATGGCTTTTCCGCCGGAATCCATGTAGAATAGATAAGGATTATCAGAAACCCGTAAACCACCAGTAAAAATGCCGCGGGATCACCCCGGCAGGGGGAAAACATGAAAAGAACGATAGCACTGTTACTGACCATCTTCATGACAGCCGGTTCCATGCCTCTGGGCATTACAGCTGCAGATGCAGTGCAGGAAAATACGCCTGCGCCGGTCCTGACAGAAGAAAGCAGCACCCAGGAGCCCGCTCCTGAAGAAAAATCTCCTGAAGAAAAATCTTCTGAAGAAGATTCCTCCCAGACCCCTCAGAATGAGGCAGGCGAAAGCGGGATCACAGACCAGACTCCCGCAGCTGCGGAGACACCTTCCGAAGAAGAAAAGAAGGATCCGGAAAGCACACCCGCCCAGGAAAACAAGGAAGAGACTCCCGCAGCGGAAAGCGCTCCGGAAGAGGCTCAGGCCGCCGAAGAAGAAGCTCCCAAGGCAGCCGGCTGGTACCTTGAATCCGACGGATGGCACAACTATTACAATGCCACCGAAGGCGGAACCGCCGTCGTAAAGGAGCGCAGAAACGAATGGTTCGTTCCTGCCAAAAAGACCACCATCCGGGACGGGAACGCCTCCATGGTCCTGAATGCCAAGGCCACCTACTACTTCGATGAGGAAGGCGCCCTGGCCGTGGGACGCCAGGTGGACACCGTTGCCTATAAGAAGGAAATGAACGCGGCTTCCCGCTTCTTCAACTACAAGGGCCTGCCCGTTACCGGCTATGCCATGTACGAGGGAAAGCTTCATTACATCGAAAAGAAAAAGGGTATCTTCAAGGAGTCCATGGTCAGCCTGAAGAAGGCCTCCAGCTATACTCTTTACAAGGAAGACGGCACCACCCAGAGCAAAAAGCTCTCTGCCGGCAAGCGCTACTTCGATGCCGACGGCGTCATGGTCACCGGCGAAGTAAAGACAAAGTCCAACGGCGTCCAGTACTTTAATGCCGACGGTCTCAACCGCACCGGCTACATTGCAAAAGACGGCGTAGTCTCCTACTACAACGCATCCACCGGCAAGGACTTCGATAAGTTCGAGACCCTGAACAAGGCCGCTACCATCACCGATATCTCCACCGGCAAAAAGATCTCCCTGGCAAAAGGCAGACGCTACTTTGACGCCGACGGCGCCATGGTCACGGGCATCACCCAGACCAAGTCCAACGGCATCCAGTACTTTACCGCCGCAGGCATCAACCGGACCGGCCATATTTCCGAGAACGGCGTCCTTCATTTCTACGGGAGCGATACCGGCCTGGCCAGGAACCGCTTCGTGAATTTAAACAAGTCCACCACCATCACCGATACCGTCACCGGCAAAAAGATCTCCCTGGCCAAGGGCAGACGCTATTTCGACGACGAGGGCAACCTGCTCACGGGTGAATACCAGACCAAGTCCAACGGACTCCAGTATTCCACTCCCGCCGGCCTCAACCGGACCGGCTATGTTCCCGTAAACGGCGTCCTTTATTTCTACGACGCCAATACCGGCAAGGTCACCGATGCCTCCAGGACCCTGAACAAGGACACCACCGTCACCGATGCGGTCACAGGCAAGTCCGTCAAACTGGCCAAAGGCACCAGGTACTTCACCGCGGACGGAACCGTTCAGACCGGCTGGTATCCTGACGAAGAGAATAAGAGCCGCTATTACAACAGCCAGGGCCTGAACCAGACCGGCTACATCTCCGTGGACGGCAAGATCTACTATGTCAACGGAAACAGCGGCATCCTCAAGGAAACCTCCCATAACTTAAAGAAAAAGGCCACCATCAAGGACCAGACCACCGGCAAGTCCATTACCCTGAATGCCGGCACCAGGTTCTTCGGTCCCGACGGCGTCATGCGCACCGGCTGGTATCCCAGCGAGGAAGAAAAGAACTTCTTCTACAACAATGCGGGCCTGCGCCAGACCGGCTACATCTCCGTGGACGGCAAGGTCTACTATGTAAATTCCGGCAGCGGCATCCTCAAGGAAGCCTCTCATACCCTGACCAAGGACACCACCATCACCGATCAGAAGACCGGCAAGTCCCTCAAACTGGTCAAGGGCACCAGGTTCTTCGGTCCCGACGGCGTCATGCGCACCGGCTGGTATCCCAGCGAAGAGAACAAGGAATTCTATTACAGCAGCGCAGGTCTTCAGCAGACCGGCCATATCGCCGTAAACGGCCAGATCTTCTTTGTCTATTCCAAGACCGGTGTGCTGAAGAACGATTCCTCCACCCTGGCCAAGGACACCACCATCACAGACCAGGTCACAGGCAAGTCCGTCAAGCTTCCCAAGGGAGAACGCTTCTTCGGCGAAGACGGCGTCATGGTGACGGGCTGGTATCCCAGCGAAGAGGACAGAAAGTTCTACTACAATAACAGCGGTATCTCCCAGACCGGATATATCTCCGTCGGCGGAGAGCTCTACTACATCGATCCCGCAGAAGGCCTTCTGAAAAACGGCAGGAACACCCTGGCAAAGGATCAGAACGTGACAGACCTTGTCACCGGCAAGACCACCTCCCTGACCGCAGGCGACCGCTACTTCGATGAGAACGGCCATCTGGTCCACGGCGAGCATGAGACCGAAAAGAACGGCATCCAGTATTCCGATACCCTGGGCAACGCCCAGTACGGCTATGTCTACTACGGCGGACATCTCCACTACATCGATAAGGAAAAGGGCAAGCTGAAGAACGAAGTCAACAGCGACATCGACGGTCTCAAGGACGTAGTCAACCAGGACAGCCCCACAGCCTATATCAGACTGAATCCCGGCTCCCGCTACTTCGATGAAAACGGCAACGCCGTAACAGGCGGATACCGCGACATCAATGCCTGGGACAGGGCCAAGGACAAGCACTACTACGGCACCATGTACTTCTTTGATGACGGTGCCATGGCCTTCCGCTTCACCAAGATCAACGGCCAGTGGAAGTATTTCCGCAGAGAAGGCGGCATGGTTTCCGGCGGAGATTTCGATTTCTCCCATGAAGGAAAAGCACTGGGCGAGAACGCCAAGGGCGCCTATTCCTTCGACGGCGACACCTATTTCAGCAAGGGCCACTACTTCTTCGATGAGAACGGCGTGATGCAGACCGGCCTCCAGAAGATCACCGCAGAAGACGGCAGCGTCAAGACCTATTTCTACAGCGATGCCACAGGACGCCGCATCGACAGCGGCTGGGTCCTGGCAGGCGGCAAGTGGTATCTCCTGAACGATGACGGCAGCGCTGCCACAGACGGCAGCGGACAGCTGATGACAGCGACCCCCACAGCGGAAGGCTTCCTCAAGGATCCCCGCGACGGCAAGACCTACATGATCAATGACCAGGGCCAGCTGACATACGGCTGGCAGAAGGTAGGAGACCGCTGGTATCACTTCAATGACACCACCGGCGTCCTGGATGGTCAGGCCGAATCCCTCAACAATACCTTCTGCAAGATGAATGACAAGGTCTATTACTTCGACAAGAACGGCAAGGCGGCCACTGGCTGGCAGAAGATCAGCGGCCACTGGTACTACTTCGACAGCAAGGGCGTCCGTCAGGACAACATCACCGTCTTCGGCGTTTCCTTCGACGCGAACGGTATCGCCACCAAGGGCGGCTTCGGCGGTCCCCACGGCAAGAGCGGCGCGGCCAATGTCACAGATGCCATGGTCGAAATGATCAAGATGGCACAGACCAGAGACATCAAGACCAACCCTTCCAGATGGTATGCCTTTACCGACAAGGATCACTGTCAGGCCGGTTTCTTCCACTATGAAGGCGGAGCCTGGGTCCTGCAGCTCTACTGCCCCGTCAGCGTAGGTGCCTGGTACAACGGCAGATGCAAGACTCCTACCGGCCGCTACGTGATCAACGACAAGAAATACAGGATGACCCACTTTACATCCTTCTATTATGTCTCCTGGACCAGTGCGGGCGTCGGCTATCATACGCCCCTGTATTCCATTAATCTGCACAGCGTCTCAGCTTCCACAAAGCCCGTTGACCCCGTCATCGGCGGCTCGGGCGGACACAGATCCAACGGCTGCATGCGCCTGCACTATGCAAACGCAGTATGGCAGTACAACAAGCTTCCCAAGGGAACATGGGTCTGGATGTACGGCAAGTAAAAAGCATTTCCCCGGCTGCGGCCTGAAGTCAGGCTGCAGCTTCCGGGCAGAAATTTAATAAGCCAGAAAAAGGAGCATATCACCCTCGTCGAAGGTGATATGCTCCTTTTCTCATGGGGGCAGGCCCGGCAGCTTAATTTCCCAGATATCGGAGGCAGAGCATGGTCATATCGTCTGCCTGGGGCGCATCTGCGGCAAAGGCTCTGACCTTTGCTTCGATCTGCTCCACCAGTTCCCTGGGGGCAGGGTTCCCGCTCTCAGAAACCGCATCTGTCAGCCGGTCCATGCCAAAAAGCTCCTTTTCTATATTATCCGCTTCGGTCACGCCGTCCGTGTAGACAAAGACAGAATCTCCCGGCTCCAGCAGAAGGCTGTAGGACCTGTATCTTACCATCTCCATGGCGCCCAGGACAAAGCCATGGACTTCCTTTACCACCCTGAGGCTCCCGTCCGCATTTATAAGCAGGGGATATTCGTGTCCTGCGTCTGAACAGGTCAGCTTTCCGGTGGAGATCTCCAGGATCCCCAGCCAGACGGTCACGAACATTTCCTCCGGGTTGCGGGAGCAGATCTGCCGGTTCACCGACTGAAGGACCACCCCCGGATCCGCCCCGGAGCCGGCCTGCATGGCGGTCTGCCGGATCATGGACATGGATACCATCATAAAGAGAGCCGCCGGTACGCCCTTGCCGGAAACGTCGGCTATGACAAGGCCCAGATGGTCGTCATCGATCAGGAAGAAGTCATAGAAATCGCCGCCCACCTCTCTGGCAGGCTTCATGTCCGCAAAGAGATCGAACTCCTTCCTGTCAGGGAAGGCCGGATCCTCCTTGGGCAGGGCACTGATCTGGATCCTGGTGGCCAGGGAAAGTTCCGCTTCGATCCTCTCCTTCTCCAGCTCCAGCAGTCTGCGGGCTCTGGCTGCCTGCACATAGTGGGCGGCCAGAGAAAGGATGTACAGGGCCGTAAGGGCTATGGGGAGATACAGGGGATGGGTAAGGATCCCTGCCTTATACAGATCTATGGTCAGCACCAGGCTGAAAGCCAGAAGAGCTGCCAGAAGGCCGGCTCCTCCTGCCACCCGGAGCCTTAAAAAGAGGACCATGGCCCCGGCTCCCGCCAGGAAGAGAAGGAAAAGCTGGAGCTTTTCTCCCATTTCCATTTTAAACCGCTTCTCCAAAAGGCTCTGAATAACGTTGGCCTGGATCTCCACCCCGTACATCTGGGATCCCTTGTCCATGGAAGTAAAGTAAGCGTCCTGCAGTCCCGGAGCATAAGGGCCGATCAGCACGATCTTACCGGCGAAGTAAGCCGGCGGCACCTGACCGCTGATCAGCATGGCAATGGAGACCCCGTCGTAAAAATCTCCCGGGTCCGCGCTGTAGGGGATATAGAAATGGTCTGCCCTGTCGGTGGGCGGAAGGACCAGATCCTCCCCCTTTTGTTCCAGGTAGCGCTTTGCCGTCATGGCGGCCATGGAAAGGACCTTGTCTCCCTCTCCCTTATCCACATACAGGATGGCGTGGCGCATGACGCCGTCCAGGTCCGTCATGGCATTGATGTGGCCCTGGCAGGTCACGGCCTTCAGCTCTTCGAAGGGTTCGTAAAAGTCCAGTACGGCTGAGGTCTGGACTTCCTGCACACGGCCGTTTTCCCAGACAATGTTCTCCCCATACCTGGCCATAGAGGCCACGACCACGTTTCCAAGCTCCTCTGCCGCCTTGGCAAGGCGCTTATCCGCTTCCGGAGAGCTTTTCCCCGCATACAGGATATCCACAGCCGTAACGGCAGGCTTCTGGTCCGGGTCTTCGGCCAGTCTTTCCAGGGCCGCCGCCACCACTGTTCTGTCCCAGGTATTATAGGGGCCCAGCATGTCCAGGGCTGCCTCATCGATGCCGATAATGACAATGTCTCCGGATGGGACCGTTTTCTTCTGGAAGAAATAGTCCTGGACCCACTTGTCCACCCGGCCGAAGGGCCCGAGGCCGATCAGGACCGTTACCAGAAAGGCCGCCGCCAGGGGGTACAGGTATTTTCTTATGTTTGCTCTGGATTCGTACAAAGCATCTTCCTCCTTCAGGGACAAAGAAGCGGATCATGACGGAGGGCCGCCATGATCCGCTCCTTTCAGTTATTCTTTGGAATCAGCTTCCGCCGGCTCTGCAGATGCCGGCTCTGCAGGCGCAGGCGTCGGAGCAGGCTCCTTGTCGGCAGGCTTTTCTTCCTTCTTCTCCACGGGCTCTGCCTGAGCGGGAGCTCTGTCCCCGGGCACTTCCGGTTCGGGAGTCTTTTTCTCCTCCCCGTCTTCTTCCGCTGTCTGGTCTTCCTGGGGATCAGGATCCTGAGGCTGGACTTTTTCTTCCCCGTCCGCGCTCAGGACATCTGTATCCGTAAAGCCTTCGCCTTCAGAGGTCTGGTCCGGGGCGGCATCGTTCTGGACAGCCTGTTCCTTACCTTCGGATGCGGCTTTTCCTACAGCGGCCGAAGAAGCTGCTGCCTTTCCGGCCTGATCCGTTTCTTTCCCGGCCATAGCCGCCGCTTCTGTGGAAAGAGTGTCTGTGATCGCTCTTGCCCCGGCTGTGAGCATCTCCATTCCGGAAGAAACAGCAGCCGGCCTCTTTGCCATAGATGAAGCGCTGAAACCTAAGGGGCTCACTGCGGCGCCCATCTTCACAGTATGATTGGTATAGGAAATATCATAGTTGGATTTTTTATTTCCCGATGCAAAGGTCAGTTCGGGTTTCAGTGTATGAGTTCCCTCGCCGGATACGGCAGGAGTCTTTACTGTCACTTTTCCTCCCGGAAGGGCAAATACATCCTTCAGATAATATTCTCCCTCCTCAGGGCTTCCGACTACTGTCTCTCCTTCCGGGTCATACTTGCTGCCGCCGTAGGAAAGCGTCACTCCCTCCGGGATCCAGGGATCGGTGGTACTTAAGGTCTCTGGTGCATTCAGATCAATGGTGACAGGAAGAGGGGTAACTTTCAATTTTCCCAGCTCACTCGTAATGTCAAAGTTGCCTTCCTTTTCATCTCCCCAGTCGATGGTATAGGTGTTATCTTTCTCTCCCATATCCACGATGCTTCCGCTGGCCGTGATCTTGACAGTACTGAAGTCGACCCGTTCCAGAACATCGCCTGTAACGGTGACCTCACTGTTTGTCAGAGCTGTTCCGTCATAGACCTTTTCTGCAGAACCTGTCCGGATGGTCAGAGGAGCCGGATGAATAGTCCAGGTATTGTTCTTATAAATTAATTTAACATCCGTTACCGACTGGGAGACTGCGTAAGGAACCAGGGTATGAGTCCCTGCATCTGTGACTTTTTTAAACCTCAGGGTCACTTCACTATAATATTCATCTGTATCAATTGTGAATGTATACTCTCTGGCGTCAGCGTCAATAAGATCCGTCACATCCGGCGTTACTTCCGTTCCGTCTTCCAGGATGGCTTTCATTTCCGGCGCGAACACGGAACCATATTCGACTTGACGGCTGCCCATGTCAATGGTCACTTCCGGCAGTGCCATCTTCGTTTCGTTATTGGCAAATTCGACCTCATAGTTGGACGCCTTCCCTTCCGTAAAGCTCAGGGTGGGCTCCACCTTATGGTCTCCCTCACCGGATATGGCAGGGATGGTCATGGTCGCCTTTCCTCCCGGAAGAGTAAAGACAGCCTCAGCATATGCGGAGGAACCCTCACCGTATATCTCTGTCGAATCAGCATATGTTTCCGGGTTATCCGGCCATGAAGCTTTCAGAACTTCGACGGGTACAAATGAATCTGTGAAATATAATCTCTCGGGAAGCTCAAAGTCGAAGGTGACGGGAAGAGGGGTAACTTTCAGGCTTCCCCGTTCCTCAGTTATGTCATAGTTGCTCTTCTTTGTACTGCCCCAGCCGATGGTATAGGTGTTTTCTGCCTCTCCCTGATCCGTAATGCTGCCGGTGGGAGTCACTGTAATGGTCTCCCCGTCCGCAAGGCCGTCAATGGTCACTTCACCGTTTGTCAGTTCCTCTCCGTCATAGACCTTCTCGGCAGAACCTGTTGTGATGGTCAGGGGAGCCGGATTGATGATTATGGTGTTGTTGGTATAGCTGATGGTAACGTCTTCTCCTGTCAGGGCTGCTTCGTAAGGTTCTATAGTGTAGGTACCCGCGTCCTTTACTCCACGGATCTTCAGGGTCAGAGTACCTGTTTTCAGATGCAAGATGGCCTCTGTGCCGACAGCCCTCTCATCTTCATAAATTAAATCTTCCTCCACTTCTACTGCCGTTCCGTCACTGTATTTGGCCAAAATGCCCTCTGGCATGTAGTAGCCTCCGTCGTAGTCAGTAATAAAATCAGTGCAGTGCATGTCAATGGTCAGTTCCGGTTTTATCATCTTCACTTCGTTATTGACATAGGTAATATCGTAGTTGGACGCTTTCCCTGCTGTAAAGTTCAGTTCTGGCGCCAGTGTATGTTCTCCCTCTCCGGATACGGACGGGATGGTCATGGTCACCTTTCCTCCCGGCAGGGCAAAGACAGCTTCCAGATACGGCACATCATCAACGCCGTTACGTTTGTTTTCCTCCTGGGCAGCTGCAGGTTCCGAACCGGTCCAGGAGACAGTCAGTCCTTCGGGTACCCAGGCACTTGTGGAATCCAGCGTCTCGGGAGCCTTCAGGTCAAAGGTGACAGGAAGAGTGGTCACTTTCAATGTCCCCAGCTCTTCGCTCAGAGTATAGTTGCCCTCCTTTGCACTGTCCCAGTCAATGGTATAGGCATTTTTCGTCTCTCCCACATCCGTAATGCTTCCGGCAGCGGTCACTGTGACGGTCTCTCCGGCTGCAAGGCCCGCGGCGTTCGCTTCGCTGCTCGTCAGGGCTGTTCCGTCATAGGTCTTTTCGGCAGAGCCTGTTGTAATGGTCAGGGCAGCCTTATTTACCGTCAGGGTGCCCAGGTTTTCGACAATAGTATAGTTATTCGAATCCGTCTCACCCCAGTCAATAGTATAGGTATTTTCTGCCGTTCCCGCATCCGTGATAGTGCCTGTGGCCTTCACCGTAACGCTGTCGCCCCCGATCAGACCCGAAACCGTGGCCTCGCCCCCCGCCAGAGGAGTTCCGTCATAGGTCTTCGAGGAAGAAGGCGTAGTGATGGTCAGCTTTGCTGCCGCATTGTTCACCGTCAGGGTCCCCAGCTCGGTTGTCAGGTCATAGTTGCTCTTCTTTGCCGTTCCCCAGGTGATGGTACAGGAGTTTTCCTCCGTTCCTGCCTGGGTGATGGTGCCGGTGGGCGTCACGGTGATGGTCTCCCCGGCAGCAAGGCCCGTAATGGTAACTTCACTGCTTGTAAGGGCTGTTCCATCATAGGTCTTCGAGGCAGAGCCTGTCTTTACGGTCAGGGCGGCCTTATTTACCGTCAGGGTGCCCAGTTTCCTCGTAAGGGTATAGTTTTCCTCCTTTGCCCCGCTCCAGTCGATAGTGCAGGCGTTTTCTGCAGATCCCGCATCCGTGATGGTTCCGGTGGGAGTCACTGTGACAGTCTCTCCTTCTACAAGGCCTGTGATGTTCACCCCACTTTCTGTCAGAGCTGTTCCGTCATAGGTCTTTTCGGCAGAACCCGTGCTGACGGTAAGATCTTTCGGATTTACAGTCAGAGTGCCCAGGTTTGCTTCTACGGTATAGTTGTCCTTATCGGTGTCGCCCCAGTCGATGGTATAGGTGTTCTTAGCCGTCCCCGCATCCGTGATGGTTCCGGTGGTCGTGACCGTAACACTGTCCCCTTCGATCAGACCGTAGACCGCGGCGACGGTGCTGGTCAGCTCTTTTCCGTCATAAGTCTTTTCAGCCGAACCTGTGTTAATGGTCAGCACTGCTGCCGCATTGTTCACCGTCAGGGTGCCCAGCACGGTTGTCAGGTCATAGTTGCTCTTCTTTGCCGTGCCCCAGGTGATGCTGCAGGAGTTTTTGACAGATCCTGCCTGGGTAATGCTTCCGGTGGGAGTCACGGTGATGGTCTCCCCGGCAGCAAGGCCCTCGATTTCCACTTCGCTGCTTGTAAGAGCAGTGCCGTCATAGGTCTTTTCGGCAGAGCCTGTTTTGATTGTCAGAGGCGCAGGCTGGATGACCATGGTGTTATTGGTATAGCCGAAGGAGACGCTTACTCCTGTCAGGGCTTTCTGGTAAGGCTCTACGGTATAGGTTCCCGCATCCTTCACGCCATTGATCCGCAGGGTCAGAGTGCCTGTTTTGATATGGAAACTGGCCTCCACGCCTACAGCCCTTTCAGAGTCATCGAGAATCAGCTCTTCCACAGCTTTTACTACCGTTCCGTCAGAGTACCTGGCTTTTAATCCCTCCGGTATGTAATAACCTCCGTTGTATACGGAATCAGTGCAGTTCATATCGATGGTCAGTTCCACCGTTTCCATCTTCACTGTGTTGTTGATATAGGAGAACTCATAGTTGGACTCTTTCCCTTCCGTAAAGGTCAGATCGGGCGAGAGCTTATGTTCTCCCTCTCCGGATACGGCAGGGATCTGCATGGTCACCTTTCCCTGCGGCAGGGCAAAGACAGCCTCAAGGCAGGCCACCTCATACATATCGTAAAATTCATTTTCCTCTTCTGCAGAGGCAGCATCCTTCCCCGGCCAGGAAGCTGTCAGCCCTCCGGGCACCCAGGCATCTGTGGAATACAATGTCTCCGGAGCCTTCAGGTCAAAGGTTACGGGCATGGGCTCCACTTTCAGTGTGCCCAGCTGTTCGCTCAGAGTATAGTTGCTCTCCTTTGCACTGCCCCAGTCAATGGTATAGGTATTATCCGTCTCTCCCGCGTCGGTAATGCTGCCGTCTGCGGTCACTGTGACACTCTCTCCTGCCGCAAGGCCGTCGGCAGACACTTCGCCGCTTGTCAGGGCTGTTCCGTCATAGGTCTTTTCGGCAGAGCCTGTCCTGATGGTCAGAGGGGCTTTATTTACGGTCAGTGTGCCCAGCTTTTCGACAATAGTATAGTTCTTCGAATCCGTCTCACCCCAGTCGATGGTATAGGTATTTTTGGCCGTTCCCGCATCCGTGATGCTGCCGGCAGCCGTGACGGTAACGGTGTCGCCGCCGACCAGACCTGTAACAGAGGCCTCATTATCTGTCAGGGCACTTCCGTCATAGGTCTTCGAATCAGAACCTGTAGTGATGGTCAGTTCTATGCCGGCATGGTTCACCGTAAGGGTACCTGGCTCCGTCGTAAGAGTATAGTTGCTCTCCTTTGCACTGCCCCAGTCGATGGTGCAGTTATTTTTCGCCGTTCCCGCCTGGGTGATACTGCCGGTGGGAGTCACGGTGATGGTCTCCCCGGCAGCAAGGCCGGTAATGGTCACCTCGCTGCTGGTCAGGGCTTTTCCGTCATAGTCCTTTTCGGCAGAACCTGTCTTAACGGTCAGGGGTGCCTTATTTACGGTCAGAGTCCCGAGCTCCTTCGTAAGGGTATAGTTATCCTCCTTTGCACCGCTCCAGTCGATGGTGCAGGTATTTTTGGCCGTTCCCACATCCGTGATGCTGCCGGTGGGGGTCACGGTGATGGTCTCCCCTTCCGCAAGGCCGTTAACGGTCACTTTGCTGCTGGTCAGGGCCTCTCCGTCATAGGTCTTTTCGGCGGAGCCTGTGGATATAGTAAGATCTGCCGGCCTGACGGTCAGAGTCCCCAGTTTTTCCGCAATGTGATAGTTGTCCGGATTCGTATCGCCCCAGTCGATGGCATAGGTGTTTTCCTCGCTTCCCGCATCCGTGATACTGCCGGTGGGAGTCACGGTGACGGAATCCGTTCCCTGAAGGCCGGAGATCTCAACGCCGCCGCTCTTAAGGGCGGATCCGTCATAGGTCTTTTCGTCGGAGCCTGTGGATATAGTAAGATCTGCCGGCCTGACGGTCAGAGTCCCCAGGTTCTCCTCAATGTGATAGTTGTCCGGATTCGTATCGCCCCAGCCGATGGCATAGGTGTTTTTCACGCTTCCCGCATCCGTGATGCTGCCGGTGGAAGTCACCGTGACGGAATCCGTCTCCCGAAGGCCGGAGATCTCAACGCCGCCGCTCTTAAGAGCGGATCCGTCATAGGTCTTTTCGGCAGAGCCTGTGGATATAGTAAGATCTGCCGGCCTGACGGTCAGAGTCCCCAGGTTCTCCTCAATGTTATAGTTGTCCGGATTCGTATCGCCCCAGTCGATGGTATAGGTGTTTTCTGCGCTTCCCGCATTGGTGATGCTGCCGGTAGGGGTGACCGTAACGCTGTCGCCCTTAATCAGGCCTTCAACAGTCACTTCGCCGCTCTCCAGAGGGCTTCCGTCATAGGTCTTCGAAGCAGAACCCGTGGTGATGGTCAGCGTTTTCCCCGCAGGGGTCACTGTCAGGGTGCCCAGATTTGCCTCTGCAATTTCGTAGTTGCCCTCTTTGGCAGTGCCCCAGCGGATGCTGTAGGGGTTGGGTATTCTGCCCACACGTGTAATGGATCCCGTTCCCGTGACAGATGCGCTCTCTCCGTTCACAAGGCCGGAAAGCTCTGCCTGCGCCTGGGTCAGAGGGAGCCCGTCATAGGATTTTTCGGCAGATCCTGTGGTGACTGAAAGAGGAGCCGGCGTGACTGTCAGAGTACCCAGATCCTCCTTTACAATATAGTTTTCAGGATTGGCTTTTCCCCAGTCGATCTCATAGGTATTTATGCTCTCTCCCGCATCTGTCTGAGAACCTGTCGCTCTGACTGTAATATCGTCATCGATCCTGACCGGGGTGAAATGCGCTTCCTTTGTTCCCAGAGGTTTTGTGTAATATTTCGTGATATCGGAATCTACCGTCAGACGGATGTTGGTCAGCTCGGTCATCAGCTGTCCGGCTTCCGTTTCACCCAGCTTAAGGCCGTCCAGTTCGACGTGCTTCCTGTCCTTGGCAGAAGGCAGATTCGCGATCAGTTCTGCCATGACCTGGGGATCCCATTCTGCATCCCTGCAGGCCTGGGCCAGAAGGTCCGGATTATCCGCATAGATCTGAAGGATCTCAATGGGGAGATCCTTCTCGTCTATTGTATCGATTCTGAACTCAAACGAGAACAGCCCTGATTTGGAACCAGCCTGGTCAGAAGCGCCGGAGCTTTCAGTCAGTGTCTCCCCGGCTGCAGGAGGGCTTTCCAAGGTCTCCCCTGCGGCGTGCTCCTCATCTTCCGATCCGGTTTTTCTGGGGCAGATGGTCAGCCTCTCACCGACTCTGAGAATGGCTTCCCCGATTTCCCCGGTATAGGGATCGGAAGCATGAACCATTGTTCTGCCGCACAGGCCGTAGAGGATCTGTTTATTATAAGAAACACCCATCGGCTCGGTGACCAGGTAAGACCTGTTTGTCCAATCGGCCTGTCCTTTTCTGTAGCCCGAAAGGAATCTGACACTGGCATCCCCCGCCGTCAGGGGCGTCCCGTCATAAACCTTCTCTGCGCTGCCCGTCCAGATGGTAACGGGAGTCGGATCCACCACCAGCAGCCCGCTTACTTTCCTAATATGAGTAAAGTGTCCTGTAACGTTCTCTCCTGCGTGGTTATAAATTTCATAGCCTGCAACGGGATTCTCACTCGTGCCCGCATTGGTCCGGCTGCCGTTTGCATAAGTCTCGATAGAAAAGCGATCCGGCAGTCCGTAGACAAGAACGTCCGACTCTCTGGTCAGGGGCGTCCCGTCATACATCTTGCTGGCGCTCTGGGCTACCAGTATGACTTCACTTTCCCAGGTCCAGACTCCGTCTGCAGGATACGGATCCTCCTGATCCGCCGGGATATCCGAAAGGAAACCGCCGGATCCTTCCACTCTCTGTCTGAGATCGTCATCCTTTTCGATCTGCTCATATACAAATCCCGGCAGATCGGTCTGTTCCAGCTTTGAAGTCACAGCCGGTGTATCCGGGATACGGAGGGTCTGCATCTTGGAAATCTTCTCACCGCTGCTGGCGACTCTGGCAGCCGGAGCTTCTTTTCCGCTGGCAGAAACTTTCGCTTTCTGACCGGACTGGACCATTTCATATAGGTCCTTTCCGTTTTTGTCAAGAGTCCTGATCAGAGCAGTTCCTTCCAAGACGCCCATTGTCACAGTCCCGGTCCCGTCTTCCAGACTGGCCTTTTGTTCAGATGCCTGCTTTTCCGGTCCTTCCTCTTCCACGCTGACAAAGACGATGGTTCCCCGGATGCCCACCGCCATGGTGGATGTCCTTATATCCAGGACCTCGTTTTCATCCAGCTTGTCCTGCACGTCCAGAAAGAGAGTGCCCTTCACCAGATTCAGCTCCAGCTGGTCCTTCTCCTGGATAAACTCCACCCGGGTGTCGGCGTCCAGAGTAACGATCCTGGAATCGTCCAGTCCCACGGAAGCAGAGCTTTCCGGTCCCGTTATCAGGGCCTGGCCGGAAGAAAGGCGGATGTTCTCCATCATAAAGGCGCTGCTGCCGGAGGCATCCTCGATCCCCACCTCTCCTTCATAGTGGAGAAGCCGGATGACCTTGGCGCTGTAGGATTCTTCTTTGTCCTTTTCATCCTTTTCGTTCTTTTCTTCTTTTACGGCTTTTTCGTTTTTTACTGCTGCCGCCTGTACGTTTCCGGGCAGAACCGCTCCGAAGATCAGAAGAAGGATCATCAGGACCGCCAGTCTGAACAACCTGAAATTTCTTTTCATATAGTAACCTCACCTTTCGCGCATCCGTAGGGCCTGCGCAGCGTTTATAAGGGTATTCAGCAAAAATTCAGAGTCTTTCCCAATTTGTATTATAGCAGAGAAAACAGGCCGCCTCCAATATATGCAGTAAAAAAGAGAAAAAAGCGACTTTTTTAAAAATATATGGCTTTTCGGATATAGTCCGGACCTCGGGGGAACAAAAAAGAGCACAGGTGTTCCTGTGCTCTTTATCTACTATTTACGGACAAAACTCCCGACTTCCAGTTCCGTTCCCGACGAAGGGCAGAGAAAAAGCGCAGGACATCTCGTAAGAGAGCCTGCGCTTTTTCTCATTCTTGTTTTGGAATGACTACTTCAAAATCTTTACTGCGACATATTGGACATTCCTGGGGTCCTTCAAGACCAGTAACAACATCGTAATATCGATTAAAGCAATTATGGCAGAACAAATAGGGCCTGTTGCTCCATCTCCATTATCATTAAAATCGTTTAATTGCAGAAAGCTTGGATGTGGTACATTATGTGTTTTCTATAGCTGCTTCTCTCAGAATCTTACAAACTGCAGTCTGCCCAATATGCTCAACCGTTCCTTCCTCCATCAAGGCTGCGCAAAGCATTTTCGAGCTCCATTTCTTCTTTCCAGCTGGCGGTTCTGTTGCCGCCAATTCCAAAACTCTCTTGATCACTTCGTCATTAATCTTCCTTGCATGAACAGAGACGACTCGCTTCTTCCGATAGACAGCTGCCTCTACGCCCACATTAACATACTCAGTACGCACTGTTTTAATAGTGGTATCCGCTGTTCCCAGCATCTCAGCCAACTTTTTGATAGAAAGTCTTTCGGGCTGCGTAGCATCAGACATAAGCAAGATTCTGGCGCGCATGATTGTTCGATCGGAATCTTTTCCCTCACAAACAATTTTGGTGAGAAAAGTGCGTTCCTCATCAGACAGCTTAATATAATATTTTGTCTTCGCCATAGTGCACCCTATTCCACATCAAATTTATCAAATGCTGCCATTTTCAGAGTATCTAAATCCATTATCCTTCTGCCTCTGAACTTCCAAACCCATTCCCCATCACAAACAAAGCCATATGATCCATTCCTGTTTATTGCTGTAATATGACGTCCCTTATATCGAAGGACATAATTCCCCTTATAGTTTTTCTCCCATTCCTGCTTGAGGAAGTTTCTCCGCCGAGCGGACCGGTTTCTTATCTTCCGCTCCTGTTCCGGTGCAGTATCATAATCCCCCGTCAACTTGCAGGCACATATACAGCCAACCCGGATCTCGCCGTCGAACTGCGGATGCCTAAGAATATGTACATACCAAATACGCTCATTATTGCACATTTCACATATTTCATATTCGATATCCTCATCATCAAAAGCATCTTCCCGAATATCTATACATCCAACCTCAGTCCATCCTTTATGTGGAACTCCAGGTCTATCCTATCTTGCCATTATTATTCCCCTTTCAGTACCCTACTCATAGTAGAAGACACGATATGCTCCACGATTCCTCGTTTTTCTGCTTCCACACAAAGAAGCCTTGTTGACCAACGCTTGCGTCCCTCCGGCGGCGGACTGGCGGCAAGCTCTTTTATCTGCCTGATCACATCATCGTTAATTCTCTTCTTGTATGGCGTACAGTTCCGTTTCTTACGATATAACGCCGCTTCTAACCCCTCTTTCGCATATTCCGTACGCACCGTTTGTATCGTCGTATCCGTTGTACCGAGGGTATCCGCAAGCTTCTTGATTGATGTTTTTTCAGCCTGGGCAGCCTCAGACATAAGCAAGATTCTGGCGCGCATAATAGTACGCTCACTCTCCTTTGCCTCGCACACAATCCGCATTAAAAGATCGCGTTCTTCCGCTGTCAGATTGATATAATACTTTGTCTTAGCCACGCCCGCACCTCCGATCATTGCCATATTACCATAACGCAGAATTATAGGCAAGATTATATAGAAAGCAAAGCAAAAAGGCATCTGACTCACACTGGTCAAATGCCCTAACGTCAAAACGTATTCCTACTGAGCCTTATAAAGCGCATCCATCCCGTCCATAAACTCAGTCCAATCGGGATTATCTCTTTTTTCTCTTTCTGTCCTGCGATACATATATTTATAAAGTTGTTTGAGAGTTTGTTTATCCCCTGCATTATGCTTCACTAGGTAATATATCATCTCATACATTTGAATAATCTGCAGATTGTCAAGCCCTGTCTTCAGGGATGACGCCTCCTGGATAAGACGAATCGGCAGAAAGTCATTCGCTGAGAAATATATAAAGCCCTTTGCAGCCATATATGCAAGTGACAGCACCTCACCTCTGTCCTTCTTATTATCTCTCGCCGGAATGTATTGTGAATGCTGAGCAATCATGTTTATATATGTCTGCATCAACGACTGCTCAGTCACATTCATATTCTTATTGTAATGGACAGTGATTGGATTGCTTTTTGCAGATTTTTTTGTATCTACATAACTCTTCACATCATCCTGAACAAATTCATCATACACCGACTCATGTATGGAAAGCCCAGACAGTGTTGAAAATAGCGGATCCAACCAGATGCTGCGGAACATGTCAAACGACATTGGCTTTCCCTTTCCGCCTCTGTCAGGAGGAATAAAGAGATTAGCGTCCATAAAAATTGTGATAGATGGATCCTCAATCAGTTTTTCAAGGGCGCTGTTCTTATGGGAAATATCAACCTTCATCTTCATCTCCCCCCGCGAAGAAATCTTCCCAGTCAATATCTGGGATTCCCTCTTCAAATCCAAAATCAAACGGAGTCTTTCCGAACAGCGCAAGTAATTTCGCAAATTCCTCTATTTCAATAATTCCATCCTCGTAATTTTTTACAATTACCTCCATTGCGCTGGGAGAGATACTGATGCGGTTCGTTCTCTTAAGGAGTAATTCCGACATTTCCGGATCCATAGTTCTGAATATCCTGGCATACTCCCCAGCTTCATCCTGACCGTCTATTTTCATCAATTCATCATAGCAATTCCCTATCAACCCTTCTTCATATAAACGCGTAACAATAGCATGGTACGGCATCCACCATTCACCATGTAATCGCGCTATAAAACGAAGTTTTCGCTGAATTCCTGCATTATCAACGGATCCTGATGTAAATTCTTTTTCTGCCCTTCTTCTTAATTCATCAGCGGGAAGAAGCAATTCAGCTGCAAAGCGATCCGCTTTTGTCTCAGTTCTCGAATCTTCTTTTGCATCGCTGGTATAAGCTTTTCCAGTATGTGTAATATAATGATACCATTCGTGAGCAAGGGTGAAAATCTGCTTATCATAAGGGATTAGACTGTTCAGCCCAATAAATGTCATCTCTCCTTCATCAGTTTTAAACCAGGTAATCGTCCCATCAAAATGAGACTCTTCTTTGGACTGAAATGGATACTCGCATATATAGATCCCTTTTTCTTCAATTAATTGGGGCAGTTCTGCACCTATAGACGCATCCTGAGCAATGCCAAACTGTCTTCTCGCGTCTCTGGCCATCTCTTTGATCTCGCGAATTTCATCTTCGGTGAGAATCTCTTTATTTTTCATTATGAAGCGCCTTTCTCAAAAGAACCTGTTGCTTTACAGCAGTCATCATATCAAACAGATGATCCAGGGCAGATTCTTCCTCTTCAGTAAGGTCACTCCCTCTAAATGCTGTAGCAACCATCGGAGTATCATCTTCAAGAATATCCTGTAAATCAAATTCCAGAACCTCAGCCAGAGAATTCAACTGTAGAATTGATGGCAGGAAATCATTTCTCTCAATTCTTCCGATCAGGGCACGATTAATGCCAGTTTTCCTTCCAACGTCATCCTGAGTCATATTAAGTGCTGTTCGTTTGTTTTTAACCATTACGGCAAGCTTTGATATTGATATTTTTTTCATGGGACAACACTCCTTTCATGCCTATTATGATATTATTCTTAACATTTGTCAATAATTTTTTGTAAAATGCTGTTCCTAAATCGAGGCTATTGCTATTAATATTGTCATTTTGTGTTAATCACAACTTTCTTTGTTACATGTACCTTCCCGAAAGAAAAAAGAGGAGAAAAAGAGCGCCTTTCCGGAAATGAAACCGGACCGGCGCCCTGCATGGCAGTGTGAGAATCAGCCCCTTGGCTCCCTGCCTTCCTTAAACATGAGCATCATCTCATTGGTCAGGGAATAGTCATCGGGCTGCAGGACCACTTCCTCCCGCTTCA
>ODAI014386408.1_pt1 | contig 47015 bp, 30 predicted proteins | sample 1539321 | NCBI WGS metagenome assembly ODAI01 (sample SAMN02144231, study PRJEB22623) | gut metagenome | biome: sheep rumen | host: Ovis aries | place: New Zealand
ATTCTCGCTGGCCCTGCGGAGAAACCTCAAGCAGGCCATCATCATGCTGGTAGGCGAGATGTCGCTGAGCATGATTTTGGAAACTGTATGGCAAGCCTTTGTCTGGGACGGGCTCTAGTTCAGTTGTTATAATGGGCAATGGTCAGGGCAAACGCCGAGTGGCCTAACGCCTGCTTGAACGGCCACAGGCTTTCAGCTATTCTTTTCGTCCGACTTACGCGACAGGGAGCATCCTTTATGAACCTGCAATATGTCACAGATGCCAGTGGCAACCCGCAGGCCGTTGTGGTTCCCATGTTCCCATAGCCGACTGGTCCAGCATCGTCGTTAAAATCAGTGCTTGCGAGCAACCTGACAAATCAGGCGACGAGACCGATTACCTGCTTTCAAGCCCAGCGATGGAAAAGCGCCTTTTGGAGGCCAAGGCCCGTATGAATGAACCGGCGAAGTCGTGGGATGAGGTCAGGGATGCGCTTGGCATTTGACCAGAACGCGTTTGACGATCTTGCTTGGTGGGTGAGCACCGACAGCAAGAAAGCCAAGCGCATTATCAGCCTGATACAGGAAACCGCCAAGACGCCTTTTCCGGACGTGGAAAACCCGAACCCCTCAAGCACAGCCTGAGTGGCTTCTGGTCCCGTCGTATCGATGATGCTCATAGGCTCGTATACGCCGTTACAGAGGATGAAATCCGCATCATAGCATGCCGGTTTCATTATTCATGAAGCGGAGGCGGTTTCCTCACGCCGGAATAACTCACCCATGGAACCGCTCGCTTCCACCCCCGACCATGAAACTATGAGGCTTGGGAAGCCGGTCAAGGCCGTTAACTGCGCTTTTATTTTTTTTGTTGTTTGATTTCAGTGGGTTATTAGATTGTTCCATGGTAACCTATCTGCCTTCTGTCCGTCGCACCCCAACCTTGACGCATAGTGCTCGCATGGAAAACTGACGCTGCAACGGGAAACCGTTGTATGCCTTACGGCAGTTGGCCGCCGGACTTTCAAGCAGAGGAGGCCGCCTCCCCGGCCAGTTCATTCGGTTGACAGCAAGGAACAGGAGAGGACGTCCTGGAAAGCATCTGAAGCCCCGCAGGCCCAGTGCCCTTACGACTTTGGGCATTGCAGAAGGCTTTTTAAACACCCCAGATAAAGGGGGACATGCCCACCGCATGCCCCTGCGATATATTGCGCCCTCACGACCTCGACACCGTGTTCACTTTTCATGGAAATCAATGTGGATCGCGAGGCTGGGGTATCTGGTCGCGAGGGGCACATACCTACACTTCTCCGCAGAGTTGTTCAGCTTCAGGCGTGGGGCTATTGTGGGGCTGGCACCGCCAAAACAGGAAAGGGGGTCACGGTTTTCACCGTAACCCCCTGAAATTCCTGGTCGGGATGACTAGATTTGAACTAGCGACCCCTTGAACCCCATTCAAGTGCGCTCCCAGACTGCGCTACATCCCGACGCGAGGAAGCTTGTATACCCCGGCATGGACGCTGTCAACGAAAAAAAGCGCAAATGTCGGGTTCAGGATTCCTGGCACAAAGGATGCGCTGACGACTGCAGCATCGACTCAACAGCCCTTCGATAATTCAAGGGATTAGCTCAGCCTTGTCGCTGAACGATGCCTTGTGTCAGCGCTTTTCTAGAACTCGTAGGCGAAGCTGAGGTTGACGTTCCAGGCATCGCGCACGTCGCGCGAGGTGCCGTTCATGGGCGTGCGCTTCCATGTGGAGCTGTCGTTGCTCAGGAAGACGGCAAGATAGTTCGCGTCGAGGACGATTTTGAAGTTCTCGTACATCTTGTACTCGTTGTAGAGGCCAATCTCCATCACGCTGTCGATATCCGTGAGGTAGAGGTTCTCCACGCCGGCGTGGACGACCTCGCCTTGGCTGTTGGAGGCCGGACGGAAGCCCTGCCTGTGCATTTTCTTGAGTATGCCCCGGTCGTTGGTGCCGCCCATGTAGGTCAGGCGGAAGGTGTGCTTGAGGTCCTCGAGGAAGCTGATGTCGCGGATTCTTAGGCCAATGCCCCAGGTGCCGGCCATGGAGTTGCCGAGCGTGCCTTCGCGGTGGAACCAGGGGTTGCCGTCGAAGGCGTAGCGGGAGAAGTCGTTGTCGGCCGCGCCTGCGGAAAGCGTGGGCAGGCGTTCGGATCCGTTGCCGAGGTCGTCGTCGTCGCCCGAGGCGTACCAGCCGATGAGGCCGGGGACGCCCCAGTCGAGCTTGTATTCGGCAACGAAATTGACCATCCAGCCTGCGCGGTTGAGGCGGCTGTTGCTCCAGTCGACCTTGCCGGCCGTAAAGTCGAAGGCGACGTGGACGGGATCCCAGTAGGTGATGTCGCCCGTGAAGCCGGCCCACCAGACGGTGGCGTACTGGTTGATCTTGCACTGGTCCATGGTCCTGCCGCCGCTGCCGACAACGCCCCAGGCGGGCACCATGCCGGCCACCACGAAGGGCCGGCTGACGCCAGTGTCCCTGTTGCCGAAGAGCTGGCCGTTCTGCCGCAGGAAGTTGGGGCCAATGCCTCCGCCCATGACCCAGGGGGTGAGCTTGAAGCCGTCGAAGGTGAGCGGGATCATGAGACCGCCAATGTCGACGTTGTCCATGTAGCCGATGCGGCCGTTGCCGTTGCCGGCGTAGTTGTCGTTGTAGGGGCGGGCCCAGAAGGCCGTGGCGCCCACGGTGTCGTTGAACTGGCAGGAGACGGCCACGCCGGCCACGTCGTCGCCGAAGGACTGGGGCTTCTTCAGCGCGAAGGAGGGGGCGCCGAGGCCCTGGATGCCCATGCGGACCTTGATGTTCGTGTCGGGCACGGTCCAGTCGAGGTAGGCGTTCTTGATTTCGATGATCCTGCCGTCTGCGCCGAGGGCGCCGCCTGTGCTGGCCTGGCCCCAGACGACATCGCCGATTTCGAAGAAGAGGGTGCCGGAAAGCGTTTCGGAGGCTTTGGCGTCCACCTGGATGCGCTGGCGCTGCCTGGCGCTGAAGGTGTCTTCGCGGTTGTTGTAGCCGGTGCGGCCGTTGCCGCCGGTGAAGCTGCCGTTCTGGCCGTAGTCGAAGCTGGCTATCCACTGGCCCTTGACGTTGAAGTCGATGGCGCTGGCGCTGGAGGAGGTGCCGAGGCTGATGCCGGCAGCCAGACCTGCGGCGAGGAGAAGGAGACTGAGTTTGTGCATTGCGTTGAGCCTTGCTGTGAAGGGATGAAGGGACCGCTTCTGGGGGGGGAGAAGCGGAGAAGTGAAGGACCATGCTACACCGCAAGGAGACGGGACGCCATGCAAAAGACGTCTTGCTTGACTGCCCTTGCGACAAACCCCGCCAGGGCCGGAGGGAGGGCTTCATGGCGGCGCGGACGCTGACACATACTTTGCCCGCAGGGATGCTGGCCGAGTGCGGGGACACGGAGGAAGAGGCAGCCTGTCGGGAGGAGCAGGCTATGCCGCCGGCGTCCCTGTCTGCTCTGCTGCTGGCATGGCGAGGTTCTGCGTTGCGCCCGGCGCAAGCTCCCCGTCCAGGCTCATGCGGAGTGGCGGAACGCTTTCCCCTGTCGGTGACGCCGAGGGCGGCAAGATGCCTCGACGCTCTTTGTTGAAGGACGCGCCCTGTACGCCTGTGCGGCTGCCGTGCCGGCATGCTGCCCTCCGGGGCAATGCCAGGCGCGGTTGCGCCCGAAGGCGTGCCCGCTGTCTGGCACGGGAGGAGGTGCTCGCCTGGAGCCCTGCGCGAGGCCCTTGCCAAGGTGCGGAAGCGACGGTCAGGCACGGCGCCGGTGCCAGGGTGGCTGCATCCACCTGTCCGGCTCTGGGGATCCTTGCCTCCGCGGACATGCTCGCCCTGCACCAGGCCACCCTGCACCAGATCTCCATGGACCTGGCCTCCATGGACCAGGCTTCCATGGACCTGGCCTGCGCCCTGCCCAACAGGCAGAGGCGCGATCTGGCCGAGCCCGTTGCGTTCCGCCGGGGACTGCGTCGGCTTTCCGCCATGGCGGAGCAGGGCATAGGCGGCCCGGCTGCCGCCTTGCCGAGGCAGGGGAGGTCGCCAATCAGGCCGCCAATGAGTTTCGGTCTGCTTCGGTCCGCAGGCCGGCGTCGCCATGCCTGCGGCCACGGCCCCGGTTCAGTCCCGCCTGTCCCGTGTCTGCCGCTTGCCGGGTGCCAGGGCGATGAAGGAGCCTGCGGCCAGCAGCGAGCAGAGGGCCAGCGGAAGCAGCAGGGCGCGGTCAAGGCCGAAGGCCTGGGCAAGGGCTCCCAGGATGGCGGGAAAGACAAGCAGGGAGCCGTAGGCCAGGGTGGAGACGCAGGCGCTGGCGCGCACCGGATCGACGTCTGGCACCCGGCCTGCCAGGCTGAAGTAGACAGGTCCCAGGGGCGAGAGGCCGGCGCCCAGCAGGAGGCACCCGCCAAGGCAGATCCAGGGAGAATTGCCCCAGAGCAGGACGGCTGCGCCTGCCAGGGCGGCCAGAGCGCCGCCAACGGCCAGGGGACGCTCGCCCAGGCGCGAGCGCAGGCGGTCGCCGAAGAAGCGGCAGGCGCAGGCGGCGGTGCCGAAGGCCCCGTAGGCCAGGGCCGCCGTCTGCTCGTCTGCGCCCTTGCAGGTCGCCAGAAAGAGGCTGCCCCAGTCGCCGGCGGCCCCTTCGGCTGCGTAGGTGCACATGACGGCAAGCCCGCAGAGGTAAACGAAGGCGGGCAGCCGCCCCTTCGGGGAAGCCTCCCGCGGCGCTGCCGGCCTGCCGGGCTCGTCGCGCAGCAGATGGCGGTGCGCCCAGGGCAGAAGCAGGGCTGCGGGGAGGAAGACGCAGAGTACGTTGGCAAAGGGGGCAAGGCCGAAGCTGGCGCAGAGGGAGCCGGAGAGCGAGCCCGCCAGCACGCCGAGGCCGTAGAAGGCGTGCAGCACGGACATGGCAGGCCGCTGCCAGCGCTTTTCGATGAGCATGCCCTGGGTGTTGGCCGCCATGTCCACGAGCGCCATGGCAAAGCCGAAGGCCGCAAGGCACAGGCTGAGCTGGAGCGGAGTCTGGGCGAGGGCTGCCAGGGGCAGGCTTGCCAGCATGCCGAGGGTGCCGGCAAGGCAGGCCTTGCGGCTTCCCGTCCTGCGCAGGATGCGGGCGCTTGCCAGCAGGGCCGCGAGGCCGCTCGCGCCAATGGCCAGCAGCGCCATGCCGATTTCGGCCTCGGAAGCCCCGGTCTGCGCCTTCAGGGCGGGTAGCCTCGAGAGCAGCAGGCTCCAGCCGAGGCAGGAGGCCGCAAAGAAGGAGGCGCAGGCGAGGCGGGCTCTCGTGAAGGGGGCGAAGGGCATGGGGCTGGTCCTTGGCATGGCGGGCTTGGGGAATGGAAAGGGGCTCCCTGGCGAGCAGGGAGCCCCGTGCACTCAGTCGGAAAGGCCTGGACTGCCTACTTGGCAGGCGCTGCAGGCGCAGGCGCAGGAGCGGGCGCAGGCGTGGCCGCCGGTGCAGGCGCGGCCGGGGCCGCCGGTGCAGGCGCGGCCGGGGCCGCCGGCGCAGGGGCGGTGGCTGCCGGCTGGGAGACCTGGCACATGGAGGTGGCGAGGGAGGCGAGCTTGCCGCTCTTCCAGAACCACACGCAGGCTGCGACGAGGGCCAGAACGAGGATCACGACGCACCAGAAGGGAGCGTTGCTGGAATCCTGGCGCAGGGGATCGTTGTACTGGCGCTTCATGTTGCTGGGCAGGGAAGCGGCCTGGGTGAGCTTGCCGCCCAGGGTGAGGTTGATGGGCAGCTGCGCGTTGCAGGCCCAGCCTGAAGCCTCGAGGACGGGCGAAAGGTTGCGCTTGCGCAGCTTCAGCCAGGCCACGAAGGCCGAGGGGCCGGACACCACGGCGAAGATGCCGATGATCAGGAAGGGGAACTGCCACCAGGCAAGGGAGAAGACCGCGTTGGCGATGCTGCCGATGGCCGTGCCGATGGCGCCGAGGGCAAGGCCGACGGCTGCGAAGATGCCGGCGCTCTTGCCGATGTCGAAGCCGCCTGCCGCCTGGGGGGCCGCGGCAGGCGCCGCGGCAGGCACCGCCTTCTGGGCCGTGGCAAGGGCCGCCGCCTTCTTGGCCTGGGCGTACTTGGCAATGGCGTCGCCAATCATCTGGCGTATGCGCTTGTAGGGCGACCACACGGCCTGGCGTATGCTGATGGGGTTGTGGATGATCTTGGTGATCACGGCATCCCAGTCGTTGCCGTCGATGTCCACGAAGACGCCGTTGCGGCCTTCGACGAGATAGTCGTCGGAGCCGGCCGTGAGGGCTGCCATGACCGTGCGCTTGGCAGGGGCGCCGCCGGCTTCGTCGAGGCGCGTGCACTCGGCGTAGAGCAGGCAGAGCTGGCTGGTGGAGGCCATGTGGGAGTGGGCGGCCACGTCCTCCACGGGCAGGCAGAGGCGGCAGGAGCGGCCGTCGACGTAGAGCGTGCCGGTGCGGAAGGTGACGTCGTTGCTCAGGCTGTAGAAGTTGTAGAAGGAGACGAAGTTCTGGAGCAGCTTGTTCAGGTGCAGGTAGAAGAGCACGAGCTTGGTGAGGTCGGCTATCTCGCTGGTGCCCTCGGCCTTGGTGATGTCCTCCTCCACGAGCTGGTTGAACTTGTCGAGCACGCCGCTTTCGAGGAACTCCCTGGCCTTGGCTTCGCCGAGGGCGTCGAGGGCCCCGGCGGCGTCGGCGGCAGGCGCAAAGGCGCCGGCCTCGGGGGCGGGGATGGCAGGACGCGTGCCGAGGGCGTCGCCGAAGGGCGCAAAGGCCGCGACGACTTTCTTCCAGTCCTTGTAGGTAATCTTCTCCTCGTGGGGGAGCAGGGGCTCGGCGAGGGCGCAGAAGGCGTCGAGCTTCTCGCGCCACAGGGGGTTGAGGCCGGCTGCAATGGGCAGATCGGCGTCGGCAGAGATGCGGGAGAGGGGCAGGGCCGACAGGGCGTCCTTGTCCAGCGTTTCCTTCTGCAGCGCCTCCAGCAGCTTCTCGTCGGCGTTGAGGGGCGTCTCGGCCTGCGGGGCGAAGGCGGCAAGCCGGCAGCGCAGGAAGAAGTCCTCGACCTTGGGGGCGATTTCCTGCAGCAGGGCGTAGGCCTTCTCGGTGTTCTCGCCTGCCGGCAGCTCGCTGGCGGCCAGCGCGCCGCGCCAGTCGACCCAGTCCTTGAGGGCGCCGGCAAAGGCTTCGCCGAGCTCCTTGGTGAGGCCGGGCGCGCCGGAGGCGTCCTCGGCGCCGCCGACCACGGCCAGGCCCGCCTCCACGAATTCCTTCACCTCGGGGTCGAGGTCGTCGTGGGCGGGCAGGACGCCGTCGCCGTTGAAGAGCTTGCCGGCAACGCCCTTGGCGATGTCGGCCATGTCGGCCTGGGTGACCAGCCCGTCCTCGGGCTTGCCAAGGTGGCTGAGGACCGCCGAGGCTGCCGCGCGCATGCGCACGCCCTCGGGCGTGTCGTCGCGCAGGGAGGCCACGGCCAGGCCCTCGCCGGGACGGGTGATGGGCGCTTCGTCGTTCAGGCGCTGGCAGACCCAGTCGACGGCATCGAGCACTTCGGGCACGCGGATGCGGCCGTCGCCGTCCTGGTCGAGCAGCTTCATGGCGTCGCTGTCGAATTCGAGGCCCTTGGCCGGGCAGCTCATGGCGCCCCAGAGCTTGGGATCAAGTTCGCGCAGGTGCCGAAGCTCCGCCATGCTGGTCAGAATGACCTGGTCGTTGCCGCCCATGCGCTGGAAATTCCATGTGATTTTGCTGTCTGTCTCTGCCATTGCTCATCCTCATTTCAAGGCGGGCGCGGGGCTTGCCTCGAGAGGTTCCCGCATCCTGTCTTCGCATTGCAAGGTTGAAGGGTAAGGCTTGCTGGCCGTGGGGGAAAGGGAGCCTGCCGCCTGCAGGGCAGGCGGGCAAAAGGCTCCGGGAAATCTGGTCCTGCCGGCTACTCGCCGGGAGCGGGCGTCCTGCGCCCCATGGGGCGCACCTGGATCTGCACCTTGTCCTGGCGTTCGGGCTTCTGCACCTTGTCGCCGGAGCGCACCGGCGCCGAGGGGCCGGCCGTCGCCCGGTGGCTGGCGGGCTTGTCCCTGGCCTGGCGCTGGGTGGCGGTGGGTGCCTGCATGGTGCCCTTCTGGCCTGCCGGCTTCGTTGACGCATTGGCCCTGAGGGGCGCCTGGGTGGGCTGCTTGGCCGCCGGCTTGGGCGCCTGGGGCGCCTGCTGGGGCCTGGGGGCTGCCTTGGGCTGGGCCTTGGGCCTGGCGGGCTTGGCATCGGCTGTCTTGGCGCCGCCCTGCTCGCTGGCAGGGCGCCTGTCCTTGGAAGCGGCCCTGCCGCTCCTGCCGTCCTGGGGCTGGCCGCCAGCGGGGGCCGTCTTGCCGGGCTTGCCCCTGAGCTGGGCCTCCTGGCCTGCGGCCGGCTGGCCCTTGTTCATGCGGGCGCCGGGAGCGCCGTCGGCCCGGCCCTGTCCGCCCTGGCCGCCCTGTCCCTTGGCCGAAGCGGCCCGGGCCTTGGCATCGCGCTCCCTCGCCAGCGCGGCCGCCGTCGGATCGCCCTTGCCCATGTCCACGCGCCTGGCGCCGATGAAGGTCTTCCTGAAGAAGTCGGTGTCGAGGGACTCGACGCGCACCCTGGCATTCGGCCGGGGCGCATGGATGAAGCGGCCCCCGCCAAGGTAGATGCCGGTGTGGTAGCCGCCGTCGTGGCGCCTGAAGGACACGATGTCGCCGGCCCGCATCTTGCTCCTGTCCGTCACGGCGTAGCCCACGCGCGACTGTTCCTGCGCCGTGCGGGGCAGCGTGACGCCTGCGCCCTTGTAGGCCCACTGCACGAGGCCCGAACAGTCGAAGCCGCCGGGATTGCGGCCTCCGGGCACGTAGGGCGTGCCGATGGCGCTGTGGGCGCGCCCGGTGACGCCGCCTGTCTCCTTTTTGCCGTTGACGACTTCGCGGCGCGGCGCCGCGTCCCTGCGCTTGCCGGACCTGGCGTGGCGGGATGCCGGCCTGCCGCCGGCGTAGGGATCGTCTTCGCCGTAGACGGAGGCGCCTTCGTGCGGGGCGGCGTGGCGGCTGGAGCAGGCGGGGAGGGCGAGGCTCAGCAGAAGCAGAAGGGAGAGAGCGTGTTTCAGGGACATGGGCGCACCTTGGCGTATGCCCGGACGTCGCAGGCCTTGGAAAGGGCCGCAGGGGGCGGAAGCCCCGGGGCGGCGCGCGGGCGGCTCGACTGCAACGCTAAAGAAAAGAAATGCCAAAGTCGAGAACTTCTTGCGCAGGATCGCCGAAAGCGCCGATCCGGATCCGCAGGAGCCGGCAGGAGTCGGCCGGAGGCTGAGGCCGCAGGCGTGCCGTGCAGGCGAAGGCGACGCCTGGGGCGGGCAGGGATGGCGCCCCTTTCCCCGGCGCCGGAAGGACAGTCTACGGCCGGTCGAGGAAGGCGACGAGGCTTTTGCCGTCCTTCGTGCCGGCAAAGGCGGCCACGCCGCTCCGGGTCCTGGCCATGGCTTCCCTGAGCGCCGGCAGGACGTCCTGCGGCACCTCGCCCAGCGTCTTGTCGAAGTAGTTGACAAAAAGCCTGCCCGGGGCGTCCTGGCAGCCGTCGTCCTCGGTCCAGACCTTGGGCTCGACGTCGAGCTTGGCGCAGAGCACGGGCATGTCGCAGGCTTGCAGCCTTCCCTCGACGGCAAAGACAAGGGCCCGGCAGTCTCTGGACGGGTAGTAGCACAGATCGAGGCTGGGGCTGGGGGCGCCGCCGGCGAGGCGCGCAAGGCAGCCCATGCCCGACTTGGCGAAGAAGAGGAAGTTGGCGGGAAGCTTGCCTATGCGCCCCATTTTGGAGAGGACGAAGACGTCTTCCCACTCGCGCTCGAAGCCCAGCTCTTCGCCCGCCAGCATGGCGTCGAGGATGGCCTTTCGCGAGGTGCCGTCGCGGTTCACGTCGTCTGCGGCCTGCAGGGGGACGCCGGCAAAGGCCGCCGCGCCCTCGAGGCCCGCCTTGGCCTGCCATTCCTCTGCGCCGACGATGCGGGCGTTGATGATCTTTTCCGGCCCATGGCCGCTCTGCCTGTCCATGCTGACCTCCTTGGCGTTCCGTGGCGTTGTGGGGGGCCGGGCCGCGCCGGCGTCCTGCGGTCCGGGGGCGCGCCCTGGCTTCGGCCATGATAGGCCGAGCGCGGGGCAAAGGAAAGAGCCTCGCCGCAAGGGAAAGGGCCTCGCCAGGCGCAGGCGAGGAGAAAGCGGCGTGCGCCTGGGGCTGGATTGCCGGCTCAAGAGGTGCTACAAGGCTGGGAGGCGGCAAGCCTTCCGCCAGCGCCAACCACCAACGAGGCCGTTCATGTCCCGCATGCACCGCATTCCGCTTCTTCCCGTCTTTGCCGTGGCCCTTGCAGGCTTCTACTTCACGGAAACCCTGTGGAAGCCCCTGCTGGACGACATCGCCCTCATGTTCGGCACCGTCCTCACCATAGGCTGCCCTGTCTCCGGCCTGATGCACTGGCTGGTTCTGCAGGGCAGGACGGTGCTCGGCCGCTTCCTGCTGGCCTCGCCCCTCTCGGACATGCTCGTGGTCTCCCTCGGCGAGTCCTTCGGCTGGTCTGCGGCCGCCATCCTCTTTCTTGCCCTGAGCCGCTGGTTTGCCAGCTTTGACTTTGCCGCCGCCGCCTTCATGGCCTGCGCCGTCACGGCCTTCGCTTCGTACATGAACAGCTTCCCGGCCCTTTTCTACGTCTGCTTCGGCAGGCGTCATGGCGGGCGTCGCGTGCCTTGATAATGCTATTCGGATAGAATAGGATAAACCTACTTGTAGCGGAAACAAGGAGACGGAATCGACATGGCGAGCAGCGAGAAAGGCCGCCCCGGGGCGGATGGAGCATGGCTTGGGCAGGACGGCGACTTTGTCTTCAGGCCGTCGGACATGCGCGTGCTGGAATGGCACAAGCGCCAGGGGCTGCCCCGCGTGCTGCTGCTCTGGGGGGCTGCCGGCGGAGGCAAGAAGCGCCTCGCCAGGCGGTGGGCCGGCGAACGGGGCCTGTGCCTGGCCTGCGGGCCTGATCTGGACGCCACCCTCCGCTCGCCCGGCTTCTGCCAGGCCTTTGGCCGCAGAGAGGGCGCAGACCGCAGGGAAATAGCGGAGCTGCTTGTTGCCCGCGCCGTCCAGGGACCGCTGGCGATCATGGACTGCGAGCGCCTGCTGGCCAACGACCTTGCCTTTGGCAGGGCCCTTTCCCAGGCCTGGCTCGACAGAAGGGGTGACCATCCCTGCCTCATCCTCGGCGGAGAGTCCGTGCCTGTGCCGGCCGGCATGCCCCGCGAGTTTCTGCGCATACACCACGTCCAGGCCGTGACCTTCCAGGAGTTCAGGCAGTGCCTGCCGGGCATGGATCCGGCAGAGCAGCTCTTTGCCTACGCCGTCTTCGGCGGCCAGCCCGGCTTCTTCCTGAACCTCAAGCCTGGCCAGTCCGTTGCCGACAGCGTCTACAGCGTCCTGCTGCATCCCGAATGCCTGCCGCCGGCCAGGGGGCTGTGGTGGGAGGGGCGCTCCGATCCGAGGATTGCCCTCAGGCTGCTCGCCTCCCTGAAGCGCAGCCCCGTCACGAGCGCGGACCTCTACCTTGCCCTGCACGCGTCGGGGCTGGCTGCCGAGGCTTGTTCCGAGGCGCCGGAAAAGGTGCAGATCGATGCGGCCGTCAGCGCCGCGCGCTTCACGCTGGACGAGCTTGCCCGCGCCGACGTGATTCTCCAGGTTGCCAACCTCTGCCGCAGGGAGGCAGGGCCCGTGAAGGTGGAATGCTGGGATGCGGTGCCGGGCGCCCTGCGCTTCTGGCTTGCCATGCACGATGCCCTGGGAAGGGAGCCCGGCAGCCCCCTTGCGCTGTCCCCGGACGAGGCGGCCTTCCTCTGTCAGTCCCTGCCCGAGCTCGCGCAGAGCTTCGGCCTGCCCGCCTTCCGCGACGCCTGCTTCCAGTGGCTGTGGCAAGCCAACGCCCTCGGGCTGCTTCCCAACAGCTACGCCAAGTTCGGCCTCTGGATCCGGGCCGTGCCGGGCTCGCCCGTAGAGCAGTGCTACGCGGCCGGCGACAGCCTGGGCTTCGTCATGGAGAGCGCCGACGGCGCCCACGTCCTTGCCTGCGACTGCTCGCTCAATCCCGAAGGGGAGAGCCGGGCCTTCGTGGAGCGCCTGGTCGCGAAGCTCAGCCGCGAGGTGCCGGGCTACCGCGGAACCGACATCCGCTACTGCGCCTTCTCCCTGCGCGGCTTCGACGAGGACGCCAAGCGCTGCGCCGAGGCGCTTGCCAGCAGGATGGGCACCTGCTTCCTCCTTGCCGACGCCGGCGTCGTTGCCGCCGGCCCCGCCGCGCCGGCGGCCTTCCCTGCCCAGGAAGGCGGCTGCGCCGCGCTCGCGCTGCGGGCCCTCTTCAAGCCCGAGGAAGACGTCCTCTTCCGCACTGCCGCCACCCCGCTCCTGCAGTAGCGGCCTGCCGGAAGGGCTTTGGGGAAGCGCAGCCTGCCTGCGCCTTGCCGCACAAGTTCGGGCGAGGCCTTGACGAGAGGCCATGGCGGCGGCACCCTTTGCTTCATGGATGCCATTCTTGCCATGACCGCCAGCGCCGGAGGCGCTGCGCTGTTCCGGTGCCGCCTGCAGGCAGACGCTTCCTGCATGCGCGGCCCTGGAGCCTGTTTCAGGGCCTGCTTCGGAGCCTGCCCTGGCATGGCCATGGCCTTTGCCGGCGCCACCTGACCCGTCTGCGGCAGGTGGGGCTGGACGTCTTGCCTTTCTGCGTGAGCCGGTGCTTCCGCCTGCCGTGCCTGCGCATCCTCCCCCCTCCTGCCGCCAGCGCCGATCGGCGCTCTGCGACAACCACACATCCACCGAGGGAGGAAAACGCATGCGACATCTCTTCACCGTCATGGCCAGCCTGTTCTGCACGGCAGCGTTCGGCGTCATCGCCGCGCCCGCCGGCGCGGCCGATCCCCTGGACGCTTTCAAGGGCCTCAAGGGCACGCTCGACATTGCCGGCGGCACCGCCCACATTCCGGTCATGAAGGGCGCAGCCCAGCAGATCATGGCTGCCAACAAGGACATCCGCATCACCGTGACCGGCGGCGGTTCCGGCGTCGGCGTCCAGAAGGCCGGCGAGGGCCTCGTGCAGATCGGCAACCCCGGCCGCGCCCTCAAGCAGAGCGAGATCGACAAGTACGGCCTCGTCAGCTTCCCCTTCGCCATCGACGGCGTGGCCGTGGCCGTGAGCCTCGACAATCCCGTCTCCGCTCTCTCCAAGGCCCAGGTGAAGGACCTCTTTGCCGGCAAGATCACCAACTGGAAGGAGGTGGGCGGCAAGGACGCGCCCGTCACCCTCTACGTGCGCGAAGACGGCAGCGGCACCCGCGAAACCTTTGAAGGCCGCGCCCTCGACAAGGGCAGCTCCGCGCCCAGCGCCAACGTCGTGAACTCCAACGGCGCCATGAAGACCGCCATCGCCAAGGATCCCAACGCCATAGGCTACGTCGGCATCGGCCACCTCGACGCCAGCATCAAGGGCGTCGCCATCGACGGCATGGTGCCCACCCAGGAGAACGCCGCGAACGGCAAGTACACTGTGACCCGCCTGCTTTACATGAACACCAAGGGCGAGCCGCAGGGCCTCGCCAAGGCCTTTGTGGACTACATCTTCACGCCCGCAGGCCAGGAGCTCGTGCGCAAGGCCGGCTACATCCCCTATGCCAAAAAGTAGGGGCCAAGGCGCCGCCGGCGCGGCTGCCGCGCCGTCCCCGGACAAGGAACCCGCGCCGGAAGCGCTGCAGGAAGCGGTGCCGGCTCCGGAACAGGAGCTGGCACTGGACCTGCCTGCCGATCCCGGGGACGGCGCCGGCTGGGGCGCATCGCTGGCGGCCGCCCTGGCCGCCGGCGGCGCCCTGCTGCTCTGCCTCATGGTGGCGCTGGCAGCCCTGCCTGCGCTCTTCGGAACCGGCGGCGAAAGCCCCTTCCACTGGACCTGGCAGCCCTACGCGGGCCAGTTCGGGATACTCCCCATGTGCGCAGGCACCCTGGCGCTCACGGCCTTTGCCCTGGCCCTGGGCTGGCCCCTGGCGCTGGGGCTGGTCTGCTGGCTGCTCTGCGAGGAGGCAAAGTGCCTTGCGCCCCTGGTGCGCTTCACCTCGGGCCTCGTGCGCTTCATGACCACCATACCGACCGTCGTCTACGGCTTTGCCGCCGTCTTCCTGCTCACGCCCTGCATGCGGAGCCTCTTCGGCGGCACGGGCCTGGGGCTGGCCACGGCAGGCCTCGTGCTCACCCTGCTCATTCTGCCCTCCATGCTCCTCACCCTGGAAGCGGGCCTCAAGCCCCGCCTCGAGGCCCTCTGCCCCTGGGGCCAGGCCCTCGGCTTCTCGAAGCTCCAGCTGCTCCGGCGCTTTGTCCTGCCCCAGGCGGGCCGCACCCTGGCGGCTGCAGCCGTGCTCGGCTTCGGCAGGGCTGCCGGCGACACCCTGCTTCCCCTGATGCTGGCGGGCAACGCCCCCCTGGCGCCGGAGGGGATCTTCGCCAGCCTGCGCACTCTTTCCGCCCACATGGCCATGGCCACGGCCAACGAAGTGGGTGGCGGCGCCTACAACTCCCTCTTTGCCGCAGGCTGCCTCCTGCTCGGCGCCACGGCGCTGGCTAGCCTTGTCCTGCGAAGGCTCATGTCCAGCGCAAGGGCCGCGACCGGCGCTTCCGGCACCGGGCCGGAGGAGGGCCGGCCATGACCGGATCTGGCCTGGCGGACTGCCTCCTGCGCTGGCTCCTGCGCCTCTGCGCCCCGCTGGTGATAGTCTGCGTGGGGGCGCTCCTCGTCTTTCTCGTGCGCCAGGGCTGGCCTTCCCTGTCGCCTTCGCTCGTCTTTGGGAGCGTCCCTCCCCTCGACGCCCTGCTCGGCCGCCAGCCCGTGTGGGACGGCCTGTGGCCCGCCTGCGCCGGCACCTTCTGCCTCGTAGCCCTGGCTGCCGGCATGGCGCTTTTCCCGGGCATTGGCTGCGGGCTCTACTTGGCCGAATTCGCCCCGCCCCGCAGGGCCTGCGGCATACGCCTCGCCATGGACGTGCTGGCAGGAACGCCATCCATCGTCATGGGGCTCTTCGGCTTCACCCTCATCCTCTTTCTGCGCAAGACCCTGCTTCCCGAAGCCAATACCTCGCTCTTCCTCTCCGCCGCCTGTCTGGCCCTGCTCGTGACGCCGGTGCTGGCCGCCACCACCGCCGAATCCCTGGCTGCCCTGCCCGCAAGCCTGCGCGCAGCCTGCCAGGCCATGGGCTTCACCAAAAGGCAGTGCGCAAGGCACGTGCTGCTCCCCTGCGCCATGCCGGGCATTGCCGGCGGCGTCGTGCTCGCCGTGGCAAGGGCGGCCGAAGACACCGCCGTCATCATGCTCACGGGCGCCGTTGCCAACGCCGGCCTGCCGGCAGGGCTCTGGGGGCGCTTCGAGGCGCTGCCCTTCAGCATCTACTACACCTCTGCCCAGTACCAGGACCAAGACGAGCTCCTGCGCGGCTTCGGCGCGGCCCTCCTGCTCCTCGCCCTCTCGTCGGGCCTGCTGCTGGGCGCGAGCCTCCTCGAGAGGCGCTTCCGCCGGCGCTGGCAGGGCGGGGGATAGCCTGCCGGAGGCAGCCAGGCAGGGCGCAAGCAAGGCAGAGGCATCCATGAAGCAAAGCTTGAAGCACAACAGGGAACAGACGATGCGCCAGACAGCGAAGCAGGCCATTCTCGTGGAGGGGCTGGAGGTTGCCTTCTCCGGCCGCACCGTGCTCTCGGACGTGGCCTTCGATGCCGGGGCGAAGGGCCTCAGCGTCGTCGTGGGGCGCTCTGGATCAGGCAAGACGACCCTCCTGCGCGCCCTCAACCGCCTCAACGAAACGCTGCCCGGCTGCCGGACCAGAGGCCGGGTGCGGCTCGATCTGGGCCGGGGGCTGGAAGACGTCTACCCCCAGTCCCTTGGCGCCAGGGTGCGCCCCTTGAGCGAGCTGCGCCGGCTCGTCGGCATGGTCTTTCAGACCCCGAGCGTGTTGCCGGTAAGCGTGGCCCAGAACATCGCCGTGCCGCTCAAGGTGGTGCGCGGGGTGCCGGGATCGGAGATAGGCGACCGCGTGCGCCAGGCGCTGGAGGCCGTGGGCCTGTGGCAGGAGACCGCAGACCGCCTGCGCCTGCCGGCCGCAAGCCTCTCCGGCGGCCAGCAGCAGCGCCTCTGCCTGGCGCGGGCGCTGGCCCTGGAGCCTGCCGTGCTCCTGCTCGACGAACCCACCGCCTCCCTCGACGTCCATTCGGCCCGTGCCATTGAAGATCTGCTCAAGGGCCTTGCCGAACGCTATCCCCTCGTCGTCGTGTCCCACAATCCGCGCCAGGCCGCAGAGCTTGCCCAAAGCCTTGCCGTCATGGCCAAGGGCCGCATGGCGGCCCGCTTCGAGGGCGACATTCCCGACGCCAGGGAGATAGGGCGCCTGCTCGGCGAGGACTGAGACGGGGGCTGGGAAGCCAGGCTGCGTCGCGGTTCGCCCCCTTCAGGCGCCATTCAAGTCCTGCTTGAATTCGCCTTGCAGCCTTGCCTGCTGAAGGCACTGTCCCCTGAGGCGCTTTTCCTGCAAGGCCGAGGGCGAGGGCGCAGAAGAGCGTGCAGCCTTGCGGCTGCCTTGGGCCTGCGCTGGCGGAATTGTCCCCCCGCAGTCCTGCCGGACTGCCAGGGGCATGTCCGAACTGCGTCCTGCCTACTCGGTTTCGTAGCCGAGCCGTTCAAGTAGCTCGTTCTGGAAGCGCATGAGCGCAGCCACCGAGTCGGGCTTGAGGCGCAGGGCGCTGCGCGTGGAGAGCCAGCGCTTCAGGGTGACGAGAGTCACGCCGATGGTCTTGGCAAAGGCCTCCTCGTCCAGCGCCGAGAGCTTGAAGAGGTTGCGTATGGCCGTGCCTGTGGGATGGTCCGCCTTGACGAGGCCGCGGGGGCGGGGAAGCTTTCCGCCAGCCTGCGGGGCAGTCGCTGCTTCGGGCTTCGCTTCTGCCTTGGGTGTCGGCTTGGGCTCGGGCTTGGGTACCGGCTTGGGCTCAGGCTTGGGTACCGGCTTGGGCTCAGGCTTGGGTTCAGACTTGGGCTTGGGCTCAGGCTTTGGTTCCGGCTTGGGCTCAGGCTTGGCCTGCACCTTCGGCGTCGCCTCAGGTTTGCTTCCCTTGGCCTTGCTTTCCTTGGTCTTTTTGGCAGGCTTGGCCTCTGCCGGCGAAGCCGGCATGTCGGGGGTCGCCGGCGCAGAGCCGCCCATGTCGAGGTCGATGCCGAAGAGGGCGCCCATGTCGTCCACGCCGAGCTCGCCGGCATCGGCGTCCGGTTCCGTGGTCGCCTCCAGACTCTGGGCGAGCAGGTCGGCGGAATCGACCCCGCGCAGGAGGAAGATCTGGTCAGGCTGATCGTCGAAGCGGTGACCTATGCCGTAGAGGACGGCTGCCACGTGCTTGCACATGTAGGCCCAGTCGGGGCAGGAGCAGGAGAACTCGATCTCCTTGGGGGAGGGGAACATGCCCGTTTCGGGGGCGCAGATGATCTGCATGACCTCCTTGGAGAGCTTGCCCTGCAGGAGCTCGACGAGGGAGCCGACGCGGCCTGCGCACCTGGCGCAAATGGCCTTCCAGCGTGCCTTGTCGAGGGGCTGGATATGGACTTCCACGTCGTAGACGTGGGTTCCTGCCACCTTGGCCTTGACGAGACCCTTGGCAACTTCGAGGTGGCAGACGCTGCCGTTGCGCACGTAGCTGCGTCCGCGCGGGAGCCTGTTCTCGTAGTCTGCGTACTTTTCCAGGCCGTCGCACCAGGCCTTGCCCCAGAAGGTCTTGGCCAATCCGCCTTTGAACGCCTCGATGGGCTGAATTTTCAGCCCCTTTTTCTCCAGCTTGGCCAGAGCCTTCTTGGCTCGGGCTATCTTTTCCGCGACAGGAACGTATTTTGGGAAACCATTGTAGCCGAACATGTGCTTGCCTATTTGTGAATGTTACGGGTTGACTGCAGTGAAAGCACTTCATCTTGCCCTAATCTGGTGCAGTCTGGCAAGTATTTTCCGGCACTTGGATCGCATTTTGTCTAAAACTTGCCGTTTTCGTCCCCTTGTCGCGTGGAGGATCCGGTCTGGAGGAGCGGGCGTGGCACGGATTCTGCCTCGTGCGGCTGGAATCCCTCTCTCCAGTCCTTGAAGAAGGGGGACAAAACTGTCGTATCGGAGGTGATGGCTGCGCCTGTGCGTCTGGTCAGCGGGCGGCGCTGCCGCTGCCAGCGGGAAGGTGGCCTCCTGACCGTGCAGGAAGGGCAGGCTTTGCGTCGCAGTCCTTTCTCTGGCAGCGAGAGGACGCCAGCGTCCCGCATGGCGCGTCTGTCTCGAGCAAGTCTCGAGCAAGGAGTGCAGAGCGAGACAGCAGGCGCCCCCCAGGACCATCCTAGCGCCATCTCTGCGCTATCCCAAGGTCGGTCCGGCGTCGGCGTGCAGGGATCGAAAGGTGCCCGCCTGTCCCTTCTGTCTTCCGTGCCAGAGGCACGTGCAGCAGGACGGCGGATCCTCGGCAGGCGCCGCGCTGCTCTGCCTTGCCGGGCAGGGCTTGGCGAAGGCGCTCCTGCTTGCCCCCTCGCGGGCAGGCAGATGCGCCTTGCCGCTACGCGAGCACCTGGGAGGCGTCGAGCCGCACGAGCTTGAAAATCTCCTCGTCGCTCAAGCTGGCGATGTTCACCTCGGCGCCGGTTCCGAGCACCTCGCCCGCCAGATCGCGCTTGTCCTGGATGAGCCTGTCGATCTGCTCCTCCACGGTGCCCTTGACGAGGCACTTGTGGACAAGGACGTTGCGCTTTTGGCCGATGCGGAAGGCGCGGTCGGTTGCCTGGTCCTCGACGGCGGGGTTCCACCAGCGGTCGAAGTGCAGCACGTGGCTGGCCTCGGTCAGGGTGAGGCCGGTGCCGCCGACCTTGATGGTGAGCACCATGAAGGGCGGGCCGTCCGGGGTCTGGAAGGCGTCCACCAGGGCCTGCCTTTTCTTGACGGGCACGCCGCCGTGCATGACGAGGCCCCGGGCCTTGAAGATGCCGGCAAGGTACTCCTCCAGGGGTTCCACCGTCTCCCGGAACTGGGAGAAGACGAGCAGCTTCTCCTGGCGCGAGGCTATGGTTTCGCAGAGCTCGCCCACGGCCTGGAACTTGCCGGAGAGCGCGGGATCCCAGGCGTCGCCCGATCCCGCCTGGGCGGGATGGTTGCAGATCTGCTTGAGCATCATGATGGTCGAGAGCACGATCATGCGGCGCTTGGCCGTGCCGTTCTCGTCCGTGGTTGCCTCGTTGAGCGCCTCCGCGAGCCTGTCCGTCACGGCCTTGTACATGGCGGCCTGCCGTGGCGTGAGGCGGCATTCCAGGGGCATTTCGGTCTTGTCGGGCAGGCTGTCGATGACGGACTTGTCCGTCTTCATGCGTCGCAGGATGTAGGGGCGGGTGAGCCGGCGCAGGGGGGCAAAGGCCTCGGCGTCGCGGGACATGTTTTTGGCCTTGGCGGCAAACTCCCGGGCTCCGCCAAGCAGGCCGGGATTGAGGAAGTCGAAGAGCGCCCAGAGGTCGGAGAGCCCGTTTTCAATGGGCGTGCCGGTGAGGGCGATGCGGGCAGGGGCCTTGAGGGCCCGCACGGCCCGGCTCTGCTTGGTGCCGGCGTTCTTGATGGCCTGGGCTTCGTCGGCCACGATGCGCTTCCAGGCGATCTTGGCCATCCAGGGCATGCCCGCTGCGCCGGCATAGCTGGCAAGCACCAGATCGTAGCCGTCCAGGGCATGCGGGGCGGCAAACTTCGCTGCTTCCTGCTTGGTCATGCCGTGCAGGAGCAGGAGCTTCAAGTCCGGCGCGAAGCGGGCCGCCTCGGCCTGCCAGTTGCCGAGCAGGGACGCCGGCGCCACGAGCAGGCTGGGCCCGCCTCCGCGTTCCTTGAGGAGCAGGGCCAGCACCTGGATGGTCTTGCCGAGGCCCATGTCGTCGGCAAGGCAGGCGCCGAGCCGAAGCCTTCCCAGGAAGGAGAGCCAGGCCACGCCCTGGGCCTGGTAGGGGCGCAGCGTGGCGCGCAGGCCGGGAATGGCGCTGGCAGCCCCGGTTCGCGCCGACTGGAGAAATTCCTTGAAGCCGGTGCCCGGCAGAGGCGAGGACCAGGTGCGCACGGCGTCCTCCTCCCCGTCCTCTGTCTTGCCTCCGGCATCGTAGCCGGCCAGCAGGCGCATGCCGTCGGCAAAGGAGACAAGGCCGTTTTGGGCATCCTCGGCGATGCGCTCCCAGTGGCTGAGGGCCTGCTCGAGCTTTTCCCGGTCGAGCTCCACCCAGCCGCCCTTGAAGAAGACGAGGCCGTCGCTGCCGGCCTCGGCCAGTAGGGCTGCGAGATCCTCCTCGCTGAGGGTTTCGTCGCCGATGGCGATGCGCACGTCCACGTCGCAGAGGGCGCCGGTGTCGAGGGCCGATCCCTCGCGGGCATTGACGGTGACCACGACCTTGGGCCTGGAGCGCTGGCGCCACCAGTCCGGGAGGCTTGCGCCGATGCCGCAGGCGTCAAGGGTCGCGGCGCTCTTGAGGTAGTCGAGAGCCTGGCGGGGCTCCCAGGGCTGGGGCCGGTAGACAGCCCCGGTATCCAGCATCTTCTGCACCCAGGGCAGCGCCTGTCCCGCCTTGCCGAGGGGCTCGAGCAGGCGCAGGAGAGCCGGCTTGTCCTTGGCCTGGGCGTACTGCTTGAGAGCGTTGGCCAGCGGCAGGTGCCGCGGCTGGCCCTTGTCGTTGAGGCCGGTGGAGTAGGTTGCCAGAAAGGCGAAGGGATGACTGGGGTCGGTCTTGTTTTCTGCCAGGTGGAAGAAGACGCGCCCCACGTGGCTCCACTGCGGGGCGTCGGCCTTGAGGAAGGCCGCAACGCCGCCCTTGGCGAGGGCCGCTTCGGCGCACCAGGCCAGCAGCTTCTGCCAGAGGGTCTGGAGCATGAGCAGGCCAAGGTACTCGCCGCCGGGCAGCGGCGGCGCCGAGGCAAGCCAGCGCTCGGCGGCGGCAGGCAGGGGGATGGCGGGAATGCCTGCGGCCTCGGCTTCGGGATCCGCCTCGGGCGCCGCCACGTGGCACAGTGCTGTGATGCAGGCTGCGCCAATGCCGTGCCAGAAGGCGTGCACGGCGTCTATCTGCGGCGTGCGCTTGGCTCCCAGGCGGAACCACAGCTCCTGCCAGGGCTTGTCCTCTCCGCCTTCGAAGCGGAGCCTGCCTGTCGGTGTCAGGATGATGCTCTGTGCTGCCTGGGCCATGGGACGTCCTTTGCTTTGGGGGTGAAGGGTATGCCGGACTGCAGGGTGGCGGCCGGACGGTGCCGGAATCTACAGCGCATCGCGTGGGGAAGGCAACAGCCGGCGCCTGCATGGAGGCTGGAAGGCAGAGGAGATGTCTGTCGCCGTCCCGGCATGTGACTGATCTCGTTCCTTGCCGCCTTGTTCCGCCATGCCGGCAGGCTGGCTTCAGCAGGGATGCTTCACCCGGGGCCATGGCTCACGCATGGCCTTCACGCCCGAGTCTGGCAGTGCTGCCTGTGCTGGAGACAAGCCGCTTGCCGGCATGAAAGGCACGCGGGCCATGGCCCAGGCCGGCGAAGTGCCCGGCAGGCTTGCCTCGAGAAGCGTCGATGGCAACGGTTCGGCGGAACGCCGCGCCTGGCTCTGGACAATGCGGTGGAGTTTCCCTGCATGGCCGGCTCCGGTTGCTGGGGTGGAGGAGCAGGATCCGCACAAGCGCTCCGCCAGATCCCTGGCCTCCTGTCGGGCCGACTTGCCCGTGCCGGTCCTCGGCACGGCGTCCACCTTGAAGCAGGTCCGGGGCACCCAGTGCCGGGGAAGGTCGCTTCTGGCTCTGGCCACAAGTTCTGCCGGAGCGGCCTCTTCCTCGTGGAGCAGGACGATCTTCTCCTTGAGTCGGGGACGCGTTGCGCCGGCAATGCAGAACAATCTTTATTTGCACACGTGTGCAGTACGGAGCGAAACGCCAAAATGATAAATTAGTCCACATGTGCACTCTAAACACTTAATAGCGATTTCTTTGTGTACTTCATAGGTGATTCAACAACTTACTATCGCATTTGTGTTAAAAACCAACCTTATAAGAATTACAATACACACATTGAAATTATTATTAAAATATAAAATAAAATAATATTCATAAGATATGCTAAATTAGATTTTAAAATATGACATACTTTTTACATATAGTCATTCTAACTAACATATGTTTTTACAAAAATAATGATGTTTTAGATGTGACATATGTACATAAAAAAGATAATAAATTAAACGCCCCGCCTCAAGAGATGGCGGGGCGGGAAGGTGTTTAAATTTTCAAGAACAAATATAAACAACTAAACAACTGTAAATTCTGTTATTTTTTCAAAGTATTTTGTTCTTCCAGGATGAATCATCCCAGCAATTTTTAAAAATTTTTTTGCGTCATTATGAACTTCACATGCCAATTCATACTGTTCAATTTCGAGATTTGCTTTAGCGGTAAAACGTTGATTGTATTCTTCGTTTTCTTTTGAAAATAAAGAAAGGATTACTTCTCCGCATCGTTTGTCACCTTTATCGTAAAAATCGCCGTTCAACGTCTCTACTGTCGCCATAAAAGTACCAGATATTTTTTCAAATGAATTTTCTTTTAGAAAACTTGAAAAATTACTTATTGTTTCAAAATAGCTATTCTTTATTGTAATTTTTTCTTTTTTTCTAGGAATTCTAGGTGACCATTGAAAACTAAAATCAACATCATCGCCTTTTTCATCATAAAAAGAATATATAGCGTCACAAAAGTTAGATGATATATTATATTTACTATTAATTAATTCTTCTATATTATCAGATTCTATATTATCAATAATTGTGTTTAATGAGTCTGCAATATTAGAAGTTACATTTCTAGTGAATGATTGGACAGGTTTACTTAACAAAGGCAGTTGCAACTGTTTTTCTATTGGTAGTGCAATGTTTATAACAAAACTACCAATATTTGTTTGTCTAAATTGTATATTATCAGCAATTTCTTTTACACGTTTGTATGATGTTGGGTTTCTGTATGATTTTTTTGGATCAATTAAAGAACATGCAGATACAACAATTAAATCCTTTATTGCTTTTATGTAATTCCATATTTCATTTAAATTTATAAAAACTTTATTTGCATTTATATCTTTGAATCGTATAGACAATATATCATCATTGATAGTGAGTATGTTTTCAACTAGCGTATTTACATCAATATTATATATACTGGATAGTTTATCTAGGGCGCTCTCTATTGATTCGAAAAAATCTGAATATTTATTATGCATAACTATTGATATTTCTTCTGACAAAGAATTATTACGCATGAGGTAAACATCATATTTTTTTGCTTCTTGTATGAGTGTCCATCCCATTAATTTTGCATAATCAACAATTTGGAGTGGAGTTATTGTATACATAATTTTTTAATCCATAAAATTGTATTTTGGAAGTTCAAAATTAGCAATTTTGCCTGCCAAAGATTGTAATGAAGTAACAGTAAATAATTGATTTTTAGGAATATAAACAGTTTCCCCGGACTTGTTGTGTGTTTCTTCTTTCCCCATAAGGCTAGTCCAATATGCGCCACCCCTCAAGATCAGGGCTTTTTTATTTTGATATAGCCATTTTTCTGCATCTTCAGGAAGGAAATAAACAACTAATATTACTGGAGTTGAGGCCTTATTGTCAACAAGATTATTATAACGTTCCTTGCCTTTGATAAAAAAACTGATTGCACTTTCTGTGTTACTACAATTTTGCTTAGTTGCTTTTAATTGGATATTTATAGTAACTTCTGTTCGGATAGCATTGTCTGGGAGTGCGTTTCCTCGTGCGGTAATTCTTGCATCAATTCCATTATCATCTTCTGTGCGATTTGTTACATCACAACTCATTCCAGCCATAGAAGCAATAGCTTTAATATAAGCAAAACTTAATTCTGCTTCAATATTATTAAGTGTTAAGCAGTGTGACATGATAAAATAAACCTCAAATATATGTTATATTTTAATCAACACAATATCATATCAATTATTATTTAATATTGACAATAATAGCACATAAATAAAATGTTTATGCGCCTTGGCGAACTTATAAAATATTTATATTTTTCAAATTTTTAAGTTCTAATATAGAAAAACTCCAAGAATATAAAATTTTAATTGTTCTAAACAAATTAATTTTTAAGTTATTAATGATACATTTTATATAAATTCACATGACTTTTTCGAATAAAAATTTACAATGACGTCCACACGTGATCTATGTTTTATGTTGTAGCTTTTCTCGAAAAACTGGCTATTTTTTTCGGTATAGAATATCATTCTTAGTTTTTATACACCATACAACTATCATATATAAACAATAATTGTTGTTTTTTTTGAATTCTCACTAGATTCAATTTCATATTTTTCTTTTTTTGTTTTGTGTGTTGAATAGAAAATATATTATACTAATTTATTTTATATTTTTATATGTCGCTATTTTATGTTTCTGAGTCGTTGTTTTAGGGGGCTATACTTTGACTAGACTTTCTGCCAGTTTTCTGGCCTCCTGCCGAGCTGGCTTGCCCGTGCCGGTTCTCGGCACGGCGTCCACCTTGAAGCAGGCCCGGGGCACCCAGTGCCGGGGAAGGAGCCTTCTGGCTCTGGCCTCGAGTTCTGCCGGATCGGCCTCTTCCTCGTGGAGCAGGACGATCTTCTCCCCGAGCCGGGGATCCTTTGCGCCGGCTATGCAGAAGGGGGCGTGCATGGCGGGTGCCAGCAGGGCCTCCACGGCCTCGATCTGCACCTTGACGCCGCCGGTGTCGATGACGTTGTCGCGCCGGCCGAGGATGCGGAAGCGCCCCTGGTCGTCCATCTCGGCAAGATCATTGGTGGCGACCGTTCCCTCGCAGACGGCAGGGGCGTTGATGCACAGCGTCCCTTCGCCGGAGAGGCTGAGCGCAACGCCCGGTAGCGGCTCGTACCACTCGCTGGCGTCAGGGCCGTTGACGTGCCTGAGGGCGACGTGGGAGAGGGTTTCGGTCATGCCGTAGCTGGACCAGGCCTGGCAGGGGGCGTCGCGGAGCTGCTCCGCCAGCTCTGCCGAGACAGGGCCTCCGCCGAGGAGCAGGTGGCGCGAGGCGAGAAGCATGTCCCGGCTTCCAGGCTCCTTCAGGCTCTCCCAGGCCTGCATGGGCGTGACGGCAGCCAGGGCGCAGGGGGCGTTCAGCTTCCCGAAGGGGGCGAGGCAGGGCTCGACGGGGACAAGGTCCAGTCCGCAAACCAGGGCGCGCACCACCACCATCTTGCCCGCAATGTAGCGCAGGGGCATGGCGAGCAGAGCCCTGTCGCCGGCGTCGAGTCCCAGAAAGGCGCAGGTGCGGCGGGCGCTCTGGGCCATGCGGCGCTTGTCCGCCAGCAGGCGCTTGGGCGCGCCTGTCGAGCCCGAAGTGTCCACGGGAACGAAGGGGTCCGGCGAGCGCCACTGGGCAAGGAAGCGGGCCAGATCACCGTCGAAGCCCTGCCTGGCAAAGCGCTCCTGCGTCAGGCAGGAAAGCGCCGCGCCGGCAAGCCTGCGGCCGGAGAGGGTGAGCGGAAGGTCCCGCAAGAGATCGAGGCGCTCCTCGTCAAGAGCGGGGAGCGGGCCGAAGGGGCTAGTCATCGACGGCAATGCCGAGCCAGCTCAGGATGTCGGGCTCGGGCCCTTCGGGATCGCAGCGCATCTCCGAGCCCTCGAGCCGGATGGGGAAGCCCTCGCAATTGTCCGTGAAGAGCTGGCCCGTGCCGAGGCCCTGGGGCATCTCGGGCAGCTTCACGGCGCACCACTGGGCGATGGCATTGAGGCCGACGTTGGACTCGAGGGCGCTGGTGATCCAGAAGCCTATGCCCCGGGTCTTGGCAAGCCGCGCCCACCCGTCGGCACCCCTGAGGCCGCCGTGGAGGCTTGGCTTGAGCACGAGGTAGCGGGGATGGACGGCATCGAGCAGGGCCGCCTTTTCGGCATCGTCGCCGATGCCGATGAGCTCTTCGTCGAGGGCGATGGGAATGGGGCTTTCGCGGCAGATGCGGGCCATCTCCTCCCACTGGCCCTGGCGCAGGGGCTGCTCGAGGGAGTGGGGGAGGAACTCGGCGAGCCGCTCCAGGCGCTCAAGGGCATTGTCGGGCGTGAAGGCGCCGTTGGCGTCGAGGCGCAACTCAAGGTCGTCGGGACTGGGATAGAGGCTTCGGACGTGCCGGAGCAGGGCGATCTCGTCTTCGAAGCCGATGGCGCCGATCTTGATCTTGATGCAGCCGAAGCCGGCCTCCAGCTTGGCATCGAGGCGTCTCGCCATTTCCTCGCGGCTTCCCATCCACACGAGGCCGTTGATGGGGATGCCGGTCTCGCCGCGGCTGAAGGGCGTCTCCCAGAAGCGCACGGTGCCGGCCTCGGCGTGGGCCAGGGCCGTCTCCAGAGCGAAGAGCACCGAGGGGCAGTCGGGGGCCGCCGCGCTGTCGGGGGAGCCGGTCTGCTCGAAGCGCCGGCAGGCCTCGGCGAGGCGGGCGGGAAGCTCAGGGCCGGCATCGCAGCTCAAGTCCGGCAGCGGGGCGCATTCGCCGACGCCGACGCGTCCCTGGCTGTTCCTGACGGCAACGTACCATGTCTGGCGTTCGCGGTAGACGCCCCGAGAAGTGCCGGCCGGCTCCTTGAAGTGCAGGGTCCGGGCCACGACGGCCGTCTTCCAGGACTTGCCCCGTTCTGGGGCGGAGAGCTTGAGGGTCATGATGCCGCTCCTTGTTGGGATGTTTCGCAGGGGGTCCAGTCGAGGCCGAGGGCGCGGGACTCGCGCTCCAGAATGAAGTCGATCTGGGCCGGGGTGCAGCGCTGGTGGCGGTGGGCCAGAAGATTGCGGGCGTCGCGGAGGCTGTGGACGGTTTCGCGCAGGGCCTCGTCGGGCACGTAGACCTCGCGCTCGCCCGTCGGCGTGCGCAGGGCGAGCAGGTAGACGAGGGTGCCGAACTCGAGCTCGTCGGGCGAGACGAGGCGCTGTCCGAACTGCTCCACGCGGATGCGGTCGAGGGTCTCCTCGAGCTGGAGCCGGAGAAAATCGACGATGCGCGTGCGCTGCATTTCAATGATGGGGAAGAGCACCTGGATCTGGGCCGTCCACACGCGCTTGGCGAGCTCGTCGAAGCGCCTGCGCCGCAGGTGCGCCAGGGCGTGCCGGCTGCCGGGGCCCGTGCCCCGGCGGGCAAAGGCGGGCCAGTCCGCGATGCGGGAGAGCATGTCGAGGGGATCGAGGCTTCGCCAGCAGCCTGCGGAGCCGGCTGCTTCCGGGTCGAGCAGGGCTTCGGCAAGCTCGGCGTCGAAGCCGGCAAGCTGGGCCGCGGCTGCCGCGGCGTAGCGCTGCCAGAGCCGGGGCAGGGCCGGCTCCTGACGGGCGAGGATGAGGGCGGAGAGCATCTGGACGTCGAAGCCGGAGACGTAGCGGGCAAAGTCCACCACGGCAAAGCAGCTCCGGGCGTCGTCCGGCACGGCTTCGGCGCACTCCACGACGAAGAGGCCCGTTGCGGGCGAGGGGTGGCCGAAGCCCCGGCAGAAGGAGGTCCAGGCAGAGGCCTGGCCTGGGGCTATGCCCTTGATCCAGAGGATCTTGCCCGCCAGCACGCCGTTGTCGGCAAGGTAGCGCTGGATGGACTTGCCGGAGCGCGGACGCCAGCTGCCGGCCACCTGGCGGGAGGCGAAGCGCTCGAGGAGGAAGGCGCCGATGCCTTCGGGATCAGGGCAGTCCTCCTGGGCGTCCACGGTTTCTATGTAGGTGCCGGACAGGGCGGAGCCGGCGCGGATGCGGGCCAGGATCTCGCTGCGCATGCTCTGCCGCCAGGGCAGGTCGTCGGGCACGGCGGCCAGGGCCATCCTGCCCTCGAGCAGGACGCCGGCCACGGCCTTGGCGAAGGTCTGGGGGCCCGTTACGGCGGACCACCAGAAGTCGGGGGTCGGGATGTTCACGGCTGTCTGCTCCTTGCGTTTTCCTCGGCGATTTCGGCGTCGAGCCTGTCCATGTCCTGCCCGATGATGTCGAGGAAGGAGCGCTTGCGCAGGCGGTAGCCCCGGCCAGGGGCGTGGTGGAGTATGCCCATCTCCGTCATTTCGTCGAGCAGGACCTCGTACTCGGCCGTGCCGAGCCCGGCGAGGCAGCGTATGCCGTAGTCTTCGGCCATGGTGCGGATCTGGTCCGCGCCGTAGCCGAGGAAGCCCTGGTCCATGGATTCCTGCAGGAGGTAGAGCATGCAGATGCAGCGCGCGAGCATGAAGTAGCGCTCGTCAAGCTCCAGGGAGAGGCGGAACTTCTGGCGTATGCTCTCGTTCATGTCGGAGTTGTTCATGATGGCTCCGAGGTGCTCGCCCTTGAGGGGGAAGGGCGGGTTGCCCTCGCTCGCCCGGTAGTAGCGCGAGTAGTCCTCGTTGAGGGACTGCACGAGCTTGTAGCCGAAGAACTGCACGATGCCGGGATAGTAGTTGGTGCTGGAGAGGATGGTGTCCAGGTGGGAGTCGGGGCCCGGCGTGAAGCCGAGGTAGCGCAGGGGCCTGAGCACCAGGCGCATGGCCTCGGCCGGCGAGAGGGGCTTGATGCACAGGGGCTGCCCCAGCTGGCCGAAGACGCCGTTGTTGCTGGTGGCGTTGCGGGCGCGGCAGACGTTGTTCAGGCCAGCCAGCACGAACTTGAAGGACGGGAGCCTGCGCTTGAGGTCGGCCAGGGGCTGGAGGGGCTGGTAGTCCGCAAGCCCTGCCTCGCGCAGGAAGTTGTCCGCCTCGTCGACCAGCAGGAGCATGCTTTGGATCTTCTGCCTGCGGAAGAGGTTCTCGAGGCTCCCGCAGAAGGTGGCAAGGGTGCTGGCCAGCGGAATGCGCAGGTCCGTCTGCTTGTTCACCTCCTGGCAGAGGAAGGGGACGACGTCGGCCTCCCGGGCCTTGTCCTTGATGGAGCAGTAGACCGCGTAGCAGCGGCTTTCCGGCGCGTGGAAGCGGCTCTGGGCGCGCTGGAGCAGGGCCGTCTTGCCGAGCTGGCGGCCGCCGTAGACGAGGCAGGCGCCGCCGAAGTCGAGGATGTCGTTGAGCTCGCGGGTGCGGCCGCAGAACATCTCCTCCGCCGTGGGCCCGCCGTCGCGCACGAAGGGCTGCACTGCCGTGGCGTAGGGCAGGGCGCAGCTGAGCAGGGCCGCCATGCGCTCGGTCTTCTGGTGCAGGGCGAGGTAGAGGGCCAGCATCCAGTCCACCACGATGAAGGGCGAAAGGCCCGAGCTCTTGTGGCAGGCCTCGGCGAGCTGGCAGCGCACGTCCTTGGAAAGGGCGTAGTCGAGGACCACCATGGTCATGAAGCGGCCCTGCAGCTTGAGGGCGTTCACCGTGTCCACGAGGGCCTTGGCCGTGCGGCTGCCGTACATGACGACGACGCGCAGGGGCGACTGGAGCCTGGTGCCGAAGGCCGCGATGGGATGGGGGTAGTCGGGGTGGCTTGCCGGGGTGGGCGAAACATCCGCCTCCCAGATTTCTTCCGACGGGAAGCGGTCCTGAAGGGAGGCGCGCCGCGTCTGGATGCCGAGGCCTTCAAGGAACGCGACCAGCCTGTCTGCCTTGGCGCCGCCTTGGGCGGGCCAGCTCTGCAGGAAGAGGCGGCTGTCCTCCTTGTAGCGGGAGGTCCACTCGTCGGGATCGGCGGCGAGCCTGTTGAGGAAGTCGATGGCGCGCTTGCCGAGCCCCGAGCCCTTGAGGCTGCGCATGCAGTACTCGTAGGCGGGCTCGAAGAAGGACGGCGAGAGGAAGCGCTGGTAGTAGCCGGCGTCTTCCATGTCCGGGTTGCACAGGGCCTCGAGCCTTTCCCTGGAGCGCAGGTCGAAGACGTTGAGGAACTCCTCGGCCATGGAGAACTGCCCCTGCTCGAGCTCCCGGCAGGCCTTGTCCAGAGCCATCGCCGGCCCCGAGCCTTCCCGGCGCAGGGAGTCTATCTCGCGTGCGAGCCTGGCCTTCCTGGCCGCGATGCGCTCCGTGCGCTCAAGCTCGGCTGCCTCCAGCAGCTGGCGCCAGCAGCCGAAGTCGCCGAGCGCGAAGAAGCGCTCCTGCATGGAGCTGATGATCTGGAGCAGATCCTCCTTGTCCGCCTCGTCCACGCGGCCTGCCGCGTAGTCGAGCTCAAGCCTGGCCTTGAACTCCTCGGTGCCGGCCTCGGCGTGGCGGCGGGCGCTGTCGTCGAAGGCCTGCCCGCCTTCCGCCGGGCCCTGCAGGCGCTCAATGAGGGCGAGCTGGTTGAGGTTGTCGAAGACGGGCGAATCGGGGTCGGCGCTGATGTCGGCAAGGGCCTTGGCGAGCGTCGCTTCCGGGCGGGCGATGTGCTTCAGCACCCTGCGCCAGGGCTCGAACCAGCGGATCTGGGCCGTCTCCTCCCAGAAGACGGGCCTGAAGTGGCTGTCCAGGGAGACGTAGCCTGTGCGGAGCAGATCCGCAAAGAGCTTCGGCTGGCGGCGCTGGCGCAGCAGGTCCCTGAGCAGGGCCAGCATGAAGTCCACGCAGCAGGCGAAGGCGTCGCTTCCGCCGGCGCGCTCCGGCAGGGCGTCGAGCTCCTTCAGGACCTGGTACTTGAAGCCGCGCAGGCGCTCGGCCCGTCCGCTGTCCATGGCCTCGGCGCCGGCAAGCCATTCGGCCATGACCTCGAGGCGGGCCTCCACCTCGTCCTGAACGCTCTGGCGCAGGTCGTGGAAGAGCGAGAAGCGCCGGGTGCTCATGTTCTTGGTGGCCTGGCTCCAGGCGCTCTCCACGGCTTCGGCAAGATCCTTCTCGCGCGGCTTCCAGCCTTCGCCCGACGCGTCGCAGAAGGCTTCGAGCACGCGCTTGACGAGGGCAACGGCGCCTGGCTTGTCCTGGGCGCAGGCCTCCATGCAGGCGCCAAGCTCGCTCGTCCTGCCGAACAGGGCCTGCAGCATCTCGGGAATGCCGTGGGCGCGCATCTTGACGGCCGGCACGGCAGTCAGCTCCCTGGCGCGGCGGCGCAGGGCCTCCAGCGAGGCGGACTTGGCCTCCTCGTCCTCGATCTGGGCAAGGGCCTTGGGCGTGAAGCCGCTGGGCTCGTCCTGGCGGGTCTCCACAAGCCTGGCAAAGAGCGGGCGCAGGGAGCGGTAGGAGGGGAAGGCCTGATCGAAGTCGTTGAGGTAGAGGCGGGCGCGGTCGAGGAGACGGTAGTCCTGGCCGTCGCCGGCAGAGACTGCGAGGGCGCGCAGATAGGCCGCCAGCGCCAGACTCTCGAGCCTGGGCTCGGGCGGAAAGGCATTGGCCAGGCTGAAGGACCCATAGGCCTCGGGCGCGGCGGTGCCGGTTGCCAGCTGGAGCCGCAGGGCCAGCTCTCCGCAGAGCGGGAGCTTCTGCAGCCGGCAGGCTTCGGCAAGCGCCAGGGCCTGGGCGAGGCTGGGGCTGGCGAGCACGTCCGCGCCGTCGCTGGGCGCCCTGGCGCAGAGCCGCTCCACAAGGCTGCAGAGCTCTTCGTCGGCAGGCGTCTCCCTGCACGCGGCCAGGCGCGCCGCCGTCTGCCAGGGAGCTTCGTCCGCGGTGCGGGGGCAGGGCTCGCCGGCATTGCCGGCAGACGGCGCTTCGTTCGTGCCGGCGGGGTCGGGGGATGTCGCCAGAGGCCCGTGCGCTTCCCCGTCCGCAGGCTGGCCGCGGGACGGGCATGAATCCAGACGTGGGGGCGTGCCGCAGGAGGGCTCGGGCTCGGCTAGGGAAGCGGCGGGCTTCACCTTGTCGAGAAAGTCCGCCATAGAGGCAACTGTGCCTTTGCCGGCGCCTGGCTTGGCGCTGGCGCTGGCTGCCGGCCTGGCCTTGTCGCCGGCCTTTTGCCCGTCGGCTTCCGGCCCCGCGCAGGGTTGCGCGTCTGCCGGACACGGCTGCTGGGCAGCCGCTTCGGCACCGGCAGCCTTGGCCTCGGCTTCTGCCGGCTCCGTCTTGCGGGGGCGGCCCCGCTTGCGGGGAGCCGGCGCTTCGCCGGCGTCCTTGGCGTCGCTGGCGGTCTTGGCAGACTTGGCGCTGCTGGCAGACTTGGCCGTCTTGGCAGCCTTGGCGTCGCTGGCGGTCTTGGCCTGCTTGGCATCGCTGGCGGTCTTGGCCTGCTTGGCGTCGCTGGCGGTCTTGGTCGCGGCATTGTCCGTGCTCCCAGAGGTTCCGGAGGCTTCCGGGGCATTCCCGGAGGCCTTTCTGCCCTTGGTGCCGGAAGCGCTTCCGGACCGCCCCCTGGTACCGTCTGGCGAGGGAGGGGCATCGCCCGGATCTTTGATCCATGCACCTGCGTCCCACTTCCACCAGGCCTTGTCGAAGAAGGCGTAGCAGGCGCCGCCCTCCGCCACGGCGCTGATGCCGGGGAGGCCTTCCTCGGCTGTGGGCACGAAGAGCCAGCTGGCTGCAACCTTGTCCACGGGCGTGTCCGGCAGCGCGATGCGGCAGGGCACGAAGGCACCCTGGAAGAAGGCCGGGGCCTCGATGCGGAAGGTGAAGAGCCCGGCCTGCTCGAAGAACTCGCTGAAGCGGGAGGCGCCAAGCAGGGGCTTGACCTGCTCCATCAGGCACAGGAAGCGCTCGTTGAGGGCCAGGATGAGATCGATGCGGCTCTGCGGAACGCTGTCTGGCAGGATGCGCTGCCAGCCCGTGCGCAGCGTCATGCCGGTCCCGCCGGCGCCCATGTCGTGGTCGTTCCAGAATCCCCCCGGATAGGCGCAGGCCTTGCCGGCTCCCTCGCCCACCACCTTGACGAAGCCGCTGGCCGCCAGAATGCCGATGTCGCGCCTGGCCTTGGACGGCTCCTTGAGCAGGCCGTGCAGCGTGCAGTAGCGCAGGATCTGGTCCATCGTGGCAATGCCGAAGATGGCCATCACGAAGAGGATGGACTGGTACTGGCGCGTGCTGTTGCTGCGCAGGAACTGGCCGAGCTGCCTGGAGGAGCGCCGGGGCGCCAGGCTGACGGTCTCGCCGCTTTCGGGCTCCAGCGGCTCGTCGGGAAGGGGGGCGCCCTTGTCCCTGCCGGCGTGCTGGCTGGCACTTCCCTTCTCCTGGAGGGCTTCCTGAACGCCTGCCTGAGCGCTAGCCCCCTTCTCTGCCTTGTCCGCGGCTTCGGCCTCAGGCGACAGGGCCTGTGCCGCATCCCTGGCCGCCGCGGTCTTGCCGGACTGGCTGGGCATGCCGGCGGGCCAGGGGGCTGCGTCGCTCTCCCAGACGCCGTTGCGCCACTTCCACATGGCGCCTTCCCAGAAGGCGTAGCAGGCGGAGCCGAAGGCGGGATTGGCAAGCTGGGGGAGTCCCTCCTCGATGGAGGGCACGAAGAGCCATTGGCGGGGCTTTTCGTCGACGGGAGCGCTAGGCCAGGCTATCCAGCAGAGCTCAGGGGGAGAGTCGTAGTAGCATTCGGCCTCGACGCGGTAGTTGCAGTAGACGGTGCTGCTGAGGAAGATCGGCCAGCGGCGCTCGTCGAGGTGCGGACGCACGCCTTCAAAGTAGCGCAGCAGGCGCTCGTTGAGATCGACCGCGATGGCGACGCGGCTCTGGGGCATGCTGTCGGGCACGCTGCGCCGGCAGCAGAATTCGGGCACCGTGAATCCGCCGATGGTGCTGGGAAAGTCGGAGCGCCGCTCGCAGGAGTAGAGCGCGCAGACGCTCGAGTCGGGGAGGACGAAGGCCGGAACCTGTCCGCGCACGGCCTTGACGTAGCCGTTGCTGGCAAGGATGCGCAGCTCGCCCATGGCCTTTTTGGCGTGCTTGGGCTTGAGGGCGCCGTAGATCTGGGCGAAGCGCAGCAGCTGATCCGCCGTGGCGATGCCGACCAGGCTGAGCGTCTGGATGAACATGCCGTAGTGCTTCTTGGCATTGCTGTTGAGGAACCTGGCAAGCTCGAAGCCCCGCACGCGTGGCCGCGTGTCCACGACCTCGTCGCTTTCGGGATACAGGGGAAGGTCGTCTTCCTCCGGCTCCTCCTCGTCCAGATCGAAGCGCTGCAGTGCGCTGGCGCCGGCATCCCGCGCCGTCGCGCAGCCCTCCTGTCCAGCGCCGCCTTCCTCCTGCTCCGAGGCGCCGCCGCCGTCAGGGGCGCCTGACGCCTCTGCCTGGGCCTGCGCGGCAAAAGGCTGCGCCTCGCCGGAAGCGACAGGCGTCCCGGCGGGGGCGTCGGCAATGCACGAAGAGCCGGCTGCAGGCGTCCCGCCGCTGCTGGCATCGTCCCTGGCATCCTCTCCGGCATCCTTGCTGGGGCTGGCGTCTTCGGAGGCGTCCTGCCCTGTGCCTGCGCCTGCCTTCGGGGCGTCTGCCTTCGGGATGGCGTCTGCCTTCGGGGCGTTTGCCTTCTCCATGGCGGCCAAACTCATGAGGGACCCCTGCAGGGACTGGGAACGGGGCTTGGGCCTGCGGCCGCGGACAGTCCTGGCTGCAGGGCTGCGCTCGGGCGCCTTGGGCAAGACTTCCGCTTCGGGCTGCTCCTGCCCGGCGTCGGCAGAATGGCCGGGCACCGCTTCCTTGGCGGCCGCACTGCGTCTTCCGTGGCGCTGCTCCGCCGGCCCCTGGGCGTCCTGGGAAACTTGAACCTCTTGAACAGGCTGGACATCCCGGGGAGCTTGGGAGCCTTGAGGGCCTTGGGGACCCTGGGGACTTTGGAGACCCTGGGGACTTTGGAGACCCTGGGGACTTTGGAGATCCTGGGGACTTTGGGAATCCTGAGATCCTTGGCGATCCTGGGCATCCTGTTCCGCCTTGTCCGCAGGGCCTGCCGGCGCCTGGGCCGCACCGGGCTCTGCCGGTGCAGGCCGGCCGGCTTCCGCAGCCGGCGCCTCCCCTGTCGCGGGGCTTGCCGCGTCCAGCTCCTCTGCGGCCGGCACGCGGTACTTGCCGCCGTAGAGTCCGCGCGTGATGCGGGGCTCGAAGAACTCTTCCAGCTCGTCGAAGACGCGCTCCGTGGCTTCGCCATCCCTGTCCACAAGCGAGGCGGCCCTGAGGAAGAGCTCGAAGGGGCGGACCTGCTCCGCCATCCCGTCTGGCGTGAGCGCACGGGAGTCAAGCTGGTTCTGGATCGCGCGGGCCTTGTCGCGCCAGGGCTGAAGCCCCTTCGCGTGCAGGGAGCTGTCGGCCTTGACGGCAAGGAAGCGGGCAAGCAGCTGCCGCGACTTGGCAAGGGCGGTGCGTTCGCGCTCCGCCTTGGCCCTCACGGCGCCGAGCAGCTCGTCCGCGCTGGCGCCGAAGGCGGGGGCCGCGCCGCCGAGCAGATCCGTGCAGGCATCGTGGAGCTTCTGGTACTCCTTCCTGTCGCCGTCAAGGCTGCGGGCCGCACGGCCGGCCAGCTCCTCGTCGGGCAGAAGGCCTGCCGAGAGCTTGTCGTGCAGGAGCTTGAGCGTGTTGGCGCTGTCGAGCAGGGAGGTTTTGAACTCCTCCACCATTTTGGCGAAGGTGTCCTCGATGCCGGGTGTCTGCGCTGCCATGGCGTTGCCTCGCGGTTGGGGGTGCAGGAATGCGTGCCGGCAAGAGTGCCGGCAGGAGGGAAGGGAAAGCCCTGCCTGCAGGCATGATAGCGTTTCAGGCGCAGGCTGCAAGCTTCGGCCGGAAAACTGCGCTTGGCAGGGCTCCAGAGAGGCGCACAGCCCGAAAGGGGCGCTGTATTCCACCAAAAGGAAAGATAGGCGAGCGCCCTTCGGTGCAAAGGAAGCTTAGCAAAAAAGTAGGTTGTCTTCAAGGTCCTGCACCGTGTTCTGAAGGCCTGCGGATCGGCCCCGGGCGGGTCGCCACGGGGGCGCCAGACTGTCTTGCCTGCCTTCCTGCGAGGGTGCTACAAGGGCCTTCCGCACGGCGCCGTGCAGGACACGCCCTGGCGTGGGGCCGGGCGTTTCGAGCAGGCCGCTGTCTGCGCAACCCAACCTGTTTTTTACGCAAGGAGACTTCCCATGGCTGAGAATGTGAGAGAGAAGGCGCGCGCCTTCATGAAAGGGCACTGCCGGGTCTGTCCCCAGTGCAACGGCAGAGCCTGCGCCGGCGAAGTGCCCGGCATGGGCGGCCTCGGCACCGGTTCCGCCTTCCAGAACAACTACGACGCGCTCAAGGCCGTCACGCTCAACATGACGGCCCTGCACGGCGTCAAGGAGCCCGACACCTCCTGCATCTTCCTCGGCCGCAGGCTCGAGCTGCCCGCCATGGCGGCCCCCATCGGCGGCGTTTCCTTCAACATGACCGACCAGGTCACGGAAGACGACTACATCGAGGCCGTGCTCGGCGGCTGCGAGGAAGCCGGCACCGTCGGCTGCACTGGCGACGGCGTGCCCCCCTTCATTATCGACGCAGCCGTCAAGGCCATGAAGCGTCACGCCGGCATTCCCTTCATCAAGCCCTGGGAAGGCGCCGAGCTCTTCGAGAAGCTCGACAGGGTCATGGACTGCAAGCCCCTCGCCGTCGGCATGGACGTCGATGCGGCCGGCCTCGTCACCCTGCGCAAGATGGGCCGTCCCGTGACGCCCATGAACATGGAGGAGCTGACCAAGGTGGTCGAGCACTGCCACAAGCAGGGCTTCCCCTTCATCGTCAAGGGCATCATGACGCCCCAGGATGCCGAGAAGGCCGTGGCCTGCGGCTGCGACGCCATCGTGGTCTCCAACCACGGCGGACGCATCCTTGACCACTGCCCCGGCACGGCCCAGGTGCTTCCCCGCATCGCCTCGGCCGTCCGCGGCCGCCTGGCCATCATTGCCGACGGCGCCGTCCGCACGGGCGTCGACGTCCTCAAGATGCTCGCCCTCGGCGCCGACTGCGTCTTCATCGGCCGCCCCGTGAGCGTGGCCGCCATCGGCGGCCTCGGCGAAGGCGTCAGGGACTACTTCGCCGGCATCAAGGGCACCTTCTCCCAAGCCATGCTGCTGACCGGCGTGGGCTCGGTCGCCGACATCAGCGGCGAACTCGTCTACAGGGACTAGGCCAGACGGCAGTCCTGGCGGGCAGGGAAGGGACAGCCCTTCTTCCGCCTGCCTGGGCAAGGCCTGCTTTGCCCGGCATCCTCCCGCAAAGCCCCAGAGGATGCCGGGCCCTGCCTTTTACGCGCGCTCCGGCGGTGCTCTCCGCCTCTCTCGGCTGCCGTGGGGACTGCGCGGCCGGCCCTCCAGCAAAGGCCCCGGAAAGGGCCCCGAAGGGACAGGCCGGCTTCGGCGCCGGCAGGCCATTCCCGCGGGCCACTCCCGCAGATTCTTTCCCAGATCCTTCCCGCAAGGAGCGTCTTGTGGCACAAACGGTACGGGGCAGGTTCGCCCCAAGCCCCACGGGGCTTGCGCATCTTGGCAACGCCTGGTCCTTCCTCCTTGCCTGGCTGGCCGCCCGGCAGGCGGGCGGCGAGATCCTCCTGCGCATGGAGGATCTGGACCTCGAGCGCTGCAGCCCCGTCTACATGCAGCTGCTCATGAGCGACATGCGCTGGCTTGGCCTGGACTGGGACGAGGGGCCGACGCCCGAGCGGGAGCTGGCCGCCTACCACCAGAGCAACCGCTTTCCCCTCTACGAAGAGGCCCTGCAGATGCTTGTCTCGAGGGGGCTTGCCTATCCCTGCTTCTGCTCCAGAAAGGACGTGCGGAGCATGGCCTCGGCGCCGCACGTCGGCGATGCCGGCGCAGCCTATCCCGGCACCTGCCGCGGCCTGCATCCGGCAGAGGCAGCCCGGCGCATCGCCAAGGGGGAGCGCTTCTCCTGGCGCTTCAGGTCGACGGACAGGGTCTACCGCTTCGCCGACGGCCTCTACGGCCTGCAGGAGCGTGCGCTTGCGGACTGCGGAGGCGACTTCAGCCTGCGTCGCTCGGACGGCGTCTTCTCCTATCAGCTTGCCGTGAGCGTGGACGACGCCCTCATGGGCGTCACCCAGGTGGTGCGCGGCCGCGACATCCTGCCCTCGACGCCCCGGCAGCTGGCCCTCCTGGACGCGCTGGGCTTGGAGGCGCCGTCCTATGTCCACATCCCGCTGCTCCTCGACGCCGAGGGCGAGCGGCTGGCCAAGCGGCACGCCAGCCTGAGCCTGAGGAGCCTTCGGGACCTGGGCGTCTCCCCCTGGCGCGTCGTGGGCCTGCTGGCCCGCGCCGCAGGGCTTTGCGACAGGCTCGAAGAAGTGCATCCGCGGGATCTTGTGCATTCTTTCCAAATCAGTACAATGCCTCCTGCGGACTACAAGCTGTCCGACAACGACATGGCCTGGCTGACGGGCAGGGGGGAGGAGCGTGGCAAGCACCATTGACAATGCCTATCTGCAGGAGATTTTTCCTGCTGAGCGCACCGACAAGTTTTTCGAAGCCCTTTTTGGCGGCGTCGAGGAAGGCGCCTACGACATCGTTCTCACGGTGCGCACGGATGCCGCCGACCATGTGGAGATGGCCTTCGAACTCCGCCGCAGGCCCGGCAAGTGCCTCGTCTGCAGCCTGACCTACGGCCTGAGCAACGTCTTCAAGCGCCACCCCGTCATCGATGCGGCCGGCGTTGCCAAAGCCATCGCCAAGCGCAAGGGCTGGGTGGACCACGAATGGGCCATAGGCCCCACCCACGAAGTGGACGAATCCTTCCACTGGATACCCTTCCGCGTTGCCAAAAAATGCTAGCTGGCCCAGCTCGTTGACGGCATTGGTTCTGGAAGAGCCAAGCTGCACCAATCTGCACCAGCCTGCATCAAGTCGCCCCAAGCGTAGCTGATGCGGCCTTTGGGGCCTAGGGCATGGCGTGGGCAGAAGCCTCAAGCCTTGCCATGGGTGCAGCCGCAGCCGGGCCTTGGGGCGGCCGGCCGCAAGGTCTGCGATCCGCTCACGCCCCCCGTTCTTGGCGCGGGCGCCGCTCCCTGGCTGTTCATGGCAATCGCAGGCTTTCCCTTCGCTCTGCGTGAGCCGTGGCGCTCTGCGCCTAGTCGCTGGCACGAGCCCTTGCCTCGCCTTGGCCAGATGCTCCGCGACGGGGAAGGCGCCCTTGCCTCTGCTGGCTTTGGCTCTCCTGCCCTTGCTTCTCTTGGCCTTGCCCATTCAGCCTTTCACTGAACCCGAAAGAGCGCTGTTCTGCCAGCAGCGGCCATTGGCCTCCGGCGGCCTTCCCGTGTCGCTTGCTGAGGAAGGCGGAGCTATGGCGCCCGCCCGCTGAAGCGGATCCGGCCAGAGCGCCTGCCCCGGTTCTGCGCAAGGCCTGCGCTCAGCCGAGCTCTGCGGCCTGCGGCGAAGGGCGCACGTCATGGACGCGGCGCCCTGCCTTGCCTTTCGCGCTTCTGCCCCGCCGGCGCAGGCCTAGCGGGAATCCGCATTGGGAATGAGGGAGGCATCGAAGACGACGTAGCGGTCCTTGCCGGTGGCCTTGGCATGGTAGAGGGCCGTGTCGGCGCAGTTGTACAGCTCGTCGAAGGTCTTGCCGTGCTGGGGGAAGAGCGCAACGCCTATGCTGAAGGAGATGGCGACGTCGGACTCGTCCGGGCTGTCGCGCAGCCGGCGTATCTCATGCATGGCTTCCTCCAGCTGCCGCGCCTTGTTGTCTATGCGTTCATCGCCCTGCAGGCCGGGCGAAAAGACCATGAATTCGTCGCCGCCGAGGCGCGAGACAACATCGCTTTTGCGGAAGGATGTCTGCAGAATGCCGCCGATGCGCTGGAGCAGGATGTCGCCTACCGGGTGGCCCATCGTGTCGTTGATGGCCTTGAAGCCGTCGACGTCGAAAAGGAAGAACGCCCCGGGTGTGCTGCCTTCCTGCAGCATGCCGTGGACCCTGTCGATGCCGGAGCGGTTCTCAAGGCCGGTCAGCGGGTCGATGCGGGCTATCTTCGTCAGCATTTCCTTCTCTGAGTGGTTGAGCTTGTGGATGACGAAGAACATCACGCCGAAAATGCAGAGGAAGAGCAGAATGTTGATGAGGATGAAGAAGGAGAAGGGCGATGCGGCGCTGTGGCTGGACTGCACGATGAGCTCCCAGTCGAACTGGCTCAGCCCCACGCGGCACTCCCAGCCCTTGTCGCCGGTGCGGGAAAAGCTGATCGGCTTCGGGGGCGTCGAGCTTTCCACGAGGGTGAGGTAGCGCTTGTCGAAGGAGGCCTGCCGGCTGCCGATGCGCGATGTCTTCGCCTCGTTCACCATGCGCACCTCAACCCCGTAGCGCGCTTCGAGATCGCGCAGCAGCGCCTGCAGATGCGACATGCCGATGCCGACGCCGCAGACGCCGAGCAGCTTGCCGTCGTCGTCGAGTATCCGGTTGTTGAAGAAGATGGTCCATTCGTCCTTCTCGACGGGGTTCGTGTCGAGCTGGATGTTGCGGTCAAGCCCCGTCTCGACGAAGGCCGGATACCATGTGTCGTGCTCGTGGGCGGGGTTGTCGCGGTCCTGCGGATTGATCACCTTGTGCAGGCCCTGGTGCGAGAAGTAGCGATGGGTGGCGTCCGAGACGAGATAGGCCGTGTCGATGCCGGTGCTGCTCACGAGTCCGCGCAGGAAGCGCGACAGCTCGGGCATGCCGGGATCCAGACGGGGTTTCCTGGCGTCTTCGCGCACGGCTTCCTTGACGAAGTAGTCTCCCGCCATGGTCTTCGCCGCGGAGGCGTGCGTGGCAAGGAAGTCGCGTATGTGGGCGTGGATATTCGCGGCGATAAGGCGGGCCTCGTTCTGCTCGTTGGCGTCAATGACCTTCGAGAGAAAATGGATGGAGATTGCCGTCGTTGCGAGAAAGCAGAGGACGATGGTCAGGAGGGAGAGAATGAAGATCTTGATGCGCGAAGGCGGAGTCAGCTTGTCCATTGCTATGAACCCCAGTTGAGCAGTGAGGTGAGCCTCCATTTTTAGCAGAGATGCACGAGGCATCGCAAGGTGCATATGCCACCGTGCCACCGTTGCTTGCCGCCTTTGCCTTCCTGCCTGGCGCCACGTTCTTTCGGCCTGCCTGGCAGAAGCGCTGGCAGCCGGCGCGGCTCCGGCAGGGGGAGCACTCGAAGCTGGGAGATGCCGGGCCTGCACAGGAGCGAGGCATGCCGAGACTGTGGCTGCAGGAACGCTCCCCAGGGGGGCAGAGAGCGCAACCGCCGGATCTGCCTCCCCTAGGCGCGGGGGCCGCGCGCTATCTCCCACACGGCCACGGTGACCGGCACGGTCTGGGCATAGAGGGCGTCCACCTTCTGGACGTGCACGCGCCGTCCCCGCCAGCCCCCGCTGTCGAGGCCCTGCAGGAAGGCCTGGTAGACCTCGCGTCCCGGTTCCGCCACCCAGGCCCTGCCGCCCTGCTTGAGGACGCGGGCGAAGAGGGCGAGCACGGGCTGGACGAAGCGGCGTTCGTACATGATGTCTCCGCCCCAGACGAAGTCCATGGAGCCCTTCGCCAGGGCCGGTCTGCGCCAGTCCATGGCGAGGAAGGCGGGGGCGGGATCAACGCCGTTGGCCAGGGCGTTCCTGCGCGCAAAGGCCAGCGCCTCCTCCACGATGTCCACGCCGATGACGCGGGCGCCGAGGGCCTGGGCCGCCATGGCGCACAGCCCGAGTCCGCAGCCAAGGTCAAGGCATGTCCTGCCGGCTATGGCCTCCCGGTTCCGGGCAAGCCACTGGCACAGCGCGATGCTTGAGGGCCACAGCTCGGTCCAGTAGGGAATGTGGTCCTCCTGGAAGTCTTCGCTGCCCTTGGTCATCTCGTCCCAAAGATCGTCGAAGCTGGCGGCCCGGCTGAGCTTCCAGCGCCTGCCGCAGGCATCGACCTCGATTTCCGACATGTAGTGCTCGTAGGCAAAGGACATGGCCGCCTCCCAAAGACTGTGCAGCTGCGGGGCCTGCGGCCGGGGGCGCGCAGGCGCTCCTGCTCTAAGCAAAAACGGGGACGCAGGCAAGAGGCTCTCCGCATCCTTCGCCTGCGTGCCGGCCTGCCGGGGAGCTGTTCTCTGGGGGCATGTCCTGCCTGCTCAGGCGCGGACCGGACGCTTCGGCGCAGCTGGCCTGCCCTGCGCAGGACCTCCGCCAGTCTTGAGGATCCTGCCCGCGGCGCAGCTTCCGTGCAGCCTCCGCGCCGCCTCCGGGGACGGCTGCGAGAGGGCCTTGCGCCCGCCTCGGATCCCGTCCTTGCGACCTTGATTCTTGCTGTCCCGTCCTTGCGTCACCCATCCTTGCGGTACCGGTCCTTGCCGCATCGCCTGCGCTGGTCTGCACGATCCCGGCGCCAGCGCACAAGCGGCTGGACGCACCGGTGGAAGGCCAGCTGTCCCCGCCGCAGGTCCGCGTCCTTTGGCAGGCCTGCCTAACGTCTTTCCGCGGCTTCGCCCTTCGCCCGGCGTCCGGCGGCAAGCCAGCAGCCGTAGGCCAGAGCCTCGAGGACAATGAAGCCGGCGAGGCCGAGGTAGAGCAGGGGATAGCCGGTCTTGGCAGCCGCAATCCCGAGGATGACGGCCGCCAGACCCACGTTGATGTCGAGCAGCCAGCTGAAGGTCGCCGTGGCGACCCCGGCGCGCTCGCGCGGAGCACTGGTGACGGCGATGGTCTGGAAGGCTGGCGTGAGCGCGCCGAAGCCGAGCCCCAGGGGCAGGGTGGAGGCGAGGAAGCATGCCTCTCTGGACAGGGGGAGCCAGGCCAGGCCCGCCAGGCCCGTTAGGCCGCTTGCGCCGAGCGCCAGCAGGCCGAGGCTGAAGAGGATGAAGCCCGGCCACACGACGAAGCCCGGCCCCCTTGTGTCGAAGAGCCGGCCCACCAGCGGGCGGCTGGCCACGATGACCACGGCGAAGATCAGGAAGAAGAGGCGCACGCCCTGCTCGAGGCTGAGGCTTCTGGCATAGAGCGTCACGAAGGTCAGGATGGCGCCGTAGGCGAAGAAGACGAGTCCCCCGAAGACGGAGGCCGGCAGGGATTTCCGCTCGAAGAAGCTCGAGGGCGCTAGCCGGAAGGGGCCCTGGGCCCGGGGTGCCCGCGCTTCGGCTGGCAGCCTGGGCCAGAGGGAGGCAAGCAGGGCGGTCGCCGAGACCGCGCCGAGGAAGAGGAAGACGGCATTGGCGCCGAGGGCGCCGTAGATCGTGAGGCCTGCCAGGGGGCCGATGATCATGGCAAGGTTGATCGTGACGGCAAAGTAGCCGAAGCCTTCGCCCTTGCGGGAGGGCGGAATGAGCAGGGCTGCCGAGGCTGCCGCCGTCGTGGTCCCGAAGGCGAAGATCACGCCGTGGACGAAGCGCAGGGCGAAGATTCCCTCCAGGGGCGGCCAGAGCAGGAAGAGCATGACGTCTGCCAGCAGCGCCAGCGAGGTCAGCCGGAGGAGCGTCTGCTTGTCCATGCGGTCGATGGTGCAGCCGGCCAGTGGCCGGAAGCAGACTGCGCCCACCTGGAAGCAGGCCATGGCAAGGCCGGCCTCGAAGTCCCCTCTGCGGAAGCTCTCGAGGATCAGGAGGGGCAGAATGGTGAGCATGACGAAGTGGCTCATGGCCTGCATGCCGTTGACAAGGCCGCAGGCAAGAAAGGGGGCGGTCCAGAGCCGCTCCCGAGGTTGCCTGGCCTGCCCTGCCGGCGTCATGCCCCGCTCCTTCCTGTCTTGCTGCATGGTTCTCCTTCCCGGCTGCGCCGCGCCTGCCTGGGCGGGGCCCCGCGTGGATGGAAGCAAAGCGTCCGGAGAGGGGCCCCTCTCCGGACGCAGGATGTCTGGGACTGCGTTCCCAGCCTAGGCGAAAACGTTCCTGTCCTTCACGCGCACGAGGCCGCGCTTGACGAGGGCCTCGGAGATCTGCACGGCGTTCAGGGCCGCGCCCTTGCGGATGTTGTCGGAAACAACCCACATGTTGAGGCCGTTCTCCACTGTGTCGTCCTCGCGGATGCGGCCGACGTAGGTGTCGTCCTTGCCGGCGCAGTCCACGGCGAGCGGGTAGGCAGCATTGGCGGGATCGTCAATGACCTGGCAGCCGGGTGCCTGGGCCAGCAGCCTGCGGCACTCCTCGGGGGAGAGCTTCTTCTCGGTCTCGATGTTGACGGACTCGGAGTGGGAGTAGAAGACGGGAACGCGCACGCAGGTGGCGGTGACGCGGATGTCCGGATCGTGGAACATCTTCTTGGTCTCGTTGACCATCTTCATCTCTTCCTTCGTGTAGCCGTTGGGCTGGAAGACGTCGATGTGGGGCAGGCAGTTGAAGGCGATCTGGTGGGCGTAGGCCTTGCACTCGAAGGGCCTGTTCTCAAGCAGGGCATGCACCTGGTCGTCGAGTTCGCGAATGCCCTTCTGGCCGGTGCCGGAAACCGCCTGGAAGGTGGTCACCACGATGCGCTTGATCTTCACGGCGTCGTGGATGGGCTTCAGGGCGACCAGCATCTGGATGGTGGAGCAGTTGGGGTTGGCGATGATGCCGTTGTGCCAGTCGAGATCCTCGGGATTCACTTCGGGCACGACCAGGGGGCAGCGCTCGTCCATGCGCCAGGCGGCGGAGTTGTCCACGACCACGCAGCCCGAGCGCGCGGCACAGGGGGCGAACTTGGTCGAGGTCGCGCCGCCGGCAGAGAAGATGGCAATGTCCACGCCTTCGAAGGAGTCTTCCTTCAGCTCGCGGACGGTCAGCTCGCCGTCGCCGTAGGGCACCTTCTTGCCCGCCGAGCGGGCGGAGGCAAAGGCCAGCACTTCGGTGGCCGGGAACTTGCGGCTATATAGGGTCTTCAGCATTTCGCGGCCTACGGCGCCGGTGGCGCCGCAGACGGCTACAGTCAGTTTATCGCTCATGGCAGTCTCCGTAACGAGGGAATTTGGAAATTCCTATGCTACAGGAAGATGCATCTTTTCGTAAAGTGGAGGAACTGAAGTTTTTTCCTGCAGGACGGCATGTCCCAGGCGGCTGGGGGGCGGGGTCTGGTTGTGTTCATGCACGTTGCCATAGTTGCGCATGTCCCGGGTGGCCGGGGGGCGGGGCCGGAGGGGATCGCCGGGCGGCAAGGGCAGAGCCGGGCTGGCAGGCGCGGACAGGGGGCAGGCAAAAAAGGAAAAAAAGCTGCCTGGCTGCCAAGCGCTTGAAACGGCATGGCTTTTTGCGGGACCTCTGCCTTGGCCGCACAAAGGCAGCCTGAATTCATTGGAAGTATTTTTTTCACAAGAATATTGAGAAGCAATGCATCATCTTGACTTCAGAGCGTCTGCTGATACATTGCGTCTGCAGGCGGAAGGGAAGCGCATGCAGAGCAACAGTTAAACTGTTGCTTTAAATGTCGTCCAGCCCTCGCGGGCCTGGGTTTGCAGTCCCGTCCCGCTTGCAATATAAGCCCTTAACCCCCTACCGGGAGGAAGATTGCAATGTTAATGCAGCCCAACGGTGGCCAGGCAAAAAGCGCACCCAAGCTCGTTGGCGAAGGCGTGAAGTTTCAGCGCGTCCGTCGCATCACCGGCTATCTAGTCGGTGCCCTCGACCGCTTCAACGATGCCAAGCGCGCCGAAGAAAAGGACCGCGTGAAGCACATTTAGCCCGCGTTGAACCTGCTTCGGGCTGGAACGTCCGCCACTCGGCGCCAAGGGCATTGCGCCAGCGCAGCGGCGGCAGGGGAAGCAGGCCCGCTCCAAAGACATTTCGGCTCCGTCCAGGCGAACGGCAAGGGCGGAGCCTTTTTTGTGCAGTCAAAGTTTCCAAAAGACTTGCGTATAATAAGACTTGTGCGTAGTAAAACTGTAGAAATAAAAGAGTTTGAAAGAGTTAGAAATACGTATGATATATTGCAATAATTTGATAAAATAGACGATAGTATTAATCTTGTAATGGACTGAATATACAGAAAGTACACCTTTAGGACAACGCTAACGGCGGTCGCCCTGTGCCTGATGCTGCGATCTGTCGAGACGCATCCCGCTTTCCTGGAGCTTTTTGACGCGGCGTCTGCCGGCTCCTTGCCTTGGCCTGCCGGCGGGGCGATTGGGCTTTGGCTCTCCCTCGGGCGTCTTCCTTGCCCTGCCGGCGGGACGCTATGCCGGGAAGGACGCCGAAAGGCCGAAGGAAGACTGCGAGGCTTCTGCCGCGCCTGCGTCCGCTTGGCGCGCAGCGGCGTCCCCGCAAGCCGGCGATCGCCAGGCGCCATGCGTGCTTTGCCATCCAGACGCAGGCAGGAGCGTCAAGGCGATGCCGGACAAGACGATGCCGAACAAGGCGCTGTCCGAAGACAAGCTGCTCCTGGCCCTCCGCCAAGGGATTGCCGGGCGCGCCAAGGCACTCGCCGCGCGAGCGGGCAGAGCGCCCGAGGCCTCAAGCGGCATGCGGTCTGCCGGGTTCTGCCTCTGTCGCGTTTGGCTGCGTCTTGACTTCCTGCCTGCTTCAGGCAACAGTCCGCCATGTTCTGTCGGGGATATGCCTGCCAGGAGCCATTCGATCCTGCCACAGCGGAGGAGGAGTCCCATGACTCAAAACTTGAAGTCGTCTACGATGACCCTGTTATGCGCGGCCGCAGGCATTATCTGCAGCCTGTTCTTTGTCGGCTTCCTCAGGCCCGCCCAGATCGTCTTCATCTCCGCCATTGGCGGCATTGCCTCGGCGGCTTCCTTCCTCGTCCTGCCGGCTAGGCTCGTCGTCCTGCGCGACAAGCGCGGCATCAAGGAAGATCCCCTGCTTGCCTACGCCATACGCCAGCAGATGACGGCAGGCGTCTGGAACCTTGCCGGCATGCTTCTTGCCGTCCTCGTGCCCATGCTCAGCGCGACCGGCCTTACGCCGACCCTGCTTCTCGTGCTCTGGGGCGGCGTGCTGCCAGGTTCTCTTTCGGCCTACATTCTGGCGGCGGCATCCTGGCGCGCCGTCATCAAGCCCAAGTCCGAGGAGGCACCGGCGGAGGCCTCAGCCGGTTCCGAATCCGGGTCCAGCGCCGGTACCGAGGCCGAAAAGGCCTAATGCCCCGCTTCCGGCATGGGAGCATCCCGATGCCGGTCCGCCTTGGCGGGATCGCCTGCACCGTCCGCCTTGCCAGCCTTCGCGGCATCCTCTGCGCTCTCCGGATCCGCATGGCCCGCGCCTGCGCCGTCCGCCTTGCCAGCCTTCGCGGCATCCTCTGCGCTCTCCGGATCCGCATG
>ODAI010437759.1_pt1 | contig 46970 bp, 57 predicted proteins | sample 1539321 | NCBI WGS metagenome assembly ODAI01 (sample SAMN02144231, study PRJEB22623) | gut metagenome | biome: sheep rumen | host: Ovis aries | place: New Zealand
AAAGGGGTGGACTACGACAGGTTCAAGATGATGTCGGATATCCACCGGGACAGCGAGCTTATCGCCGCATAAAGTCCCAAAGAACTGCAAACAGTAAAGCGTCCGCCAAGATTGGTGCTGTGAAGCAGGAATGCAAAACACTATATAGTACAAAGTAGAGCCAGTAGCTGCGTTGACATTTTTTATAGGGCAATGACCCTGAGTAAGGAGCATAAGCAGCACCCAACTATGGATAAGCAGAACGAAGGAATTTAGGACCTTACAGAGGTAAGTGATCCTGGTAGACATGAGAGGTTTGTTGCTGTAGGTGAAGAGGGAGAAAGGAAGGCCTTCATAAAGGAAAAACAAAGACGTTCTTCTTTTTGTACCTTTGATCATCAGAAATGGGCTCATAGAAGCCGCTTCATATCCAGATAACTCTGCTTTTGAAGATATAGGTAACTCGTAGACCGTTTAGCAAATCCTATAAATACAAGGAATTTTGTTAAACATGCACTAAAAAGAATAGAGAGAAAAAATGAGGAATGTGCATGTTGCTATATGGAAACTGATAGCGAGTATTATGATTATGTTTTGTCATATAATTCCGCTTGGTATTATTTCTCCGTTCTATGATATGTATGATTGTAGAGTGTGGGTAGAATTCTTTTTGTTTGTGACGGGGTATTTTACGGCCAAGCATTTTTTAAAGGGGACAGTTGACGAGATTGATATAGGAAAAACTGCAATAAAATATACAATAAATAAATTCAAAAGAATTTATCCATACGTCATTTTGGCGAGTTTAATCAATTTTTTGTTTTATACAATTTTGGATGGTTTTAAATTGCGTGAATTGTTCGGTTTAATGTTGGAATGCTCTTTGCTTCAAGCAGCATTTCCCCGATTTCCGTCTTTTTATGAAAATGGAATTATTCCTTTTTGGTATTTATCGTGTCTTTTATTTACGCTTCCGTTGTTTTGCATTACTATTCTGCTTTTGAACGAAACTAGTTATGGTCGTGTTTATGTCTTTGGGCTTATTGCGTTTTTGTACTACGCAAACATGGGAGTTGCAAACGTAGGATGGGGAGTGATGGGTTTATTTAGAGTGCTGGCCGGATTGTCAGTTGGTGCAATGATATATGACTGTTCAAGTATATTAGAATCGTGCGTAAGATTTTGGCCAATCAGTATTATTTCAACAATACCTTTGTTTATGTCCTTTTTAATATCGAGTGATTTATATAGATACTTTTTTGGAGCAATTCCTTATAAAGATTATATTTGCGTGATGTGTTTTTGCGTGGGATTGATTATGGTTATAAATTCAAAATTAGCCATATCAGAAAAGGCGTGCAAAGTAATAGAGAAACTATCGTTGATGTTGTATTTGTTTCATTGGCCGATGGGGAAAATAGTAGCCAAATGCTATGCAAATAACCTAAATTGGATTGCATATTTTGGGGCAACTTTTGCTTTGGCGTTAGTATTGTATTTTTTACATGTTGGAGATGCAAAAAAATGAAAAAAGGGTTATCTATTGTCATGCTTGCATATAATGAAGAGGCTAGTTTAAGAAAACTGATTCCAGAAATAAATGAGGCATTAAAGCACATAGATTATGAGTATGAGATTATAGTAGTAGATACGCAAGTGCCAATGGATAATACAGAGGAGTTGTGCAATCAATATGGTATAAGGTATATAAATCAAGAGTACCCCGGATTTGGAGGTGCTTTTAGAACAGGTTTGCAAAGTGTGAATTATAACAGAATTCTTACATTAGACTCCGATGGTGCGCATCCTCCCAAAGAGATTCCGAGGTTGATTAAGATGCATGATACAGGTAAATATGATGTGGTAATTGGCTCAAGGTATGTTAAAGGCGGTGGGACAAATGATCCATGGATAAATGTATTTATGTCCAAATTACTTAATAATACATATAGGGTGGTGTTTGGTTTAAAGGCCAGAGATCTGTCTACGAATTTTAGAGTATATTATACAGAAGATATTAGTGATATTGTATTAAGTTGTGTCAATTATGATGTACTTCAAGAAATACTCATAAGAATGAAAAGTAAAAAAGGGAAAATTACAATTGGTGAGACACCAATTGTTTTGAGAAAAAGAATAAGCGGTGAAAGCAAAAGACAGCTAATTACATTTATTTATAGTTATATAAGCACGATGTTTAGATTGATAGGAATTAAAACTATAAAAGGAGAACCTAGTAATGAAGAGAATTGAGAGATGTAGGATATGTGGAAACAATAGACTGGTGCAAATTCTTGATCTGGGAATTCAAGAATTGACGGGGGTCTTTCCATTACCCAACGAAGAAGTTGGGAAAGGAGAGATGTCTTTAGTAAAATGTACAGGTGAAGATGCATGTGGTTTGATCCAGTTAGAGTATTCATTTGACGTAAATAAAATGTATGGACACAATTATGGATATAGGTCAGGTCTTAACAAATCCATGGTGGATCATTTGACAAGCATTGTAAGGGAAATAGAGTCAAAGTATACGTTGAAAGATGGTGATCTTGTCATAGACATAGGAAGTAATGACGGAACAACTCTATCAAAGTACAGCAATAGAAAACTTGATTTATTAGGGATGGACCCAACAGGTGTGAAATTTAAAAAGTATTATCCGGACGATGTTGAACTGTATGAGGATTTTTTCTCTGCAATTAACGTAAAAAAACTTCGTGGTGAGAAAAAGGCAAAAGTGATTACATCGATAGCCATGTTTTATGATTTAGAATCTCCTATTGAATTTGCAAAAGATATTGAGAGTATCCTAGATGATGAAGGAGTGTGGATATTTGAGCAGTCATATCTTCCAACAATGATAGATATGGTGTCATACGATACAGTATGTCATGAGCATTTGGAGTTTTATTGCCTTAAGCAGATAGATTTCATTGCGAAAGAATCAGGCATGAAAGTGCTAGATGTTGTTAAAAATGATATTAACGGTGGATCATTTCGCGTAACGTGCGCCAAGCAGCAGTCGAGCTACAAGATATCTGATCGGGTAAATGAGATGAGGGAGTATGAGAAGAATGGCGAATATGATAACTTGAGCAAATATGAAGCATTTAAGGAATCAGTTGAGAGGAATCGGGAAACTCTTATAGAGTTTATAAAAACAGAGAACGCAAAAGGAAAGAAAATTTTGGGTTATGGAGCTTCGACCAAAGGGAATGTAACACTTCAGTATTGCGGGATTGATTCCGATATGTTACCTGTAATAGCTGATGTAAACGAGGATAAATATGGACATGTAACACCGGCAACGCATATTCCGATTGTATCGGAAGAGTATGCATGGAGCTTAAAGCCGGATTATTTTTTGGTCCTTCCGTGGCATTTTAGAGACTTTATCTTGAAAAAGGAGAGAGAAAACATGATCAAAACGGGGTGTAGATTTGTTTTTGCATTCCCTAGACTTGAAATCGTAAGACCGGAGGATATTCTTTGAAAAAGGCGCTTATAACAGGAGTGTTTGGACAGGACGGGAGTTTTCTAGCAGAGATTCTTGCTGAAAAAGGATACGATATACTGGGAATTGTCCGTAGTCCGTTGAGTGAAAATGCTCTCCGAATAAAAGAAGAACTTCAAAGCAAAAATGTATTTGTTCCGACGTTGGATGTGTCGCTGGAGAATTATGATGAAGTGAGAAAACTGATTAAATCTTACAGGCCGGATGAGATATATCATTTGGCCGCAACACATTTTAGTGCGGAAGATGCGGATTCCAATTCTGAAAGTGAAGGTTTTGTAGAAAACATTAGGAATACTGCTAATATCTTGGATATTTGCTACAATTACTTAAAAGATGTGCACGTAGTTACGGCGGGATCCTGTCTGATGTTTGATGCAACTCAAACATCAGAACAGACGGAAAAGACAATTTTTGCTTCAAAAAGTTACTATGGAATTGCAAAAATCACAGAGAATATGCTTGTAAAAATGTTCAGGGACAAGGGACTATATGCATGTACTGCTATTTTATATAATCATGAGAGTCATAGGCGGTCTGATAGATTTGTAACTCGTAAAATTGTTAAGAATATGGTGGCAATAAGCAAAGGAGAACGGGATGGGTTTACACTTGGATCTTTAGAGACCTTAAAAGATTGGGGATATGCCAGAGATTATGCATATGGGATGTATTTGATGGCAAATCAGAACCAACCATCGGACTATATTCTTTCTACAGGACACTTACATTCAATAGAAGAATTTGTAGCTAAGTGTGCAATGCAGTTAGGAATCAAGGATTGGAAAAAGCATATAAATATTGATGAAGGGATTATTACAAGAAAGAATGGTGTTACCCTAAAAGGAGATAGTTCTCTTGCAAGAACTTCAATGAAATGGAATCATACACTTGATTTTGAGGGAATAATCCAAGAAATGATAGAATATGAGAATATTAGAAATTAATACGGTATGCGATACAGGAAGCACAGGAAGAATTGCGGCGGGAGTTGCAAGATGTGCAGCAACTGTTGGTCATGAGGTTTTTTTTGCGTATGGGAGAGGGGATCATCCTGAAGATATATGTGGATATAAGATTGGCAATCTGATTGATTTTGCATGTCATGTCTTGATTAACTATTTCAGAGGAAAGAGTGGATTTGGTTCGAGATATGTGACAAGGAAGTTTATAAAATGGCTAGATGTCATTCAACCGGATGTAATACATCTTCACAATCTTCATGGATTCTATATAAATGTAGGAATGCTGTTTGACTACATCAAGGAAAAAGGAATTCCTGTTATCTGGACTTTGCATGATTGTTGGCCGTTTACGGGACAGTGTGCTTATTTTGACTACGCAGGGTGTAACAAATGGCAAACAGAATGTGGCGACTGTCCTGTTTATAGAACGAGTTATCCGTATTCGCTTTTTCGCGATAACAGTAGGCAGAATTTTTATGATAAGAAAACTATCTTTACAGGGGTGAGAAACATTATAGTAGTTACACCAAGCATGTGGTTAGAGAGACTTGTAAATAAGTCATTTTTGAAAGACTATAATGTAAAAGTTATCAATAACGGGGTGGATCTGAGTAGATTCAGAGTGATAGATGATAATTTTGTTGATTTGAAAAGATTACGTACTCAATATGATATTACCCCGGAAACTAAAGTAATACTTGGCGTTGCAAATGTGTGGGATAAAAGAAAAGGGCTAGGTGATTTTATTGAATTGGCTCAATTGCTTGAAAAAGAGTACATAATTGTGTTGGTTGGTTTGAGAAAATCAAAAGCAAAACATCTCAGACATTATAGAATACATGGAATCACACACACAGAGTCAATTGAAGAATTGGTTATGTGGTATAATATTGCTGATGTATTTGTTAATCCTACATTGGAAGACAATTTTCCCACAACAAATATAGAAGCTTTGGCATGTGGAACTCCGGTAATCACGTATGATACAGGTGGTAGTTCGGAAATTGTAGATAATGATACGGGTATTGTTGTGGAAAAAGGGGATGTTGTTCAATTGGCGAAATCCATAGAAGTAATTTGCAAAGAGGGAAAGATTAGTAGAGAAAAACACTGTATGGAAAGAGCAAAACAATTTGATTCCGGTTCCAGATATTCTGAATACGTTGATTTGATAGAAAAGATAGGAGGAACAACATTATAAAGCCGCATAGTTTAGTTTTGCGAAAAAATGGTGCACTTGCTGTGATGTTCGCGATAGGCATAGTTTTTTTCTTTTTCATTGGTGAGAACGGCACTATTTTAGAAAAAGACAGTTTTACTTATCTGGATTATTCGGAATTGAATTTAAGGGGTGCAGCGCCGGTATATCCCCTCTTTTTACATTTATGCAGATATTTGTTGGGCTCTGAGTTGTTTGTTGACAGACTTTATATTGTGCAAGGATTGCTGGCATTGATCACTTCTGTCTATTTTTCGAAATATATATCGGAGCAGTTTGAATTGGGGGCATTTTATGGAATTGCTGTTTTTATATGTTCATTACTTCCATATTCATATACTCTAAAGGAATATGTTGCCACACATGCAGTTTTGACTGAGAGTTTTGCATTTCCTATATTTTATCTTTACTTTATTAGCATCTTTGAAATTCAAAGAGGTATTACCGTTAAAAGAGCTCTATCTGCCGTATTAGTTGCGGTTACACTGGTTTTGACCAGAAAACAATTAGTTATATGTTTGGTGGTGTTGATATATCTGATAGTATATGGATTGATAAGTGAACATGGCAAAAATGGAGCCATAAAACAGAATAGAATTATAGTATTGTTTTCTCTTTTGTTTTGGTCTTCTTTTCTTGCGTTGGTTATTCTTTTTAGCCTCAAATCCACGTCGCAGCTCGGTAATGCTTTGCTTGGAAAATCCCTGATGGTAATAGAGCAAAATGATGAAATGCACTTCGACAATGAAGGTGATAAAGAAATATTCAAATCTTTGTACATGGCGATAGAATCAGAAGGAACACGATTAGAGGATACCAGATCAGATTTCCTCAAGTGGGATGATATTGTAAGATTTAATGAAGCAAATCTGCGAATAGCCTATGAAGTAATACCGACGTCAATTAAGGCCCAGGGACAAATAAGTGGTGTCAATGACAGGATGTATGATTATATGGGTATGATCAACAGGCTGACATTAAGATACCATTTTATGGATCTGTTTGAGGAATTCTTATGGATGATTCCATCCGGATTACTTAGTATGGTATTTATACAAAAAAGGGATATTTATCCATTATGTTTGTTGTATGGAGTTATATTTTATATCGTCTTTATTCTTTTGTTTAGTTATCTGAAAAAGAATAAAGCAGGTTATAATAAAACGCTTTATTTTTCTTTGTTATCAATACTGATATCTATTTCTAATCTTGTGTTTACAAATATGTCGTTGTATGGTATTCAGAGATATATGGTATACTCCATGGGGATATTGTATATCTCAATGATATTGATGATTAAGGATTATATTAAGCAAGTTAGTAAACACTCAATCATGAGTACTGCCAAATAAAAGAAACCGCATCGCTGCGGCTTCTGATAGATGTTTTGTACCTTGAAAAATTAAGATTGCTTATAACGGCTGGGACATTCTTTTTGAATGTGGTCTGACCAAGGCATTAGATCATCCAGAAAAGTACGATCTTTATCATCCATGTGCTTTGGTATTTCGTTCAGAAGCAGTTCGAAATACTGGTATGTATTAACGAGATTTGCTTTGGCAGTTTCGACAAGACTGTACAGGATCGCACTTGCTTTAGCACTGTTATCCGATTCGATAATAACAAAGTTTTTGCGTCCGATTGTAAACGGTCTTATAGCTTGTTCGGCGCAGTTATTGTCCATAGGAATATTTCCATTAGATAGGAATTTCCTAAGATAAAGTTCCTGATGGATACAGTAAGCCAATGCCTTACCGATAGTGCTGTTATGCGTAACTTGCATGTTTTTTGTTTTTACCCACTCAAAGTAGGCATCCACTCTATGTGTAGGAACAAATAGATTATTCTTGTACTTCTGCTCTATTATTGCGGCAAGCGAATCTATACCGTAACGCATATCGGTATAAACGCATACGATATAGATACCGGCGAAGGAACCGGGATTTGCATCCTTAAGCATGCTTCACCGCCTTAATGAGGTTGTAAATGAATGCCTCAGAAGCAGATGAATTGATTTCGATAGTAATTCCGTTGATAAGAACTCTGGCATTGGAGGTTGGTGTAAAAGTTGTGCAACTTGTACAATTTCCGCACTCAACAGTAGGAGTAGTGGGTATAAGTTCAGACTGAGGGAGAACAGATGGGATAGACAAGGAAATAATATCAGGCAAAGCTTGTTCAAGGGCTTCTTCCTTGAGCAGTCGTTTCCGGTAGAAGAACTTATCACGGGAGATGGTATTATGATGACACCATTCTACGATGGACAATCCACTGGATTTTTGCGTTTTGATGATAGAGGCCCATTCTTTGAGCTTCGTTTGGTGAATAAGTGATCTGGTTGACATGAGATAAACCTCCTTGGCATGTGATGAAGTGATGATATTATCTCAGAAATATGGTATACTTGTAAGGTACTGATGATTGAGGACTTACGCAAGTTATGTGTTTGGAGAGTAAATGATATGCGGGTTTTGCTGATTTGTTCTTTTTATGACAACTTTGTTGAGCAGTTGTATACGTATTTAATGAAATATTATTCTGATATCGAATTCAGCATTCTCACATCGCATAAGGCATCAAAGGAATATATTGAGCTGGCGGATGACAAGGTTTTTTTTCCGGTTGAAGATAATTATATGGGATACAGAAAGCTGCTTGCCGGCTTGCCACAGTTTGATATTGTCCAAATGCTATGGATTGAGCCACTGTGGGGGATATTTATAGGCGGAATAGCAAAAAGAACAAAATCAGTATATATTTCGGTTGGAGGCAGTGACCTGTACAGAGATTCCAAATCAAGAATCATTCGCTTTTTGCAAAAAAAGATTCTTTCTTATGCAGATTGTGTTTCTTCTGAGAACACGCAGACAATGGAATTCTTCAAAAAAAGGTATGGCAAGAAATATTCAATGATTCCTCACTACATTGCGCGGTTTGGAGTAGATGTATTCGATAATATTGATTCTGTCGGTTTTCGCTTAAACAAGGAACAGATTAAAGAAAAGTGGAGAATCGGAAGTGATAAAATGGTGATTATGTTGGGTCATAATGGAAGAAAACAACATAATCACCTGCGTATGATTGAAGCGATAGATAGACTGAATAAGGATGAAAAGGATAGACTGGCGGTAATCATTCCTATGACATACGGAACTCCTAATGAGGAGTATCTGATGAAAGTTGAGACAGAGATCAAAAAGGTAGGAGTAGATTATCATGTTCTAACAGAATACATGAATAATGATCAGATGGCAGAACTTGCCATTATGACAGATATAATGGTTCATGTTCAGGATACTGATCAATTAAGTTCGACAATGCTGTCCTGTATGTACGCGGGAAGTTATGTAATTGCAGGAAATTGGTTGCCGTATGATTCTTTAAAAGAAGCCGGCATATATTTTGAATATGTGAATGGTTTCGAGGAACTGACGTTAAAGATTATGAATGCAATACATAATAAATGTTATGTTACAGAGTGTATGGGTAACAGAGATAAAGTGAGAATCTTATCGTCATGGAAGAATTGTGCAAAAGTATGGCATGATATTTATGCATCATTATATTATAAAAGAAATGAATCATGATAAAGAAATAATTAATGAAAATAGAAGAAGTATTTTTTTTGTAACAATATCGATGCAGGGTGGAGGAACCGAACGTGTAATAGCGACTCTTGCAAATTATTGGATAGTACATGGATATGCCGTAACTATACTTATGATTGGAGGAGATAACGTTGCATACAAGCTTAATGATGGCATTGTTGTTAAGTGCGTATCATCTGCTACAGGTGGGGATTTAATAGCCAGAATGGATAGGATCAGAGCTATGCGTGATTGCTTTAAATCTGATCCAAATGCTACTGTTATTGCGATGGGATCGGTTGCTTCGATGTTTGCATCTGTAGCATTGTGTGGATTGAGCAATCGATTTATAGCATCTGAAAGAAATGACCCGAATCGCCTTAATTACAGGCCGATTAAACCGTATGAAAGAACGCTTCGTAATCTTTTGTATACCCGGGCGGATAATTTGGTTTTTCAGACTCGGATGGCAATGGATTGTTTTCCGAGAAAAATCAGAAAGAAAGGTTATATCATTATGAATCCGCTTGCAGAAGACCTCCCAAGGCCTTCAGAATACTCAGGGCGAAAAAAAGCGGTTATTACTGCGGGAAGGTTGAATGAAAAGAAGAATCTTTGGTTGCTGATAGATGCTTTTGTAGAATTTCACAGACTACATGGCGATTATGAATTGTTGATATATGGAGATGGTGAAAGTAGAAAAAGGATAGAGGATTATATTTCAGAACACAACCTGTCGAATTATGTTAGCATGAAAGGATTTACAGATAGTATAATTCGTGAAATGGACGAATCTCGGATATATGTATCTTCGTCTGATTCGGAAGGGATATCAAACTCATTAATGGAAGCATTGGCTATGGGCATGGCAGTTATTGCAACGGATTGTCCTGTAGGAGGTAGTAAAATGCTAATAGAGGATGGGATAAATGGCAGACTTATAGAGGTAGGAGATAAAGAGGGACTAGTTAAAGCGCTGAATGAGGTATCAGATACTACAATTGCAGAGAAATATGCAAAGAAGGCAGTGGAGATCAGGGATGAAAATGCAGTCTCTTCTATTGTTGCTAAATGGGAAAAACTGATATAATTACTATCGGTAGCATGCATAAATAGTCAGGTATACAGGTCAATAAATTATGAGATTAGTAATAATAGGCGGAAATGGTTTTATCGGAAAGAACGCAACAGACTATTTTGTTCATCGTGATTACGAGGTGATAAGTTGTGATCTTTCATATCCTGTATTCGAAGAAAAGTGCGTTGAATATCACAAGATACTGGACTTAAGCCAATATGATGACATACTTCAAAAAGGCGACACGGTTATTTATCTCCCGTGTAGGAATGTGCCTGCAACATCCAACAGAAACATGTCATTTGGAATAAATGAAAACATTTTGGAGGCAGTCAATTTTTTTGAGAAATGCGGAACTATTGGCGCCGGCAGGATTATATATTCGTCATCAGGTGGCGCGGTATATGGTGATATGACTAATGGGAGGCCATTATCGGAGAATGATCTTCCCGCCCCAATCTCTGTTTATGGAATTCAGAAACTAACTATAGAGAATTATCTGAATGTAATATGCAGGAAATATGGTATAAAACCGATTATATTACGGATAGCCAATCCTTACGGACGCTGGCAGAAACCATTCAGAGGACAGGGAATCATACCTACATATTTGGCGAGTGCGCTCATTGATATCAATAAGCCGATTGAGATATGGGGTACGGGAGCTGAGACCAGAGATTATATATATATTGATGATTTGATGCAAGCCTTTGATAAATCCATGACATATTCGGGTTGTGAGTATATTTTTAATGTCGGAAGCGGCGTTCAGCATTCAATTGATGATGTAATTGATATTATAGAGGAGACAGTTGAAGAAAGATTTGCTGAACGAATATATATCAAAGACTATATTTCTGAAGTCAAGAACAACTTGTTGGATTGTACTCGCATAGATAGCGAAATGGGTTGGCATCCGCAGGTTCCTTTAAAAAAAGGTATAGGAATTTTGAAATTAATGTGGAATTTTGAAAGAAGAGAGTTTTGTTAGTAATAATATAGAGCGGACAGGTATTATGCGTGAATTATTAAAAAGCAGGATTGTATCGATTTCGATTATGTGCATATGTTTTTTGACTATTATTCCGTATTTATGGGCAGGATGTTATGCATGTATAGGATCAGATGATTTTTCTTCTATGTTAAGATCGAACACTGATAATTTGTTTATGAGTGCCTTGCATGCAACTCAAGAGATTTATTTGGATTGGCAAGGCACCTTTTCATCGGTTTTTTTAATCTATTACCTATTGCCTTACTCAAGGTTAGGCATGTTGGGCATTGAAATAGAATCGGTTATAGTAGTGATTCTTTTCTTTATTAGTATAGGATTTCTAACTCATTCTATAGTGAAACGTATATGTGTGAAATCATATAACCATGTTGTCTTTTGGTTTGTTTTCCTTCTGTATATTATTTATTTTTTGAATGATTTAAATGTAAGTGAAATATTTTACTGGCACACAGGAATATGTGTATATACGATTCCGCTTGTTTGCTGTATAACTGTAATAGCATTTCTGTTGGATGATAAACTGGTATTTAAGAAGGGCGTCATGGTGTTTTCTTGCTTGCTTATGATTCTTGCGGGTGGTGGTACACTACAAGTTGGCGCAATCCTCTGTACTACACTTGTATATTTGCTTGTGTGTAATTATAACAGTCCGAAAAAATGCAAATGGATAGCAATATGTCTGGCCATTTCTTTGATCAGCTGTATTATTAATGTGTCTGCACCAGGAAATTATGTCAGACGATCAGCCGATGCGGGCGGTGAGTATAGTATTATAGGAGCAGTAATAGATTCATATTCTAATGTTGCCAGATTAATAATATATGATATTTTGGATGGAAAAGTATTTGTTCTGATTGTTTTGTTAACATTTATAACTGTCATCATGGTTAAGTATGATATGGTTGCTATTTCGTTTACATTTACAAAATGGATGATTTGTTTTGTGTTCTATATTATCCTTATGGGTGCTGCGAATTTTCCTATAGCTCTTGGTTATGGTAATTCAAGTATGCCTTCTCGTGCTTTTTTTATTGAATATGCAATATATTCTTTTGGGCTGGTATTATTGTTAATCGGGGCATTTGTGCTAATTTGGGATAAAATGAAAATATCAAGTCAGTTATCTAGAAAGGATGCGGTATATGCTTTTTTGTTGATTATGATTTTTGCCGGTATTAAGATGGAAAACTTTAGACTTGAGTCTAACATGCCTCTGTATGTTGCAGAAAAATGTGTGAAAGGAGACTTAAAGACATTTAAAGATTCGACGATAAGTATGCTAAAGTATATCGAAGAATCTGATAAAGAGGAAATTGTTATATCAGAATTGCCTGATTCTTATGAAATACTATTCCCGATTTCGTTGTATGAGGATCCAAATTGGTGGGTAAATAGAAATGTTGCAGATTATTATGGTAAATCTAAAGTGATTGCAAAAACTAAATAGGATTAGTTGTTTTTGTTTGTCTGTTTTTTATATAGATGATAGGCTATTTGTCAATCCTTATTTTGCCAGGGCGGAGGGTGATTATATGTATGCAGAATTGATTGATAGATTTGATCCGAACCTTCAGTTAAACCCTCCGAACTTTTCGGTTATTCTGCATTCTGCCGGTATGGTTTTGGTGGCGTACCATTTGTCAGAGTTCGCTAGTACTAGTTTGTTGGGGAGAATGAAAATATATACACGAGTTTATTCTCTAATATGTGTCCTGGGAAAGTATTCTTTGGATAATTTTTGTGGCATCTCTTTGTTCGAACATTGATTATGGATTTGTATGTTTCGGATAATATTTGGATTAGAAGGGTTTTGTATTATTCGGGTATGTTTTTTTGCCAATCGCATATAGGTTATTTGTTAATTCTATAAAGAATAGAATGAATGTGACTATGATCAAAAATGCAATTTGCTAGGTGAATATTAATGGACAGAATTATGCCTAATCGCATGGATCGAGGCTTTTATAAATATCAAAACGAATTTGAGGATAAAGCGGTAGAAATCTTACGTTCGGGATGGTATGTATTGGGTCAAGAAGTATCATTATTTGAAAATGAATTTGCGGAATACCTTGGAATTAAACACTGTGTTGGACTTGCGAGTGGATTAGACGCCTTATGGATAGCATTTAGAGTTTTAGGAATAGGTAAAGGAGATGAAGTGATAGTGCAAGGCAATACTTATATTGCCAGCGTTATGGGAATTACTATCAATGGAGCTACACCGATATTTGTTGAACCGGATGAGTATTACAATATAGATGTATCGCGTATAGAAGAAAAAATTACACCAAGAACGAAGGCTATTTTGGTCGTACATTTATATGGCCAAGCTTCAAACATGGCACCAATTGTGGAGTTATGTAATAAATATCAGTTAAGATTGGTTGAGGATTGCGCTCAATCTCATGGCGCTAAATATATGGGGCAAATGACGGGCACATTTGGCGATATAGGTTGCTTTTCCTTTTATCCATCCAAGAATTTAGGAGCATTTGGTGATGCCGGAGCAATAGTAACAAACAATGATAAGATTGCAGAAGATGTAAGAATTTTCAGGAATTATGGCTCGGAAAAGAGGTACTACAATAAGGTTGTAGGTGCAAATTCTAGGCTTGATGAATTACAAGCAGGTCTATTACGAATCAGATTAAAACACCTTGATGAGTTAAATCAGGAGAGAGAACGAATAAGCAGCCAATACCTTAATAGTCTGCATAATGAATTGATTATCATGCCCAAGGTGAGAGAATGCTCGACACATGTATGGCATCAATTTGTTGTAGCTTCTGATTATAGGGATATATTGCAAGAATACTTGCATGATAAGGGGATTGGCACAATAATTCATTATCCAATACCACCTCATTTATCGGAGGCGTACAATTATTTGGGATATAGAAATGGATCTTTTCCTATTACGGAAAAGTATGCTAAATCTGTTTTGTCTATCCCATTGTACAATGGTATGACAGATGATGAATTGGATTATGTTATAGAATTTATTAATTCTTTCGATATTTAAAGGAGCATGATGATGGATAATGATGTTCGGTTGTTGGAATTTAACCAACGAGGAGATGATAGAGGGCATTTGGTTGTTGTGGAAGGCGGTACGGATATTCCATTTGATATAAAGCGAGTGTTTTATATTTTTGGGTCTGATAAAGATGTTGTTCGGGGAAGTCATGCTAACAGGAAGTCTGAATTTGTCCTTATAAATGTTGCAGGAACAAGTAAAGTAAAAGTATATTACCCTAATGGGAATGAGTGCATATACGCATTGAACAAGCCACACACCGGAATATATCTTCCTAGGATGGTTTGGAAAGATATGTATGATTTTAGTGAGGATTCAGTTTTATTGGTTCTTGCAAGTGAACACTATAATCCTGATGAATATATTAGGAATTTTGAAGATTATATAAATGAGATAGAGGAATAATAGAATGAAATTGTCAATAGTTATACCTGTATATTATAATTTTAACAATTTAATCCCACTATACGAAGATATTAAAAGTAAAGTAATAGATGTAATTGAGTATGATTATGAGATTGTTTTCGTTGATGATGGATCAAAGGACGGTAGTTTTGAGCTTATTTGTGATTTGCAAAGTAAGGATCGGAATATTAAAGCTTATAGATTATCGCGTAATTTTGGCTCGCATTCGGCCATATTGTGTGGCTTGTCCAAGTGCACAGGGGATTGCGCTGTAATAAAGGCAGCAGATCTTCAAGAACCAACGGAATTAATTCTTGAAATGGTAGAGAAGTGGAAAAAAGGTGCTAATGTTGTATTGGCAGTCCGAGATGGTAGAGATGAAAGTAAAAGAAAAACATTTTTTGCGAATATGTATTATACAATGGTACGTAAAGCTGTTTTGCAAAACATGCCGGATCAGGGATTTGACGTTTATTTGATTGACCGTAAAGTGGTTAATGTCCTGGTGTCTCTTGATGAAAGAAATAGTGCTTTAACCGGACAGATATTATGGAGTGGGTTTAAAACAGACGAGGTACATTATCGAAGGTTAGCCAGAGAGATAGGCGAGAGTCGATGGACTCTGAAAAAGAAAATTCGTTTGGTTGCAGATACCTTTTTTAGTTTTTCGATTCTTCCTATCAAAATGGTAACAGTAGTTGGTTTCTGTTCCTTGTTTGGAGCTGTTATTTGGGCCATTGTCGAAGTATTTCTTAAACTATTAGGCTATATTGATGTTAGCGGATGGACAGCTCTTTTTATATTCAATTTATTGAGTTTTGGTATAATAATGTTTGCACTTGGCATATTGGGAGAATATGTATGGCGCATATTTGACGCCTCGCGTAATAGGCCCATATATATAATTGAGGAGGAGAGTAATGGAGACAACTCTTAGAAACTTAAAAAAAGAAGACGCAAGTTTTATGCTAGAATGGATGCATGATGATAGAATTACAGATTTTTTCGAAAAACCGTTTAGTGATTATATGTTGGCAGATGTGGAAAAGTTTTGTTTGAGTGAACAAAATAGAACATTGCGGAAAAAAGGTGACAATTTGCATTTGGCGATTGTAAATGACAAAGATGAGTATTTGGGAACAATTAGCTTGAAGAATTATGATCCGATGGCAGGAAAAGCAGAATATGCTATTGTTGTAAGAAAATGTGCGCAAGGGACGGGGGTCGCACAAAATGCGACCAAAGAAATATTGGAAAAGGCTTTTTCTGAGTATAATCTGAATAGAGTCTACTTAACTGTCTTGAACTCTAATAGTAGGGCAATGCATTTTTATGAGAAATGTGGATTTAAGAAAGAGGGTGAACTGCGTAATCATGTAAGTATAAAGAACACGTTGAAGAATCTTTTGTATTATGGTCTGCTGAAAGAAGAATATAGTTTTGAGTATTTGGATTAGATGTTTAGGTATGTGTTAATTAAATAATTAATAAATAATAGGTTGTATACAGATAATATGATAATTATATATAAAATTATAGTAAGGAATGATTTTCTATGAGAGTTCTTGAGAATATTAGTCAAAACACAATAAAAAAAGAGGATAGTATTGAATTCTTACTCAAAAGACTAAATGATAGTATCGTTAAGGTGCTTTTCTTAACAGATGAGGACGGGCGTTTAATTGGTACGATAACAGATGGCGATATTCGCAGAGCGATGCTGAAATATGGAAATCGTGAAATGAATGCTTCTGAAATAGCAGTATATAATCCCAAATACATCAGAGGTAATCGAAGCGATTTTAATAATTTATGTAATGAATTTGGTATCACGGCGCTTCCTGAAATTGATTCATCAGGGAAAATAGAAAGGATATTATATAAAGAGACGGGTGTTTCAAATGTTTGTAGGAAAAAGGTTGAGTATCCTGTTGTAATAATGGCGGGTGGCTATGGGACAAGATTATATCCGTATACAAAGGTTTTGCCCAAAGCGTTGATACCTATCAATGGTATCCCGATTTGTGAACGAATAATCAGCAGTTTACATGAGTCAGGATGCGATTCATTTCATATAATTGTCAATTATAAAAAGAATCTGATAAAATCATATTTTAAGGAAAGTGATTTTTCAGATAGAATAGTTTTCCATGATGAGGATGAGCCCCTGGGTACAGCAGGTGGACTCAAGATGTTAGAGAGTTGTATTTCAGATACATTTATCATGACAAATTGTGATATTTTGATTCAAGAAGATCTTTCTGACATAATCAAATATCATAAGGAAAAAAAGAATGATTTAACAATTGTATGTGCAAATGTTTCTATGACAATTCCATATGGAATAGTTAATGTGAACGACAAAGGCGAGCTTCTTGGATTTGAGGAAAAACCCGGTATGAGTTTTATCACCAATACCGGATTTTACATAATTGAACCAAGTTTATTCACGGTAATACAGAATGATGAAAGGATAGATATGCCAGATTTGATAGCTCGGTATAAGGACAGAGGATTCAGGGTTGGCGTTTACCAAATAGATGATTCAAATTGGTATGATATGGGACAGCTTGATTCGATGGATAGAATGGAAAAGGCATTATAGATATGAAACTTCTTATAATTATTCCTACATATAATGAAGAAATGAATATTTGCGGAGTTATTGAAGAGTTAAATAAAAAAAGTTCAGAGTATGATTATATAATAGTTAATGATGGCTCTTCAGATTCCACTCGGGAAATATGCAAAAGAAACAATTATAGTTTTTTGGATTTGCCAGTTAATGTAGGGCTTTCATCGTGCTTCCAGACAGGAGTTATTTATGCATATAACAAGGGGTATGATGCAGTTCTTCAATTGGATGGGGATGGGCAGCACGATCCGGAATATATTAAAGACATGATTCGTGTTATGGAGGAAACTGGTTGCGATATAGTCATCGGATCTAGATTCGTCTCAGGGAAAAAAAGTGAAATGGATGTGATGAAGCGAATAGGTAGTTCTTTGATCAGTGCATGTATATTAATTACAACAGGGAAAAGAGTAAAAGATCCAACCTCGGGTATGAGATTGTATAACAGAAGTGTGATGTCAAGATTTAAGAACGATATTAATTGTCATCCGGAACCAGACACGCTTTCTTATCTAATCAGCAAAGGCGCAAAGGTTAAAGAAGTTCAGGTGAGTATTAGGGAAAGGCTGTATGGAAAGAGTTATTTGGATTTTTCTAATTCAATAAAGTATATGTTGAAAATGTGTGTGTCAATTCTTTTTGTTCAAGCATTCAGATAGAGGTGTGAAATGTCAATTACGCTTAGAGTATTGCTGGTACTTGCTTCGTCAATATGTTTTTTCTTTGTGGTAAGAAAGATCAGAAAGACACAGATGAGAATAGAGTCGTCCGTTTTTTGGATTCTTTTTTCTTTGTTTATTGTTGCTATTGCTGTTTTTCCGCAAATATTGATATATGGGGCAAATGAGATTGGTGTAGAATCACCGGTTAATTTTGTATATCTTGTTATTATCTTTATTATGTTGGTAGAAATATTTGCTCTTTCTATTAAGATATCTTATCTTGAAAGTAAGTTGAATGGTTTGGTGCAGCAGATTGCACTAAGAGAAAGAGAAGAGCAGAGCGAAGAATGAGGATAAAGAAGTGATATTTCAACGGTTGGTCAGATGGTTGATATATAAATACAAGAAAAATGAGATCGATCTAATAAAGCGGAGAATCAGGATTGGGAACGAAAGTACGATAGAATATCCAATAGTGGTAGAAGGAGAAGAGCTGATTTCCATAGGAGATAATGTTTCTATACTTGCGGGTTCAAGACTGCAGACATATCCGAAACTTCTTTCTAATCCGGGATCTATAACTATAGGGGACAACTGCTATTTATGTTATAGATTATCTATGCAAGCAGGTGGAGATATTATTATCGAAGATAATGTTGTAATGGCAAGTGGTGTTTCCATCATTTCATATAATCATGGTTGTAATCCGGAATCGGATATTCCATATATGAACCAACCGTTGTCGACAGGCACGATAACTATACAAAGTAACGTTTGGATTGGAGAAGGTGTTAAAGTATTACCTAATGTGGTTATCGGACACGATTCAGTGATAGGGGCCGGCAGTGTTGTGACTAAGAGCATACCACCGTATTCTGTTGCTGTAGGAAATCCGGCAGTTGTGATAAAAGAATATGATTTTGGAGAGCATGTGTGGAAAAGAAAAAAGTATTGATAATTGTAAACACACATTTTAATCTTATGCTGGCCATCCAGTTAAGACGAACAATACTAATAGATGACTACGTTGATCTGTTTCTTGGCCGGGAAGTGTTGCATAAGGTATATAAAAGAGGGCGACTAAACACTGTTTTTAACAATGTTTTTTTCGTGGACGACTATAATCATAAGCAAACGCTTAAGATGTTTTTCTTTCCTAAAACATTTGCGAAAACAGTAACTCAAAAGGATTATATTCAATATGATGAATTCTTCTTTTGGAATCTAGATTGGATTATATACAATTACTTTAAAGCCAGTCGGTTTAGCAAAGTGAAGTGGCATATTTATTGCGACGCCGTTGGGGGTTATCTTACAGATATTCCGGACGGGCCGCCGTCATACGGCAGTAGTATGCATGGGAAAGTGCTGAACATTCTTGATAGGATTCTATGGGAATGGCGGCCGGTTGATCAAATTGAGCATGATTACTATCTCTTCAATCCTGAATATTTTCTTGTAAAGCCTACATGTGAACATAAAAAGATTCCTTCAATAGATGTAAATGATCGAGCTTTAATACAGTTATTAAATGAAATATGGGGGTATAATCATAATCCAATTAAAGAGAGGGTTATATATATAGACACAGGAGTGGAAGTCAGGCAGGGAGATAATAGCACATATCAATCTGTAAATTTGTTGGCGAAAACGATTGGGGATGAGAATATTATCATAAGACCGCATCCCGCAACAAAAATGGATGTATATGAATTTAGGAATATGCATCTTATGAATGCAGATTACCCATTTGAATTATTTTGCCTTAATGGAGGACTAAATGATAAATTGCTGGTTTGTAATTCGTCGTCAGCAGTCCTGTCTCTCTTTGTATGTTTTAATATGTGTCCGAATGTTATAACGACCATTTCATACATTAACTATAATCATCCCTCGTTGATAGAAGAACTATATGAATTTAATAGAATAATATCAGAAAAAAACAGTACATATAGATTCGCAAATAATGATGAGGAATTAGTGGAACTAACAAAAGATTTTTTAGAGAATAGAAGATAGTTACAGGCTTTTAAAATGGATAAACGAAAAAGTGGGGTTTTAAAAGAAAAAGACTATAGGATTTATAGTATTGATTCGCTCAAAGGCATTGCTATGATTATGATTATCATTACGCACTATTCTTGGAGTGATAACTGGAGAAATAATCCTATTTTTCCGTTTGTAATTGATTTGGCTGTTCCCGTCATGATGTTTTGTACCGGTTGCTTGTGGGCAATAAGATGTCAAGAGCAGGATATTTATGATAATATTAGAAACATAAAAAAGATAGTACGTCTGGCAATTCCCTATATACCGATTTTTGCTTTTGAGGTATACATGGGGTTTTCTTCAGGAAATGTGAAAACTCTAATAGAAGTTTTAAATCTATTTGTTGTTGGGGGATATGGACCAGGAGCGTACTATTTTCCTGTTATGATTCAAATTATATTTCTTTTTCCGCTTATTTATGGTTTTGTAAGTAGAAGGGGCGGGATTATTATTTGCTTTTATTTCAACTTGTTGTTTGAATTGTGTAAAAACGCGTTTTATGTAAGTGAAGAAACATATAGATTATGTTCTTTTAGGTACACTTTTGTGATAGCCTGTGGATGCTATTGCTATTTGAACAGGAACGAAATAAGGAATAATTGGAAAAGCAAGAGGAATAGTGTGCTACTTGGTGCCTTGTGCATGTTACTAATTGGTGGATGCTACATTTTAATTACATCTTATGGCTTTTACAATCCAATCATACTAAATTATTGGACAGGGACTTCTTTGTTGTCCACTTTTTATATTATACCTTTTGTACTTGCATTTATTTGTTTTTCACCAAGAATAAGACTCTTTGAAATGGTAGGGAAATGGAGTTGGGGTATATTTCTAATACAAAAAGTTTTCTACTACTATTTTAGTAGTTTTTTATATGAAAGATTGAATCGAACGTGGAAGCGTCTGACAATCAATTTGATTATAATTGTTGTTCTTGGGACAATATATGAAAAGAGTTGTCTTTCTCTGAGGAAGAAAATTGGGAAAATACTAAATAGTAGATATTTTCACAATAAATGATTGATTGATGAATTCCACTGCATAAGCGGACGGTGGGATTAGCTTTTGATATTTTGGTGTATGAATTAATCAGGGTATGTTATTTGTACAAATATATTGTGTATGATATAATTCTTGTATGGAAAAAGCATATGTTGAAGCCTTACCATTTTTCTCAATAATTATGCCTGTATACAATGGAGAAAAATACTTATCGCAAGCGATAGAATCGGTGATCAATCAGGAGTATGAATCATGGGAGCTGATTGTTGTTGATGATGAGTCTGCAGATAGCTCTCGTCCAATAATAGAGGAGTTTTCTAAAGCTGATCCGAGGGTTAAACTCATAAGCCAGACTAATCAAGGTGAGTTTGGAAGCAGATTAAATGGTTTGCACAGTGCAAGAGGAGAGTATATAACCGGTCTTGATCAGGATGATTGTTTTGACCGAAGGTATTTATCAATCGTTCATTCAGCTCTTGAGAAAAGCACCTACGATTGCGTTGTAACGTCATATAAGTCGTTTGGTGACAGTTCCTCTTTTTTTTCTCTCTCCGACAGGGATGAAACATTAAGCGGAAAAGAGTTACTTGCATTGATATTAAAGAATAATTGTCCGTCTTTTTGGGGGAAAATAGTAAAAGCTGAATTATATAAATCTATTGATTATTCGGACATTCCGAAGGGTATTAAATCATCTGCCGAAGATTATCTTATGACTATTCCTGTAATATGTGACTGTGAGTCAGCGTATATATGTAAAGAGGCTATATTATATTACAGAGATTATGAGAACAGTTACAGTCATAGATATACTCCTAAGGTGATAGAGGATCTGTACACTATTTCACAATACGGGATAGATGTTATGGAGAGGAAAGGGGTTCTTACCTCACAATTATTACAATATGAATATTCAACCTTGATAAACAGTGTATCACACAGGATTCTTAGGATAGTACATAGTAAGGGATATGATGTCAAGGATTTTGATAGAATATATACACATCCAAATTATGCAAGGTCCAAGAAATATGAGCAAAAATCATATGTTGATCTGCTGCAACTTGTTGTTATGAGATTATTCAGAAAAAGAAGGTTTTGCATTTTGAGACTGATTTCAAAAATATGTTTACATGAATGTACGTGAGGAGACAGGCATTTATGGTGTATTTGGATTTAGTAGGCAGATGTGGGAATCAGTTGTTTCAATATGCATATGCAAGATTGTTGATGCAAGAGCGGGCAGATGGTGCGTTAACAGTCAATACGCATGAGTTGAGCATTAACGATGGTGGAGATTATTGGTATAATTCTCTGCGACTGTTTAATACCATAGATTTCTCTGAAGAGAATTCATCGATTCCTTCTGTTATGATATATGGAAGCCCTCTTCAAAAGTTTTTGTATAGAGTAAAATGTCTGTTGGACATTATTGTTAGGAATAAAGAATCGTATATATATATATGGCTGGACAAGCTTACATTCAGTCTATTTTCGCAGTTTGGCTTATATTTCTTAAGGATGGGGTATTCGGCTCATAGAAGATCAAAAGCGCAGAATGTGTTTATATATGGCTATTTCGAGGACAAAAGGTGGCCTGACAAAGTATATGATCTGATAAAAATTGAGGTTGTGCCTGAATGTGCTGAGGAAAGTGCTCTTCTTGATTTTGTTAATGAAGGGTATGAACCGGTTTGTATGTCTCTTAGAAGATGGGAATTGGATGTGGCTGATGTTGAAGAAAGAGATAATAAGAATGTTTGTACGCTGGAGTATTATAGTGAGGCAGTTCGAATCATAAAGAACCATATATATAATCCGCTTTTTTATGTTTGTTCGGATGATATTGAATGGGCAAAGGATAAGATCAGTGATCTTTTAAAGGGGTTCAAAGTAATGTATGAAACCGGAGATGATAGTCTTGCACAGAAACTATATAAAATGAGCAGCTGCAAGGCATTTGTACTTTCTAACAGCACGTTTTGTTGGTGGGCACAATACCTTGCAGATCAAAAAGATTTGCTTGTTATTTCGCCAAGCACATGGAGCGCTAAAAGTATAGACAGGCATCTGATCGATGATAAATGGATAACGATTGATACGGAATATAATCATGCTTAATAGTGCAAAAATAACGCTTGATAAGCTACTAAGGATACTGACAAATGAACAAAAGAAATGGGGTATTGTTGTACTCATAGGTTCTCTTATTGCCGCTTTTTTAGAACTGTTGGGTGTGACGGCTATAGTTCCGTTGATTAACGCCCTGATGGAACCGGATAATCTTAGGCAAACAGGGTTTGTTGTATATATTGAAAGAATAATTGGACAGCATTCTGTGCAATTTGAGGTCAGTATTGTTGTTGGGTCAATAATCCTGCTATATATATTTAAAAACATGTATTTCTGCCTTTTCTCTTGGATAAAGAATAAATATGCAGGGAAGATACAAATGGAATTATCCGCCTGTATGCTTGAAAAGTACTTAGGAAAGGGCTATTTATTCTTTTTGAATACCAATCCAAATCTGATCCGTCAAGGCGTTGAGTATGATGTGGGTTATATATATAGTATAGTAACTTCTTTGATACAGATTGCGACGCAAGTTGTTATCATGGGAATGATATTTATTTACTTATTCTTATCAGATTGGCAGATCACGGTAGGTATTATTGTAGCGTCTGTTGTTTGCTTCATTTTTATAATGTCTGTTTTAAAGAGAAGGATGCAGAAGGCAGGGAGCGATTTCAGAGAATACAATATAACTGCAAATCAGAGACTAATGGAGTTGCTTTATGGGATTAAGGAAGTCTTTGTATCAAATAGTTTTGAGTATTTTTCATCAAATTACAGGGAATCAGTAAAGAGAAGACAGAAAGCAAATGTTGCGCAGGCAGTAGGACAGGAAATCCCTACATATATCATAGAGGGTGTTTGTGTTACCTGTATCATGTTTGTTCTGCTCCTCAAGTTGAATGTGTCCGGCGCACAGGAGGGGTATGTTGCTATGCTCGCCTCTTTTGCGGTGGGTGCGTTCAGAGTTTTGCCTGCATTGGGCAAGATTTCCGGTTCGGCTAATACCATAATAGCTTCAGCTCATGGCTTAGATGCCGTATATATGAATTATACTGAGTCAAATGAACTGCAGACTACAGAATATGGTCCGGAAAAATATGAGATGACAGACTTTAAGAAAGGTGTTAACTTGAATGATGTTACTTTTGCATATGACGAATCCGGACCTGTATTAAATGATGTTAATATGGTTGTTCCCCATGGAAAATCTGTTGCAATAATAGGTGAGACTGGTGGAGGCAAATCGACACTGGTTGATATTATTATGGGGTTGCTCATTCCTCAGAGTGGAAGTGTTAGGATTGATGGAATAAGCATAAGTGAATTATCTGCAGATTGGAGAAAGATGATTGGATATGTTCCTCAGAGCATATATTTGGCTGATACATCTATCAAAAGGAATATTGCTTTTGGATTGGAGGATGATGATGTAGATGAGGAACGTGTTATAGAGGTGCTTAAGCAAGCACAGATATATGAGCATGTAGCATCACTTCCGAAAGGAATTGATACATATATAGGAGACCGCGGTGTAAGACTGTCGGGAGGACAGCGTCAAAGGATTGCTATAGCAAGAGCATTATACAGGGAACCGAAGATACTTATACTTGATGAAGCGACTTCTGCGCTTGACGTGGAGACGGAGAAAGCGGTGATGGCGGCGATAGATTCGCTACATGGCTTATTTACAATAATAATTATAACCCATAGGCTTTCCACAATTAAGAATTGCGATATTGTATACAAAATTGCTGAAGGAAGATTGATTGAAGTTGATCAATGATTTAAGGAAAAGTGATTTGAAAAAGAAGATTTTGTATCTGACAACATGGGACTATGCCAACAGCAAAACAGATGGTGTGTGTCGCAAGATTGATTCAGAGATTATGGCATTTGAAGAAGCCGGATATGATGTGGATAAGATATATGTTCTGGATAATGAGGTCAGATATGTAAAGAATGGATATGACAGAGTTGTATCGCATGTTGGCAGATACAAGAAAACAGCAACATATATGAAATTGTTCTCTGTAATAAAGAATGAAAACTATGATTGGGTTTACAACAGATATGGAATGCTTGACCCATTTTACCAAAGAGTCTTGAAGAGATTAAAGCATAATGGTGCCGGTATACTGCTTGAAGTTCCGACTTATCCGTATAAATGGGAGAGAAACAAAGGATTCCTTAATTGGTTGATGTTTTATATGGATCATAAAGGTATTCGTTATGCTCACAGATATATTGATAGAATAGTCACATACAGTGATGATAATACTATTTGGGGTATTCCTACAATAAGAGTGATCAATGGAATAGATGTATCTGCATATAAGCAAAAAGGATACGCTAATAAGAGAACGGAGCGTATTGATCTTATTGCGATCGCACTTATGCAACCATATCATGGCTATGAGAGAATGATCAGGGGACTTTATGAATACTACAACTCCGGTGATATGGAGTATAAGGTGTATTTCCATATGGTAGGAGACGGACCGGAACTTGAATATTATAAAAAACTGGTTTCTGATTATGAATTAGAGAATTATGTGTTATTCTATGGTAGAATGAATCAGGAACAGATAGCAAAGAGCATTGATAATATGGATATTGCGGTATGTTCCCTTGGAACATACAAGAAGAAGGTCTTCAGATCCAGCGAACTAAAGTCTAGGGAGTATCTTGCGAGAGGTATACCGTTTGTTTTTGCTTGTGATTTGGATATAGAGGATGAATTGAACAATAAGATGGCGCTTAAGTTTGCTAATGATGATAGCATCATCGATATATCTGAGATAATAGGATTCTATAAAAGAATTAAGGACGAATATATGAATATAAGCAACAGAATGCATGATCTGGCATGTAACAGATTAGACATGAGTAAAACAATGGAACCGATAATAGAATATATGGGAGGTTTATCATGATAATACCATTTGAAGAAGAATACAGGAAGAAGTTCTATGAACTGGAAAATAGCATTTTTGATTCCAACTTTTGGTCGGAAGGAAAGATGCAACATGATTTTGAAAGCAAATTTGGTGAGTATGTAAAGCTTGGTGCCAGAGCTGTTTCTTCGGGTGGGGCTGCACTACTGTCAATACTTGAATATATAGATGTAAGAGGTAAGGATGTCATAGTTCCTTCAAATACATTTTGGGCGGATGCACGGGCAGTCCAACTTGCGGGTGGTAATGTCATTTTCGCGGATTGCAATAGGGAAGATTTATGCCTAAGCCTTGAAGATCTTAAGAATAAGGTGACTAAGAATACGAAGGCGGTGATAGTTGTTCATATAGGCGGACATATTGCTTTCCAGATAGAAGAGATTGCGAAGTTTTGCAAAGAACGGGACATAGCGTTGGTAGAGGATTGTGCACATGTTCATGGCGGATGGTGGGACGGCAAGACAGGTGGTCACTATGGAATAGCAGGTGCATATTCGTTTTATGCGACCAAGACCATGCCTCTTGGAGATGGTGGTATGGTTGTCAGCAAGGATGAGAAACTTCTTGAATGGGTAGAGAGATATAGGAATTACGGCAAGGAAGTTAAAGGCGGTCACGTATATTATAAGATACCCAACGGATTTAACTTTAGAATTAGTGAATTCATGGCAGCCCTAGGGATTATTCAACTTGAAAGATTGCCGGATATACTTGCCTGGAAGAGGAAGCTGGCAGCAAAGTACGATGAGATATTTGATAACAGAGTAAGGTTTCCTAAGGGAATGGAATCGGGATATTATAAGTACATAGTATTTGACACAGATCTAAAAGTTGAGACTGGGCAAGTCTTTGGTCCCGGAGATTCAGGGCATGTGATCATGGGAGAGAATATTTCATTGCTGAATACAGAATGGGTTACACATCATCATAAATGCGCACCGATATATTATGGTTATGAGGACGCGGATAAAGAGATCGATGAATTGAGAAAGATATTATTATAGAGGATGATAGACAGAATGCAGGATAAGAAGAATTGGTGGGATGAATTTGAATATGATAAATTGAAATTACTTTGTCATAATGATAAAGTAAAGTCTCTTATGGAAGTATATGAAGGGATTAAGCTCTACGATAATATTCCGCCGATAAGTGTAGAAATGCATCTTACTAACAATTGTAATCTATGCTGCCCATGGTGTACGGATGCTAATCTTCATTGTGTTAAAGCGACACTTAAGACTGATACAGTTATCAGCCTTATGCGTGAATTTGCACAGATGAAGACAGGGGTAACTCTGGAGGGTGGTGGAGAACCAACTATTCATCCTGATTTTCAGGATATTGTCAGATTCGGACATGATAATAATGTAAGCATGGGTTTGATCACCAATGGAACTGTAGATATTTCACCTGTTTTAAATATGTTTAAGTGGGTCAGGATTTCCTTGGATTCAAGCAATAAAGATGAGTATTTGATCGAGAAAGGCAAGGACTTTTTTGACAAAGTCATGGATAATCTTGAAAAATACAAGGATTTGAGAGATGAGAAAAAATGCTTCCTTGGCATAGGATATGTATTGACAAAAAGGAACTGTTCGGATATTGCAGAGATTATTAGCAGGCTTGATGATCTTGGTGTTGACTACATATATTTTAGGCCTGTGGAGGAGGCGCCGGATATTACTCCGGATAGAGATGAGTTATACGATCTTAGGAAAAGGATTCTTGCGTTAACTGATGGTCGAAGGATTAAGTTTAAAATGGTTATAAATGACAGATTGGTTGAAGATAACGCCGGGCTTCCGTGTGTTGCGCACAGTCTGACATCCATAATTCACGCGGACGGTTCTGTTGCGTGCTGTGAGAAGAGAAGACATGACTATATTTCCATAGGCAATGTATATGTTAATTCATTTTCTGATATATGGAAATCTGAGGACAAGATTAATGCAACAAAAAAATTGCTTGAGGCATGTAATCAAAAAGGTTGTGGGGTATGTCGAATAACCTCGTTTAATAAGATCATAGACAATCTGGAAAGTCTTAATACCAGATATTTTATTTAGAGCATGTTTTTCTGATGAGTAAGATGATAGATATAATAGATTATGATATGGGCAATCTCGCATCAATCAAGAATATGCTTCATAAGATTGGTTGTAATGATGTGATAATCTCCAGAGAAAAAGAGGATATATTAGGGGCGGATAAACTTATCCTTCCCGGAGTAGGGGCGTTCGAACAAGGCGTAAAAAACTTAAAAAGATTTGACCTTTTTGACGCAATAAAAGAAGCGGTAGAGAGAAGAAGAACTCCAATACTCGGTATATGTCTGGGGATGCAGTTGCTGGGAAGAAAAAGCGAAGAGGGTAATCCGATTGATGGATTATCGCTTATTCCGTTTGATACGATAAGATTTAGATTGAATCCTGAATACAAGATTCCGCATATGGGATGGAATGATGTTAAAATAGCGAAATGTAATGCTTTGGTTCAGGGACTTGATGAAGGAATTCAGAGGTTTTATTTTGTACATAGTTATCATGCAAAGTGTGATGATGAGTCGGACATATTGATGACATGCAATTATGGATATGACTTTGCTGCTGCAGTGTCCAGAGGAAATGTATACGGAGTCCAGTTTCATCCGGAAAAAAGCCATATGTATGGTATGAACCTTCTTAAGAATTATGTTGAGATGTAAGATATGATACAGCCACGAGTTATTCCCACATTATTGATTCAAAACGGAGACCTGGTTAAAACTAAGAGGTTCTCAAACCCACGATATTTGGGTGATCCAATCAATGCGATTCGGATATTTAATGAGAAATATGCAGATGAATTGTGTGTATTGGATATTACTGCATCAAAAGAAAAAAAAGAGCCCGATTTTGATTTATTGGAAAAGATAGCATCAGAAGCTTTTATGCCGCTTAGTTATGGGGGCGGAATCTGTAACATTGACCAAATCAAAAGATTGTTCAGAATAGGTTATGAAAAGGTTGTGCTCAATTCCGAAGCTATGCAAAACAGCGGACTGATAGAAGAAGCATCTGAATATTTTGGTATGCAAAGCATAGTTGGCGCGATTGATTATAAAAAGACTCTGACGGGCTATTCGTGTTATATATGTGGTGGCAGTAAAAAGGTTAAGGACACTCCGTGGGATGTGGCATGTAGATACGTGGGTGCGGGAGCGGGTGAACTGCTTTTGTACTCGATTAATAATGATGGAATGCGCAGTGGATATGATGTTAAATTGATTGAGAAGATTTCATCTATGGTCAATGTTCCGGTGATTGCCTGCGGCGGAGCGAATACGCTTGCTGACATGAGGCAGGCATTGGATGCCGGAGCAGGAGCCGTAGCAGCCGGCAGTATGTTTGTGTTTTGGGGTGAGAGACAGGCAGTACTGATTAATTATCCCAAAGAGGAGGAAATGATTAAATATGGAGTCCACAAGTAATACTAAGATTCAGTATAGAATATGCAGTCGATGCATTATGGATACGACAAGTGATCCTAACCTCGAACTGGATTCAGATGGCGTATGTAATTATTGCCATGAGTATGACAGGTTGTATGAGTTAAATAAGATTTACAGAGAAGATGGTGAGAACAAGCTCGCTACTTTGTTTTCTAAGATAAAGGAAGAATGCAAGAACGATGAATATGATTGTGCGCTAGGTCTTTCAGGGGGAGTTGACAGTTCATATTTATTATATCTGTGCCACAAATATGGGTTAAGAGTTTTAACAATACATGTGGACGCAGGGTGGAATTCGGAGACTGCGGTTCGTAATATTGAAACAATGTGTCAGAAACTCGGATATGATCTTCAGACCGTTGTTGTAGATTGGACGACGATGAAGGAGCTGCAGAGAGCATATCTGTTCTCAGGATTAGCCAATCAGGATGTGCCACAGGATCATTGCTTTGCAGCTGCAGTATTGCATTATTGCAAAAAGAACAGGATCAAATACCTGTTGAATGGATGGAACCTGGCAACTGAAGGAATACTTTCACATGCCTATCAGCAATCACCTAAGGATTGGACGAATATTAAAGATGTATATGAAAAATGTGGGAGAGGTCTGGTGTCACTTAGAAAGTACCCACATAACAATTTCTTTGATCAGTATATAGGATACAGGTTCTTATACAGGGTTAAAGAGATAAGACCGTTATGCTATATAGATTATTCTAAGAAGGGCGCCATAGAGCTTTTAGAAAAAGAGTTTGGTTGGAGGTATTACGGTGGTAAGCATTTTGAGTCGAGATTCACAAAGTTTTTTCAAGAGGTATATCTTCCTGCAAAATATGGCTGGGAAAAACGAAGGGATCACATATCAAGTCTTATTGTTGGCGGTGAGATGACAAGAGAAGAGGGACTTGCAGAGATGGGAATCCCTACAAGCACAAAAGAACAGATGGATGAAGAGACGGAATATGTGCTAAAAAAGCTTGATATCTCAAATGAGGATTGGAGGAGAATTCTTTCGATGCCAAATAAAGATGTGAATGATTACAGAAATGATTTGAGGTTAATTGGTTTTTTGCAAGGCATAAGAGAAATGATAGAAAGGAAAAAATGATGAGATATGCCTTAATAGGATGTGGACGAATATCACCAAACCATATAGCGGCAGCCAAGGCAAACGATCTGGAATTCGTTGGTCTGTGCGATGTTGACCCTAAAATGTTACATGACAAAGTAGTAAAATTTGATCTTAATGATGTTCCGCAGTATTCGGATTATAAGGAAATGCTTGCCAAAGAGAGACCTGAGTTGGTTGCAATAGCAACAGAATCCGGTAAGCATGCAACCATTGCTCTTGATTGTATGGATTATGATTGCAATCTGATCATAGAAAAACCGATTGCGCTGTCTTTAGAAGATGCCGATAAGATCATTAAAAAGGCAAAAGAGAAGAAGCTGAAGGTTTGTGCAAACCATCAAAATCGATTTAATAAATCAGTACAGAAGATTCGAGATGCATTAGAGAGAGAGAGATTCGGAAGGTTATTCTATGGAACCGCACATGTTCGCTGGTGCAGAGACTATGAGTATTATTCTCGCGCCAAATGGAGAGGAACATGGGAACAGGATGGCGGGGCCCTTATGAATCAGTGTATCCACAATATAGACTTATTAAGATGGATGATGGGTGATGAAGTAGATGAGGTTATGGCTATGACTGACAGGTTGAATCACCCTTATATTGAGGCTGAGGACTTTGGAATAGCTATTATAAGATTTAAGAATGGCTCTTATGGCATTATCGAAGGTACTACTGATATATATCCTCGAAATCTGGAAGAAACATTGTATATTTTTGGAGAGAAAGGTACAGTTAAGGCCGGAGGACAATCGGTGAATCAGATCGAAGAATGGCGATTCTCTGATGCACTTGATGATTCCGAAGAAGTGAGAAAGGAATTCGGCGAAAACCCACCTAACGTGTATGGGTATGGTCATACTCCCTTATATGCTGATGTTATTGATGCGATTAATAATGACAGAGAACCTTATGTGAATGCCGAAGCGGGAAGAAGAGCTTTGGAGCTAGTTTTGGGAATATATAAATCTGCGACTAAAGGTCAGTCTGTGATATTTCCGCTTGATGGTGGGTCTACGAAAGAGTTTTACCGAACCTTTTAATCTAGATTGTAGATAGAAAGTATGGCAGACAGAGATTACTATGTGGATGAGAAAGTGATGCTAAAAAATTTGCTTGGCATTTTTGTAAGAATACAGTATGAATTATAAAAGAGAAAAATGGATAGATATAGCAAGGTTTATTGCCATTATTGCTGTAATGGTGAATCATACTGCAGATGAGTTGCTTTGGGATGAACAGATAATATGGTATTCATACTTCAGCGTTAGCTTATTTGTGCTTGTTATGGGAATTAACTCTTATTACTCCTATTGCAGGTATGACGGAGACAGATGGAGAAAGGTTTGGAGCAAATGCCTTAAAATACTGAGACCATATCTTATAGCCACTTTATTATATAGTATTATAATAGATGGTGAATTCAGTCTATTTAATTATTTGGATAGAGTAGTTCATTTTAACGCAAGCAGCCCGTTGTACTATGTGCTGTTATATATTCAATTGACAATTATAGCGCCTGTTCTGTATTACATATTAGAAAAATCTGAGAATTGTAAACATAAGTTATATTGTGAAATGTTTGGACTTATATTGGTGGGATTTGTTGGATGGTTTACAACTAACCATAGTAATCTTCTTAATGTTTATGGGGGGGGAGGTAAATTATTCGGAGGGACATATTTGTCTCTGATCTATATTGGTATGTTGATTGGAAAGTATAATAATTTTCAGCTGGCAAGGAGAGGTGAAATCAGTGCATTAATAGTTAGTATGATTACGTTGGCAGGTTGGCTGGTTTATTATTCAAGATATAGACTTAGAATGGATTTATATACGCATTTAAAGGAATTCTTTAATCCGCCGGGGGTATCGTTGGGATTATATGCTACAATAATATTGATTACGCTTCTTTTTGGGGGAAGAGTGATAAAAACTATGGGTAAAGAGTCGGTAATCCTAACATGGCCAATGATATGCATAGGAAGACATACGTTGTATATTTTTCTTTACCATAGGTTGTTTATCGACTTTGTTATTCCATTTTTAGAACGGAATGTGGTAAGTGTTTCGAATATATTGGGGAAAAGGGTTTTATATTTTGCATTAATGATTGTTGGCTCTATATGTATTGAACTTTTTTTGGAAAAAGCACATAGAATTACAAAAAATATATACAGAACAAATAATTCATAGATGCTGCGGAGAACAAATATGCATAATAAAAAAGAGAACTGTGAGAAGATAGTTGCTTTATTAGGTCTTGTGATACTTCTTTACTTAATTGCGCCCTATTTTTTTGCGGCTTTTTATGCCAATATTGCAAAAGATGATTTTGATAATCTTAATTTGTTAATGTATTATGCGGAGAGAGGATTTATAAAGTCAATATACCGGTATGCACTTCATATATATATGCGGTGGCAGGGTACATTTACAGGAAATGTTCTGATTCCGTTGGGTTTATACTTGTATAAAGTAAAAGGCAATAGCGCTCTTCATGTTGAGTTTTTGGTGGTTGTCACATTATACTTTGTACTCGTTTTTGTGTTGATAGATTGTTTTGTTAATAAATTCGCAAAAAAGATAGAAAGATTTACTTTGGATTTAATGTTGATGATTGTTTTAACAATAACAGTTTTTTATAATTGCTTTCAAATAAGAGATATATTTTATTGGCACACATCTGTTGCTGTTTATACGATTCCGCTCATTTCATCTATAACTTCTCTTATTTTTTTAGCGGACTCAAGACTGAAATATAGCATAAGATATATTCTGAGTGCCCTTTTTTCTTTCATGTCGGCAGGTGGTGCTTTAGATATTGCAGCATTAATATGTACAATTAATCTATTTGCAATTGCATATAGGATTTCTGTAAAAAGAAGATACTCCACATTATTAGAATTTTTACCATTTGTGGCAGCCTTTATTGGGGCACTATTTAATTCGTTTGCTCCGGGCAATTATGTAAGATATAATGGCAATCCGGGCATAAATGATTTGCAAGAAGCAATTACAAAGTCTGTGAGCTATGTTGCCCATAGAAATGTTGTTCTGATAGGGGAGGGTGGAATCCTGCTAGTTATGCTGAGCATTGTGGTTGCTGAGTGTATTATACAATCTGATATAAAGATTATAAATCCGATTGTTTTGGCAGGGGCTCTTTTTGTGGGTGAAGTAATAATTGATTTTCCTGTTTGGCTTGGCGCGGGAAGGTTAAGGGATAGAAATGAATTTGTGGGAAAAAGTGTTGCTGTATGGTTTTGTTTTATATTTTTACTGGATTTTGTTTTGTATGTGTATGTGAAATTTCGCAAGAACTTTTCACATAAAGAGATAATACCAAAATACATCAGAATTTTCCCGTTGTATAAAGGCTGGGTATTCATTTTTACTGTAGTGTTATTTATTTCTTTACCATATATTACGGATAAAAATAAAGAGTATTACCCATATAGAATATATAATGATATTTTTTCCGGAAAATTAAAGCAGTATAAAGAAGAAAATAATCAAGTTCTTGCAGCAATAGAGAATGGAAAAAAAAACACCGATGTGGAGGCTATAGTTGAAGGGCATGTTGAGGTGGAGTATATGGAAGATACAGGCCTAAATGATAATCCTGATAATTGGGTCAATGTTTATGTAAGTGATTTATATGATTTTAAATCATTTAAGATTGTATATAAGTGATAGAGTGCTATGAATAAGGAAAGATGTTATGTCCACGAATCAAGTTATGTGGATGATAATGTGAATATTGGTGTAGGAACAAAGATATGGCATTTTTGTCATATTCAAAGTGGCGCTTTGATTGGAGAGAATTGCAGTATTGGGCAGAATGTCAATATTTCGAATAACGTGCATATAGGTAACGGAGTTAAGATTCAAAATAATGTGTCTGTGTATGAAGGTGTAGAGATTGAGGATGATGTATTTCTGGGTCCTTCTTGTGTTTTTACCAATGATTTGACACCAAGGGCGAAATATCCCAAGGGACACAAGAATTATGTAAAAACTGTTGTCCGAAAAGGAGCGTCTGTTGGTGCAAATGCCACTATAGTATGTGGAACAGAGATAGGGGAATATGCGATGGTTGCCGCCGGCTCGGTAGTTACTAAAGATGTTCCGCCATATGCTTTGGTTAAAGGTATTCCTGCCAAAGTGTGTGGTAAGGTTGATGAATATGGTAATATAGTTAGCAGAAGCAATGACAATGCTGGCTGAGTGGTACTCAGTCCCTATTCTATTTTTTGGTGTTATGCTATAATTCAATTAATTCATAGAAATATAAATATGGTGAGTGATAAGTATGCAATTCAGAGATCTTAAAGCACAATACGAGCAGCATAGAGTAGTTATAGACGATGCTATATTAAAGACAGTAAGTGGCGTTGCTTTTATCGGCGGACGTCAGGTGACGAAACTTGAAGAAGCATTAGCTGAGTATGTCGGTGTTAAGCACTGTATAACTTGTGCAAATGGTACGGATGCACTTCAGCTGGCGTTAATGGCATGGGAAATAGGTGAAGGAGACGCGGTATTTATACCGGACTTTACATTTTTCTCAAGCGGTGAAGTGGTCCCGACTGTAGGTGCCACACCTGTATTTGTGGATATTGACAGAGATACGTTCAATATAAGTATTGCTGCGCTTGAAGAGCAGGTCAAGTGGGTGAAGGATAATACTGATTTAAGACCCAGAGTGATAGTTGCGGTGGATCTGTTTGGACAGCCGGCGAGGCATGATGAGATCCGCAAGATTGCGGATAAGTATGGTATGTATGTACTTGAGGATGGTGCACAGGGTTTTGGCGGTCGTATTGGTGATAAAAAGGCCTGCAGTTTTGGAGATATCTCGACTACATCATTTTTTCCGGCTAAGCCACTTGGATGCTATGGCGATGGTGGAGCGATATTCACAGATAATGATGAATGGGCGACCATGTTAAGATCGCTTAAGGTCCATGGTAAGGGTGAGGACAAATACGATAATGTTCGTATCGGTATGAATTCCAGACTTGATACCATTCAGGCGGCGGTGTTGCTTGAGAAGATGCGCTTCTTCGATGAAGAAGTTTCGGTGTGCAATAATGTGGCAGAGATGTATGCGAGATATCTGGCAGATTGTTCTGGAGTTGCGTTGCCGACTGTGCTTGAAGAATATATGAGCAGTTGGGCACAGTATACCATTCTTGTTGAGTCATCGGCTGTAAGGGAAAGACTCATGTCGGTGCTTAAGCAAGCGGATATTCCGAGTATGATATATTATCGCAAGCCGATGCATATGCAGGGAGCATTCCGTGATAACTTAGTTGGCATGGATAGTTATGCCGTTACCGAGGAGGTTTGCGGACGTTGTCTTTCACTGCCGATGAGCGCATATGTTACGGAAGAGGATGTTAGGGAGATTTGTGAGGTTGTGAGGGGAGTTGTGGGGTAAGATTTAATATGAAGGACATAGTATTAGTCGGCTTCGGTGGACATGCCAAGAGTGTGGCCGATACGATTGAAAGAACGGGATAATTTAATATAGTCGGATATACGGATGTTAAGGAAGATATGACGTGCAACAGGTATAAGTATCTTGGGACAGATGATACGCTTAAAGATATCTATGAAAGCGGTGTTAAGTGCGCAACTGTTGGCGTTGGTTATATGGGCAAAGGCGATACCAGGGATAAGCTATATTATATGCTTAAGGATATCGATTTTGAACTTCCGGTGGTCGTTGATCCATCTGCAATTGTATCGAAGATGGCTGTCATAGGAGAGGGTACTTTTATCGGAAAGGGCGCTATCGTGAATGCTGAGGCTAAGGTTGGGAAGATATGTATTGTTAACAGTAAAGCCTTGGTGAAGCATGAGGCAGTAGTTGGAGATTATTCGCATGTAGCGGTTGGAGCCAACCTTTGCGGGCGAGTGAGTCTTGGTGAACATGTGTTCATTTGGGGGGGGGCGGTAATCGTGCAGTGTGTGAAGGTAGGTGTCGATTCTTTTATTAGAGCGAGAGAGGTATATAGCGGATGAAGCGTGTAAGAGGGAGAGAGATGTGATGATTGATTTTGAGAAGATAAAGAAATGTTCAACTGATATTAACAAATCATGAAAGAGAGTGTGGAAATGAGTGAGTTATATTTTAAAGATATTATTTTTGGAAAAACAGATGCTTCAAATGAACTAAATGAGGTTGGAAATAGCTATTATATGTCATCCTTTTTGGAATATGATAAGTACCAGATTAATGACTTTGTTGATGGTAGAAAGTGTTTTGTTTTGGGCAGAAAAGGAACTGGAAAAACTGCACTTCTTAAATATTTGGAGTGTAGATTTGTTAGTGACAGTGAGAATCTTGTGATTCCAATTAGATTCAAGTCGGATTTTGATGAGATTGATAGGAAAAATGTTAAAAATGCATCTATCTGTGTTCAGGATGAAGTGATAGAAGATAGTACAAATACATCACTCAAATCGTATGTAATGGCGTGGCAAGTTTATTTGATTTATCAGATTTTCAGAAGGATGTATTCATTGGATGGAGAGTACTCTGTCTTTGTTGATAGTAAGGAGCGCACATTAATATGGAAACTTTTGAAATTGATTTATGGGGAAAGTGGTGGCAATAAGATTGTTCCTAAAATATCAAAGGGATATATTAGTGTATCGGCAGGAACTAAGGGCATAGACACGGATTTAGCAATAGAAATAGAATTCCATGATAATAAAGTAAATTACGAATACATTGCCAAGAAGATTGTTGATACTTATCGTACTTTGCAGTTTGACAGAACGCCAGTGTATGTATTAGTAGATGAATTAGAATTATCCGTAAAGACAAAGAAACTAAGAGATGCTGATATAGCTCTTGTGCGGGATTTGATACTTGCAGTAGATAAGATGAATGGAATATCAAAGGAGCGATCATATAGTATTAAAATGTATGCGTCGGTGCGCACAGATGTTATTGACAGTGTTTTATCTAGCGGTTATGAGATAAACAAATGTATAGAAGACTATGGAGTGACTGTAGAATGGTATCAGCGAGGAGGAGATTATCGTGATAATCCTCTATTATGTCTACTAGAAAAAAAGATTAAAGCAAGTGAACAAAAATATCTGAATAAAACGTCAGGCAGTGTTTGGGGTGCATATTTTGCGAAAACGATTAATAATATAGAGGTTCGAAGATTTCTACTAAACTATTCATGGTACAGACCACGTGATGTAGTCAGAATGATGCAATATCTTCAAGAGTTTTGCGAAAGGGATACTGTCAGAATAAATCAGGAAGTATTTGATAGAGCAATTCAGAGATATTCTAGTGGAATGTGGAACGAAGTGTCAGAGGAGATGTCGTTAAGGTATTCGCCTGATGATATGAAAGCAATCAAAAAAATCCTAACGGGTATTAGTGTTCCTTTTGATATGAAGTATTTTAATTCGAGAATGGAAATCTTGGCAAAAAATTATGTATATGTAGAAGAATTTAGCCAGAAATATAGAACCCCTGACGTTTTGGATTCCTTATTTGATTGGGGAATAATTGGAAACTCTGGGGAAAGGATGGTGTTTAGTTTCTTGGGATATAAAGAGATGGATATAACTAAACCTATGATAATTCATACTCCGTTGCGTAATTATTTTGAGGTTGTAGGGAAAAATGGTTAAGATTTAAACTCAATAATCAATTTATATGAGAGAAGGTTGGAAGAAATCTTATTACTTGGTGACCATGTGTTCGTCGGGGCGGGTGCAGTTGTGGTACAGTGTGTGAATGTAGGAACCGGGTCTTTTATTAGGGTTGGTGAGGTGTATGGGGATGAGCGTGTATATAATTGCGGAAGCCGGAGTGAATCATAACGGTGATATGGATACGGCCAAAAGGCTAGTGGATGCGGCGGTGGAAGCGGGTGCGGATGCTGTTAAGTTTCAGATGTTTAAGGCGGATAAGCTGGCGGCATCAAGTGCCGTGATGGCTGAGTATCAGAAGAAAAACATTGGGGCTTGTGAGTCGCAGCAGAATATGCTGCGTAAGCTTGAGCTATCGGAAGATGACCATATTGGAATAAACATGAATTTTGGTGAATACTAGACAAAGAGATTGTATAATAAAGATATAAGTATCCGTAAGTATGGGTTTTATAGAATACGAGGAGGGAAGATTATGTCGGAAAGGTTTACGAGGAGAACTAAAGAGGAAAAACCAGTTATAGCAATATGTTATGATTTTGATAAAACATTGTCTCCAGATGATATGCAAGCCCAAGGTTTTATACAGAAGGTAGGTTATGATATAGAGAAGTTTTGGACGGAGTCCAATAGACTTGCAGAAGAAAATGGAATGGATCAGAATTTGGCCTGGATGTATATGATGATAGAAAAGGCAGAAGGAAAAACGTTGATGACCAGAAAGGATTTGATGGAGTATGGTGCTAGTGTGGAACTGTTTCAAGGTGTAAAAGGCTGGTTTAAAAGGATTAGAAAATTCGGGGAAGAACGGGGCGTTATTGTTGAACACTATATTATTTCATCAGGATTAAAAGAAATGATAGAGGGTACTGTGGTAGCGAATGAGTTCGAATATATTTATGCGAGTTCGTTTTATTTTAATCATAAAGGAGTGGCTACGTGGCCGGCACAATCCATAAACTATACGGGGAAGACGCAGTTTTTGTTTAGAATAGAAAAAGGAGTTCTTGATGTAAATGATCAAGGCGTAAATGACAGTTTTGAACCAGATAAATTGAGGGTTCCATTTAGAAATATAATATATATTGGGGATAGTGATACAGATGTGCCGTGCATGAAACTGGTTAATACATATGGGGGTCATTCAATAGGCGTTTACGATTATAAAAAAAGAGATAAGACAAAAGTATACAAGATGATGCGTGAAAACCGTATACGATATTTTGCCCCTGCAAATTATGAAGATGGGTCAGAACTTGATGGTCTTGTAAAGAATATAATTGATAGAACCGCTGCGAATGAAAAACTTGAGAAATATCATATTAGAAACTTGTCCGAGCAATTCAGTAATGAACTGCGTTATAATAACCGCGAGCATGCTTTGGAAAAACTAAATGGCATAGTTGCACTCGAGAGCAGTGTAAGCTTCTTGAATACACATACGGTTATTTCAAAAATCAAAGATATAGATGACTGGAATCAGGAAGAGATAGAAGAATTATTTGAAATTGGAAGAAACAACAGTCAAGTGAATTACATTTTGCGCGATGATGATGTTATGAATTTCTACAAGCATCTGTTTAGTCTTTCAAACTGCAAGAACACAACGGAAAATGCTGAATATATTCGTAATCGAATCAAGTAGCTTTGATGCTGGATAGAAGTCAATTGAAAAAGCAACTATAATGATCGTATTGCAGGCGAGGTATATAGCGGATGAGCGTGTATATAATTGCAGAAGCTGGAGTGAATCATAACGGCGATATGGATACGGCCAAGAGACTGGTGGATGCGGCGGTGGAAGCGGGTGCGTATGCTGTTAAGTTTCAGATGTTTAAGGCGGATAAGCTGGCGGCATCAAGTGCCGTGATGGCTGAGTATCAGAAGAAAAATATCGGGGCTTATAGCATATATGGGTAGAGAGCAAATTGCATACAATATATATGTGTTTTTTTGGCTTCTAAATCAAAATAATAACTATTGTACGAGCGGGTTCTGAGGAGAGGGTTTATAGAGAGAAGGCAGAATATGAAAAGAATATATAATTGGATTTATAAGCAAGAAGTATATGCTGTTTTGCTCTTTTTGACAGTTTATTTATTCATAATTGAATTGATTCCCATAAAGGGTATGGATGATGATGTACGTAATTTGATTAATACAATTGCCATTCCGATTTTTATGACATTGCTCTATAAAGCAATCAATATAAAAATGAAAAACATCTCTTTCAATATAGATTTGTCATTACAGAAGTCGGTACAAAATAGATTTGTATGGAAAGAAGATGATGAAGAATTAAGAAACAAGCACTTTTATGTAAAGGCGAAAAACACTGGGGATGTGAATTTGTTAGACTTATCTATGAGAATTATATTTAATTCTGCAGGAATGCTGGATATTACCATTTGTGAAATGATAAAATGCGGCGAATGCATTTATGTTAAAGCCTATGGCGATATTAAAGATGTTAGTAAGGTTATAGTTTCGTGTAGTTTAAAATCTGATTGTAGAACTAAGAGTTTTATGAAGGTAAAGAAGATGAAAAAGGGTCATTACTATTTTTCTGAATCGATAAAAACAAGTGAGCGCAAAAAGGCGGTTTTCTTCGAAGAGGGGTTTAAAGAAAATGAGAAAATGTATGTGAAGCAATGGGAGTGTTAGGCATTCACAAGTGTGTTTTAACAGATTATTATATGAATAGTGGATAAAAGAAAGGTTGTAGTATGAAGGAATTCAATACAACAGCTGTATGCATACCTGAAAAGCATTATATGGTAGATATATCTGATAAGATTCGGGCTATTAAAGAGATAGTCGATTTGGGTTATCAATAGAGCTAGGTAATATGGTAAGACTATGATCCTGTATTTATTTAGAAGGGAACTTGCGCCTATATATTAAGTGATAAATCTGGATTTTCAGAGTATAGGTGCTGCCGGATTCAAGACAGAGCAATCTTTTGTACAGGAGTTTTGGCGACTTTTGCTTAATGAATTGCAGACGGGTTTGAATATTCCAGAGAAGGTGAGAGCAGAGCTTTCCGTCATATGTGATAAGGATAAGAATAAGGCAAGGCTTGGTGAACTCTTTGACAGATTGGTGTGGATTGGCTGACAAGGTTTATCTCAATTACGAAATGGAAATATTCGCCGTGATACAGATAATATACCTGCGTTTAAATCGGTCATTTGGGCCGGAGTGACAGATATCAAACACCATAAGAGCAGGGTCAGGCCGGATGAACAACACAAAGAAAACAGTCCATGGAATTTTGCGATGGATTTTGATGTAGATGTGAGTTTCTCTGCTGATTCAATTAAGGGTATGTTTGATGATTATGAGAAGGATCATAATGTCGGAATGGATACGGCCGATAATGCAGGGCTTATTAGGGACTATACCGATGAATATTCTTTCCTTGTTAGCCGAATATGCAAACTGATTGATAAAGATGTATGCGGTCTTTTAGGGGGCATGAAGGAAGCGTGGACTCACAGAGGTATGGACTAGGCAATTAAGTTACTCCTTTCAGAGGATAATACGTTTTTTTCAATAAAGAATTGCTTAAAACCTATTATACCATTGCTAAGGGAGAAGTGTTTACGGAGGATAATCTGACTACCAAGCGACCCGGTGACGGCATTAGTCCAATGAGGTGGAATGAGATCATCGGGACTGTGGCTGATAGGGACTATGGGGTGGATGAGAAGGTGTTTGCTGAAGAACTCGGTTGATAAATGAATGGTCCAAATGGAGGATAGTTATGGATGAGTTGGAGATGATTCAGCATGAGGCAATTAAGAATGTGTTTAAGACCTATATTATGAATTGCCCGACTATGAGTGCATTCCAAAAGCAGCAGGCGATGAACAATATTGATAATGCGGCGAAGAAAGCAGACTGGATTGTAGATATGCTGAGGCAGTGTGGGTATTATTTAGAATAAACCGTTTAGAACAAGAGAATGGCGTGAAATTGCATAGATTTAAGTCTTTTGGTGAAATAAAATATAGTGATGTGTTGCAGTTAGATGGAGCTTTTTCTGTATCACATATAAATTATAGGGAGGGAATGCTGAATATTTTAGGTTCCCTGAGTATACGAAGGGATTTTTTGCTGGAAACAGGTTGGACATAAATTGGATATCATACAATTTCGCGTTGATCATTCTAAAATTATTGCATTTTGCTGGACTAGATGAGTGTGAGGATTAGCAATAGTTCACCTTGGAGGGTGAAAAGATGAGTAATCATCATAATCTGGATCCGCATCCTTTTCCGGAGGATGAAGGAACTTTATTTGTAAATGAACCGACAATAGTGGATGGATCAATTCCGGTGTTTTTGGAGGGAGCAGATACAGTTGCTGTAGACAATGTGAGGGTTTATGTGCCGATTGATCTTAATAGAGCGGCGATTCTTAGAAGGCTGCAGCATGTTATGTGCAGATACGGAGAAGCAAACGAGAGTAATGAGATGTGCTTTGAAGGAGATGTAGAGCAACTCATCGTACAGATAGAAATATATGATCAGATTCATTATGTTAGGAATATGCCGGAAGGAGGGAGACATAGCGTAGAGGCGGTCTCTTTGGTAGAGGAATTTGTAGAGAGATTAGAGAAGATTCCGGATGGATGCGCAGAGTGTTTTCCTTTTGAGATGATTGAGAGGTTGAGGGTAGAATACTTGGGTGGATGAAATTGTAGCAATTAATTGCAGTTATTGAGAGAAAAAGATTGCACAAACAAATGATTTGTGGTAGTCTATATCTATAGACGGGTGCTGAGTTGTGGATAATGAGATGAAGTCGAGAATTATCGTGAAACAGTGTGCCTATTATAATGGCTAACAATACTATGAAAACGTTTATTGAAAACCTAAATGAATATTTAAAGGGTAAAAGTATCAAAAACTCTTATGTTTCGATGATAACCGGTTGGGACAAGAGCAAAGTAAGCCGCTTATTGAATGGTGAAGTTGATATAAGGATGGATGATGCGGAGCAACTCGCGAAAGCCTTGGGGAAGGATTTGGCTTTCTTCCTTGGAGAGAGAGAGCAATTTCTGCAACACATCCGTAGACCGCACCAGTTTGTGTTCTACGCCGGACGTTTGGAGAATAGCGATAGAGTGCTTGCAAAGAACATGCTTGATCTGTTCCGGTATTATGATTCGCTGGTAGATTTGGATGAATGATATTTAGCCCACTGGTATGTGGGCTTATTTTTTTGAAAGAGAGTTTTTATGGATAAGGAGAAGTTGCAAAGGATAATAGAATTTAACAAAAGAAACAGTAAGGAAATAGCATCCGCCTGCAATGAATTCTATAATGAATTGGGAAGAGATCGTTCCTTTGTAATCCCGGATATTCAAAGCGTCGCGAGAACACTTTTTATGCAGAAGGGATATAAGTTTATGCATATTCCTTTTGTTGAAACTGAAATAGGTGCATATCAGTTAAAACTAAACAAAAAGAAATATCTGGTTATTAATACGTCAAAGTGCCTGGCGAATAATAATTTTGCGGTTGCACATGAGATATACCATCTTCTTATACAGCAATATAATGAGGGAGATGGGGAAGAGGTATATCTTGATACCTACGATGATAATGAAGATGAACAGATGGCCAATGCGTTCGCCGGAAATATCTTGATGCCTCAAAGTGACTTTGTGCCAACTTATGGCATGTTTGCAAAAAATATTCAAGGCATAATGGCGGAGGGCAATAAATTTGAGCGTGAGATAATGTTGGTATTAGGTCTTATGGGTTACTATAAGACTACATACATGTCTGTTGTTGTAAGATGTTTTGAGATGGGAATGTTTGACATTGGTAATGATGAACTAGTGGCATACATGCTTAAAAATAACGATGAGGAGACATTAACCAAAATATTTGAAGAACTGTCTAAGAAAATGGGAGCAGATTCTATAATGAAATCCACTTATGAGGATGATTATAATATACTTGTGGCGGAGGTAAAAGAACAGTACGATTATAATTATAAACACGGTTTGATATCAAAGGAAGATTATGATCAGAGGCTTGCAGGCATGGAGAATGCATATCAGAAAGTAAAGAGGAGAAAATGATATGTATTCGGAGCAGGTTGTAGAGGAATTAAGAAATGATATAAGCGAATATGTAATCGGTGATATGATAGAGGGCCTAAAAGTCATATTGTGTTCAGAGAAAGCATTATTTCTTGACACGGGCTTTGTTTCAAGGGTTGGAGCACAAGAATGGTATAAGTGTGGTGAGAGGATCATCAAGGAGGCATTAGGCGATGCCGAGCCTGAGAATAGCGTGTGTATTTTGACGGAATTAGTGCTGTATGAACTTAAGGATTCGCAAAAAAACGTTATTCAGCGTTATAATCGCAATTTGTTATATCACCTTCATGAATCAGGATATAGGATTGTGATATTGTGCGAGGAAAAAATGGCTGAATTGACAAAAGAGTGCCTGACCATGAATTCGAAAGAGTGGAATGCGTGTTTTGTCAGTAGAATTTATATGAATAAAGCCTATTTGACGACCGTTAAACGTCTTCTTGATATACATCCGAATTATAGGGAAATCTTGGATTATGGATATAAAATCCCAACGAAAGCAACTTTTGTTCCGGAAATAATAGAGTGGCTAAAAGAAAATAAGAAAAGCAAGGATAGTTTGGCTGAGCAGATTATATCAATGTGCATTTTGCTTCTACTGGAACTGCCAAGTAAAACGGAGTATGTATTATGTACGAAAGATAAAAATGCAGCAGTTAATATTAGGAGGATTGTAGGATTATCATATCCGGATGAGGCGCACAGGGTCAGCGCTTTTGAGATGTTATATGGAGAGCAGTGTAATGAATGAAAAACAGATAAAAGAGTTCGCATGAACGATAGTCTTGTGGTAGCAGATATGCTGACCATTGCGTACCGCTCCAAGATGGATAATCCACTGGGTTTTTGCGTTTTGATGATAGAGGCCCATTCTTTGAGCTTCGTTTGGCGAATAAGTGATCTGGTTGACATGAGATAAACCTCCTTAGCATGTGATGAAGTGAGGGTATTATCTCAGAAATATGGTATACTTGTAAGGTACCGATGATTGAGGACTTACAATGAGTTTGTAAAGTGGGCAAAACTAAACTTGGATGAGGCTGAAAATCCCGAGTGAAAGCAGGTGATAATGTTGGAGAAGAATGAGATATCATTTGTGACTTTCTTGCTATATCAATTATCAGAGGCGTGGCATATTTCTCCGTCAAAGGTATATGGAAAACTATCTGAAGCAAATGCTATAGATGGGTATATTCTGCCCTGCTATGACACTCTTCATACACTTGGCAGCAAATATCTTGTAGAAGACATTACGGAGATGATGGACGAAAGAGGTGTAAAGATATGACAGTATACCACGGGAACATTATTGAAATACAGAATCCTGATGTGATACATTCCAAGAATTATTTGGATTTCGGAAAGGGTTTCTATGTGACATCGTTTCCCAAACAGGCAGAGCGTTGGGCTGTCAGAAAGTCTATGCGTTCAGGTAAGGGCAGACCTACAGTGAGTGTTTACGATCTTAAGGATGATTACACCGGGTATAACGTATTGAATTTCCGAGATCCGGAGGATGATGAGAAATGGCTTGACTTTGTTTGTGATTGTCGTGATGGAAAAGAGGATTATAAGAAATATGATATTATAATCGGCGGGGTGGCAAATGACGATGTGTTCAAATCTGTTGATATGTATCACAGGGGTATTTGGGATAAGAAGCGGACATTACAGGAACTGAAATACTTTAAGAAAAATAATCAGATAGCGTTTATTGATCAAAAAGCGTTGGATGCTCTGCTGGTATTTAATTCTTCTTATGAAGTGGAGGGATATGATGCAAAAAATTGATCTTGAGGTCATATACAGACAGAATTTGGAACCGAGCATTATTGAGTATCTTGCTTCACGAAATAATATCTCACAGCGCAAGGCGATGGATATATATTATAAAAGCAGGCTTTCCGAACAGATACAAGCCGGTCAATATGGCATAGAGAATATGGATTACAAATATCTTGCGGAGGATCTGATCGATAATGAGCCGGAGCTTTTTGCGGATTGAGATGCCAATAGTGAGTAGTTTATGTGGATGATATGGAGGATTAGAAAATGAGCAGAGAGTCAGAGAAAGCGTTAAAAGCCATGCATCAGTTTCTGGATGAAAATGGTGCGGAAGATATGACCATGGACGATGTAAACGGACTTCTTCAAAAATTTACAGAAGATTATAATAGTAATCTTCCGGGAAAAATTACAGAGAAAACTGCTAAAACGGCTGATGATTATCTAGAATATGTATTAAGATCCGGGAAGAAGTTTGAGGGCGGAAAAACGTATTGGACAATTGCTCATCTTAAATGGCTTAAGACTTTGAACTTAGGTGGAGTATACGGAGAAGCATTAAAAGAG
>ODAI012993557.1_pt1 | contig 46880 bp, 44 predicted proteins | sample 1539321 | NCBI WGS metagenome assembly ODAI01 (sample SAMN02144231, study PRJEB22623) | gut metagenome | biome: sheep rumen | host: Ovis aries | place: New Zealand
GAGGTATGAAGAGGGGATCCTGGATGACGGGTATGCAGGGGTGATCTCCTTCGGTGTATGCTTCTGCAGGAAGGCATGTATCATGGAAAGAAAGAAATATTGAATAAAGAGGTATAATGCCTGGTTGTCTGGAGCCGGTCTTTGGGGTTATTGAGGCCGGCTCTTTTATTATCGCAGGGCCGCCGATAGAAAAAAAAACGGATAATGTTTGAGACGATGAAGAACGGCGACGCGGAAGGCTTTGAGAAGGAGATCAATAAGCTGCTTACCCCATCCATCAGCCAGGGATCTCTTTTTTCAGAAAAACTGCCGGGTATTGTATAAGGACGGGTATGAGCTGTAAAGGCCGCTATCATAAGAGAACCCGAAAAGCGGTCACCCCGGGTTTTGCGCATAGGATGGGGTGACCGTGAAAGCTGATCATATAGCAAACCGATCTTCGTTTACGATAACTCTGCCCGCCGATCCTTAATTCCCCTGAGTATGACCTGCTTCTTTTCTATAGCCTTGTCCTGCGTCATGGCGGGGGTACCCTCAAGCCTGTATTTATACCCCAGCTTTTCATACTTGACCTTACCCATTGTATGGTAGGGGAGTACATCCAGGGCCTTCAGGTCTGAGAGGCCTCCGATGAAATATCCGAGCTTGTAAAGATAAGTATCATCATCGGTCAGATCAGGGACGACTACATGCCTTATCCAGAGATCGACCTGCTTTTTATCGAGGTATTCCGCGAACTTAAGGATGTTGGTGTTAGGCTGGCCTGTAAGCTCAAGATGCTTTTCCGGGTCTATATGCTTGATGTCAAGCATCACCAGATCGGTAAGGGTCATGAGCTTATCCATCTTCTTCATAAGCTCTTCGTTTTCGGGATCAAAGACGATTCCCGAGGTATCTATGCAGGTATGCACATTATCATTTTTGAAGATCGTAAAGAGATCTATGAGAAAATCAGGCTGTAAAAGAGGCTCGCCGCCGGTAACGGTAACTCCTCCGTTTTTATAAAAGGGCTCATTGCGCTTGTATTGATCGAATATATACTGGGGGTCTATCATTTTTCCCGCGTTTATTGCCCAGGTATCGGGATTGTGACAGTACATGCAGCGCATGGGACAGCCCTGTACGAAAACTACATATCTGGTTCCCGGACCGTCAACGGTTCCGAAGCTTTCAAGTGAGTGTATTCTTCCCTGTGTCATCCTTTTCTCCTTGTCTGCACTGATTTGCCGACCAAATCAATTCCAATTCCTTGTTATATACGCAAAGACCCCCGAAGCTCGGGGGTCTTATGCATCAAGATATCAGCTCACTGTTATAGTAAACGAAAATGATCCGTTCACTGTGCTCACATCGACTCATGGAAGGTCCTGGAGATAACATCCGCCTGCTGCTCGGGAGTAAGCTTTATGAAGTTTACAGCGTAGCCCGAAACACGGATGGTAAGCTGAGGATAATTCTCAGGATGCTTCTGGGCATCAATGAGGGTATCCCTGTTAAGAACATTAACATTAAGGTGATGTCCGCCCTTTGTTGCATATCCGTCTAATAATGATACAAGGTTATCAACCTGTGCATTGCTTGCATTTGCTGCCATAGTAATTTCCTCCTTCAGATTATTACAGATTTTACAGACCGTATTCCGCAGAGCCTGCTTTCGCGGGTTCAGCGGTAATCATCTAATCCCTGGTGAAGCGTAGGTACGCTGCAGGCCAGAGGTGTTCTTGAACAATCGGTGCATCCCATGGTATCGACCTTGCGGCTCACACCGGAGGTCTCATCGGTATCCACATTGAGATGCCCTACGCCGTTAGCAACAGAATTGTCCAGAAAAGCTACCAGATCATCTGCAAGATTTGTCTTATTATCCATCGTCTTCACCAATCCTTTATTAACTGTTATTTATTGAGATCCAGCTCAATGTCTCCTGCGAATACCTTATCCTCCTTGCCGAGAGCTCCGGGGATGATAGTGAAGGTATTGGAGATACCGTCCTGTGCATCCTTGAACGGAAGCTTGGAAACTGACGACAGGGAAGCGACTGCACCGTGGGTATCACGTCCATGCATCGGATTTGCTCCGGGAGCGAAGGGCTGTCCCTTTCTGCGGCCGTCAGGTGTATTACCCGTAGCCTTTCCGTAGGTTACGTTTGAGGTGATCGTAAGGATCGAGGTTGTAGGAACGCCGTTCCTGTAGGTGTGATGCCTTCTTACGGCGGTCATGAACCTGTGAACGACCTCCTGAGCGATGTCGTCAACACGGTCATCATCGTTGCCGTACTTAGGGAAATCACCGGTCGTCTTGAAGTCGGTGATAACGCCGTCCTCATCTCTGATAACCTCTACCTTCGCATACTTGATAGCGGAGAGGGAATCGGCAACGATCGAAAGACCGGCGATACCTGTTGCGAAATATCTCTTGACATCTCTGTCATGAAGAGCCATCTCTGCTCTCTCATAGCAGTATTTGTCATGCATGTAGTGGATGATGTTAAGAGTGTTGACGTAAACGTCAGCCTGCCACTCCATCATATCCATGAACTTTGAAACTACGTCGTCATAATCAAGCACATCGCCTTCTACCGGACGATACTTCGGGCCGACCTGCTTCTTCGTAACCTCGTCTATACCACCGTTTAAAGCGTAGAGCAGACACTTTGCAAGGTTGGCTCTTGCGCCGAAGAACTGCATCTCCTTACCGATTACCATGGAGGATACGCAGCAGGCGATACCATAGTCATCACCATGGGTAACTCTCATAAGATCATCGTTCTCGTACTGGATCGAGGAGGTAGTGATGGAGATCTTTGCACAGAACTTCTTGAAGTTCTGAGGAAGCCTTGTAGACCAGAGCACTGTAAGGTTAGGCTCGGGAGCAGGTCCGAGGTTCCTTAAGGTATGGAGATAACGGAAGCTCATCTTGGTAACCATGTGACGTCCGTCAACACCGATACCTGCGATGGATTCGGTTACCCATACGGGATCGCCGGCGAAGATCTGGTTGTACTCGGGAGTACGCGCAAACTTGATGCAGCGAAGCTTCATGATGAAGTGATCTACGAACTCCTGGATCTGCTCCTCTGTGAAGGTACCGTTCTTAAGATCTCTCTCAGCGTAGCAGTCGATGAAGGTGGAGGTACGTCCGAGGGACATCGCGGCACCGTTCTGCTCCTTAACAGCGCAGAGATATCCGAAGTATGTCCACTGGATAGCTTCCTGTACATTCTTTGCGGGCTTTGAAATATCGCAGCCGTAGGAAGCAGCCATTTCCTTCATCATCTTAAGAGCGATCATCTGCTCGGAAAGCTCTTCACGAAGACGGATAACATCATCAGTCATAACACGGCCGGTGGAATCCTTCTGTGCCTGCTTATCCTCGAGAAGCCTGTCAATACCGTAAAGGGCAACTCTTCTGTAGTCGCCGATGATACGGCCGCGGCCGTAAGCATCCGGAAGACCGGTGATGATGTGAGATGAACGGCATGCTCTCATTTCCTGATTATAAGCATCGAAGCAGCCTGCGTTGTGTGTCTTTCTGTGTGTTGAGAAGAACTCGCTGATCTCGGGATCAACCTCATAACCGTTATCGGAGCAGGCCTTCTCTGCCATACGGATACCGCCGTAGGGCTGAAGTGAACGCTTGAAGGGCTTATCGGTCTGGAAGCCTACGATGGTCTCCTTATCCTTGTCAAGATATCCGGGGCCGTGTGAGGTAATGGTAGATATTACCTTGGTGTCCATATCAAGAACTCCGCCGGCAGCCCTTTCCTTCTTCTGAAGGTCAAGTACCTGATCCCATAAGTCCTTTGTGTTCTGTGTGGGTCCCGCAAGGAATGACTCATCCCCGTCATACGGAGTGTAGTTTCTCTGGATGAAATCACGGACGTTGATCTCTCTGTCCCATTTGCCTGTTACGAAACCTTCCCATTCTGATCTCATAATGCTTTTTGCCTCCTGTAATTATGATATAATAAAGAAAACATTTAAAATAAATTACTTTAAGATAACTTACGATAGGGAGATTGTTATTTTTTTAACATATCTGTGTGAAATTATCTTTGTATACAATCATTATAAAGACAGCCCGAATCAGCGTCAAGAATCACAGCTGTATTTTTTCTTGAACAAACCGCGTGTTTACAACGTTTTTTTATGCATTTTTAACAAAAATGTTATTTTTCATGCAGCAGCTCATCAAAGGGTGCGCTGATGCTTTCCGTCGGCGTGTCTTGTATCCCGGCAGTTTTTTTGCTATACTCAGTTCCGTATTCGGACGATCATGGCAAAGAACAATAAAAGTGAGATCCTGCCGGGATCACATATCGGAAAGAAGGAGGCAGTATAATGGCAGAAATCACAAAGGAAACGACTATTGGTGAAATATTAAGGACAAAGCCCGAGGTCGCGCCGCTCCTTATGGAGGCGGGAATGCACTGCTTCGGCTGTCCCGCGTCTCTGGGAGAGAGTCTTGAGGAGGCTGCCATGGTGCACGGGCTCGATGTAGACGACCTTATGGGAGCGATCAATTCGGCAGGCTGAAAAACGGCGTCTGCTTAGTGAAAAATAACGGCATAGCCGGGATCACACAGGCTATGCCGTTATTTTAATGACCAAAACCCCGGTGAAGACCGGACGGTCACATAATACTCGTGAACGCAATTGAGTGTGGTTTTCAAATCCATGTATCGCTGCGTTCACTCGTTATACATTTCAGTAACTGGCAGCTATTTACGTTATCGGGTATACATTCAGCTTTGCAAGAGCGTTGTCTTTTATTATCAGGCTGTCATCCTCTTCAAGAAATGCCTCGGTACCGCTTGTAAGACGCTCAAAGCGTCCGTATTCGGAGATCATATTGCAGATCCTGTTGAAATCGGCCTCGCTGTATTCGGACTTATTCACTATCAGGATATAACGCCCGGATTTCTTTTCCTTATACAGGGAATTCCGGCCCTTATAAAGGGGATCCATTATTGCGGAAAGCCTTGTTATGGAATCCAGACTGTCAAAGGAAAAGGCCTTGGAGAGGGAGATCTCATCCGCCTGTTCGTTCTGCCTGGCTATTGCTCCCTGACTCTGTTTAAGCTCGGTGATCCCTGAGCCTATACTGCTTTTCAGCTCGGCACTCTTCTGCTTGAGCTGCCTGAACAGATCGAGAACGCTTTCGGGATTCTCGGAGATGGAGTGTATTATACTGTCTAACTGGTCATCTATGTTGTTGTTCCTTACGGAAGGAGCAAAGTTAGAGAAGCGGGTATCAAGCTCCTCCGGATCCTCTACCTTTGTGATGATGAGCACTATGCTTTCCGAAGAAAGCGGGATAGCTTCTATCATAAGAGGTATATCTTCCGCTTCAAAGCCGAATTCGTAAGCTGCCTGCTGCATCATATCCCGGAAAAGAGATTTCGCTTTTTCCGTACCGTAAGCCAGCTCGCTCAGCTTTAATTCTCTGTCAGCCAAATCAGCCTTTGTAAGCGTACAGCGGATCTGATGATCATTTACCTTTTCAAGCTTCACTGGGAATCACCCCCTTTTATATTCAAACCTGCTTATGGCACAACAAAACAATCGTCCCCTGAAGGACAGTCATATAATAACCTTAAATCCGCACACAGTCAATATTTTCATACAAACATAATAATAAAAATTTTGGTCCCTTATACGGTCATCTCTGCAGGGTCATATCCCCGTCCTTTATAAGGCCCGCACGCCTTAAAAGCATTGCAAAAAGCGGGCAGAGTATGGCCGGAAGGACAAAGGATACGAGGATGAGACCGGTCCAGTCGGCAGCCGTTATCGATTCCTTAAGGCCGTTCTGGATATCGCTTACCCATCCGCTGTAAACTCCCAACTGGCCTACAAAGCCGCAGGTGCCCATTCCGGACGAAACGGGGGCTCCGTTCATCTGAAGGCGGAAAATGCAGGTGGATACGGGCCCTGTTATGCAGGAGGTAAGGATGGGAGGCAGCCATATAAAGGGATTTTTGATGATATTTCCCATCTGAAGCATCGAGGTGCCGATACCCTGCGAAACAAGACCTCCCCATTTGTTTTCCTTAAAGGACATCACCGCAAAGCCGACCATCTGGGCACAGCACCCGGCTACGGCCGCTCCGCCTGCCAGTCCCGTAAGCCCCAGAGCCGCGCAGATCGCGGCCGAGGAAATGGGAAGGGTAAGCGCCATACCTGTGAGGACGGCTACAAGGATGCCCATCAGAAGCGGCTGAAGCTCTGTGGCCCACATGATAAGGCTTCCTACCGACATGGCGGCCTTTCCGAGGGGAGGGGCAATGAGCCATGACAGGAGGATGCCGGCCATAACGGTAACAAGAGGCGTTACAAGGATATCTATCCGGGTCTCCTTTGAAACCGCCTTGCCGAGCTCGGCGGAAATAACAGCTATAAAAAGAACTGCCAACGGCCCTCCGGCACCGCCCAGGGCGTTTGCTGCAAAGCCTGCCGCCGTCAGGGAAAACAGTACGAGAGGAGGGCATTTGAGGGCATAGCCTATGGCTATCGACATTGCGGGGCCGCTCATTGCGCTTGCTATACCTCCGGCGGTATATTCCGTGCCTCCGATGACCGCAACGGGTGATGTGAGAAACGGGATCTTAAACTGGGTCCCGAAGGTGTTGATTATGGTCCCTATGAGTAGGGAACAGAAAAGTCCCTGGGCCATTGCGCCAAGAGCATCTATCAGATATCGTTTTGCCGAGATCTCTATATCCTTGCGTTTTAAAAAGCTTTTGAATTTCTCCATGATCTGTCTCCCTGTACCGGTTTATTCGTAACCATAATATAATATACTCCGGAGGCTGTTTTGATAATTTTTTTATAAAATGTACTTGATAAAAAACAGAAAATATATTATAGTTGCTTCAAGAGACTTCTGCACAATCTGCAGCAGAAGGAGGGATGCTTTAAGTTTTTATCGTTCAGCGCAGCATTTCAGTTTCTTGTTCTTTCAAGTCTCTGATTCTAAGCCGGTTTTCCGGTATCTTCGGGTTCTCATACCCGTCCGGTCATCATTTCGATGAAAGGAATTCACTTGTTATTATTATTTAAGACTGCTGTGCAAAAGTCTCCATGTTTTGTCTGTTCTGTATCAATCTTTCTTAATTGCCTTCTTTTATGTCCGTACTCTCTGGTGCTTATGCGAATGTATCACGATCTTTAATGCAACTGTTAATATGCTGGATGCCTCCACTGACAGCGGACATGGATGAAGAGAATGGATAACTGTATATAATGCAGAATGAGACCGTTTCCGGTCCGATTACTGCTGTGGTTATTGAGCATGAGGAATACAATGGAGCAAGAAGTATACAGATGCATTTTAAATTTTATTGACAAAGGCGCCCTTGTTTCGGGGGACGGGCATTACCTTTCCCCGGAAAACGATATGGACAGAATAAGAGCGCTTTTTGAAGATCAAAGGTATATGCCGGATTTTGTAGATAATGATGAGGGACATGTTATCGAGATAAAATTCGATAAGATTTCATAAGGGGGAATGGGCGTTTACAGGGAAACGGTCCGCTCAGAAGACTGAGCCGACAGGTCCTTACGCTCTGCTGCTTCAGAACAGATAAATCAGGAAAAAGCCTGCCGTGCCTGCATACAGAAAATGGACCCTTCTATGGACGCGGCAGGCTCTTTTTGCGCGGTTTTTTATAGTAGTGACAAATGCGGCATCTTTGAGTATAATGTACTTTGGTTTTTTGCAGGCAGACTGGCACGGAGGGCTGGATTTGGACTATAATTTCAATGATCATGATATAGAGTATCTGGAGCCTGAAAGAAGACGCAGCACCAGGAAAAGGGTCAGAAGGAGAAAAAAACGGCGTAAGCGCATTCTTGCAAAGCTGCTGCCTCCGTTTACAGCCATTGTCCTCATAGCGGTGATCTCGGTCATAGCCTTTAAGACCGGGCTTTTCGAAGGCTTTTCCTACTCCACGAAGGAAGCGGATCTGTATGAGTACTTTAACATGACCGGAAATGAAGAGGCCGTGGTAATGATAAACGGCGAGCCTACAGACGGGAGGCTCAGGGTAAATAACGGTACGCTTTATATGCCGCTTTCGGAGATAAAAAGCCTTTATACCGACAGATTTTATTATGAAGAAACAGAAAACAGGCTTTTGTATACAAAGGAGCAGGAGACCGTAGCCACTGTCGTGGGTGAGGCAGCTTATACGGGAAGCTCGGGTACCGTAAGCCTTGACAGTCCCGCAGCATTTTTCGAAGGAGAGGGAGAGGAAAGGAAGCTTCTCGTTTCACTGGATTACCTGAAGCTTTTTAAAAATATGTCCGTAAAGCTTTGCGGAGGCGGGAATGAGCCCTACAGAACGGAAATAAAGACGGAATGGGGCAGTGTCAGCACCGCGGCGGTAACGAAGGCTCATGACTTAAGGACGGGAAAGGATAAAAAAAGCGATATCCTTACGGAGCTTAAGGAAGGGAGCAAGGTTCGTGTCCTTGAACAGGAGGGCGAATGGACAAGGATAACGACAGAGGAGCTTATAACCGGATATGCCGAGACCAGATACCTGGGGAATACTGAAGAGAGGCCGGAAACGCCCGTGAGTGATGTGCCGGAGGAGACCTTTACGTCGCTTACCTCCGACACTCCCGTAGTTCTTATGTGGCACAGCATAGGAGGCGTCGCCGGGAACGATACCATATATTCCGCAACCGATGGAATAAAGGGCGTTGACATCATTTCACCCACCTGGTTCTCAATAGCCGATACCGCCGGAAGCATCAGGTCCTTTGCGACCGCCGACTATGTTAACGCTGCCCACTCGATGGGCCTTAAGGTATGGGCGGCCGTGGACGATTTCAACGCGGACCCTGCGCTGTCTGTATATGAGGTCCTCAGATACCCGGACAAAAGAGCCGCCATGATCGCTTCTCTGACAGGCTATGCAAAGCAGTACGGGATAGACGGCATTAACGTGGACTTTGAAAAGATCACAAACGAAAGCGGAGAAGCGTTTATCCAGTTTATCAGAGAGCTTTCCATAGAGGCTCATAAGCTGGGGCTTGCGGTATCGGTCGATAACTACGTGCCGAGGACCTACAATTCCTTTTATCACAGGAAGGAGCAGGGGATCTTTGCGGACTATGTTATAATAATGGGATACGATGAGACCTTTGCAGGCTCCGAAAAGGCGGGCTCGGTGGCCTCCATCGATTTCGTAAGGCAGGGAATCGAAGAGACTCTTAAGGAGGTTCCGGCAGGCAAGGTCATAAATGCCCTGCCCTTCTACACGAGGGTTTGGGAGGAAACGCCTAAAACGGAAGAGGAGATAGGCGCCTCCGATACTGTCGGCGAATTTGTACCCTATAACCTCAGTGTGCTGGCTACCCCATCGCTTAAGCAGGAGGAAGAGCTCCTTGCAAATTATCATGCCGTCCCGGTCTGGGACGAGACCAAAATGCAGAATTACGCGACCTGGCAGTCGGGAGGAAAGACCTACGAGGTCTGGCTGGAGGATGAGGCATCGCTGACTGCCAAGCTTGAATTCATGAAGGCTTTTGAGCTTGGGGGAGCGGCAGGCTGGGAGATATCTCTGGCGGCGCCCTATGTCTGGGAGCTTATGGAGCGGTACTATTAGAAATATATAAATTATTTATTTCAGACACTATACAGTCATTGCACAGAGGAGGAAGGAAATGAAATTCACAGAGGGCTACTGGCTTAAGAGCGAAAGGGCAAATCCGGTGTATGCGTCGGATGCTCATTATGTCAAGGAAATCGAGAACGGGATGAGGATACTCTGCCCCACGAAGAAGATACTGGGGAGGGGAGACGTGCTGAACCTTCCGACCATAACCCTTGAATTCACCTCTGCCGGTAAAAACATGATCGCTGTAAGAAGCACTCATTTTGAGGCCTATGCTTCCGGGGAGGCAAGGTTTAAGCTTTCCCTTGAGCCTGAGCCCGTAAAGGTCAGCATAACCGACGACGAGGCTGTGATGGAGAACGGCGACATACTTGTCAGGGTAAACAGGAAGGAGTTCTCCTACAGCTTTGAGGAGGTAAAGACGGGGAAAGTACTCACCACATGCGGTTTCAGGAATCTTGCTTATATACAGTATGACAGGGAGCTTTCCACGATGCTGCCCCTTGATAACTACATGAAGGACAGCGGAAAGAAATACATGCTCACGGAGCTTTCCCTTGCGCCGGGAGAGTGCGTATACGGGCTGGGTGAAAGGTTCTCCGCCTTTGTAAAGAACGGCCAGAGCATCAATACCTGGAACGAGGACGGAGGGACCTCCTCCGATATAGCCTATAAGAGCATCCCTTTTTATATGACGAACAGAGGCTACGGCATCTTCGCGGACCATACGGGGAATGTGTCCTTTGAGGTGGGCAGCGATAAGGTGGAGTATGTCGGGATGAGTGTGCCGGGCGAGGAAATGAGATATGTCTTCATTTACGGACCCTCAGGCAAGGAGGTGCTTGGCAATTATACTCTTCTGACGGGAAGGCCGGCACTGCCTCCCGCCTGGAGCTTCGGGCTGTGGCTCTCAACCTCCTTTACCACGAATTACGACGAGGAGACCACAAGCTCCTTTATCGACGGGATGGCAGAGAGAAACATACCGCTGTCCGTATTTCACTTTGACTGCTACTGGATGAAGGAATTTCACTGGTGCGATCTTGAATGGGACGAGAGAGTGTTCCCGGACGTTAAGGGGATGCTTGGAAGATATCACGAAAAGGGTCTTAAGCTCTGCGTCTGGATCAATCCCTATATTGCCCAGGATACGGCCCTCTTTAAGGAGGCTGTGGAAAAGGGATATCTCCTTATGAGGGCGGACGGACACGGCGTGAAGCAGGTGGATAACTGGCAGGCCGGAATGGGACTGGTGGATTTCACCAATCCCGGCGCGAAAAAATGGTTTACCGACAAGCTGAGGCGGATCCTTGATGACGGGATAGACTGCTTTAAGACCGATTTCGGAGAGAGGATACCTGTTGACGTCGCCTATTATGACGGCTCTGATCCGGTATCCATGCATAATTACTATACATATCTTTATAATGAGACGGTATTTGAGCTGCTTAAGGAGGTAAAGGGCGAAAACGAGGCTATCGTCTTTGCGAGGAGCGCGACGGCGGGCGGACAGAAATTCCCGGTTCACTGGGGAGGCGACAGCAGCGCAAATTATGCCTCTATGGCTGAGACCTTAAGAGGCGGGCTTTCCTTCGCGCTGTCGGGCTTTTCCTTCTGGAGCCATGATATTTCGGGCTTTGAGCTTACCGCCACGCCTGACCTTTACAAGAGATGGACGGCCTTCGGACTGCTCTCCACCCATTCACGGCTTCACGGCTCAACAAGCTACAGGGTGCCCTGGCTCTTTGACGATGAGAGCAATGACGTGGTAAGATTTTTTACCGAGCTTAAATGCACTCTCATGCCTTATATCTACAGTAAAGCCGTGGAAGCGCATGAGACCGGGATCCCGGTGATGCGTCCGATGATCCTTGAGTACACGTCCGATCCTGCCTGCCGGTATCTTGATATGCAGTATATGCTCGGCGACGCGCTTTTGGTAGCTCCGATATTCAATGAAGAGGGAAGTGTGTTCTATTTCCTTCCGGAAACGGAAAAAGGCGGCAGCTGGACTCATCTTCTGAGCGGGGAAAAGAGAGAGGGCGGACGGTACTACACGGAGAAATATGATTATTTTTCCCTTCCTCTGTTTGTAAGACCGGGCACCATCCTTGCAAGAGGAAAATGCAAGGACAGGCCCTCCTATGATTACTCGAAGGAAACGGTCCTGCATATATATGAGCTGATGGACGGGTGCGAGGCAGAGTGCGTGATCGTTGACCAAAAGGGCGTGAAGGTATGCAGGGTGAAGGCCTTAAGGCACGGCAGCAGCATCAGGATCTTCTCCGACGCGCCCATGGATGGCATGAAGGCCGCGATCCATATAGAAGGCTGCGCGGATATTGCCGCAGAGCTTTCGGGGAATGAAGGGGAGATATATCTGGACTATTGAGCGACAGACGAATAATAACGAAAATTCATAAGGTGGATGTCCTTCATCCCGATCCCGGGATCATAAAGGAAGCCGGGGAAGTGATAAAAAAAGGGGGGCTTGTTGCCTTCCCCACGGAAACGGTATACGGACTCGGAGGCGATGCGCTTGATCCCGGGGCGGCACAAAGGATCTATGCCGCCAAGGGGAGGCCGTCGGACAATCCGCTCATAGTCCATATCTGCGAGACCGGGGCGCTTAAGGAGCTGGCAGCCCATATCCCCGACAAAGCGGCGATCCTGTGCGAGCGCTTCTGGCCGGGACCTCTTACCATGATATTCAGGAAAAGGCCTGTTGTCCCCGATGAGACCACCGGAGGGCTTGACACGGTTGCGGTCAGGATGCCGGACAACAGGGCGGCACTTGAGTTCATAAGGGCGGCAGGGGGCTTTATAGCGGCGCCCAGCGCAAACCTTTCGGGCCGTCCCAGCCCGACAACCGCGGAAAGAGTGCTTGAGGATATGGACGGAAGGATCGAGCTGATCCTTGACGGCGGGAGCTCGGTGATAGGGCTTGAGTCCACAATAGTCGACCTGACCTCCGATACTCCGCTGATCCTGAGACCCGGCTATGTCACGGAAGGGATGCTTAAGGAGGCCGTCGGGGAAGCTCTATATGATCCGGCCGTATTCCAAAAGCCCTCCGCGGATACAAGGCCCAGGGCCCCGGGGATGAAATACAGGCATTACGCGCCTGAGGGAGAGCTTAAGATAATAAAGGGTGAAGAGGAGAGGGTGATCTCGTATATCAGAAAACGCTGTGAGGAATTAAAGAATAGCGGGAAAAAAGCAGCGGTCATTGCTTCGGAGGACACCTTCAGCAGGTATGACGCCTTCAGGGTCATAAATATAGGTAAAAGGAGCGATGAGGAGGCTATAGCGGGAGGTCTGTATGAGAGCCTCCGGCAATGCGATGATGAAGGCGTTGAATTCATTTTCTCAGAGGAATTCATGACTCCGAGACTGGGTACGGCCATTATGAACAGGCTTACAAAGGCCGCGGGGTATGAGGTAATAGAGGTTTAAGGAGGAAGGATGATGAAAATTGCGATCGGCTGCGACCATGGGGGCTATCTCTTAAAGGTCGAGGTGGTAAAGCACCTGAAGGAAAAAGGCTGCGAGGTCACGGACTTTGGCTGTGACAGCACGGATTCGGTGGATTATCCCGAATATTCGAGAAGCGTGGCAAGGGCTGTTGTAAACGGGGATGCTGACAAGGGGATAGTGATCTGCACTACGGGGATCGGGGTCTCCATAGTGGCGAACAAGGTAAAGGGCATCAGAGCGGCGCTTTGCTCAGAGACCACCAGCGCAAGGCTTACAAGGATGCATAATGACGCCAACGTCCTTGCTCTCGGAGGCGGGATAATAAGCACCTATCTCGCGCTTGACATAGTAGATACCTTCCTTACCACAGAATTCTGCGGCGAGGAAAAGCATGCAAGAAGGATAGCAAATATTGAATAGCTGAATAGTGAAACCGCTTCGTTCGATAACGCACAGGAGGAGGAAAGGTATTATGAGTAAGGTCATTTTTATGGATCATCCGCTGATACAGCATAAGATAGGTTATATCAGGAGAAAGGAGACCGGGACCAAGGATTTCAGGCAGACCATAGGTGAGATAGCCATGCTCATGTGCTATGAGGCCACCAGAAACCTGCCGCTTGTGGAGGTGTCCGTGGAAACTCCGATCTGTAAGACCACGGTAAAGGAGCTTAAGGGTAAGAAGCTTGCCATTGTCCCCATCCTAAGAGCCGGACTCGGAATGGTAGACGGGATGCTTACGATGATCCCGGCGGCAAAGGTCGGACATATAGGCCTGTACAGGGATCCGGAGACATTAAAGCCCGTGGAATATTACTGTAAGCTTCCAGCTGACTGTGCGGAGAGGTACATATTTGTCGTGGACCCCATGCTTGCGACGGGCGGGTCGAGCGTTGCGGCGATCTCCATGCTCAAGGAAAGGGGATGCAGGAATATACACTTTATGTGCATTATAGCCGCACCGGAGGGAATAAAGGCAATGGAGAAGGCGCATCCGGATGTGGATGTCTATGTGGGAGCGCTGGATGAAAGGCTGAACGATCACGGATATATAGTCCCCGGGCTCGGAGACGCGGGAGACCGGATATTCGGGACCAAATAAGGAATGTTCAGATCTGCAGGCAGATCAGGGAAATGATTCGTTTGGTTTTACCAAACGAATCGGCACAAACTGAAGTTTGTGCCTAAGCGCATGATCTTCAGGCAGATCAGCGCAGATCAGCGCAGGGAGGATTGAGATGAGTGACAAGCGTGCGGATTATATTTCATGGGATGAATATTTTATGGGGATCGCAAAGCTGTCCGGTGAAAGATCCAAGGATCCCAATACCCAGGTCGGGGCCTGTATCGTGAGCAGTGATAACAAGATCCTGTCGATGGGCTACAACGGCTTTCCCATAGGCTGCTCGGATGATGAGTTCCCCTGGCAGAGAGAAGGGGGGCCTCTGGAGAGCAAATATTTTTATTCGACACACAGTGAGCTGAACGCGATCCTGAATTACAGGGGAGGGTCGCTTGACGGAGCAAAGATGTATGTTACGCTCTTCCCCTGCAATGAATGCGCAAAGGCGATAATCCAGTCGGGGATAAAGACCCTGATATATGACAGCGACAAATATGCGGCGACCCCCTCTGTCATAGCCTCCAAAAGGATGCTTGATGCTGCGGGGGTAGAATACAGAAGGTATGAGCCCACGGGAAGAAAGGTAGAATTAGAGCTGTGAAAAGGAAATTTTTCAGGCTTAAAAAGCATATATGCCTGCTGCTGGCATTGACAATGCTGTTCCTTGATCCCGGATTGTCCGTCCCGGTGTGCGCGGAGACCACCTCCGAAAAGATACAGAAGGCGGAGGAGCTTAAGAGGATCACCGAGGAGCAGAAGCAGTTCATCGAGGATCAGAAGGATGATCTGGTGGAGCAGAAGAGCGAGCTGCAGTATTATCTTTCAAAGCTCAACGGGGATCTTCAGGAGATAAGCGATAATATTGAGCTTATTGAGGCACAGATCGGGATGAAAAGGGACGAGATCCTTTCGGTGCAGAAGGAGCTCAATAAGGCCAGGGAAGAGGAAAGCGCCCAGTATGAGCTAATGAAGATGCGTGTAAGGCATATTTATGAGAACAGCAGCGAGGGCCTCCTCACAAGGATCCTCAATTCGAAGAACTATACCGATTTTGTCAACAGAGCCGAGTATGTTATGAGGATGGAGGAATATGACCGAAAGATTCTTAAAGAGATATCAGCCCTGAGAGAAAGCATAGAGTCTGCCGAAAGAAAGCTTGAGGAGGAAATGGAGGAGCTTTCCGTGCTTATGCAGCAGACGGAGGAGGAGCAGAACAAGGTCACCCTCCTTGTTTCCGCGACCAACGGCTCCATTGCCGCGACCTCGGGCGCGATTTCCGCCGCTGAGCTTGAGCAGGCGGCATACGACGCGGAGCTCAGGTCCCAGGAGGAGAACCTTGCGGCGCTCAAAAGACAGCTGGCCGAAGAGCAGGCTATGTCCGCAAAGGCGGCAAAGATGTCCTGGAGAGATGTTTCGGAGATCGGCTTTAAGCCGGGAGACCGTGACCTGCTTGCCGCCCTTATATACTGTGAAGCCGGCTCCGAGCCCTATACCGGGCAGGTGGCGGTGGGAGCGGTGGTAATAAACCGCATGAGGAGCGCGGCCTTTCCCAATACCATGGTAGGAGTCATATATCAGAAGTCCCAGTTTTCTCCAGTGGCCAGCGGCAGACTTGCCACAAGGCTCAGCCTCGGGGCAAACGAATCCTGCTACAGGGCCGCGGATGAAGCCATGAGAGGCAGCACCCCTGTAGGCAACTGCCTGTATTTCAGGACCGTTATCCCGCAGATAAACGGGCAGATAATCGGAGGACACGTATTCTACTGACGACCGGGTATTTTAAAGGAAACGCTCCAGGTTATCCTTAAGCTCCGAAAACCCGCCCTCATAGATTATATTGAGAAGCCGGTCCAGTGAATTTAAAAGGGTGACGCACTGCTCTGTGGAGATAAGTCCGTCTGTGAGAGCCGTGCCCACCTCATCAAGGTCGATCACTCTTACGGAATCATCGGGAAAGATGACCACATCGGCCAGAAGATCCGTGAATACCCAGGTGTTGGTATTGCTGTTATAGTCAGGGGATACGATATCGCAGTACCAATAAAGGAGAGCCCCTTCCCTGTTCATGAACCTTGATACCTTGAAGCCTTCATTCAGATAATAGCAGGAAAGCCCATGGTGCAGCTCCTTTTTGGGCTTTAAGGTGTTCCATTTTGTGACGATGGTCTTTTCATCCGCAAAGAGGATCTCATCATCCGTCAGGGCTACGCATTCCATGGGGATGAGCCTTTTTCTGAAAAGCTTTATGTCTGTATCCGGCAGGTTGTTTGTGTTTTCCATTTTTAATCTCCTGAGACGCATATTCCGGTATGGTGCAGATAAGGAAATGATCGGTTCGACAGGGCGAACCGATCGGCACGAACTGAAGTTCGCGCCAAAGCACACGATTTCATAAATGAAATCGGTGCAGGTACGGCTTCAGTATAGCAATCAATCAGGACGTTGTCTATCGCTTTGTACCGCAAAAAAAACAAAGGGTTATATTCCCTGCGAAATTTATGGACTTTCAATTGATTTATTGTTATAATTTTATGAAGCTTTTTTATCACTTGTTCAGGAGAGGTGGAAGCGTGTGAGATACAAAAAAGAGGTGTACCGTTCCTTAACGCTTATTATGCAGTTTGGCATCAATATGCTGGTCCCCATTTTTTTATGCTCGTTTGCAGGCTGGTTTATCGACAGAAGGTTGAATACTTCCTTCGTTTTTATTATAATGTTTTTTGTCGGCGCGGCTGCCGGCGGGAGGAATGTCTATATGATGGCGCGGCAGATATTCAGCAGGCCCTCCGGTACACACGAGGATATGAAAGACACGTAAGCTCATGCGTATAAGTTTCATCAGGCACGCTCACGAAAACGAGACTCTTTCGGAGGTGCTTGCCGGTATAATTCTATGGAGCGGGGCATGTCTGGTCGCTTCAATGCTTCTTTGCAGGGACAGACCTCGTGCCGTCGTCGGGCTTATAGCCGGAACAGCACTTTCCGTTTTCTATATCTTAAATCTTTACAGCTCCATTGAAGGGGCGCTTGATTTTGATGAAAAGGGCGCCGTGGCATATACAAGGAAAAAATACCTGATAAGATACCTTGTGATATGCATTTGCTTTACGCTTGTCGCCGCAACGGGAGCGGGCAATATCTACACCTGCTTTGCGGGAATAATGGGTATCAAGATCGGTGCTTATATCCAGCCTCTTGTCCGGAAATATATTTTCAGGAGAAGGGAGTCGGAGAGATCGTCTGCCGTTTGTGCGCCTGATAACGGTGAAAACGCCGACGACCGGGCAGATATGGGCGCTGAATAAAAATAAACAAGGAGTTTATTATGAATCCTCTGATTCTGGCTTCAAACGAACCGGATTTTATGATCAAGGGCATTTTTTCATACCAGCTCTTCGGGCATACGGTATGGATCACGACGACGCATGTATGTGTCCTCATAGTGATGATCCTTTTGCTCGCCTTTGCGATTTCCGTTAACCGGAGGCTTAAAAGGACCGATCCCTATGACGCTCCGCCAATGCTCGTAAACATAGCCGAGTTCATAATGGAATTTCTTGACAATATGACAGAGGGCGTTATGGGAAAAAACGCCGCGAGGTTTGTCAATTATATCAGCACCATTGCGATCTTCATACTTATCAGCAATATTTCAGGACTTTTGGGCTTAAGGCCCCCTACGGCGGACTACGGAGTCACTCTTCCGCTCGGTATCATTTCGTTCTGTATGATAACCTTTAACAAGTTCAAATGGCAGAAGCCGAAGGGAGTGCTGAAGGGGCTTATGGAGCCGTGGCCCTTCTGGCTTCCGATTAACCTTATAGGAGATTTTGCGGTTCCGGTTTCGCTGTCGCTTCGTCTGTTTGCGAACATCCTTTCCGGAACGGTCATGATGGCACTGTATTACAGTCTCCTTCCGTTCTTTGTAAAGATAGGCATACCGTCGGCCCTGCATGTATACTTTGACCTGTTCTCCGGAGCCATACAGACATACGTGTTCTGCATGCTCACCATGACCTATATCTCTGATGCCATAGGAGAGCAGTAGACAGGCGCTTTTCATGTGATGATAAGTGAGCCTGCGAAAGCGTTCACTGTGACCGGGCAGATACGATCATCAGCAGTTGTTCTCATAAACATATTTAAGGAGGAATTTTTTATGAACATTTCAGGAGTGGAATTCATCAAGGGTTGTTCGGCGATCGGAGCAGGGCTTGCGCTGATAGCAGGTATCGGACCCGGTATCGGCCAGGGTATCGCGGCGGGACATGCGGCGGCTGCCGTGGGAAGGAACCCGGGGGCAAGGTCTGATATCACGTCTACTATGCTGCTTGGACAGGCCGTTGCGGAGACGACGGGGCTTTATGGTCTGCTTGTGGGCATGATCCTTATTTTCGTTCAGCCTCTGGCAAAATAATTAAGGAGGATAACACTTGGAACCATTATTTAACGCTGTGTTCTTAGCGGACACAGGAGAAAAAATGGAACGATTGTTTGACCTGGATTTTCAGCTCCTGCATGATGCGGTATGGTCCGCTCTTGCGGTATTTATCCTTTTCCTTGCCATGTCCTATCTTCTTTTCAATCCCATAAGGGAGCTGCTTGAAAAGCGGCAGGAACGGATCCGCGGGGATCTTGAGTCGGCCTCAAAGGACAGGGCTCTTGCCGCGGAAATGAAGTCTGATTATGAAGAGCGGTTAAAGAACATAGACAGGGAATCCGAGGAGATCCTTTCAGAGGCAAGAAAGAGAGCCCAGACCAATGAGGGAAGGATCCTTTCAGAGGCCAAGGAAGAGGCCGGGAGGATAATCAGGCAGGCTGAAGAGGAGGCAAGGTTAGAGAAGCAGAAGGCTTATGACGAGATGAAGAATGAGATGATCCAGATAGCCTCTCTGATGGCCGGCAAGGTTGTAAAGGCTTCTATTGATACTGATATTCAGAACAGTCTGGTGGAAGAGACTCTTAAAGAGGTTGGTGAGCAAACATGGCAAAGCTGATAGCAAGGACGTATTCAGACGCGCTTTTTGAGACTGCGGTCGAGGAGGATCTTGTAGACGGGCTGTTTGAAGAGACCGGTGCATTAAAGACCATACTTAAGGACAACCCTGAGCTTGTGCGTCTCATGAATCACCCTAAGCTTACCAAGGAGGAAAAGCAGGAGCTTTTCGATAATATTTTCAGGGAAAGCATGAGCAGGGAGCTTATGGGCTTTATCCGGGTGATCATCACTAACGGACGGTTTTCGGAGATCGATTCCATCCTGGAGCAATTTACAGATACCGTCAAGGAATATAAGGGGATCGGGACTGCATACGTTACGACTCCGGTTCCGCTCACGGACAGTCAGAAGAAGGCTGTCAGGGAGAAGCTTTTGGCCACTGCCGGATATAAGTCGATGGAGATGAATTATGCTGTTGACGAAACGCTTCTCGGAGGAATGGTCATCCGCATTGGCGACAGGGTAGTGGATTCGAGTATTAAGTCAAAGCTGGAGGCGCTTAAGAAAAGCCTCTTAAACGTTCAGATCGGATAAAAAATTATGTGAGGAAAATTCCATGAATTTAAGACCGGAAGAAATTAGTTCTGTTATCAAGGAGCAGATCAAAAGATATGCTGATGAATTGATCGTTTCCGAGGTAGGCACCGTAATTCAAGTTGCTGACGGCATTGCCCGTGTCCATGGTCTTGAAAAGGCCATGCAGGGCGAGCTTTTAGAGTTCCCCGGAGATGTCTACGGCATGGTCATGAACCTTGAGGAGGACAATGTCGGTGCAGTTCTGCTGGGCTCTGCACACAATATAAATGAGGGCGATACCGTTAAGACCACGGGAAGAGTCGTTGAGGTCCCCGTAGGTGACGAGCTTTTGGGGCGTGTGGTCAATTCCCTTGGTCAGCCTATTGACGGAAAGGGGCCTGTCAATACTGACAGGTTCAGGAAGATCGAGAGGGTTGCCTCCGGCGTTATCACCAGGAAATCCGTTGATACACCTCTTCAGACCGGTATCAAGGCTATAGATTCCATGGTTCCCATCGGAAGGGGACAGAGAGAGCTGATCATCGGCGACAGGCAGACCGGTAAGACTGCGATAGCCGTTGATACCATAATAAACCAGAAAGGACAGGGAGTTAAGTGCATCTATGTGGCAATAGGGCAGAAGGCCTCGACAGTGGCCTCCATTGTAAAGACCCTCGATGAGTACGGCGCAATGGCTTATACGACCGTCGTTGCCTCTACGGCTTCCGAGCTGGCACCTCTTCAGTATATAGCTCCCTATGCAGGCTGCGCCATAGGCGAGGAGTGGATGGAAAAGGGAGAGGATGTTCTTGTCATCTACGACGACCTGAGCAAGCATGCTACGGCTTACCGTACACTTTCTCTGCTCCTGAGGCGTCCGCCCGGGCGTGAGGCTTATCCCGGAGACGTTTTTTATCTTCATTCAAGGCTTTTGGAGCGTGCCGCAAGGATGAGCGAGGAGTATGGCGGAGGTTCGCTTACCGCGCTTCCGATCATAGAGACGCAGGCGGGCGATGTATCGGCTTATATTCCTACCAACGTTATTTCGATTACAGACGGCCAGATATATCTCGAGACCGAAATGTTCAATTCGGGCTTCAGACCGGCTATCAATGCGGGTCTCTCGGTGTCCAGGGTCGGAGGCGCGGCTCAGATCAAGGCCATGAAAAAGATAGCGGCGCCGATACGAACAGAGCTTGCACAGTACAGGGAGCTTGCTGCCTTTGCACAGTTCGGCTCGGAGCTTGATGCCGATACCAGGGAAAAGCTCGATCAGGGTGAAAGGATACGTGAGGTCCTTAAGCAGTCTCAGTACAAGCCCATGCCTGTTGAATACCAGGTAATGATAATATACGCGGTCACCAGAAAATATCTGCTTAAGATCCCTACCTCAAAGGTGGTCGATTTTGAGGAGCAGTTCTTTGAGTACATGAAGACGAACTATCCCGAGGTTCCCGCGTCCATAAAGGATACGAAGGAGCTTTCGGAGGAGGCTGAGAATAAGCTCAGGAAGGCTCTCGATACTTTCATAAACGAGTACAGGTAGCACAGACTGTGCTGCGGCTGCAGCTTATAAGCGAAAATGTATCTGTCATGTTTACCCGGCAGATACGGGAAATTACAGAAAAAGGAGCTTTAATCTATGTCTTCAATGAGAGACATAAAAAGGCGTAAGACCAGTATACAGAGCACTCAGCAGATCACCAAGGCCATGAAGCTTGTGTCTACGGTGAAGCTTCAGAGGGCGAAGAGACGGGCTGAGAACTCAAAGCATTATTTTCAATGCATGTACGAGACCGTTACCGGAATAATCAGAAAGTCCGGTTATATAGATCATCCTTATATGAAGCCGAATGACTCGCAGAAGAAGGCAGTTGTTGTCGTTACCTCGAACAGAGGTCTGGCGGGAGGCTATAATTCAAATATCACAAAGCTTGTAATGAACAGCGGCTTAAAAAACGATGATCTTCTTATCTACTCCGTCGGGAAAAAGGGAAGGGATACTCTCAGGCGTCATGGCTATGAGATAAAAAAGGATATGTCGGATGCCATAGAGGAGCCTCTTTATTCCGATGCGATGGAGCTTTCGGGAGAGCTTCTTGAGAGCTTTTCGGCCGGTGAGATAGGAGAGATCTATGTTGCCTATACCGGCTTTAAGAATACGGTTTCACATATACCGACCCTGTTAAAGCTTTTGCCGGTGGATGTGGAGGACAGTGCACGCACGGCGTATGATATCGGGGATGCGGATTCAGGTCGAATGGCGTCCCTTCGGGACGGGGGTGTGGATTCAGGTAATAGGGCGTCCCTTCGGGACGCGTCAGAATCTTCTAAAGAAGATTCTGATCGCAGCGATTTTGCAGGCAAAATCGCTGCACCAATGAATTATGAGCCGGAGGATACGGAGGCTCTTGATATGATCATCCCCAAATATGTTACCAGTATTCTTTACGGTGCCTTTGTTCAGTCGGTCGCCAGTGAGAACGGTGCGAGGATGCAGGCAATGGATTCGGCCACGAGCAATGCCGAGGAGATGATCGCTAAGCTTGAGCTTCAGTACAATCGCGCAAGACAGGGCCATATAACACAGGAGCTGACCGAAATAATAGGCGGCGCCGATGCCTTAGATTGATTTTTCCCTCAAAATCCATGATATATCGATAAAGCTGAAGGGAAAAATCAATCAGTCGAACAAAGTCAACATAGCTATGAAAATAATAATAAAGTTAAAGGACTTTGTGAGACTGAAGGCGTAATGCGAAGCATTGCGTTGTAAGTCTGACATCTTCAGATGTCAGACCCCCGAGAAAGCGTAAACGGCCGAGAATGTTTTTCCCTCAAAATCCATGATATATCGATAAAGCTGAAGGGAAAAATCAATCAGTCGAACAAAGTCAACACAGAACACATATAAAAAAGGAGACAAGGCTTTGAATAATGTGGGCAAGATAACTCAGATAATCGGAGCGGTCCTTGATATCAAGTTCTCTGAAGGAAACCTGCCGGAGATCAACGAGGCTATTGATATTACAAGGACAAATGGTGAAAAGCTTGTTGTAGAGGTCGCACAGCATCTCGGAGATGATACCGTAAGATGTATAGCCATGGGACCGACCGACGGACTTGTCAGAGGGATGGAGGCGAAGGCTACGGGCGGACCTATTTCGGTACCGGTAGGTGAAAAGACCCTCGGAAGGATCTTTAACGTTTTAGGTGAGCCCATCGATAACAAACCGGCTCCGGAGGGTGTTGAGAGATATCCTATACACAGGCAGGCTCCGAGCTTTGAGGAGCAGTCTACCAATGCGGAGGTTCTGGAAACCGGGATCAAGGTCGTTGATCTTCTGTGTCCTTACCAGAGAGGCGGAAAGATCGGGCTTTTCGGGGGCGCCGGCGTAGGCAAGACTGTCCTTATACAGGAGCTTATCAGAAATATAGCTACAGAGCACGGCGGATATTCGGTATTCACAGGTGTCGGGGAAAGAACCCGTGAAGGAAACGATCTTTATCATGAAATGACCGAATCGGGAGTTATAGATAAGACCACTATGGTCTTCGGGCAGATGAATGAGCCCCCCGGGGCAAGAATGAGGGTCGGTCTTTCAGGACTTACCATGGCCGAATACTTCAGAGACGAGGGCGGAAAGGATGTTCTGCTCTTTATCGATAACATATTCAGGTTTACCCAGGCAGGCTCGGAGGGTTCGGCGCTTCTGGGACGTATGCCCTCCGCGGTAGGCTACCAGCCCACCCTGCAGACGGAGATGGGTGCCCTTCAGGAGAGGATAACGTCTACCAGGAATGGGTCCATTCCCTCGGTTCAGGCCGTATATGTCCCTGCCGATGACCTTACGGACCCTGCTCCCGCAACCACCTTTGCCCATCTGGATGCGACCACGGTGCTTTCCCGTTCCATTGTTGAGCTGGGAATATACCCGGCCGTTGATCCTCTTGAGTCGACATCGAGGATACTGGATCCGAGGATAGTAGGTGAAGAGCACTATATGGTGGCCAGAGGCGTCCAGGAGATCCTTCAGAAATATAAGGAGCTGCAGGATATCATAGCGATCCTTGGTATGGATGAGCTGTCTGAGGATGACAAGCTTACGGTATCAAGAGCGAGAAAGATACAGAGGTTCCTTTCACAGCCCTTCTTCGTCGCCGGACAGTTTACCGGACTGGAGGGACGTTATGTTCCCATAGCCGATACCATTCAGGGCTTTAAGGAGATAATAGAGGGTAAGCATGATGATATTCCGGAGAGCTACTTCCTTAATGCCGGAAGCATTGATGATGTACTGGCTAAGGTAAAATAAACGTAACTGTTCAGTACCTTCACAGTTACGTGCCGCAAGCCCATCAAAATCGCCTTCGGCGATGGGGCTTGCTCTGGCTCATATATGTTTTATCACGGACTGCGCAGTAAATGCGCAGTCCTGTCCTGAACAGATACAAATAATCTTTAAACGAGGATATTTATGGCTGACGAGAATGCATTCAAACTTAGAATAATCACACCGGACCGCGTATTTTACGAGAACGAGGTCATTATGGCAGAGCTTACCACTACCGAAGGGGAAATAGGCATTCTTAAGAGACATATTCCTCTTACTGCCGTTATCGCTCCCGGGGTTCTTTATATTAAGGAATCGGAGGAGGAAATAAAGGTCGCGGCTCTGATCTCGGGATTTCTTGAAATACTGCCGGACCAGGTGACGATACTTGCCGAGGTCGTGGAATGGCCTCAGGAGATAGATGTGAACAGAGCTGAGGAGGCAAGGCTGAGGGCCGAAAGAAGGCTTTCCGAGAGGCCTCTCGGAACGGATCTTAACCGTGCCGCTCTTGCGCTGAAACGGTCTGTGGCAAGAATAGAGGCCGCTAAGAAATAACGAAAAATAACGAAAAAATAAAAATGATCCCTTCGGTCCACAGAAGGGATCATTTTATTATCACAGAGCCGCCGAAAGGAAGGGCGCTTTCAGCGCCTTCTTCAGATCTCCGTCGCCTTACAGGCTTCGATATAAAGATCGATGTCCTCGGTTATGTATCTGGCCTTTTCGGTATGAAGCGGTTCACAGCAGTTAAAGATGTAATCAAGCACCTTATATCTGTCAAACAGCTTCATTACCTCCTTTCCGGACAGATCCTTGTCATATTTATACTGCTCTATGCAGTAGGTCAGAAAATTCCCTTCATTACTCATCTTTACAGTTATGCCGGTATGGCATCAGGCTCCTTGGCCCGGTCGAAGATCCCGTAAAGCTCCTCGGCATTCAGCTGCCACAGATCGTTTTCCTCCTGCTCAAGCTTTTCATAGAGATCGGAATTATAAAAGGCCTGACACGCATGTATCTCATCGAGCCCCTTCCTCTCCATGATAAGGTTAACGATCTTCGGAACTAAAAGGATCATAATGACCTTATAGCTCTCCTTCTTCATTCTGTTTTCTCCCCTTTTTAATCTGTCCCGTCAGGGAAACTCCCCAGTATCCCTTATGACGCTTATCTGGCCTTTAAAAGCCGGTCTGCCATGCTGAGCTCCTCCTTCAGAAAGCGGAGCATGGTCTTGATGTGCTTTTTATGCTCAAGACTCTCCTTTAAGGCAGGAAGCTGCTCCTTCCTGACATAATCGGAGACCACCTTCTTCCCGACTCTGTATTTAAGATAGTAGTAGGTCTTGGTCCCGACATGCTTGGCGGAAAGAGTACCCTTGGGAAGCTCCTTCAGCCTCTTTGAATACTCATTTATCATGTATTCTATCCTGTCGCGTTCCTGCTTAAAGGTATTCGTAAGCATGTAATGTTTTCCCGTTCCTTACTGCGTAACAGTTTATCCTAAGGCAAACCTTTACAGTGAGCGGATATGCTCGTTCACTATACATTACTACAGTATATTTTACCCAACATTGCGGCAGTTTACAAGAGAAAATTGCGGCCTTTTGACTCTTGTATTAACTACTGTTTAATAATACAATTAGAGCCATGAAAAAAAGACTGATAATGCTGGGGACCTTTGCGTTATCCCTTTTTCTGTCCATGTTCATCACAAGCCTTCTTATAAACAGAGGCAATGTGGACATGACCAGGGAAATGGAGGCTGCCGTTCTCCCGGTGGTTTATATAATGGAAGAAAACGAATATGTGAATCTTCATTTCGGCTATACCGGGGAGATGTCCGGAAACCTTTTAAGGGGGACGCTGAGTCCGCTTGCCGAAGGGAGGATACTCCCGATAATGATCGAGACCTTCGGCACTGCCGTGTCAAGGATCGGATACGAGATCCGCAGCATGGATATGGAGAGGCTGGTTGAGGATCAGGTGTTAAGTGAGTACAGCACGGAGGGGAGCAGGATAACTGCCGATATCGGGGTAAAGGATCTTATAACACCCGAGGTCGAGTATATGCTCATCCTTAAGCTTACGCTGTCAGATGACACCCTGGCCAGATACTATATCCGCTTTATAAACAAGGAGGGGCTTAATACAGGAAAGAAGCTTTCGTTTGTAAAGGATTTTTCGGAAAAGACCTTTGACAAGAGCGCTGTCTCGGAGCTCAAGGTCTATATGGAGCCTAATTCGGAGGGCGATAATTCGAGCTTTGGATATGTGAACATTCATTCAAGCATCGAGCAGCTCACCTGGGGAGGACTGTCACCCAGGCTCTCGGGCGAGAGGCAGCTGCATATCTATGAGCTCGACAGCATTAATGCGTCAATAGGGCTGAAATATCAGGTCACGGTCTCGGATGAGCTGTATAACGTGTCAGAATATTTCAGGATCAGAGAAGGTCAGGAGAGAATGTACCTCATGGAGTACGAGCGGACGATGGATCAGATAATCACCAATGAGGAGGAGCTTCTGGTAAACGGAAAGCTCCTGCATGGTATCCTGAGCCGAAGCCTTGAGAGGATAGAGAACGAAAACGGAAGCGTCTATGCCTTTGTACAGGAGAATACTCTCTACAGCTATAATACGGATAACGGAAATCTATCTCGGATATTTTCCTTCAGAAACGGGGAAAACGACGACGTAAGAACAGATAACCCTTCGCATGAGATATGTCCGGTCCGCATAGATGAGCAGGGGAATATCCTCTTTACCGTTTACGGCTACTTTAACAGAGGCAGTCATGAGGGCGAGGAGGGAATAGCCGTCTATTATTACGACGCTGTCATCAATTCCATAGAGGAGCAGCTGTTCATAGATCATGACGGCTCATTTGAGCTCCTTAAGCATGATATGGAGCTTTTGTGCCGCATAAATATGAGAGACAGCATGTATATTTACCTGGATGGCACGATCTACAGGATCAATATAGACACAACGGACATGAATGAGATCGTTGCGGGGCTTAACGAGAGCATATTTGCTGCCTCCGGGGACGGAAGCATGATAGCCTGGGGTGATGAAGCGGGCTATAGCTCCATAACGCTTATGAATCTTGACAATGAGCTCATGAAGACTATCGAGGCTGGATCCGCGGAGCTTTTGTTCCCCCTGGGCTTTATGGGAAAGGATCTTATTTACGGGAAGGCCCGTATATCCGATGCCTGTGATGACGGCTCGGGAGGCATTGTGTACCCGATGTATGAAATATGTATAGTAGATCCCTCCGGCAGGACCCTCAGGGAGCATATCCGGGCGGGCTACTATTTTATGGGGATCGAGATAAACGACAATATAATCAATATTTCCAGATGTATAAAGGATGATGCAGGAAGGCTTGTCGAAACGGACAGTGAGCAGATTCTGACAAATGAGAAAACAGAAGCTGAGATAAACGTGTATACAAGTGTGGTGACCGAGAATATGGAAACCACCTGGCAAACGGTATTGAAGCGGGGCGAGCCGGACAGGAACATAAAGGTGCTCACTCCTACGGAGGGAATGTATGAGGGCGAAAGAAGGGTAGAGCCCGGACCGGGAACAGAGCAGGACAGGCTGTATGTGTATTCAAAGGGTGAAATAGCCGGGGTATATACCGATGAAGCTACGGCGGTAATGAAGGCCGGGGAGAGCTTTGCCTGTGTTGTGGACAGGAGCTGTTCTTATATATATGAGGCAGGCAACAGGAAGGAGCGTGTATTATTGGAGGAGCTTTCCGGGCCGCAGGAGCATGAGGAGGGGGCGGACAGCCTCTATGTGTGTATGAGTGCCCTTCTTAAGTATGAGGGTGTTTATGAGGATATGGATGCCCTTATGAAGAGGGTAAATGAGTCCGGGCCTGTGAACGCTCTTTCAGAGGTGCTTGTGGACAGGCATGTGCTTAACCTGAAGGGCTGCAGTCTGAGGTCGGTGCTCTATTATGTAAGTCAGGGCCACCCGGTGTTAGCCCTTGCGGAAGACTCAGAGCCTGTAATGATAATTGGATATGACAGCAAAAATGTGATAATATATGATGCAGCGGCCGATGAGGTCCGTAAAAACGGGATGAATGATTCCACGGCCTGGTTTGATGCAAACGGGAACAGATTCATTTCTTATGTGGATCATGCCTTTTAGAGGGCTCATGCCCGACACTGGAGGACAAAAATGGATGAAAGAATGAGGAAGCTGGCAAAAAACCTTGTAAATTATTCCTGCAGGGTAAAGGAGGGAGATAAGGTTTATATTCACTATATCGGCGACAGCACGGAGCCCCTGGCACTTGCGCTGATCGATGAGGTCTACAGGGCAAAGGCTCTTCCGTTTCCGCATTTTACAAGCACCAGGATCCAGAGAAGGACAGTGATGGAATGTACCGAGGAGCAGCTTAAGCTGATGGCAAGGGTAGACTGTCTTGAAATGGAAAACATGGACTGCTATATCGGAGTCAGAGGGACGGATAATGTATCGGAGCTTTCCGATGTGCCTGAGGACAGGATGTCGCTTTATGAAAGGCTTTATTCCACGCCGGTCCACCACGGGATAAGGGTGCCGAGGACAAGATGGGTGGTACTGCGTTTTCCGAACGATGCCATGGCTCAGCTGTCGGGAATGAGCACCGAGGCCTTTGAGGATTTTTACTACGATGTATGCTGCCTGGATTATTCAAAGATGAACAGCGCAATGAAGAATCTGGTGGAGTATATGAACAGGACAGACAGGGTAAGGCTTTTGGGGCCGGGGACCGATCTTACCTTTTCAATAAAGGATATACCGGCTATTGCCTGCGCGGGAGAGATGAACATCCCTGACGGGGAGGTATTTACGGCTCCGGTAAGGGATTCCGTGAACGGGGTCATTTCCTATAACGCTCCTTCTCTTTATCAGGGAGTCACCTATGAAAACGTCAGGTTTACGTTTGAGAACGGAAAAATAATAAAGGCCGAAAGCAATAATGACGAAAAGCTTGAAAAGCTGCTCAATACCGATGAGGGCGCAAGATATATCGGGGAGTTTGCGATAGGCGTGAACCCTTACATAAAGAAGCCCATGAAGGACATACTTTTTGACGAAAAGATCAATGGCTCGATCCACTTTACACCCGGGAACTGCTACGATACCGCTCCCAACGGAAACCACTCCGCGATTCACTGGGATCTGGTATGGATACAGAGGCCGGAGTACGGGGGAGGAGAGATCTATTTTGACGATGTACTCATAAGAAAGGACGGGCGGTTTACAGCAGAGGAGCTTAAGTGCCTGAATCCTGAGAATCTTGTATAAAAGGAGAAGCATAATGAACAACAACAGTGAGATCAGAGACATAAGCCTGGCGGAATCGGGAGATAGGAAGATCGAGTGGGTCAAAAGGAACTGCGACCTGTTAAGGACTCTTGAGAAGGAGTTTTCGGAATCAAAGCCCTTTTCCGGGAAAAAAATAGCTCTTTCGGTTCACCTTGAGGCGAAGACCGCTTATTTATGCAAGGTGCTTGCGGCGGGCGGGGCGGCGATGTATGTGACCGGCTCTAATCCGCTTTCCACACAGGATGATGTGGCAGCAGCCCTTGTGAAGGAGGGATTGGAGGTTCATGCCTGGTATGACTCCACGCCTGAGGAATACGAAAGCCATATAAGGGCCGTATTAAAGCACGGCCCCAATATAATAATAGATGACGGCGGCGATCTTGTACACATGATGCATACCGAGCTGACCGACCTTATTCCCGGGGTCATAGGAGGCTGTGAAGAGACCACGACCGGGATAATAAGGCTTATGGCCATGAACAGGGCAGGGGAGCTTAAGTTCCCGATGGTCCTTGTGAACAACGCTGACTGCAAGCACCTTTTTGATAACCGCTACGGTACCGGTCAGTCCGTATGGGACGGTATCAACCGGACGACAAACCTGATCGTGGCAGGCAAGATCGTAGTCGTGGCAGGCTATGGCTGGTGCGGAAAGGGTGTTGCGATGCGGGCAAAGGGTCTCGGAGCCAGAGTGGTGGTCACAGAGGTCGATCCCGTTAAGGCCATAGAGGCCGTTATGGACGGCTTTGATGTGATGCCTATGAATGATGCCGCAAGGATCGGAGATTTCTTTATTACCGTTACCGGCTGTGACAAGGTAATAGACGAGGAGGATTTTGCGGTAATGAAGGACGGCGCGGTGCTCTGCAATGCGGGACATTTTGACTGTGAGATCGATATGGCGGGGCTTAGAAGGATCGCGCTAGAGACAAGGGAAATGAGAAAGAACATCATGAGCTATAAGCTGCCCACGGGTCAGTGGATAAATGTTCTTGCCGAGGGAAGGCTTGTAAACCTTGCGGCCGGGGACGGGCATCCTGCGGAGATCATGGATATGTCCTTTGCGATACAGGCTCTTTCGGCGAAGTACCTGGTAGAGCATGCGGGTAAGCTTGATGAGATGATCATCAACGTTCCTAAGGAGGTCGATAATGATGTGGCGGTAAGAAAGCTGTCGTTCTTAGGAAAGAAAATAGACGTGCTGACTGAGGAGCAGGTGGCTTACCTGAACAAGTCCTTGACCTGAGGCCGGTTTTTTGCCGATGACATCAAATAATAAAGGCTCTGTGATCTGTCCATGATCACAGAGCCTTTTTCCGCTCATTCGTCATTTTTGTCGAGCTTTCCGTTCTTTTCGTTATATTCCTTTACAAGGTGCTGTATCCTGTCGCTGGGATTTAACAGATCACTGATAGAGGAATCGTGGTTTAAGGTATCTATTATGTAGGCGATATACTTGCTCAGATCGCAGGTGATATAATATTCTCTTTCAAGGAGCTCAGGCATCTGGTATACAAGGTTTGTGGTAAGCACCCTGTCGATGATGCCTTCGGAATATGCCCTGTCGAAGGGGGCGAGCCCGCAGGTGAAGAGACCGAAGGTCGAGGCTATGAAGATCCTTCCGGCCTTCCGCTTTTTAAGCTGCCTTGCAACGTCAAGTACGCTCTCTCCCGAGGAGATCATGTCGTCTATGACAAGGACATCCTTCCCTTCAACGGAGGAGCCCAGAAATTCGTGTGAAATGATGGGATTGCGTCCGTTTATGAATTTGGTGTAATCCCTTCTTTTGTAGAACATGCCCATATCAAGCCCGAGGACATTGGCTATGTAGATAGCCCTTTCCATCCCGCCCTCATCGGGGCTTATGATCATCATATGAGCCGAGTCTATGGTAAGATCCTCGATATTATACAAAAGACCCTTTATAAACTGATAGGCCGGGCGCACGGTCTCAAAGCTTGAGAGAGGAATGGCGTTCTGTACCCTGGCGTCATGGGCGTCAAAGGTGATTATGTTGTCCACTCCCATGTGAACAAGCTCCTGGAGAGCGATGGCGCAGTCAAGGGATTCACGGCCGGAGCGCTTATGCTGTCTGCTTTCGTAAAGAAAAGGCATTATCACCGTGATGCGCCTTGCCTTTCCGCCAACGGCGGCTATAAGCCTCTTAAGATCCTGATAATGATCATCCGGAGACATATGATTCTCATGGCCGCAGAGAGAATAGGTGAGGCTGTAGTTGCTGATGTCGACCAGAAGGTAGAGATCGGTACCCCTGACGGATTCGTTGATCGTCCCCTTAGCCTCTCCGGTACCGAACCTGGAGATTCTTGCATCAAGGATATAGGAATCCCTCTGGTAGCCCTTGAAGGCCAGAGAAGAATGATGCTCATGCTCACGCTCAGTTCTCCATCTTACAAGGTACTGATCGATCTTATGCCCCATGTCCATGAAGCCCTCAAGTGGTATAATGCGCAGAGACCCCACAGGAATACTCTCAAGATTACGCTTTTCCTCGCGTTTTGGCATTTTCTACCTCTCTCCCGTATTTTTTTATTCTGAATCTGAGATCCCCGATACGGGGATTCAAAAAACGGTAATTTCCTATGATCCTTGAAACGCATCGGTCATCATACCGTTCTGACAGATCATTCATAGCCAGATTGGTAGAGATCAGGGTAGATCTTTTCCTGATGTTGCGTTCGTTTATAATCAGAAACAGCTGGTTTACTACAAAGCTGTTGGTGGTCTCGGTCCCGAGATCATCGATTATCAGCAGATCACAGGAGAATATATCCTCATGGACCCTGATAATATCCTCCGATGCATCATTGTTCCTGAATATGTACGTTGCTAGTGTATCAAATAATTCTGTGGAAGTAAAGTAGATTACGGAATGTCCGCTGTCAAGAAGCTCCTTTGTTATACAGTTGGTAAGAAAGGTCTTGCCTGCCCCCGGAGCCCCGAAGAACATGAGATTATCGTATTTTTTGTCGAATTCGTCCACAAAGGCATGACAGGCCCCTATGATGTTCTTCATTAAGGGCAGCTCGTCGTCATTATAGTAATCGTATGAAAGAGTGGAGAAATTTTCCGTATTAAGGAGTTCGGAGATATTTGACTGCCTGTAGAGCTCTGCTATCTCCGCCTGCTTAAAGCAATGACATTTCTTTCCGTCCCTGTAGCCTGTGTCCATGCAGTCGGGGCAGGTATACAGAGGCTCAAGATAATCCGCAGGAAAGCCTCCCCGGACAAGGACCCGCTTCTTTTCCCCGGTCAGTCGCGAAAGCTCCCTTTTAAGCTCGTTAAGGGCATCCTTATCCCCGGATAAGGCCTTAAGCCCAAGCTCAAAGGAGAGCTCAGAAATGCTTCTTGAAAGCTCACCGTATTCGGGGAGCCTGCTTTCCACCTCATCGATACGCGCCTTCCGTATCTTTGCGTTATGTATCCTTGTATCATCATATTTACGCATTATAGCGTCATATCTGGCATTTGAGAGTGACATACCGGCCTACTGGATCTTCATAAGTTCGTTTACGAGAGCGTTATAATCGGTTTTAGGGGCCGCCTTTTGAGAGCTCTTTTTCCTGCCCGGGGCATCCGCCCTTTTGACGGAGGAAAGCCTGAGCTTTTCGGAACGGGCCCTGTCAAGCTCTTCAATATCGGACAAAAGGTGCACCTTTTTTTCATGCCAGTCAGAAAGTATCCTGTCGGCATATTCAAAGCTGGGCTTCTGGATCTTTAAAACGGTACGGCTGCAGGCCTCTTTTATTATTTCCATCGAAAACCCGTAATCCTTGAGCCATTTCCTGATGAAAGCCACCTCCGCCTCGGCGGGATCTCTGCCGTTAATACCGAAGGAGCTCAATACCTCCGCCGCCTCGGACGGAACAGCTTTGTTCACCCAGGCCTTGGCGGCCCCGGCAGTGGTAATACCGTTGCGGGCCCAGGCCTGCGCAACGGGTTCCATCAGGCTCAGGCTTTTTTTCTTCTGGGCAACGCAGTATTCAATAAGGTACTCAAGGAGATCCGCGTCAAAGCCAAGCTCCTCATTGAAATAAAGAAGAGAGCACAGATCCCTCTCGGTAAGGGGGCGCTTTAAGTAGGTCTCGGCTACATAAATAAGCTCCTTAATATCCTTACGATCCTTAAAGCCCGAAAGCTCCTCCGCGCTGTAGCTTTTTTTCCTTTGAGGCGCTTTCCTTATTTCCGTGCTGTTCATATTCCTTTCACCAAGGGCCCTTCTGCTTTCTTCCGCGCTTAAAAGGCGTATCCCGGAGGGCTCCTTTTGGTTATCGTATTCAAGTGCTATAAGCTTCTGCTTGTCCAGGTATTTCAGGGCCCTTATAACATCTCTCTCGGAATCGTTGAAGAAATCCGCGATGGACGAGACGGACACCTGTAAATTGGCACATTTTGATCTTAAAAGGTACAGATATATCTTTATCTGGGATTCGTTAATATCCCGCATATAGTAATCGATGAAATCGTTCTGTACGAAGGTAAAAGCGGATGAATAATCTCCGGCAAGCGTAAGTGTATTCATTTTGTCACCCCGGCTACCTGTTAGGTTTTAATCGTTCGGCAAAGGGTAGTATAGCATAATGCCGGGGTGAAATAAATAAATACTTATGCTCACAGATACAGTAAAACCGCGGTTTTTCAGGCTGTGGATAATGTGGATAAAAAAACCGATAATATTATGTAATTTAAAAATCCCGCGCAAATCGTTGTCTTAAATCAAAGTATAAACAGATTATGTAAATTGAAAAATCCACAGTACATTTTATCTCAAAAAAAGGCCCGGGAGGCTATGTCATTAACTTAAGCTGCTATAGGTTGTGAACGACTCTGTGAAGTGAGCTTAAGTTAATGACAATGATCTGTGTCGAGAAGACTGTCCCCCACCTTATAGATGTCTCCGGCGCCCATCGTGATGACAAGATCACCCGGCCTGCACATTTTAATAAGGAAAGCTCTGATCCCGTCAAAGGAATCAAGATAGAAGGACTTATCCTCTCTGCCCTCATTTTCGTTTATGGCATCGGAAAGCATCCTGGAGCTTACTCCCAGGGTATCCGTTTCCCTTGCGGCATAGATATCCGCAAGCACGACCTTATCCGCAAGCGACAGGGCCCTTGCAAAGTCGTTAAAGAAGGATTTTGTACGGGTGTAGGTATGGGGCTGGAAAACACACCACAGGGTCTTGTGGGGATAATTCCCGGCTGCCTTTAAGGTCGCCTCTATTTCCGTGGGATGATGGGCGTAGTCGTCTATTACGGTCACGCCGGAAAAGCTCCCCTTATATTCGAACCGTCTGTCGACTCCCTTAAAGCTCTTAAGAGCGGAAACGACAGCTTCGTTGCTTATTCCCAGAGCATGGGCCGCGGCGATGGCAGCCAGAGAATTGGCTATATTGTGCACTCCCGGGATCTTAAGCTCTATCCTGCACTCAGGCCTGCCGCCTGCCATGAGGGTGTAGGAGGCGCAGCCGAGATCGTCAAAAAGGATATCCTTCGGGGAATAGTCCGCATCGCTCTCTTCTGAGGAAGAAAAGGTGACGATCCCGCATTCAAGCCCACTGCAGAACTCGCTTAGCTCATCTATGTCCCTGTTTATCACGAGGGTGCCGTCTTTAGGGATGAGCTTTGCAAAGGTGCGGAAGGAAGCCCTGATATCGGAAAGATCCTTGAAGAAATCCAGATGATCCTCTTCTATATTAAGTATGATCCCGATCCTTGGATACAGGCTCAGAAAGCTGTTGGTATATTCACAGGCCTCGGTAACAAAATAACCGGAGCTGCCGATCCGGATATTTCCGCCTATTTCCTTAAGCATTCCGCCTACCGATACGGTAGGGTCCGATCCCGCCTCAAGCAGTATATCGGTCAGCATTGAGGTGGTGGTGGTCTTTCCGTGGGTCCCGGAAACAGCTGCGGACAGAGGGTAATTCTTCATTATCTGTCCCAGGAGCTCGGCCCGTGTGAGCATGGGGAGGCCTCTCCTTAAGGCCTCACAAAACTCGGGATTGTCCTTGTGTATGGCGGCTGTGTAAACCACAAGCTTTATATCATCGGTTATATTTTGGGCGCTTTGCCCTATATGGATGAGTGCGCCCTTTTCCGAAAGCGAGACGGTAAGGCCTGATTCATTATTGTCAGAGCCTGATACCGTAAAGCCCCTGCTTAAAAGGATCTCGGCCAGGCCGCTCATGCTGATGCCGCCGATGCCGATGAAATGAACATGAACCGGTGAATTAAGATCTATCTGATACATTGATCTGCCTCTCTTTCGCTTCCTTCGGTTTATTCCCGACATCATAATATCATAATCATGAGCTTTATGGTACCTGAAGTGCCAAATGTAACATATTCAACAAAATATAACCCCTCATTAAAAAAACTTTGTTCACTATTGTCAAAATCTATGATATAATATTTGAAACCTGTAGTTATTTTTGTCATAGCAGGAGCAGGACTGCAAATATTTAATGTAAGAGGTGATCACGTGATTAAGAAGGAAATGATAGCGATGCTGCTTGCCGGTGGACAGGGCTCGCGTCTTGGTATCCTGACCTCAAAGGTGGCAAAGCCAGCCGTGGCCTTTGGCGGAAAGTACAGGATAATTGATTTTCCACTCAGCAACTGTATTAATTCAGGGATAGATACGGTGGGCGTTCTGACACAGTATCAGCCTCTGAGACTGAATACCCATATCGGCATAGGGATCCCCTGGGATCTTGACCGGAACGTGGGAGGGGTGACTGTTCTTCCGCCGTATGAGAAGAGCACCAATAGTGAATGGTATACCGGTACCGCAAACGCTATCTATCAGAACATCGATTACATGGAAATGTTCAACCCGGATTATGTTCTGATCCTTTCCGGAGACCATATATACAAGATGGACTATGAGGTGATGCTCGACTTCCATAAGTCGAACAATGCCGATGTTACCATAGCCGCCATGCCGGTTCCTTATGAAGAGGCAAAGAGGTTCGGTATCCTCATCACTGATGAGGACAGAAAGATCACTGATTTCGAGGAAAAGCCCGAGAACCCGAGAAGCAATCTGGCCTCCATGGGTATTTATATCTTTAACTGGCAGGTCCTTAAGGATGCTCTTATCAGGAACGCGGAGCAGCCGGGGCTTGACTTCGGAAAGCACGTTATCCCCTACTGTCATAAAAACGGAAACAGGGAATTTGCCTATGAGTTCAACGGCTACTGGAAGGACGTAGGAACCTTAAGCTCCTACTGGGAGGCCAACATGGAGCTTATCGACATCATTCCCGAGTTCAACCTCTATGAGGAGTACTGGAAGATTTATACGAAGAGCAATGCGCTTCCGCCACAGTATATCTCCTCCGATTCGGTCATTGAAAAGAGTATCATAGGAGAGGGCACCAACATCTACGGCAAGGTCTTTAATTCCGTGATAGGCTGTAATATCACCATAGGTGCAAACACGGTGATCCGTGATTCGATCATCATGAATGACGCTGAGATCGGAAAGGACTGTACCATTGACAAGGCCATCATCGCCGAGGGAGCAAGGATCGGAAACGGCGTTACACTCGGAGCAGGTGAGGAAGCAGAGAATGCCACCGATCCCACCATCTATACCCACGGGATCGTTACCATCGGAGAGAACAGCGTGATCCCTGACGGGATAACGATCGGAAAGAACAGCATGGTTTCGGGTATTACGGAGGAGTCTGATTACAAGGACAAATTCTTAGGCAGCGGAAAAACTTTTGTAAAGGCGGGGGATTAACGGTGAGGGCGATTGGTATAATTTTGGCCGGAGGCAACAGCTTCCGAATGAAGGAGCTTTCTCATAAGAGGGCGATTGCCGCAATGCCTGTTGCGGGTAATTTCAGGGCTATCGATTTTGTTCTTAGTAATATGTCCAACTCTCATGTTTCCAAGGTGGGTGTGCTTACCCAGTACAATGCGGGAAGCCTGAATGAGCATCTTTCTTCTTCGAAATGGTGGGATTTCGGACGTAAGCAGGGCGGTCTTTATGTATTTACCCCTACGGTCACTACAGAGAACAACTTCTGGTACAGGGGGACCGCGGATTCCATCTATCAGAATCTTTCCTTCCTTAAGAACTCGCATGAGCCCTACGTCATCATCGCAAGCGGTGATGCCGTTTACAAGCTGGATTTCAATAAGGTGTTGGAGTATCATATCGAGAAGAAGGCCGATATCACCGTTGTCTGCAAGGAGTTTCCCAAGGGTGAGGACACCGAGCGCTTCGGCATCGTTAAGATGAACGAGGACTGCCGTATAGAAAACTTTGACGAAAAGCCGATGGTGGCAAAGACCAATACCGTATCCTGCGGTATCTATGTCATAAGAAGGCGTCAGCTCATAGAGCTCATCGAAAAGTGCATAGAGGAGGAGCGGTACGATTTCGTAAGGGACATCCTTATCAGGTACACCGATGTCAAGAAGATCTACGGCTATAAGATAAGCAGCTACTGGAAGAACATCGCGTCCGTCAGGGATTATTTCAATACCAATATGGATTTCTTGAAGCCCGAGGTAAGGGATTTCTTCTTCAGGACCTATCCCGAGATCTATTCAAAGGTGGACGACCTTCCGCCCGCAAAATACAATGTGGGCTCCAATGTAAGGAATTCCCTGATCGCAAGCGGCACCATCATAAACGGGACCGTGGAGGATTCGGTGATCTTCAAGAAGGTATTTGTGGGCAATAACTGTACCATAAAGAATTCGATAATACTTAATGATGTCTATATAGGGGACAACACCTATATCGAGAACTGTATCGTGGAAAGCAGGGACACCATAAGGGCTAATTCCTACTTCAAGGGAGAAGGGGATGTAAAGATCGTGCTTGAGAAGAATGAAAGGTATGTATTCTGAGCGTACAGGGAATAGAATTTCCGCTTGAAGATAAGAGGAAAGAAGATTAAAATCATATTAACATTGTTGATGACGCAAGGACGGCCTCGTGTAAGAACGATGGTCGTTCTTGCGTTTTATGACCGTTTTTTATGAGCGGTGCAGGAGACGCAAATGAGAGACATGCTGTCAGATTTATTCGGGAAAATAAAGACCGGTGGGGAGAAGGAAATGATCTCTCCGGCAAGAAAATGGATCATCATCGCAGGGCTTGGGAATCCGGGGAGGGAATATGCCCATACAAGGCATAATGTGGGCTTTGACACTCTTGATATACTGGCCGACAGGTACGATATCCCAATAGACACGGCGAAATTCAATGCCCATCTGGGAAAGGGAGAGATCGAGGGGAAAAGGGTCATCCTCGCAAAGCCTCAGACCTATATGAACTTAAGCGGGGACAGCCTTTCCCAGATACTTGATTATTATAAGGCGGACGCCCAAAAGGAGCTTATAGTGATCTATGATGATATCTATCTTGACATAGGAGCCATAAGGATAAGGAAGCAGGGAAGCTCCGGCGGACATAACGGGATGAAGAGCATCATAAAGCGGCTGGGGAGTGAGGATTTTCTGAGAGTCAGGATAGGGGTGGGCGAAAGGCCCAGGGAATATGAGCTTAAGGATTATGTGCTGTCACATTTTTCGGAGGGCGAGAGGGAGAAGCTTGATGAGGGTCTCATAAATGCAGCTGGTGCCGTCGCCCTGATCCTTAAGGAGGGAGCCGATGCGGCCATGAATCACTACAACAGAAAGAACAGGGCGCTGCCTGAGTAGGCCCTGCCTGTTAAAGGGACATGGGACCGTTAGACTGTTAAAAGGACACGGAACCTGAAGACTGATAAAAGGACATGGGAGCGGAAGAGAAAAGAAAACGCGGAGATATATGATTTGAAAGCGATAACGGATCCCTTAAGGGAGTATGCTGAATACAGTGACATCAGGCGTGAGCTGAAAAGAAGGGACGGCACGGTCGGGATAAACGGCTGTGTGGATCCTGAAAAGCTGCATCTTATAAACGGGCTGAGAGAGGACTATAAGCATCTGCTCATAGTGACCTTTAACGAGCAGCGGGCAAAGGAGATAGCGGAGGATTATACCTTTTACGATCCTTCCATAAGGTACTATCCTGCCAGGGATCTGATCTTCTACCAGGCCGATATCCACGGAAATCTCCTTCCGGCACAGAGGCTTACCTGTATATCGCCTCTTTTTGAAAACGGGAGCGTTTCCGCGGTGACGACCTTTGACGCGCTTATGGAAAGGCTTGCACCGTTTGAGGCCTTAAGGGCTCACATACTGGACATCTCGGTGGGGGATACCCTTGACCTTAAGGAGCTTGAAAGGGAGCTTGTAACACTGGGCTACGGGAGGAACTATCAGATAGAGGCCTCGGGACAGTTTTCCGTTCACGGGGGGATAGTCGACATCTTCCCGCCGATGGATATAAATCCCGTAAGAATAGAGCTGTGGGGCGATGAGGTCGATTCCATAAGAAGCTTTGATCTCATGACACAGCGGTCCCTTGAGAAGCTGACAGGGATAAGCATATACCCGGCTTCGGAGATGATCCTTAATGAAGACGAGATAAACGAGGGGCTTCGGAGGATAGAGGAGGAGGGAAGCGCTCACGAAAAGAGGCTCAGGGAAAGGTTCCTTACCAAGGAAGCCCATTCCGTAAAAAACATCGTGTCGGAGATAACCGAGCATGTAAGGAATATCGGGACTGAGGGCTGCAATATCGAAAGCTATCTGAATTATTTTTATGAGACTACGGAGAGCCTTTTGTCCTATTTTAATAAGGATGAAACCCTGATCGTCCTGGATGAGCCTGTAAGGCTTAAGGAAAAGGGAAGGGTCACGGAGGAGGAATTTAATGACAGCATGAGAAACCGGCTGGAGAAGGGGCTGATACTTCCGGGGCAGGCAGAGCTCATCATTCCGGTAAGCAGTATCCTTTCGGAGCTTTACGGCTTTTCTTGTGCTGCCCTTTCCGCTTTACCGGTCCCCAAAAACACCTTAAGGCTCAATTACCTGCACACCATAGTGACCAAATCGGTCAATTCCTACAACAACAGCTTCTCCGCGCTGCGGGAGGATCTCCTGCGGCTTAAGAAAAAGGGATACAGGACTGTGGTGGTATCCGCAAGCAGAACGAGGGCAAAGCGCCTTGCAGACGATCTTTTAAACGAGGGCGTCAATGCCTTTTACACGGAAAATACTGACAGAGAGATCAAAAAGGGCGAGGTGATGCTGTGCCAGGGAAGGCTGAGACAGGGCTTTGAATATCCTCTGACCGGATTTATTCTGATATCGGAAAGTGATATTTTTCCGGAAAGGAAGAAGAAAAAACGCAAGAAGCGGGGGGACGGAAAATCCATCAGAAGCTTTGACGAGCTTTCGGCGGGTGATCATGTCATCCATGAAAGCCACGGTCTGGGGATCTATGAAGGAATAGAGAAGGTGACGGTAGACAATGTCACCAAGGATTATATGAAGATCCGCTACCGGGACGACGGGGTGCTCTTCATACCGGCTACGGCTCTCGACACCGTTCAGAAATATTCCGGAAACAAAGCCGGTGGGCTTAAGCTTAACAAGCTTGGAACCTCAGAATGGTCCAAGACCAGGCAGAAGGTAAAAAATGAGATAGATGTCATAGCCTCGGATCTGGTGGAGCTTTATGCAAAGAGGATGGAAAAAAGCGGCTACAGGTTTTCGGAGGATACGGTCTGGCAGAGGGAGTTTGAGGAAAGCTTTGAGTTTGATGAGACCGACGACCAGCTTGCCGCGATAGAAGAGACGAAGGCCGATATGGAAAGCGCCAAAATAATGGACAGGCTTATCTGCGGGGATGTGGGCTACGGCAAGACCGAGATAGCGATAAGAGCGGCGTTCAAGGCCGTTCAGGACGGAAAGCAGGTAGTCTATCTGGTCCCGACGACAATCCTTGCCCAGCAGCACTATACTACCTTTACCCAGCGGATGAAGAACTATCCAATAAGGATAGAGCTGCTTTCAAGATTCAGAAGCGCAAAGGAGATAAAGGAGACCGTTTCCGAGCTTTCCAAAGGGTTAGTGGACATAGTCATAGGCACCCACAGGGTGCTTTCAAAGGATGTGGTGTTTAAGGATCTGGGCCTGCTCATCATAGACGAGGAGCAGCGCTTCGGGGTAAGGCACAAGGAGACGATAAAAAAGCTCAGGGAGACCGTTGACGTGCTCACCCTGACCGCAACGCCTATTCCAAGGACACTGCACATGAGCCTGATAGGGATCAGGGATATGAGCCTTTTGGAGGAGGCCCCTGAGGACAGGATGCCTATACAGACCTTTGTCATGGAATATAACGAGGAGCTTGTCAGGGAAGCGATAGAGAGGGAGCTTCAGAGGAAGGGTCAGGTATTCTATGTATACAATCTCGTGAACACTATTGCCGATATGACTGCCGCCATAAGGAGGCTGGTTCCGGAGGCGACCGTCGAGTATGCTCACGGGCAGATGAAGGAGCAGCAGCTTGAAAACATCATGTACGATTTCGTGAACGGGGACATTGACGTGCTGGTATCGACCACGATAGTGGAAACGGGGCTTGATATCCCGAACGTAAATACGATGATCATTCATGACAGTGATAAAATGGGGCTTTCACAGCTCTATCAGCTGAGGGGAAGGGTAGGAAGGTCAAACAGGACAGCCTATGCCTTCATGCTCTATAAAAAGGACAAGATACTTAAGGAGGTGGCCGAAAAGAGGCTTAAGGCCATAAGAGAATTTACGGAGCTGGGGTCGGGCTTTAAGATAGCGATGCAGGACCTTGAGATAAGGGGAGCGGGAAACATCCTCGGTGAGCGCCAGAGCGGGCATATGGAGCTCATAGGATATGATCTCTATGTCAGGATGTTGAGCGAGGCGATAAAGGAAAAGAGAGGGGTGGCATCCGGCGGGACCGGAGATTATGACACCTCGGTGGAGCTCAACGTAGATGCCTTTATCCCCGATTCCTATATAATGAACGAGTATCAGAAGCTTGATATATACAAGCGGATAGCCTCCATTTCCTCCGAGGAGGAGAGAGAGGAGATGATGGGAGAGCTTACGGACAGGTTCGGCGTGCTTCCGGCAGCGGTAATAAACCTTCTCGACATAGCGCTCATGCGAGCCTATGCAAGAGAGGCTTATATCACGGAGATAAAGGGGGAGGAGAGGGCAGTAAAGCTTTCCGTCTATGAAAATGCGCTCTACAGCCCTGAGAAGATAGCTCCCTTCATCGCCTCCTATAAGGGCAGGCTTATCTTAAAGACAGTCGCAAAGCCCTACTTTATATACAGCTATACAAAGGGCACGGTCTACGAGGGCAACAGACTGCTCAAGTACATACTGGCGCTGCTTTCGGACATGAAGGAATCTCTTGTTAAATCACCGGAATGATGCTATACTTGTCAAAGAGTTACAAGCGGTAACGGATAAATTTTAGGAAAGGACGATAATATAATGGCATTAGTTACAACTACTGAAATGTTTAAGAAGGCCTATGACGGCGGCTATGCTGTGGGTGCCTTCAATGTTAACAACATGGAGATCGTTCAGGGCATCACTGAGGCGGCAGGGGAGCTTAAGAGCCCCGTGATCCTTCAGGTGAGCAAGGGCGCAAGGGCATATGCCAATCATACCTACCTTGTAAAGCTGGTTGAGGCTGCCATCGCCGAGAATCCTGATATTCCCATAGCTCTTCATCTTGATCACGGCGATACCTTTGAGCTTTGCAAATCCTGCATCGACGGCGGCTTTACCTCTGTAATGATAGACGCCTCCTCGAAGTCCTTTGAGGACAACATAGCTCTCACAAAGCAGGTGGTCGAGTACGCCCATGAGCACAATGTTGTGGTCGAGGCCGAGCTTGGAACCCTTGCGGGCATTGAGGACGAGGTAGTGGTCGAGTCAGGCAAGGAAAGCTACACACGTCCGGAGGAGGTTGAGGAGTTCGTTGACAGGACAGGCTGTGATTCACTGGCCATCGCCATCGGAACCTCCCACGGAGCATATAAGTTCACTCCCGAGCAGTGTACGAGAAATGCTGACGGGATCCTTGTTCCGCCCCCGCTTCGCTTTGACGTTTTGGAGGAGTGCATAAAGAGGCTTCCGGGCTTCCCTATCGTTTTACATGGCTCTTCCTCAGTTCCTCAGGAGTTCGTCAAGATGGTAAATGATTTCGGCGGAAAGATGCCGGATGCCGTCGGTATCCCCGAGGAGCAGCTGAGACAGGCCGCAAAGCTTGCTGTTTGTAAGATCAATATCGATTCCGATATCCGTCTTGCGATGACCGGAACCATCCGTAAATATTTCGCGGAGCATCCCGATCACTTTGATCCCCGCCAGTACTTAAAGCCTGCCCGTCAGGCCGTTAAGGAAATGGTGGCTCATAAGATCAAGTACGTGCTCGGTTCCGACGGAAAGGCATGAGGCCCTGATGCTCTGACATAATGGTTATGAGGATCGCTGCCGTAAGGCAGCGGTCCTTTTGTATGTGCGTAGGGTTATCCCACCTGCCGGATCATTGCAGGGCTGCCTGCTCATTTGACGACTGCACGGGTGAAAATTATTTTTTCATGTAATGTAATATTAAGAATTGGCGGAATCAGTCGATAAACATATTGAACGGATCTTACAGGAAACGAATTTATTAAATTTGTTTACGATAAGTGTTCAGGTTATTTTAAGATAATTCGAGCGCATCTTTAAAAGGAATACAGCTGAGGCTGTTAATACAGGGATGTAAAGACAGGAGGTAATCATTATGCGTATCGATGGCTATAGCGGCGTTAACCAGATATATAAAACGCAGAATGTAGCAAGGACAGGTGCTGTGAACAGGGCATCGGCGTATCAGCCCGATTCACTTCATATCTCAAGCTTCGGAAAGGATATGCAGGCTGTAAAGCAGGCTCTTTCGAAGGCTCCGGACATAAGAGAGGACAGGACCGAGCCTATAAGAGCAAGCCTGAATGCCGGGACCTACAGTGTTGACAACGGCGATTTTGCGGGAAAGCTCATCGAAAAATTTCAGGAAAAGGTCGTTTTTTAACTGACCTGAAAGAGAGGAAAAGCAAGTGGCAAGCTTAATGGAGGATCTTATCAATACGTTAGAGCAGGAATGCGAGCTTTATGAAGAGCTGCTCGTGCTTTCACGGGACAAGACCCCGATAATCGTATCAGGTAATATCGCAGAGCTCACAAGGATCACCGACAGTGAACAGGTAGTGGTCGATAAGATCAGCGCCCTTGAGAATAAAAGGGAATCCGTCACTAAGGATATAGCGGAGGTCTTAAATAAGGATCTTGAAAGCATGAAGCTTACCAATCTGATAGAAATGCTCGCAAAGCAGCCTAAGGAGCAGAAGAGGCTCTCCGAGATACATGACAGGCTGAGGGAAGCGGTCGGGACCGTAAGGAAGATAAATGAGCACAATCAGGATCTGATAACCCATTCTCTTGAAATGGTGGAGTTTGACCTGAACATGCTCCAGTCCCTGAGACAGGCGCCGGAGACCGCCAATTACGGCAGGAGAGGGTACGGCACCGGAGATGTTCTGGGGAGCTTCAGCGGAGGCTTTGATGCAAAGCAGTAAGGAGCAGGTATGAGTTTATTCAGTGGTCTATATGTAGGACAATCGGGAGTACAGACAAGTCAGAATGCGCTGAACACAACAGCGCATAATCTTTCTAATATAGAAACACAGGGCTTTGTAAGACAGCAGGTCTTACAGGGCGACCGTACCTATAATCCCGTAAACGGGACCGCTGCCATATCCAAGATGCAGTCAGGGCTCGGGGTGGAATACTCCAAGGTAAGGCAGGTAAGGGACGAGTTCCTCGACACCGCCTACAGAAGGGAGGTTGGACGGGCTTCCTTCTACGACACCTATTACGCGGCGACGAACGAGATCAACACCTTTCTGGGTGAGCTTACCGGCTCCTCCTTTAAGAGCTCGCTGTCAAACCTGTGGACCTCGGTGGAGGAGCTTAAAAAGGATCCGGCAAGCGCGGTAACGGAGGGACAGTTCGTATCCTGCGCCTCCCAGTTTCTGGAGAGGGCTCAGGCTGTATACACGGGACTTAAGGATTATCAGGATAATTTAAATGCTCAGGTCAAGGATCTGGTAGAGCAGATAAATGACCTGGGAGAGAAGATAGCCAAATACAACGATATGATCGTCAGGGTCGAGGTAGGCTCTGAAGAGGCAAATGATATAAGAGATGCCAGGAACAACTGCCTGGATGAGCTTGGAAAGCTCGGAAACATATCCTACGAGGAGAACCCGGTGGGGGCGGTGGACGTCTCCTTTGAGGGCGTGACCTTTGTCCTTGCGGGAAAGGATAAGATCTTTGAAATGGGAGTGAAAACTGACGACGGAACCGGTTTTCATACTCCTATCTGGTATACCTACAACGATATGGAGGTATTCAACTGCAATCAGGAGATCTCGACCAAGCTGAATACTAATATCGGCTCTCTCAAGGCCACCGTTCTTGCAAGGGGCGACAGAAGGGCAAATTATACCGATATTCAGGACGAGGCCCTCTATAACCGCGGAGATCTTGCAAGCGGAAAGATGGCCACGGCAAATTCCGTTATCATGAACACAATGGCTGAGTTTGACAATCTCGTACACGGGGTCGTCACTCAGGTCAATAATATACTGGCGGGGGAGGAAACGAAGTATTCCGATGATCCCAATAACCTCGGGGCGGATGTGCATTCGAGAGCGACACAGGGTCTGGCTCTGGTTCCGGATAAGGATAAGCAGCCGAAGGAGCTGTTTGTGAGGCTGGGCTCCGAAAGATACGATTCGACCGGCGAGTATATTCCAGAGGACACCTCAAGATCTCCCGCTGACACGGGAACCATGTATACGATAGCCAATCTCAAGATAAATCCGGAGCTTTTGAAGGAGCCCACCCTGTTAGGCTATCCCGACCGGAGTTTTACGAAGGAGGATAAGAGCGTCGATCAGAGCAAGGCAGACCTTTTGGCAGAGGCCTTCAGCACCGCCGGGACCATACTTAATCCCAATGTCACAAAAAAGAGCAATTACGTGGATCTGTATTCGGACATAGTATCCTCTGTGGCAACCGCCGGCTATATCTACAAAAATATGTCCGACAGCCAGAACGAGACGGCCACGCAGATCGATAACAGCCGGCAGCAGATCATGGGGGTATCCTCAAACGAGGAGCTTCAGAACATGATAAAATTCCAGAATGCCTTTAACGCGGCAAGCAGATATATTAATACGGTAAATGAAATGATCGAGCATCTGATAACAAGGCTCGGCGGGTGACCGTGAATGAATAACAGACAGATATTCAGAAAGTAAAACCCGGGTAACTGTTCAGGTCAGCCGCAAATATTGGCTGTATGCGGAGTGAAAAAGAGGCTCCGGTGTCGGCATAATGTGGTGAACAGTTACAAAACCCGGAAATATTTCTAAGAACGCAGCCGGCAACAGGAACAGCCTGGATCTAAAACAGTATTCAGA
>ODAI011911240.1_pt1 | contig 46870 bp, 47 predicted proteins | sample 1539321 | NCBI WGS metagenome assembly ODAI01 (sample SAMN02144231, study PRJEB22623) | gut metagenome | biome: sheep rumen | host: Ovis aries | place: New Zealand
GGTGGTGGGGATTCGCATCGCGACAACTGCATACAATGCGGCGCGGTTTAACCCAGTTCAAACAGATTTAGATAATGCGGTAGCGACTATACGCGAAACAGTCACAAAAACGATAAATCAAACCGCCGCAATCGCCAGTTTGCAAGCGGACAAGCAGACCCGCCCGGAAGACGCTTGTCCTGCCGGCAAAAAATGTTTATTGGTCGAAGACAATAATGGCAAACCACACTGGTTCCCGATAATCGAAAATATCTGTGGTGTGCCATCTGGATATACTTGTTTGGATTATATACGTTCAAGTGGGACGGCGTATATTGATACAGAATACAGTCCAACATCACAAACGCGTATAGAATTGGTTGCAAAAGTGGACGATGGTGCCGGAAATGTTAATATTGTGGGGTCTGGGTCGGCTGAATCCACCGGCGCATCAACCCAGGCATTGATGGTTATTAATTCATACACAGATACAGAGGCAGAAATCAAATTTGGGGTATCTGGTTCTTGGGATAGGGTGCCAGTTAGTATGACGGCAAAAAATACATTTTCAATGTCAGCCACAGAATTTCGTGTAAATGGTGTTGTGAAAAAAACATTTTCTGGCAGTATCGCCAATACAGGTAATAAACCGTTTTATCTATTTCAACGGTGGCGTCCAGAAATAACAAGTGCGAATTCGAGAGTTCAAATTTATGAATTTAATATCTATGAAAACGATGTCTTGGTTCGTCATATGGTTCCAGCAAAACAAGGAACAACAGTTGGTATGTATGATACGGTTAATGACAGATTTTATACAAATGCGGGAACGGGTTCGCTGACCGCTGGATCAGAGATTTAATTTTATTGTGCAGACTTTTTAATGTATAGCATAGCCATAATAAGAAAAAACACCTGCGGGGGCAGGTGTATTTTTTGTCGCGATTACCCAATCGTGTTTGATTAAGCAATCTTGGCAACTTTTTTGGCCAAACGTGATACTTTACGCGCCGCGCGTTTTTTCGGCATAACTTTGCCAGCCGCCTTCATCAATTTGCTTTCCGCAGAACGAACAGCATTTGTTGCCGCGACCTTGTCACCGGTGGCAATTGCCGCCAATGCCTTTTTAGTTTCGGTTTTAACCGCACTGCGACGTGCAGTATTTATCGCGTTTTTCTTGATTGTTACCAAAATTCTTTTTTTAGATGACTTATGATTTGCCACTTTATTTTCCTTTTATTTTTAACTTGTTCGTGATAATTTTATATTATCAAAAAAGAAAATCAAGAGGAAATATCAAAATGTTGTGTTTTTTTATCGTTATGGTTGCATACATACTGGGAAGTGTCCCGATGGGACTGATTTTGACAAAACTCTCTGGACGTGGTGATTTGCGTCAGGTCGGCAGTGGCAATATCGGCGCAACCAATGTTATGCGCGTCGGCGGATTGCGTATTGCGGGATTGGTTTGGATTCTGGATATGGCCAAGGCCATCATTGCCGTTGCATTGGGTTGGTGGGCATATGGTGTTGGTTTTGGCGCATGGTGCGGATTTTTTGCGGTCGTGGGACATTGTTTCCCAATCTGGTTGCGTTTCCATGGGGGCAAGGGTGTGTCATGCCTGTTTGGAACAATGTTGGCAATAAACCCAATCATATTTATTATATGTGGTATAGAGTGGCTGATTGTTGCGTTGGGGTTGGGTAAATCTTCGTTGGGGGCTTTGACTGTGTTTATTTTGTTCCCTGTTTTGGGATTTGTTATGAATACATCTGTGGGTTGGGCTTTTTTGGCTATATCGGTGTTGTGTTTGGTGCGGCATCGTGAAAATATTGTGCGTTTGATTCGTGGCACTGAATCCTCAATAGAGTGGAAGTGGAAGAAATAGTATTGAAAAAAATTGCATTTTGTGATATAATAACTGCGAATCGTTGGCACCCCGGGGGTGCTTTTTTTATGGAAAAATTGTCCAGAAAAATGTAATTTCGCCATATAGGATACATATCATATGAATAGTTTGTTTGATAAATTGTTAATTTTGCGGTCACCGGGCGTTGGCCCCGTTGCATATGAAAAATTGATTCGTCAATTTGGTTCTGTGGCGGCGGCGGCGGAAAGTTTGCGTGGGGATATGAATTTGTGCGATTCGGTTAAACGCGAAATAGAGGCGGCTGAAAAAATTGGTGCGCGATTCGTGTGTGATGATGATGCGTTATATCCGGTTAGCCTGAAAAACATCAAAGGGCATTCGCCTGTGATTTCTGTGCGTGGTAATGTTCAAACTTTGGCGCAACCATGTGTTGGTATTGTTGGAACGCGTCATGCAACCGCCGCAGGTATGAATTTTATTGCAGATTTGGCTGAACAATTTGCGTCGCGGTCGGTCGCCGTTGTGTCGGGTATGGCAATTGGGACAGATACCGCCGCACATCGTGGCGCATTGCGTGCAAATGGAAATACACAAACAATTGCGGTGCTGGGTGGGGGAATTGATTATATTTGGCCACTGGAAAACGAATCGCTGTATTGGGAAATTGTCGAACGTGGTGTGGTGTTGAGTGAGATGCCAATCGGTTTTGTGCCACGCGCAACCAACTTTGTGCAGAGAAATCGGTTGATTGCAGGTATCGCACAAAAGGTTATTTTAAGTGAGGCTGATTTAAAATCTGGCAGTATGCGGACCGCACAATTCGCGTTGGATTTTAATCGGGAATTGTGGGCTGTGCCGTCGCACCCAACCGATGCACGTGCGATGGGGCCAAATTCTTTGATTGCACAACACAAGGCAAAATTGTGTTCTGGCGCAGGGGATTTTTTCAAAAATGATGATAAGGCAATAAAAAAATCTGTGCCAGATGTAAAAAATGATGATGTTGAAAATTTGGTTTTAGATGCGTTGGGGACTATTCCGGTTTCAGAGTCTGTATTGGCAGATGTTGTCAAAAAATCTGTTGCGGAAATTAAACGCAGTTTGGTTGTGTTGGAATTACGCGGTTTGGTGCGAAAAACAACAAATGGTTATGTGCGTGTATGATTAAAATCTTGTCTATACAGTGTATAGACATTGGGCGAAAAATCGAGAAAAAAACGAATCGTTGTCAAAATAGAAAAGTTGAAAATCGGTTTAAGATTTTGTTGAAAACGGAACTTTATGTTTTAAATTTACCTGTGTAAAAACAAACAGAGAGAAACAAAAAATAAGCAGGAGTGTGAGAGTTTTTAAGTTGAATAGAAAATTTGTGTTTGTGCGAATATAAATTTTTTTAAGAAAAATAAAAAATTTAGTTTCGTTATCAGATAAAACAAATATTCAAAAAACTTAAAAACAAATATGTGCAAAATAAATATTGAATTTTTTGTTCGTGATAAAAGATATCAGGATAAAAAATTTAATGTTTATGTGCAGGTGGTTTTTACAACTCTTGCGCGGGCAGGAAACTCTTTGAAAGGAAGGAAAGGAGAAACGGCATGCAGGCAGCAACATTAAAACAAAACCCAGATGTAGCGACAATCAAAAATATATTGTCTGAACAGATGGATTTTGCGGCTTTTACATCTTGGATTAATCCGTTGAATTTTGAAATCCAAGGTAATGTGTTGGTGTTGGCGGCGCAAAATCAATTTTCTGCTGATTATATCTCTGGTGTTTATGGTGCGTTGTTGAAAAATGTTGCGGCATCATTTGATTTAGATGTTAAATTGGTCGTTCGTGGAACAGTTGCAACAAAAATCGCAAATGATAATAATGTGCAATCTTATGCCCCGGTTGCAGATGTTGCGGCACCTGTTGCGTTCGATGCGTTTGTTCCATGTGAAGAAAATACTTTCGTATTGTCTGCGGCAAAAAAAGTCGCATCTGGGGCGGTTGCGTTTTCACCTTTGTTCATTTATGGACCGGCGGGTTGTGGTAAAACTTTGTTGGCAGAATGCATTAAATCCCAGGCACAAAATGTTGTTATGATGACAGGTGGTCAATTCGTTGCAGAATTTACACGCGCATTGAGAAACCATAATGTGTTTGCTTTCAAAGATTACTGTCGTAATTGTGATACATTTATATTGGACGATGTTCAGGCTTTGGGTGGCAAAACCGCAACAATGGAAGAATTTTTGCAATTGATTATGGATTTGCGTGCAATGGGTAAAAATGTTGTTTTGACATCGTCTGTGGCACCAAGTGCTTTGTCCGGCTTTGACAGACGCGCACAATCGCTGTTGGCATCTGGTTTGGTTGCAGATGTTGTTGCGCCAAATACAAATGTTAAACGTGTTATGTTATTGCGTGCAGGGGTCAAGGCTGATGTTGCAGATGTAATTGCAAAACGCGTTGCATGTAATGGTCACATGATTTGCGGTGTTGCAAATAAAATGAAAGCATATGCTGAATTGATGGGTTCAACGGTTTCTTTGGACGTTGCAGAACGTTTGTTGGCAGATACATTGGAAAAATTCAAAACACCAATTTCTATGGTGAAATCTATGGCGGAAAAATTGGGTGTTTCATACGATGCAATTTGCTCTGCGGGTCGTGCAAAATCTTTGGTATTGGCGCGTCAAATTATTATGGTTGTTTTGAAAAATGCGACACAGTTATCATTGGCTGAAATTGGAACATATGTTGGTAATCGTGACCATGCAAGTGTGTTGTATGCAATAAAACAAATTGAAAAATTAAAACAATCAGATTTGATGTTGAGCGCCCAGATAGAAGAATTAATTGCGGATTGTCGGTAAATGTGATAATTGTATAAGGATAAATAACCAACATGTATAATAAAAACCGCAGAAATCTATGCACATACACGCACACTGGTAAGTGCTGTTGGTTTTTTCTGGTTTTGTTGTGGTGTGTTGCGGTTTGTGCAGATGATAAAAATTGTGATTCTGGGTATGTTTTTATTAAAAATAGATGTGTTCGTGTGTGTTCCGCTGATGATGAGTGGAAAAGTTATGCCAAGGAAAATCGTTTGTATTGTTTAAATAACAAAAGTCAAAAGTGTCCTAAGGGTTCATGGCCGAATGTTAATTTGACGGATTGTGAATGCAAATATAATTTAAAAAAACAAAATAATACTTGTGTAGGTTTTTTATCAAAGAATGATTTGTTGTATGGGCCAGGTGGGGCCAGTGCAGAGTTTTCAGAACAATGCTGGACAAAAAATCAAACATATACAAAGTGTATGGGGTTTGATAATGAAAATTTAGAAACAGATAAAAAATGTGGTTATGTAATTATTGGTAGAGCAGGTGATTATAACTTTGATTATGTTCTAGAAAATACGGATTTAATCGGTAAAGTAATAGAAATTAAAGGTGAAGGTGTTTTTTCAAATAAAATTGCAGCGGTTAGAGCTGAAAAATCGTTGTTTGCAAATACCGATGATGGTTGTGCGTGTCCATCATATCTTTTTGAATATAAAGGAAAAACAGCATATTTTTATAATTGGACAATAACGAGTGAATTAAAAGAATCAGTAGTTGCAATTCAAAATTTAAATGCGGGTGTTGATTTAGATAATCGTTTTGCATGTTTGTTGCGTGAATATGATGACAGAACAGATTATATGATTAAATTTGCGTATGGGTGTGATGTCGCGGATTTGCCAAATCCTGATAAGGATAAATATGATATGTTATTTTCTGCTGTTGGAATAACGACAAATACTAATAAAATCAAAACAGTTGATTCTGTTTGTCCTGGTGTTAAAAAAACGGGTTGGAAGTGTAAAACTTTGTTAAAAAAAACACATAATTTTTACTTAAATACAGAAAAAACATATAAAGACAATACTGGCTTACGTGAATATATCAATGTGTATGGAACTGATGATTGGATGCGCGTAAGACAAGGTTTCCAGCAATATGGCAATAATCGCGAATCTGAAATGATTGTTGCTTTTTGTGTGCCGTCGGATGTGCAGTGATTGATTTTTTAATCAACCGCCCACCTGGGCGGTTTTTTTTATATGGATAAATCCTTTACAAATTGGGCATGTTCGGTAATAAATTTAAAACGGAACTCTGGTTTTTTACCCATCAATTCTGTCACGATTGTTTTTGTTTTTTCGGTGTCTTCGATGCCGTCATCGGTACGTGGTGGTAAATCTATACGTATCAAACGACGGGTTTTTGGCGACATGGTTGTTTCTTTTAATTGATTTGGCATCATTTCGCCCAGCCCTTTGAATCGTGAAATTTCCGCCTTTTTATTTTTGTATTTTCCATTTTGTAATTTTTCTAATTCTTCGTCGGAATCAATATAGAACGATTCGCCACCACATGTAAATTTATACAATGGTGGGCATGATAAATATAAATGTCCCCCATAAATCAGTTGTGGCATATACTGATAGAAAAATGCCATCAACAATGCAGCAATATGATATCCATCAACATCGGCATCGGTCATGATAATAACTTTTTCATAACGCAATTTGTCGTCGTTCCAATCTTTTGCAGTTCCGGCACCAATGATATCAATCAAATCATTTAATTCGCGATTTGCACTGAATCGTTCGTCAGAATTTGATAACACATTTAACACCTTGCCACGCAGGGGCATAATTGCCTGGGTCGCGCGGTCGCGTGCCTGTTTCGCGGTGCCCCCCGCCGATTCGCCTTCGACGATAAATAACTCGGTGCCGGACACACCATGCTTGGTGCAATCTGCCAATTTTGCAGGCATACGAATTCGTTTTGTTGGTGTTTTGCGTGCGATATCTTTGACTTGTTTTGTTTTTATACGCGCGTTTGCCAGATTTACAATAAACGATAACAATGCATTTGATGTTTTTGGGTCAGATGCCAAAAACATTTCCCATGGGTCATGCAAAGCATTTTCAACATAACGCGCAATTTCAGGGTTGGATAATTTTTCCTTGGTTTGACCCAAAAATTGCGGTGTTTTATAAAATACAGATACAATTGCCGCAACCGAATCGAAAACATCTTCGCTGACGATTGAACTGGCGGCCTTGTTATTTGTTTTTTCACCGTATGCTTTGATACCTTTGGTGATTGCAGATTTAAAACCGCTTTCGTGTGTGCCACCATCAATTGTTGCAATTGTATTGCAATAAGATGCGAAAAATCCATCGTCAGATGCCGCACCATTTTCATCTGTTAAAAATGTTAAAGCCCATTCAACACGTCCAGAATCGTCAGGAAAATCAATAGCCCCAGAAAACATGCGTGGCAAAATTCGCGGTTTTGAATCTGTTTTTTCAGCCAAGAAATCCGATAACCCGTTTGGATAATAAAATGTTGTTGTTGCCGGGATATTCATATCTTCGGTAATCAATTCAGGATTACAAATCCAATCGATTTTTATTCCGCGTGATAAAAATGATTTGGCACGCGCCATGCGATAAATTTTGACAGGTTTAAATACCGCATTTTCGCCAAAAATTTCGTCATCAATTGTAAAACGGATTTTTGTGCCATGATTTTTTGTTGGCGCACCACGTTCAATAGGTGATGTCGTTTTTCCGCGTGAAAAAGTTTGGTGCCATTCGTATCCGTCACGTGAAATTGTCACGTCCATATTTGATGATAATGCATTTACAACCGCAGAACCCACACCATGCAACCCGCCAGATGTTTTATAGACATTATTATTAAATTTTCCCCCAGAATGCAGGGTGGTTAAAATAACCTCTAATGCGGATTTACCAGGATATTTTGGGTGTTCATCAACCGGAATACCACGTCCGTCATCGGTAATTTCTATTGTTTTTGCATCAATTAAATTCACAGTAATTTTTTTTGCAAAACCGGCGACGGCCTCGTCAATAGAGTTGTCCATAATTTCCACAGGTAAATGGTGCCATGCCTTTTCGTCGGTGCCACCAATATACATGCCGGGACGCAAACGAACAGGTTCCAAGCCTTCCAAGACCTGGATATCTGATGCGTCATAAGATGTTTTGTTTTCTGTCATAGTATTCATATTATTAGAACATTAATTTTTTTTTCGCAAGTTAGTTTTTTGTTGTTTTATTTTGGTGGGTGGGGGTTGAATTTTTTTATAAATGAACTATATTTGGGGCATAAATAAAAGAGAATATTGTATTATGAATAAAAATCCGTATGAAGTTTTGGGTGTTGCGCGTGATGCAACGGACGCTGATATCAAAAAGGCATATCATAAATTGGTTATGAAATATCACCCGGATAAAAATCCTGGGGATAAGTCAGCCGAAGAAAAATTTAAAGAGGTAAATAACGCGTTCGATATTTTAAAAGACCCACAAAAACGTGCGGCATATGACAGATTCGGTGATGCGGCGTTCGCTGGTGGAAATTCTGCATCCGCTGGTGCGGGCAATCCATTTGGTAATGGTTTTGGTGGGTTCGGTGGTGGTGCCGGTATGGACGATATCCTGCGCGAAGCCATGCGTGGATTTGGTTTTGATGGTTTCGGTGGTTTTGGTGGCGCGCATAATGCCGGTGTGCAACGTGGTCGTGATTTATTGGATACGATTACAATTTCTTTGCGTGATGCATATTTTGGAACAACGCATACTGTTAAATTTTCCAGTAATGTTGCATGCGATAAATGTAATGGTAATGGCACAGACGATGGAAAGCCTGCACCGGTTTGTTCGCGTTGTGGGGGCAGTGGTTATGTCCATGCACGCCAGGGATTTTTTGCGGTTGAAACCCCATGCCCTGAATGTAATGGGACTGGACACAAAATTTCAAAGAAATGTTCCAAATGTGATGGCACCGGTGTTCAACATAAACAAAGAACATTAGAGGTAAAAATTCCGGCGGGAATTATGGACGGTGCGCGTTTGCGTTTGCCTGGTCAGGGCGAGGCCGGTATGTTTGGGGCGGACGCGGGTGATTTTTATATTGATGTTCGTGTGACCCCAGATGATAAATTTGAACGCGATGGAAATGATTTGATTGTAAAAGTTGATGTTCCATTTACAACACTTGCGCTGGGTGGAAATATTGATGTTAAAACAATCGATGATAAAGAACTGTCGGTCAAGGTTCCATCTGGAACCCAGATTGGTTCGCGTCTGCGTGTGCGTGGCAAAGGTATGCCAAATTCACGTGGTGGTTTTGGCGATATGTATATTGAAATTATGATGAGTGTTCCAACAAAACTGACCGAAAAACAAAAGAAAGCATTGGAAGAATTTGCCGGGGCAAAGTCATCAAAGAAATCTGGTTGGTTTTAACCAGATTACAGTTTTCAAAGTTCAAAGTGCAATTGATGAACAAAAAACCACCATTGATTTGGTGGTTTTTTTGTTTGAATTATTTTTTTATTTAATCTTTTTTAATTTTTCGGCAAATGTAAATGTGTATTGTGTCGCCGACCACAGTGACGCAACCAATGCAAACCACAAACATATAATGCCACATTGTGATAATACGTTCATTAAAATCAACAATCTTGATGAAATTGTATCTGGGGTCACGATTGAACTGATTGTGAACAACATTAAAAACAGCAATATCGCAATCATTTGAATTGTGGTTTTGATTTTTCCAAGAGAAAATCTGGCCTTGGGAACCGGCATTTCGATTTTTTGGGTACCCAAAAATTCACGCAGACCACTGATATACAATTCGCGCGCAATCATGATGATAATTGGAATTATGATAAACCAAAAACGCATCATCAATGCCAATATTATAAATGTATTCACGACCAACAATTTGTCGCCAATGTGATCCAATACACCACCCAGTTTTGAACATACATTAAATTTACGTGCCAAGAAACCGTCCATCCAATCACTGATTGCGCCCAGTGCAAATAAAATAACCGATACCCAATACCATTGCATCATCAATGTTGGTATTATTGCAAATGCCGCGCAAATGCGAAAGATGGATAGTGAATTTACAAATGTTTTCATATATAACTCCTTTTTTTTTATGTAAATATAACGGGCGCCTACTTGTTGTTTATTCGTTTATGTAACACTTGTACACTGCACTCATAAACAACGGCGTATACACCTCGTTCTATTTCCATATTACAATCAGTGGTATTATAACAACTCTGAATGAAAATGTGCATATATTTTTTTTGCCGCTGATTTTCCCAATGATGGAACATGTTCCAGTTGTTGTAATGTTGCGTCCATAATAGAGCGAACCGAACCAAAATGTTGTATCAGGGCATGTTTGCGTGTTGGCCCAATACCATCAATTTCGTCCAGAACAGATGCCGTCATTTGTTTTGCACGTGTTTCACGATGATATGTGATTACGAAACGATGCGCCTCGTCACGAACGGCACGCAACATTAAAAACAAAGGTGAATCTTTTGGCATTTCGGTATAAATCGAACCATCAGGCATAATAAAATGTTCATCGCCGTTGCGAACCTCGCCTTTGGTGACACCAAAAATAGGAATGTTTGGCGCGGTTTTATGTGCGATATTCCATTGCGCAGGTCCCCCATCAACAATTATTAAATCCAGTTTTGGACCATGTGATACCGCACGATTTACAAATTCAGCCATCATACCAATATCGTTGCCGGCATTGGCCTTGTTTTGTAATTTGAAATGTCGATAGTCTGTTTTTGTGAAACCGTTATGTCCAAAGCAAATCATCGCGCCAACCGCATTTTTACCAAACAGGTGTGAATTATCAAAAACCCCGGCACGTTCGATTTTGATATTTAATAAATTTTCCAGTTCTGTGACATTTTTATCCCAATCGATATTTTTATCGTGCTGAATTTTATTTTGCTTTCCACGATTTGCAGTTTGGGTCAGGGCGATAATTTTATCGCGAACCGCGGCGGCACTTTCGAAATCCATATTTTCTGCATATTTTTTCATGTCTGCGGACAGTTCGGCAATGATTGGTTCGCTGTCGCCGGTCAAGATTCGACGCGCCAATGCAACATTTTTTTGATAATCGGTTTGTGGCAAACAACATGGCGCACTGCATCGGCCAATTTGATATAACAGGCATGGACGCGAACGATTATGCATAAATGTGTCTGTGCATGTTCGCAGACGACAAACCTTTTGAATCATTTTAATTGTGTCATTTAACGCACTGACCGATGGGTATGGACCAAAAACATCACGACGTTGGGAAATCTTGCCACGAAATTTTAAAATGCGTGGATATTCGTTTGCCGTTAATGCCAACATAGGATACATTTTATCATCTGTCAGCATGATATTATATTTTGGCTTTAATGTTTTGATTAATTCTTGTTCGCGTATCAGGGCGTCAGCCTCGGTTGCACAAATTTCCCATGTGACATTTGTGACCAAACTGCGCATGACCTGTTTATGTGGTTCCAATTTTGATGTGTCGATATATTGACGCAAACGATTCGCTAGATTTTTTGCCTTGCCGACATATAATAGTGTTTTATCCGCCCCGTACATACGGTATGTTCCGGGTGCGTCAGGTGCATTTGAAATCAAATCTGTAAATTGAATATTCATGATTTATATGATAGAATATAATTTGATAAATGCAAATAGAGGTGAAAATATGAGACAAGAATCTGGTCGTTCTATGATTGAAATGTTGGGTGTGTTGGCAATTATGGGGGTAATTACCGTTGGTGCAATCAGTATGATTTCGTACGCAATGCGCATGCAAAAACAAAGTGCCGTTAATGACGAGGTTTATCAAATTGTTTTGGGTGTGCGTCAGTTGCTGGGTGAATATGATGATTATACCAAAATTGATAATTCAACGATATTTACCGCATTGGCGATGTCTAATAAAAACCCGTATGGCGGAAAATATACTGTGTCGGTAAATCCGTCAAATACACGTCAATTTATCGTATCAATTGATGGATTAACTGATGCAGAATGCAAGGCTTTGACAACCAAGGCCTGGACGGATTCTGTTGATGGCGCAACGGGTAATTGTGTCAGTATGGGACGTGATAACACAGTGTCCATTGTATATGGGGAATAATTAAATTTATGGCAGATTCGATTACTGTTTCTTTGGTCGAAGATGGAACAAAATTGATGCGCTGGTTTTTGCGTAAATTTCCAGCGATGCCTAATCGTGATTTTTTCAAACTGTGTCGTGGTGGGCAAATTCGTGTTAATTCGGCGCGTGTTGATTCAAACAGAGTTCTGCGTGCTGGTGATGTTGTTCGTATTCCACCAACAATTTTGGCATATGCAAAACGCGAAAATGCAAAAAAAACAGAAACAGGTTCTGCGTTTTCTATGACCGATTTAGAAAAATTAAGACAGACAATCATTTATAATGATGACGATATCGTTGTGTTTAATAAACCTGCTGGCTTGGCGGTCCAAGGCGGCAGTGGTATTCGTAAATCCATAGACAAAATGGCAACTGCGCTGTTCCCGTATGATAAAATTTCTTTGGTGCATCGTTTGGATATGGATACATCGGGATTGTTGGTTGTGGCAAAAAATCAAAAGGCTGCGCAAAGTTTATCAAATCAATTTCAAACAAAGTTGGCACACAAAGAATATCTGGCATTGTTAAATGGTAATGTTTCACCGGCATTTGGTGTGATTGATAATTATATTGTCAAAGGTCAGGTTTTTGATACATCTGGTCGTATAAATGACGGGGCGGGGCAAAAACCGCAACGCGCAATTACAGAATATCGTGTGTTATCCAGTGCGGCTAATATTTCATGGGTTTTGTTTTCACCAAAAACAGGTAGAACACATCAATTAAGAATTCACAGTGCGGTAAGTTTGGGTGCCCCGATTGTTGGTGATGATTTGTATGGTCGTGATAAAAAATTGGATTCTGGGTTGGAAACAGTATTGGCGACAAATAAATTATTTTTGTTTGCGTATAAAATCACATTGCGTCATCCACGAACAAATAAAATAATAACATTACGTGCAGATGTTCCAGAATTTATGAAATCTGTAATGAATTTATTGGAATTTCAGTTGCCGGAATAAAAAATGACAAGACGTAGAAGATTAAAATTTTGGTTGCGATTTGTTGGCCTGTTTTTTATTGGGTTGATTGTTGCGTTTTGTATTGCTTTGTCCAAGGTAAATTTGGAAACTTTACGCGGAAATGTTTTGTCGGTTTTGCAAAATGCAACTGGATATCCTGTTGAAATAGATGGTGCGGTATCTTGGAAATTTTCTTTGCGTCCGCGTATTGAATTAAATCTGGTTAGAATTCCTAATGCAACATGGGCCAAAGAAAAATATGGTTTTTCAGCGGAACGTATGGACGTGACTTTGGATTTATTGTCTTTGTTGCGAAATCGCCCAACAATACGCAGTGTAAAATTATACGATACGGTGGTGCGTATTGAATATAATGATAAAGGTGATTCTTCGTTGCAACCGATTGTTGTCGATGATAAAAAAACAGAATCTAAACAGACAGAAGAAGTTGTTAGTAATAAATTTGAAAAATATCCTTTCCCAGATGCACCATTTGGACGTGTGGAATTAGAAAAGTTTTCTTTTGATAATGGTGTTTATAAGTTTTCTGTTGATGGTATGCAGTTGCGTTATTTCCGGACGCGTCATCATCAAGATTTTAGGGGTTGGTTAAAACCACGTGATGATGTATTTCCTTTTATTTTGTCTATGGGCGAATATAATGCGGAACGGAAAGTTTATCCAGTTAAAGTCGCAATATCTACGGGTGGGGACGCGTTGATTGCAAATATCGCATTGGACGCAAAAACAAAACTGCCAATCGATTTTGTTATCAAAGGTGATATCGTTGATTTGGGCGCAGTGCGTGATATTTTTGGTATTGATTTGACGGGTATGCCACGATTGTCTGTAAATATTGCAGGTGGGTTTGTTGATGCAGATACTTTAAATATTCATAAATCTGCATTGTCAATGCGTGGAACAGAATTAAATGTTTCAGGAACATATGATTGGTCAGGTGCAAAACCGTCAGTTAAGGCAAATATTTCTTCAAAAAACCTCAGTTTGTTAAAATTGGTGCCGGAAATGTATTCTGGGTGGGTGCGACCAAATCGTGAATTAAATGTTTTTCACGATATAAATTTGCATGGTAATGATATTAGAAAATTTGATTTAGATGTGGTTGTCGATTTGAAACATTTGATTGTTTATCGTGATATGGATTTGAAAGATGTTAAATTGACGTTGAAATATAAAAATGAACGTGGGCGCATTGATGCAACAACAACTATTGCCGGTGGGCCAATGCAGGTCGGTGGGGATTTTTCCATTGCGCCAGACGGTGATATTTTTGTGCGCGCAGGTGTTAAGGCAAATGATTTTTCCATTGGACAATTGATGAGTGAGATTAGAATTCATGATTTTATCGTTGGTGTGCCGTTGGATTTATATGGTTATTTCGAAGCGCATGGTAAAAATATGTCGCAATGGATGAATACAATTACTGGGCCTGTGATGGCGTATTCTGTGGGGGGTGGATATGCGTATCCGCGGTTGGTGGAAAATATTTATGGTACAGATGTATTAACATCTTTGCGTCATAATATTCAAGACTTTTTCCGGACTGATAAAAAATATGACAAGGCAACTATTTCTTGTGTGGTGGCAAATTTAAAATTGCGTGATGGTGATATCGAAACGCGTAATGGTGTTGCGGTCGAAACAAATTCTATAAATGCACGATTGGCAGGTGATTTGAATTTAGGTGATGAAACAATCAATTTGGCTTTGACAACGGTTCCGTCACGTGGGTTGAAATTGTCAATAACAGGTAATGTTGTAAATACTGTTGAAATTGTTGGTAATTTGGCAGAACCAGATATTCGTATAAATGGTGCGGCTTTGACAGGCAAGGTTGTATCGGCAACAGGTCTGGGATTGTTGTTGGCACCATTGACCGGTGGGGTCAGTTTTGTTGCGGGCGTTTTGGCAGGGGGACTTTTGGAAAATTGGTTGGCGGACAGCACACCTTGCAAAACCGCATTGGATAAAGGTGCGCCTGATGAAGATGGTGACCCAGAATGGTTGGGGTTACCTTTGCCAGAGTTAGTAGAACCAATGTTGAAAAAATAATAAAAGGAAATAAAAAATGATGCATATATCTGAATTGATTCAGTTGTTAATAATTTTGTTCTGTGTTTGGTATTTTTACAAACGGTTGATACAAAATACGGCATCTGAAAAAATGGTGCGCGGTATTTTGGGTTTGGGGGTGCTGTGGGTGTTTAGTTTTGTGTGTATAATGTTGCATTTTGATTTGTTGGGAACATTTTTACATTGGGTGGCTTTGTTTTTATCTATTAGTTTGGTTGTTGTGTTTCAACCAGAATTGCGTAAATTTATGGCATTGATGGGGTCTATCCAAGGGTGGCGGACTTTGTTTGTTGGACACGGTGATAGTAAAAAAATGCATCAAAAAGACACAACCGCATTGGACGCAATTGTTAGTGCGGTTGAATATATGTCGGCAAAACATACGGGGGCGTTGATTGTTTTCCCGTCTATGTTGGACGAATCTGTAATTGAACGCAAAGGTGTTATGATTGATGCAAAAATTACGAGTGAATTATTATTAACTATATTTTTTAATAAAACACCATTACACGATGGTGCGGTTATTGTTGAAAATAACAGAATTGCATATGCCGGTGCGATTTTGCCGTTGTCACAAAATAACCTGAATTGGAAATATGGAACACGACACAGGGCGGCATTAGGATTAAGTGAAGCCACATCAGCAACTGTATTGGTTGTATCCGAAGAAAGTGGCGATGTATCAATCGCAGAGAAAGGTAAAATAACAAAGTATGATGATTTGAAAAAGTTGCGTGCAAAATTAGAAAAAGTTATGAAAATGTAATTGTTCAAAAATGAAAACGCCGCCAAGTTTTATTTTGGCGGTGTTTTTTTGTGGTGGCTTTTGCCCTTGCACCGAATCGGTGTTTTTTGGTAAAATGCGTCATGAGAATGTAGAAAAGGACAAGAAAAAGAAAGATAAGTTAGGAGTTTTATTATGGAATTTTCTGTTTTTCGTCAGGTTTTAATTCGTGCATTGGGACATATGCAATCTATTGTTGAAAAACGTGCGACTTTGCCTATTTTGATGAATGTAAAGTTAGAGGTCGCCGAAGATTTGGTCTTGTCGGCAACAAATGTTGATTTGGAATTGGTTGAACATGTGGCGGCTGATATTACTTTGTCTGGTAAAACGACGGTTCCTGTCCAGATGTTGTATGATATTGTTCGTAAATTGCCTGATGATGCGGAAATTTCTTTTAAACAGGTTGGCGATCAACTGGTCGTGTCCAGTGGTCGTGCGGTATTTCATTTGCCAACATTGCCGGCGGAAAATTTCCCAGCCATGGCGGGCAGTAATTTAACCACAAAATTCCAAATGACAACGGGTGATTTGGCACATTTGATTAACCAAACAAAATTTGCAATTCCAACAGATGATGTGCGCTATCATTTGGGCGGTATTTATTTCCATATTGCCGAGGAAGGTAAATCAAAAATGCTGACGGCGGTTGCAACAGACGCGCAACGTTTGGCTTTGTGTGCGATGGTGGCACCGGTTGATAGTGTGGAAATGCCGTCTGTGATTTTGCCACGTCGTGTGATTGGTGAATTGTCTAAATTATTGGAAGATGCCAATGTTGATGATGTTTTGGTTGAATTGTCTGATACCAAGGCGCGTTTTACCGTTGGTGCGGCTATTTTGACCAGTAAATTGGTTGATGCACAATATCCAAATTATCGTGTTGTTATTCCAAAAGGTAATGACAAGATTGCCATCATGGACAGAAAACAATTTATAAATGCGGTTGATTTGGTGTCGGTCGCATCTGTGGATAAAACAAAGTCTGTTCAATTAACATTTTCGACAAATAAATTGGTTATCAATGCGTCCAGTCCAGATGCAGGAACCGCAACCCAAGAGTTAGATATTGAATATAATGGTGATTCTGCATTTACTGTTGTGTTTAATGTGAAATTCTTGCTTGATGTTGCAGGCCAGGTCGAAGGTGAAAAGTTCCAGATGGAAATGCAAGATTCTTTGTCACCAACAACAATCAAATCTACGGATAAAAAGACAGATGCGTTGTTTGTGCTGATGCCGATGAGAATGTAAAAAAAATGCGCCGACGGCGCATTTTTTTTACATTCAAAGTTCAAAGTGCAAAGTTCAAAGTGCAATAGTGGAATTATAAAATGAAAGAAAATAATGTAAGTAAAGAAAAAAGCAAGAAATTTGCGTTAAGAATAATACGTTTATATCAATATTTAACACAAGAGAAGAAAGAATTTGTGTTATCTAATCAAATTTTACGCAGTGGGACCAGTATAGGGGCAAATTTGGCTGAATCCGTATGTGCAATTAGTGATAAAGATTTTTTGACGAAAATTTATATTGCGTTGAAAGAAACAGAAGAAACTTTATATTGGTTGGATTTGTTAAAGGAAGCAAATTTTATCGATGAAAAAAGTTATAAAAGTATGTTTCGTGATTGCCAAGAAATTGCGAAAATATTAACTAAAACAACCAAAACAATGCAAAATAAATTATAATTCATTTATTGCACTTTGCGCTTTGCACTTTGCACTTTATGATTGATTTTACGATTAAAAAAATTATAATTTGCAGGTATTTTTCAAAATAAAAGGATTTAAAATGGCGACATTTATTGCAAATGATATGCGTGTGGGTTGGGTTATTTCCCACAATGGAAAACGTTATTCTGTGACATCAATTACCAAGGTTAAACCGGGCAAGGGCGGTGCGTTTGTCCAGGCAGACTTGCGCGATATCGATTCGGGAAACAAGGGCGGTGACCGTTGGCGTGCCGAAGACAAGGTTGAAAAATTGATGGTCGAAGATTTGGAATGTCAATATTTGTATTCTGATGGGACTGATGCATATTTTATGAATTTGTCTGATTATGAGCAATTTACCATGCCAAACGATTCGTTGGGCGATCAAATGAAATTCTTGGCACCTGAAATGATGGTGCGTGCCAATTTTGTCGAAGGTCACCCTGTATCAATCACTTTGCCGAAAACGGTTGTTGCGACGGTTGTTGAAACAGAACCTGCATTAAAAGGTCAAACAGCAACTGGCTCTGGGGGAAAGCCGGCGGTATTGGATAATGGTATTCGTGTTCAGGTTCCTGTGTTTATCGAACAAGATGAAAAAATCGTTGTAAATACAGAAACTTTGGAATATGTCGAACGCGCAAAATAATGTTTTTTAAAAAAATCAAGTGAAATTGGTGAATTTTTTTCACCAATTTTTTTATGTTTATATTTTTTTTAGGTCGCATTTTGTGGTATAATATACTTGCAAACAAACTATAACGATGGGGAAAAAAATGAAAAAGGTTCTGCTTTTTGCGGGTGTTGCTGGGGTTTTGATGTCCGGCATGGCTGTTGCGTTTGAAACAAATACTGTGACATACGAGGCTTTTCCAGAAATTAATTATGATTCAAATCATCCGTATGCGTCAAAAAAACAGGCGGACGGTAGTATTAAAATAAATCATGCAACAACAAAATATGTCCAGGCCCGCAAGACCGAGGCAAATAATCTGGTGACGACTTTGGCAACCCGAACAAACACAGATAATACTGTGGTGACGGCGAATAAAACCGCGATTGAGGGAACGACCGGTGCAACCACATGGGCGGCAAAAGGTTTGCAAAATAACAGACAGGTGACCGCCGGATTGCGTGATACGGTTTGTGATAATTTAACCGGCGAATACAGCGGTTGTGGATATATAACAATGGGCGGAACATCTGCGACGGGTGATGCCGGTGCGGTGACCGACGGAACAGGGGCAAATGCCAAATATAAATGGGTTAAAATTAAAACAAATTGTTGTGTCGAAGGTCAAGAAAGCGCAGCAAATTGTACCGGTGTAGTTTGTTCATCAAATTAATGTTATGTGGCATATCATAAAAACAAAGGGCGGAATTCATGTTTAAACAAAATCTTTTTAAACATTTACTTTCAATTTTGGCGGTTGTGTCGATTACATCGTTTGCCGGTGTTGGTGCATCATACGCGGAGGGCGATGAGGCAGTATCTGCCGAGGGTGAAGGCCCAAAAGAAAATACCGCCGAACAACAAGAAAAATGTGAAAAGTCTGGTGGAACATGGGGTGGTGATGTATGTAAATGTACAAAAGCAAATACTGTTGAAAAAGATGGTATGTGCGTTTGTGAAGATGGCTATAAATTAGAAGGTGCAGAATTTTTGGGAGAAGAAAATGCAAAATGTGTTGTTGATGAAAATGCTGGGTCAGGTTCGACCGAAACACCGACTGGCAGTGACCCTGTGGGTGCAGTGACAGGCATAAAGATTGCAACAAAATCTTTTAATGATGCGCGTTTTTCGTATGTGCGTCGTGATTTAGATAATACAATTGCAACGATTCGTGATGTTGTATCCAATGCGATAACAAATACAAACAATATTGCCGCATTGCAGTCCGGCAAACAAACACGTCCAGACGATAATCATGCGTGCGAGGCAGGTAAAACATGTTTGTTGGTGACGGATACGTCGGGCACACGCAATTGGTATGAAATTATTGATTGTGTTGCAGATGCGGGTTTGATTGATGTTGGAACCAGAGATTCTTATTCGATTGGTGGTGTTAGTTTAGGTGATGCGGAATGCAACAGTTCGAATTCTTCGATTGGGTGCAGTGTTGCCAATAATGAATATTGGGGGGCTTGGTCGAATGCGATAGTGTTTGGTGTGTCGCGTGGTGTTGATATTGCACAAACAACGCAAGGTGCGATTGTGTCGTTGCCATCGGGAATACCGTCGGGCAATGTTTGTGCTTGTAATTTAACTGGCTATCGTCAAAGAAATGGGGATACACTTGGTGCGCGTAAAAATGTGACCACAGATAAATGGCTTGTTGCGGGTGTATCGGGTTCTGGGTGTGAAGCTGTGTGTATGCGTGCGTTTGTTGGCAATTTTGCCGCTGGGCAACCTGGTGCCAAAGCATACTTTAATAGCATAGGAAATTCATGCAGTGCAGATGCAACAATTGCAACCGAGGCAGTACATTTTGAAGAAAAATTTACTGTGACAACAACGAATATAAATGCAAATGAAGAGTTCTTTTTCAGTATGGGGGCCAAAGGAACATATTTTGTTAATTGGGGTGATGGCACAATTGAAACTATAGATCGCGCTTCTGCAACACAACAAGAATTTTATAGACATACATACGCTAATTCTGGGGTGTATACAATTAAGTTTGGTGGAGATACAGTGGGGTATGGTGATGGTGCCGCTATAGCATTTAACGATTATAGAAATGGACAAGTGGAAAATAAAATTGCAGCAGTTGGTGGCAAGTTAGGAAGTTTGTTCCCAACTATTACACAATCAAATGTTGTTGTGGCTCAACCTTCGTTTAATTATACTTTTGAATCGCTAGATAATCTGACAGAAATTCCTGCTGATTTATTCCAAGGTGTTTCCGGTTCGACAGCAGGTATGTTTGCGGGAACTTTTCAAAATTCTGGCTTGACGGCAATTCCATCAGGGTTATTTAGTGGTGTTTCAGGTAGTGCGCCTAGTATGTTTAGCGGCACGTTTTCAGGTACAGATATAACAGTAATTCCATCAGGGTTGTTTAATGGTGTTTCGGGTAGTGCGGATAGTATGTTTAGCAACACGTTTTCAGAGACAGGTATAACAGTAATTCCATCAGGATTGTTTAATGGTGTCTCAGGTAATGCAGATTATATGTTTAGTAGGACATTTGCAGGAACATCTATAAGAGCGGTTCCGGCTGGTCTGTTTGCTGGTGTATCAGGTGAGGCATTTAGTACTTTTTCGGGAACTTTTAAGGATTGTGCTGATTTAGATACTTTGCCGGCAAATTTGTTTAGTGGTCAAATTACTGGTGGGGATTTATTTTATGAAACTTTTGCAGGGACGACAGATTTGCAATCTATACCGGCGAGTTTATTTAGTGGTGTAAATGCTTCAACTGGTAAGGGTAAGTTAATGTTTAAAAGTACTTTTGAGAATTCTGGATTGACTTCAATTCCTGGTAATCTGTTTAGTGGTGTGAATGCAGGTGTTGTGGATACTTCAGATTATAATGGATTTTATGAATCGACATTTGCAAATTGTACGCATTTGACTGGGTTGCCAACAAATTTGTTTAGTGGTGTGACCCATTCAGCAAACAGTTTGTTCAAGAGTACCTTTAGTGGTTGTACATCATTATCTGGTTATATACCCGCGTCTATGTTTAGTGGCTTAATTGCTAATGGTAGTCCATATAGTGATTCAGGTGTTGGAATGTTCTCTGGGATGTTTGCAAATACTCAATTGTTGAATGAGTGCCCAAGCGGAACCAGTCAAGTTGTGACAGGGTATGAGTCTTATTGGGGTGGCAAGGTTGCTTGTCAGTCGAATTAAAAATAAAGTTTCTTTGTGTGTGGGAAAAGGTCGTGGGAAACCGCGGCCTTTTATTTAAAGTTCAAAGTGCAAAGTTCAAAGTGCAATATTATAATTTGTTGGCGGAATTGAAAACTTCGCGGATTAAAAATATACAATAATCGCGGATTGCATCGCGTCCCATGTCGAAATATTGGCGTGGATTAAAATTAGATGGGTCGTCGTGTAAATTTTTACGAACCGCCGCGGTAAAAGCCAAACGTAAATCACTGTCGATATTTATTTTGCAAATATGTGTTTTGGTTGCGGCAAAATTTAATTGTTCTAAACTGATACCAATTGCATTTTGTAAATTTCCACCATATTGATTGATTGTTTCAACAAAATCGCTTGGGACAGATGATGCACCATGCAAAACCAATGGTGTGTATGGAATTTTATTTTGTATTTGTTCCAATATATCGAATCGTAATTTTTCGTCGGCATTTTTTCGTTTGTATGCGCCATGCGATGTTCCAATTGCAACTGCCAAAGAATCTGTTTCGGTTTGGCGGACAAATTCATAAACAGAATCTGGGTCGGTATAAACAGATTTTGTTCCAAATGTATTTTCGTCTTCGATTCCGGCGAGTTCCCCCAGTTCAGCCTCGACCGATACGTTGCGTGCGTGGGCATATTTTGCAATATCGTGTGTTGCGGTAATATTGTCGTCAAAATTATATTTACTGAAATCTAACATCACACTGGAAAAACCAATGTTTATTGCATGCATACATGATTCAACCGATTTTCCATGGTCCAAGTGCAGGGCGATTTGTTCGTTCGGTGTAATTTTTGACCCAGATATTAATCCCATTAAAATATCATCACCCATGTATTTTAATGCCGATTCGGAAATTGCTATGATTATTGGGCTGTGGGTCAGGCGCGCCGCCGAAATAATTGCCTGGACGGTTTCCATGTTGTATGCGTTAAATGCCGGAACCGCAAAACCACCATGTCGCAATGCGTTTTGCAACAGTTTTTGCCCGGAATTTAAGCCAAAATAACGATATTCCATGAAATGCCCCCCTGTTAAAATATATGTTAGCAAATATAAAAATCTTTGTTCCATAAATTTTTTTGATATAAAACTTGACAGTCTAAAATTTTGTGCAATAATATTTTGCGAAGTAGGTGATAAAACCGTCATCTGCATAACAGATATAAAGGAAACAAAATGAAAAAATGTTTAGCTTTGGTCGCATTTATTGCTTTGGCTGCATGCGGCGGTTCGTATGATTATTACAAAGGCGATGTTCGTTATGTCCAAGATGGCGAAGATTGCATTTATTATGCTGGTGAATCTGCAAATCATTATTCACGTGATGTTGATACCGCAGATTTAGATAAAAAGATTGTTTATCGTTACACACGTTGTGCTGATTTGTATGCTCGTGATATGGGTGGCAAAACAGTTCGCAACGAACGTCGTGTTATGACACCGGCTGCGGAACCAAAAGCAGAATCTGTGGTCGTTAAACCGGTTGTTGTTAAAAAATCTTGCAATGCATGTTCTGCCAAGAAAACAACAATCCAATACGTCGTTATGTAATGACATGGAAATTGGTGCAGCGATGCATCATGTTTGATGATTAGGTCTATCCTGATCAATGGTTTTGATGATGTGGTGGCGCGTTTGCGCCATCATTTTTTTTATATTTTTTGTTTTGAAAAATATTGTGTTTTGTGGTAAAATTGCATTGATAAATATAAAAAGGAGATATCATGAAAAATTATACAAAAGTTTTAGTGTTTGCTGCGATTGTGGCTTTGGTTATTGTTCCTGCGCATGCGGCGGGTACGGATAACAGTGCGTTGTGTTCGTTGGTTGGCAAAATGCAGGGTGTTTTTAAAACATTGCGTATTTTGGCATTTGTTGGTGCTGGATTTTATATGGCCGAATGGGCATGGGGTTGGATTTCCAAAGGCGAAGTTAAAATGGACGATGTAAAAAAGAAAGGAACCGGTTTGCTGGTTGGATTTAGTTTGTTGTTCTTAATCGGTGTGGTTTTGTCTTTCTTGATGTCTGCGGCCAGTGATGGTGGTTCGTTTGGTTGTAAAGAAATCACAACGGGTTGGGGCAAATAATCCAAACCAAAATGAAATTAAAATCGGGTGGGATTCCACCCGATTTTTTTGTTGGGTTTTAAAACTTGTTTTTATTGTTTGTTGTCTTCGACATTTGCCAATGAATATAACACAGACGATATCAAAGATTGATATGGGACGTGTTGTTGGTTTGCCAATTCTTTGATTTTATCCAATATGGCATGTGGAATTCGCATGTTTATAACGCAATCACTTTTATTAAATGTGCGATAGGCCGCGTATTCTTTTAACAGGGCCTCTATATTCATAATAAATAATTGTTGCATAACATTTGGCATAGTTTTTACCCCTATACATTATTCAACACAAACGTCAATATCTGTGTCTTTACGATTGACTATATCAATGTATTTACATTTGTCAATACATTTGTGAATACCACTGTCAGCACGCGTGTCAGCACTTTTGTAGGGGCGAATGTATTGTTTAAATAAATTTGATTTTTGGATTTTTTGTGGCTAAACTTTGGGTGCATATTTATATGAATTTTATTTTTTAAGGAAAGGATAAAAAATGCTGAAAAAAATTTTTGCAATGATTTTTTGTGTGCTTTTGGCAATGCCGTCGCATGCTGAATTAAAGGTTGATATTGTTGCTGGTAATGTTTCACCGGTTGCAATCGCGTTGCAAAAAGTTGAATTTGGCAAAGGTGTCGCGAAAGCAGATGCGGAAATGGTGCGTTCGGTTGTGGAAAATGATTTAAAATCGACAGGACTGTTTCGTTTGATAAACCAAGATGCCTATCCGCAATTTGTGAAATTTAATGATATGCCTGATTTTAAATTATGGGAAACCATACATGCCCAGGTTTTGATTCAGTCTAAAATGACCAAACAAAAAAATAATATGTATAAATTGGAATTCTATGTTTGGGATATGGCAGGCAAAGAACAGATAGAGGCACAAAGTTTGGCGGCATCTAAAAAATCTATTCGTCGTATGGCGCATTTGATGGCTGACGCGATTTATGAAAGATTAACAGGCGAGGTTGGTTATTTTGATACCCAAATCGTGTTTATTGCGGAAACGGGTGATGTTTCTAATCGTGTGAAACGTATGGCGATTATGGACCAAGATGGGTTTGGTATGCGGTATTTGTCTGATGACAAGACTTTTGTTATGTCACCACGTTTTTCGCCAAATATGCGGACGATAGTATTTTTATCTTATCGTGATGATAAACCTATGATTTGGACATTGGATTTAGATACCGGGGCGCAGCGCAGATTGGGTGAATTTGGTGGTATGAATTTTGCACCGCGTTTTTCACCAGACGGAAATAAAGTCGCAATGTCTTTGGTTCGTGGGCCTGACACGCACATTTTTGAATACAATATAAACACACACGAATTGAAACAATTAACGTTTGGACATTCGTTGAATACATCACCGTCTTATTCGCCTGATGGAATGCAGTTGGCATTTAATTCTGATAAATCTGGCAGCCAGCAAATTCATGTTATGGATTTGAATACTGGCACCGAAGAACGTATCACATTTGGGGCGGGGCGGTATGCAACACCGGCTTGGTCGCCAGATGGTCAGTTTATTGCATTTACCAAAATAGCCGATGACACATTTTATATTGGTATAATGGGGCCTGACGGCAAACGCGAAAAAATATTGGCGGGTGGTTGGTATATGGAGGCGCCTTCGTGGGCACCTGGTTCGCGCAGATTGGTTTATTATGAAACCGAAAAATCTGGGGACGGTATGGACCGCATGAGTCATTTGCGCAGTGTCGATATTACTGGATTGAATATATACGATATTGAATTGCCAGACGGTGTAAATGGTGTTGAACCAACTTGGTCGCCAAAGTTGCAGTAAAATTATGTGGTTTAGGAAAGGATTTTTTGCAGGTGTGTTTTTGTCGATGTTTGTATCGGCGGCAGGTGCGGTGCCTGCGGTGGTGAAATATATTGTTGATGGCGATACTTTTTCGGCGGGTGTAAAGTTGGCGGACGATACGATTGTGTCTGTTCGTGTGCGTATTCGCAATGTTGATACACCTGAAATGCATGGGGAATGCGTTGATGAAATTGTGGCGGCAAATGTTGCGAAAAATCGATTGGCTGAATTGTTGCCGGTGGATAGTGTTGTTGAATTAGAAAATATCAAAGACGATAAATACCTGGGGAGAATTGATGCAACGGTCAAAGATTCACGTGGTCGTGATGTTGGTCGCACTTTGATTCGTGAAGGTTTAGGTCGCGGGTATAATGGCGGCAAACGAAAAGGTTGGTGCAAATAAAAGTTCAAAGTGCAGAGTGCAAAGTGCAATTAAGGATACATTATGGCAAAAGACAATATAGCAAGAGATAAAAGTAAGAATTTTGCTTTGAGGATAGTTCGTTTATATCAGTATTTGATAAACGATAAAAAAGAATTTGTATTATCTAAACAAATTTTACGAAGTGGAACCAGTATAGGTGCAAATTTGGCTGAATCTGTTTGTGCGATGAGTGAAAAAGATTTTTTGTCCAAAGTATATATTGCGTTGAAAGAAACAGAAGAAACATTATATTGGTTGGATTTGTTAAAAGATGCAGAGTTTATAGATGTTAAAAGTTATGAAAGTATTTCTGTGGATTGTAAAGAAATAGCAAAAATATTAGCCAAGACTACAAAAACTTTGCAGGCTAAGTTGGATAAAAAAGATTGAACTTTGCACTTTGAACTTTGAACTCTGGGTTATGCGCTGTGGCGATTGATTGATTCGTGAATTTCTTCCAATGTTGCACTGGCGGGTAATAGATTTTCAAAATACATATTTGCAACACCGCCACGCATTTTGCCGCGTTTTGGCCAATATAATCCTGCGTCTGTGCCAACCGGTAATATCGGTAATTTTAATTCGTGTGCCAAAAACAATAATCCACGTTTTAATGCAGGGTGTTGGCCCGGCATGGTGCGGGTGCCTTCGGGATAGACGACCAATGTGTATCCGTTCATAATTTTGTCTGCAACCTTGTCGGTCAATTTGCGCATGTTTGTTTTACCACGCGCACGATTTACGCCAATAAAACCAACCCGCCAAAATGCCCAACCATAAACAGGTATCCATAATAATTCGCGCTTTAAAATGAAAAAAGATTTTGGAACCGTCATAAATAAAATTGCCACTTCTAATATAGACATATGTTTGGCGGCAATTATTGCCTTGCCATCGGTGCGCGTATTCGTGTTCGGTTTCGTTGGAATGCCGTTTTCTTCAACCGGTGGATAATGAATCATGTATGTTATGCCTGTAATTTTTCGCGCCAAAAACAATACGCCCATGGTTTCGGCACGCATCGCAATTCGTGTCAATTTTTTGTTTATTAAACTAAGTCCCAAAAAAGGAGTCCAAATAATAAAATAAATTGATAATACAAATTTGAAAATAATTGTTTTTAACATAATTAACCTTCTTTGATACCAAACAGTGTGACCAGATATTTTACATATTCAACAGTCCATCTTTGTAATCGTTGGGACGCGGGCATGCCTGTTAATGGGGCAGAACATGTCACCAATTCTGTATCCGGCGTTTCCAAGCGAATTAAATGCGTTGCGCGTTTCATGTGTTCTTCGGTTGTGACAACAACAATGCGTTTTAAATGTTTTTGGCGAACAATTCGTTCAATTGCCAATGCATTTTGATATGTCGATTTCGATTTCGTTTCCATTGTGACACGATGTTTGCCGGTGTTGAAACTATGACCGCCGGCACCAATTATATGAATTCGCGCCATTGGATATTGTTTCGTCTGGTTTAACGCATATGGAACGCGGCGCGCATCGCCGGTTAAAACAAATATATTGTCGTTGGGTAAAATTGGTCCGCAACTTAACGGTGATGTTAGTTTGAATATCATTCCGCCCAAGACAAAAAATCCCAATATCAAAAAAGATGGTGTGAAAACTTTCATTTAACTGTTTTTTAAAATGTTTTTTGTTGTGTGTTTTGTAATATGCGTCGCAAAAATCGTAATTGCAACCGGTAATAAAATCAATAATATCCAACCGAATATATTTATATCCATCATTGCCATTAAACCAACACGTGCCGAATGTGATGCCGACAAGATTAAAAATAAAAATGGCAGGGCAATTATAAATCCAAATATTGTTGCACGTGTGCAAATCCGGGCGACAATGATTTGCATTTGTTTCGCAACAAAAGCATCACTGGCACCGATTTGATTTAATATTTCCAATTCGCGTTTGTGCAACATTGCCGTATTGTGCGCAATATACGATACACATACGGTTATAGACCCCAATGATACAGCCAATACCAATGCACAAATCGCAATCAAATACCAACCTGCGCGAATAGGGTTTTGCAATGCGTTTTTGTGTGTCAGGAATTTTGCGTATGGACTGATTTGTTGTTGGACAGATTTTAAATCGGCGGTGGTTTTGAATTTAACCTCCCACATTTTGGGCAGGTATTTTTGTAATGCAGAACCGCCCGATACCCATGGCGACATTAAATCAGTCATCTGGGCATTTGATATTTCGTTTGAAGATTCTATTTTTGATGCGTTTTGTGATAAAATTTCGCGAATTTTTGGTGCGTCATTTGCATCGGTTGTTTGGACCGTTGCAAACAAATCCCATGATGTATTCATACGGATTGCGCCAGTGCCAATCATTATTGCAATTCCCAAAGTCAAAACAGATAAAAATGTCAAAACCGACATAATTGCCGTCATAAATGTACTCTGTTCGCGGATAAGCGAAAAAACAATCGGTTTCTGTTTCATTGCATATTCCCAATGTCGTCAAATTGTTTTGATAATTCACTGAAATAATTTTTTGGGGCAGGACCCTTCCATAATTTTTTTGGTGTATCCCCAGATGCAGATTGATTGGTCACAAATCCAACATGATGATTTTCAATGTGAATTACCGGAAATTTATATGTTTCGATTAAGCGGCGACTGTGTGTTGCCAATATTATTGTTGTGCCAAACATTTTATTCATCTGGATAAACAAATCCATTAAACGTGATGCGTTTTCATCGTCCAGATTGCCGGTTGGTTCGTCAGCCAATAATATAGACGGTTGAACAATAATCGCGCGCGCAACCGATACACGTTGTTGTTGGCCACCACTGAGTGCCAAAGGTTTTTCGTCCGCATATTTACCCAGTCCAACCCAATCTAAAACCTTTGGTACCAGTTTTTTTATTTTATTTTCAGGCATATTGCGAACACGTAATGGCAAAGCCACATTATCAAATACCGTTAAATGCGATAGTAAAGAATATTCTTGGAATACAATCGCCATTTTTTTGCGGATTTCGGTAATTTCATCGCGCGTCATATCGTTTGTGATTTTACCAAATAATTTTATTTGACCGGATTTTGGTTTGTGTAATTGGTAAATCAAACGCAACAAAGTCGTTTTGCCTGCACCAGATGCACCGGTCAGGAAATAAATCGCGCCACCGGTGATGTTAAATGATACATCTGTCAAGACATCAGCACCATTATCATATGATGCCGCCACATTTGTTAAAGATATAGATGATGTTTTTTCTTCCATTTCAGGTGGTATGTTAGAAAAAAAATATAGTTTGGTCAAATAATAAAAATCTTTTATAAAATTGTGTGTTTTATGGTTTGGAAAAAAATTGAATTTGTGATAAAATTATAAAGATAAACGGAAGGAAATGTTGTTTAAAAAGATTGCTTTTGTGCTGTATCTTGCCTGTTTTGCACCGATAACTGCGTTCGGGACGATGATTTATGTGCCGGCAAATCCATGCGCATGTGATAATCGTCCATGCGATGATGTTGTCATTTTATCACGTGATTTTCGAAAATCAGGGGTTGTGAAAAAAAAGGTTGAAAGCCCGGTGGTTGTAAAGAAGACTAAATCAAATACATTTAAAAGCCAAGACAACGATGCAGAATATAATGTTTATTTGGCTGGAAATCTGGCAATGAATATTTGGAATTGGAAAAATGATTATAATTCTAATTATGCGGGGACAGATTTATTGTTCAGTCAAGATGAATATTCTGGGGAAACTGTGTTTGGTGGAAATGTCGCGTTGGGTGTATATTTGTCTAAAAACTGGCGCATGGACCTGGAATTGGGTTTGACCAAAGAATTCGAAGATTATGACGAGGCCGCAACATATACTTTGTCTATGCCTTATTTGATGGCAAATGCGTATTATGATTTTGATTCTGGGTTTTATCTGGGCGGGGGACTGGGGGTTGTTCGTTCCAATGTCACAATTGATGGTTTGTTGTTCCAAAATTCTACATCTGGGGCGAAATATACAGATAATTTGTTCAAGGTCGGTGTTGCCGCCGGATACGCGTTTCGTTTTGGTAATAATATGCATATTGATTTGCGGTATCGGTTGTCTGGAATCCAAGGCCCAGAAATATCGCGCACGTTTTTGTGGGATCAATATAACGACGGAAATTATCGGGATTTTTCGTTGAAAATTACCAGCGGATTGGTGTTGGAAAATGCTTTTTCTGTTGGGTTGAGAGTTAGTTTTTAAACAAATGGGCAGATGAGATGAAAAAAAGAAATGGATTTTGTTTAACCTTTTTAACAAGCATCGCATGTATGTTGGTGTATTCATCATCTGCGTTTTCGGCAGTTCGTATTTTGGGGTCTGGGGGAAATACAATGGTGGGGGCATCTGGCGCATCGACAGAATTAAAAAGCCCGACAGCCACAACAACAACGGCGGTGTCGCAATCAACACGTGGGTCGTCGTTGCGATTTTCTAATCCAACCCAGGTTGCGTCGGCAACATCATCACAAAGTTATTCAGGACTGTCAAATGCCGGTGGAACATCGTCTGGGGTTGCGGATTCTGCATCTTCGCGTTTGTCTATTGGTAAATATTTGAATTTGTCTCATTCAACAAAGCCAACACCAACAGGCGGTGGAACATCTGGGGGTGGAACTTCAAATGTCGATTTGGATAATTTGCAAAATCAAATTGACAGATTGCAAACTTCTGTTGATGGATTAAAGGTTGATAAACAAAATACTTTGATTGTTGGCGATGGTGAATACATCGATATTTCTGGGGACGATAATAATGTAATTTCTATTGATATAAATGCTTTGAAACATGATTTGCAAGATGCATTGGGAACACAAAAAGATTTGCTGACGGAAATAGACGAAGATTATAAATTGTGGTGGTGTTATGCCAACAATACAGGTGATGGTTGTGTTGATGAAAAACAGTTAATTGTTGATTTGGGAACTGTTTTAAAAGAATATGATTTGGCAAATGAAAATGTTTCATTGAGTGAGGCTTTGGCGGGCAAGCAAGGAAAACTTACAACCACAGATGAAGGTTATATCGCGATTGATAATCAGGTTGGTACAATTGATATCAAGTTTAATAAGTTAAAGGCCGATTTGGGTATATCTGATGCAAAACAGTCGGAAATTCAATTTACCCAAGATGGTAAATTGCAATGGCGCTATAAGGACGATTTTGAACAAGACGGTGTGACGAAAAAATGGACAACCGCTGATATCGATGCATTGATGCGCAGAAATCTGGACGGATATGTTCAGTTGGCAATACTGGAAGATTATGTCAAGAAAAGCGAATTGGCGGGATTGCAAGGCAATTTAGAGGCCGCAAGTGATAAATATATCGAAATTGTAGATAATAAAATTGGTGTTAAATTTGCTGAATTAAAAAATGCTTTGAATATTCCGCAAGAACGCGAAGTTGAAATTGATTTTACAGATGATGGTAAAATCAAATGGCGTTATGTTGGGGATACGGCATGGCATCAAACAAATCAAAATGTCAGTGATTTTGTTGATTTAAGCGGATATGTATTGCGTTCGGAATTGGCAGGATTACAGGGGGCTTTGACGGCCGATGAAAATGGATATTTGCAAATTAATAATAATAAAATTGGTATAAAGTTCCAAGATTTGAAAAATGCTTTGGAAATTCCAGATGCCCAACGCGATATCGAAATGGAAATCACAGATGGTGGTTTGTTGCGCTGGCGGTATTTGGATTCTTTTGAAATTGATGGCACAACAAAAAAGTGGGTTAATGTATCAAACAATATTAATACTTTGATAGATAATAAATTGGCCAACTATGTGACAGAAACGGTTTTCCAAAATACATTGAATGATTATCAAAAAACTTTATCTGCGGACGCGGGTGGTTTTATCACAATCAATAATGATGTGATTGGATTAAAATTACAAGATTTGAAAAACGCACTAAATATTCCAGATGCGGCAGAAAAAATCGAAATGGAAATTACCGATGCTGGTAAATTGCGCTGGCGGTATTTAAATGAATTTGAACCAGACGGCACAACAAAAAAATGGACAGATGTTTCGGTTGATATTGGTGGTCTAATTGATGGTAAATTGGAAAATTATGTTGATAATACATCTTTGACCACGACATTAAATGATTATGTGACGAATAGTGCATTATCGACACAACTGCAAGACTATGCGTTGAAAACATATGTTGATACAGAATTGGCTAAAAAGCAGGTTAAATTGACCGAGTCCCCAGACGGATTTATTGCCATTACATCTGTTGATGGTGGTGGTGAAGAAATCGGTATCAAATTTGATGATTTGAAAAATGCTCTGGGTATCGATAGTTTGAAAACGGCGGAAATTCGTGTTGATAATGGTGTTTTGCAATGGCGTTATATGAACGAGTTTGAAACAGATGCGGAAACCGGTGCGGCAACAGATGTAAAAAAATGGACGACTGTTTATGATTTGAAATCTTTGCTGGACGGATATGTGACAGAATCTGCGTTGGCAACGGTTGTTGAACGTATCGACAGGGATTTGGCTGGCAAACAAATAAAACTGACCCCGGCCGAAGAAGGTTATATCATATTAAATGAACAAACCGGTGAAATTGCTGTTGATATGGCTGGGGTGCGTTCGTATTTGTCTATGGAAGGCGATAGTTCCAGAACAAGTGAAATGCGTGTGTTTGACGGAAAATTACAATGGCGGTATTTGGACGAATATGAAACCGAGGACAATGGTAATCGTGTCCAGGTATGGCATAGTTTGGATTTGACCGCTGTTGAATTACCGTTATATGTTAAAAAGGCTTATTTGACAGATAATTACTATAACAAGGTTTATATAGATAATTTGGCACGAACCATTGAAAATAATATCAATGCCAGTTTGGCGAATATATGGCCAGATGAAGGTTTATATTTATTGAGTGTCAGTGGCAGTGGTGATAATAAAACGCCTGTGTGGCAATCTGTGAAGATTGTTGATGGTGATGGTGTTGTGCATTAAAATAAAGGGCTTTTTTAAGCCCTTTGTTTTTACTTTTTAAATACAGAAAATATTTCCCAATGGGGACTGCCGACAAATTGGTCGATTGGTGTGACGGTTTGTAATTTGTATCCGCCGCGTAATAAAATGTTTTTATCGCGATTCCATGTCCCAGGATTGCAAGATACATATACAACGGTTTTCACATTTGATTTTGCAATTTGTTCGGTTTGTGATAATGCGCCTGCGCGTGGTGGGTCCATTATTATTGCATCGTATTGATTTAATTGTTTTGATGATAATGGTTTTTTGAATAAATCACGATTTATTCCAATGCCCATAATGTCAAATCCGGTGGCGTTTGTTGCAAATGTAAAATTTCCAATTCCACAGAATAAATCAACGACATGTTTTGCATCGCCGACATTGGACACAACCAAATCGCGAATAGATTTTTCTGTGTCGGCGGTTGGTTGTAAAAATGCGGAATCTGGGAAATCGACAGATGTTTTATCAAAAGAAATTTTGGGTTTCATGTAATTGCGAATAACTGTATCGTTCCATGTGAATCTAATAATTTCGTTCGGTAATTTTTGCACAGCGGTTTTAAATTCAGGATTAAAATATGGAACATCACTTTGGGTATTGACGACGATTCCGTTGTCACATTGGGTCACCAGGACAGATGCGGTGCATTGCCAAGGTAATTTTGCCAAATCTGGAATAATACGATTGATTGAATCCAACAGGTTTGGGCATTTATCTATGTTTATAATATCCCGAGATGCGTTTTTATAAAACCCGAAAGTGTTTGGATTGACGGCAAAATCTGCGCGCCTGCGTGTGCCGGTTTTGCCCCATATTGCCGCGGTCATATTATCGATTTTTGGCAGTGTTTTTAATTTTTCGGTTTTGTAATTTTCTGCATCAAAATCGAATTTGCAACCACCGCATAAACCAAAGAACGGACATTTTGACATGTGTTATTTCCTTTTGTGTTTTTTTATAAGTCTAACATAATTTCTGTTGATTCCAAGTTGTTTTACGCGTAGGATATGATTGATGAAAAAAACAACAGAAAAATTTACAGATAAAAAAGTCGCACTGTTTGCAGGCGCGTTGTCTTTGCCATTTTTGGCGCGTGATGCGATGCGCAAACGCGGGTGGGACGTGTATGTTATTGGGTTAAAGAATTTTTATGATGCGGCATTAAATCCAGATTTGGTAATTCGATTGGGTGGGGGTGGTCGTGCCGCGCGCGAGTGTAAAAAACGCGGTATTCATAAATTAGTGTTTGTTGGCGCATTGGGGCATGTAAATTTGGCTGATATCAGGCCAGATTTTTGGTCGATTGGCGTATTGCTTAGTGTTTTAAAACATCAATGGGGGTATGATTCTATGGCGGTTGCATTTAACAAGGCATTGGAAAAACGTGGATATGAAATTGTTGCGGCACAAGATATTGCACCAGATTTGACTTTTGAAAAACCTGGGGTTTGGACGCGTGTAAAGCCGACATCGGCAGATGCAAAAAATATTGAACGTGCGGTTGATGTGTCACATACAATTGGGGTTGCCGATATTGGTGCGTCTGTGGTTGTTGATAATCAGGTTATCGCGGTAGAGGCAGCCGAAGGAACCGCGCGTATGTTGGAACGTGTCGTTGAAATGCGTAAAAATAAACGCGGGCGCGCATCTGGGGTTTTTGCAAAAATGACAAAACCCGGTCAAGATTTAAGGATTGATATCCCGGCGATTGGTGTTGATACGGTCAATGCGGTTGCGGCGGCGAAATTGCGTGGAATTGTTGTTAATGCAAAAACTTGCTTTGTTATTGATAAAGATGCGGTGATTGCGGCGGCAAACCGGGCAAAAATTTTTATACAAGCAATATAATTCGCATATGTTTTTATGGTCGTCATACCGCAGACGTGCGGTATCCAGTTTTACCTTTGGTAAAACTTGTGTAATTGGTGAGCAAGTTTGCACAAATGTGTGCAAACTGGATCCCGGCATGCGCCGGGATGACGATGTTTCATAATTACTTTGGTTATTAGCGGTCCATGTGTTTTGTGAAATCGCGCAGGTTTGTATCGGTCGCGCTTAAAATCTTTGCGATACTGTTGGACGATGGCCAACGTGGCTGACCGCATTTTGACCAACGTTTGCTGCGGTTAAAAGTTGTTGCGTCCAGACCACTGCTTTTTGCCAATCCAGAACAAGACATACCATGTTCGCATGCAAATTTTTCGATTGCGTCCCAGACTTCGTCATGTGTCATTGTTTTTCCCCTTTGGTTGATTTTTACTGTAATTTTACATTGTTTGGGGTGGGGCGACAATCGGGCTGATTTCCCAGGAATTTAGGGATAAAAAATTGCCATAAATTTTTTTTGACAAAAATGCTTGACAAATTAAATAAAATGTATTACATTACGATTCGTCAAAGGGATTAATCCATTTGATAACAGGGGCCCTGGGGATTCAGACTCCCTCCTACATTCTCTCTCCTCTGGACCTTGGGACCCCGCCTTTTTGTTGGTTTAGAATGCCCGTTTCTTTTTCTCCTTTCCTTCCTTTCTGGGCATTCGAAAAATACCGCCGGCGACGGCGATATTTTTTTTCAAAAAAATCCCCATGTTTTTGGACATGGGGGCATACACAAACGTATTTCTGTTTTTTTACGAAGCTGGTAATGCGGTCACGCCGTCGGTTTCGATTAAATTCGTCCATTTGTAATAAACGTTTGAACCGATTTTATAATATGTCAGCACGCAAGGTGATGCCGCGGTGCATGTTGCATCGGCGCTGGTACTATTGACATCTTTGAGGGTGCCGTTCATTTTCGTATATGCGATTGCGGCAGTATCGCTGATGTCGTCATTAACGATTGTGCCGTTGGCAATACCTGCAGTGGTGATGGTACCACGAACTGGGATAATTTTACCATCAACCTGGGTGACAGATGTGACCGGTTTGGTTCCTGTTTCGTCTGTTCCATACGAAGTTTGATCAAGTGTTTGTAATACATCAACCAATAATGCGGTTGTTGGAACGGCTGTATCGGAACCTGTAGATGTGATAACATTGGTAGAGGAATTTCGTGTTGTTAAATCCGTCGTGTTGGTTGTAGTGCCTGTTTTGACAATACCCTTGACCGCAGCGACAGTTGGTAATTTGGAATTGTCGGCTGTGGCTGCCGCCAAAGCATTTGTTGTTATTGTGCTTGGTGCATCTGGTATGAGATTTTCTGCTGCCTTAACACGAGCTTCGACCGCCGCCATTGTTGGAACATAGTTATCCATTAATTTTCCGTCACGTATTGCCTTGATTGAATTGTCGGCACCGGCTGCGGTGGTCCAAGATTGTTCGGCGGTTATTGTATCCAAGTCTGCTGCGGTACTGCGACGAGCTATGCCGTCACCTTTGATATATAAAACACCCTTTTGGACGGCGTTGTTTGTCGGGATTTTTTCTGCGTGGCCATCAACAATAGCATTGGTGTCACTATTTACAAGGTCGCTGTTGAGTTTGCCATCCAAAGCGGTTGCGACAGCCTTTTCGGTTGGAACCAATACATCAGATGCAGAAGCAGTAGCGCGAACAGCACCGCCAGTTGCGTTTGATGCACGAACCATATTTTTAACAGCACGCACAGATGGAGCCTTGTCTGTATCGTTTGATGAAATTGATTTTGCACTGGTGGCATTATCAATAATGTATGTTGATGCCGCAGGGGTATCTACGGAAATAGGTTGTGTGGTAAATGTGACTGTACCGTCGCCAGTTGCGGTAATACCAGTAATCGCCCTGGAAGCCGCAGTGGTCGATGTGTTATCGACTGTTACGTTTCCGCCGGTCCCTGCGTTCAATTTATTTTGTTTTGTACCAACCTTGGCATCGACGTATGCCTGTGATGCGATGACCGTTGCGGTGTCAGCCCAGGCAGCATCCATTGTCACCAACACAGATGCCAATATGCCAGCAATGGCAATATGATTTCGTTTCATTTCCCTTTCCTTCGTTTGTGTGTGTATGAAATATGTGGGTGGATATTTTGCCCGGTAAATAGCCCCCCAAAACATATCTTAATTTTGTTATAGTAAATTTATTTGTATATACGCAAGCGAAAAAAGTAAAAAAATTAAAATTTTTTACAAAAAAATTTAAAAACCCCAGATTTGTGCGGTGTTGTGGTGGTGGTTTTTTTGTGTTTTTTTATGTTTATCGCGTTGTTTTTGTATATACGCGGATGATTTTTTATATGTCAGCACAGGGTGCTGGGCTTTATTATTTACTGGATTGCGACGACTTCGTTTTTCACACCCTACGCTTTGCGTAAATGTGAAAAACTGCGCTCGCAATGACCACCCTTCGCCAAGGCTATGGGTGGCGGGCACAATTGCGACTGTTGTCTGGTTTGGCTATGGGGTGGGATTGGCTGGAATAAAAAATGCCCCGGCGGGAATGCCGGGGCGGGAACTAACATGTTTTTATATAGATTACAGAACCGCGTCTGTGTTTTCGGTATCCATATTTGTCCATTCATAGACAGGTTTGCCGTCTTTCATGAACATTGTTAATGTGCATGGACTGCCCTGGACACATGCCACAGAACCATCACCGCCCGCGGTATTGATGTTGGACAGTTTATATTCTAAACCCTTTTCATAGGATATTGTTCCACGAACCGGGGCAACGATACCGTTGTTTTGATTAACCTGAACAACAGGTTGTCCGTCTGCACTGCCGTCGGTCAGGTTCAAAGTGTTGATTGCGGCTGTTCCAGCATTGTTGGCTTTGTGTTCAATTTTTGCCAATGCGGTTTGAACTGAATCAGATGTTGCTACGTTACCGGTTGCGGTTGATGCATCATATCCGGTTCCAACATTTAATTTCGTTGATGCGATTCCTGCATCAGATGCAACATAATCATTTGTCACCTGGGCTGAACCAACAGCTGTCACGACACCGTTTGTTGTTGTGACGCTGGTCACCATATTGTTTGCAGTTGCAGATTTTGTGTCAGAGCCAATTGTGCTTTTTGCTGTGTCGACAGCCTCGCCGATTGCGGATTTTACACGTGCTTCGACCGCGGCAACTGTTGGAACATAATTATCTGGTTTTGCATTCTCGTTGTTTTTTTTGCTGGCGTCAAATAAGTGTGTTGCACCGGCAGTTGTTGCATCGTTACTTGCAAATCCTTCATTCCATGCTTTTTCTAAGTTGCCTTGTCTTGCGACGGTTGAATGGATTGATGACACTTTGGCTAAATTGCCGGCTGCCTGCAAACCTCTTGAGTCCAAAGTGTTGGCTCCAAATGCATCATTAACAGCGGTACTGGCATTACCGATTGCTGTGGCAACGGCACCAGATGTTACCAGGTTATCTGCGTTTGCGCCCACTGTTGTATCAATGCCGGTGTATGTCACGGTTCCGGCTGTGTCGGTTGCGGTGACAACTTTGCCAGCATTTGTTCCGCCACCCAAATTGTCTTGTTTTTCGTTTAATGCACCACGAACGGCGGTTTCGGTTGCCAATTTTTCATTGCTGGTTGAACCTGTTGCGTTAATTGATGTTGCTATTGCACTGTCTGCGATACCCGCGGTGGTAATTGTGCCAACCGATGCTGCTACTTGACCGTTATCTTGGGATACACTTACGATTGGTTTTCCAGTTTCTGATACTGCACTTAAATCCAATCCGCCGATTGTGCCAGAAAGGTCCAAAGTGCCCTTTGTGACGGTGACTGTGCCTTGACCGTCTGCGGTGATTCCTGTGATAACATTACCGTCAGCATCGCCAGCCAATACGATGTTTCCACCGTCGCCACTTTTTAATAAATTTTGTTTCAATGCGTCTTTGGCATCGACATACGCCTGTGATGCGATGACGGTTGTGGTATCTGCGCGTGCGGTTCCCGCAATACCCATGATTGCCGCCATTATGCCAAAAAAGGCCAGGTTTTTAATTTTCATGTTAGTTTCCCTTTTTTCGTTTGTTTGTTTGTTTTATGTGCCGTTGTCCAGCACCCGTCGTCATACCGCGGACGCGCGGTATCCAGTTTGCGTTGGCAAACTTGCGTCATTATACAAATTTGCCACATAACACAGGTTTTGCGTTCCGCAAAACTGGTTCCCGGCCTGCGCCGAGATGACGAAGCGATACTGGATTTTCATCCACACTTGATATTAATATTATATCACATTTTTTGTATATACGCAAACCGCCGAAAATGTTTTTTTATGAAATTTTTTTATGTGAAACTATATTTTTATGTGTGCGCGTGTGTTGTGCGGATTTGTTGCGATTGCGCGTTTGTTTGTGTGTTGTGAAAATTGTCTTTTGTGAAAAATCAAGTGATTTTTTTTCGTGTTTTGTATTGGCAAAATTTCGTCAGTTGGGGGGATTGCAGATGTGGCAATAATTCCCCTCCGGCGGAGGGGAGGACCACGAAGTGGAGGGGAGGGTTCCTGATACCCCCTCCACCGCTCGCCAAAACGGCTCCGCGGTTCCCCTCCCCAAAGGGGCGGAATTAAAGGGGCGCGATGGGGCGGAATTGTGAATGTTGTTGCATGTCGGTTTTTGTTTGCTATACTGGGCATGAAAATTAAAGGTCTTTATATGGTAAAACGCACAAATAATAATGATATGTCGCGCGTTTCCCCACGCGGTAATCGTATTGCTGCCAAAGTGCAAACTTTGGTCGCGGAAATTCTGCGCGATAAATATATGGACGATGCGGTGTTGAATAAGGTGTCGTTGGTCGGTGCCGATGCACATGGTGGGTTGTCTTTTGTGCGGTTGTATTTTTATACGCATGGTGACCCAAAGGCTGCCCAGGCACGATTGGACGAAATTACGCGCGCGGTGCGATTCGAATTGGCGGCGCGTATTGACCAGAAATATACCCCGGAAATTAAATTTTGCTATGACGATACAATCGAACGCGCCGAACGGATTGAGACTTTGTTAAAAGGTTTATAATATATATGTATGGGAGATGGCGGATATGAAACTGGGTGAATTTATGTTGAACAAGGCCGATACGAATATGTATTCGTGGTTCGTGTTTTTAATGACGGTCTGTGAATCTGTATTTTTATTTATTCCGCCAGAGGTTTTTATGACTCCGCCGATTATCGCAAATAAAAAACGCGCCGTTCAAACAGTCTTGGCGGCGGCATTGGGTTCGATTGTCGGTGGCGCAATCGCATATATGATTGGATTGTGGCTATTTGATACGGTTGGGGTTTGGCTGATTCAAACTTTCGCAACAATGGAAAAATTTGAATTGGCGCAACAAATGTTTGTCGAGTATGGTGTTTTTATTATCGTTTTAACCGCAGTCACACCGATACCTTATAAATTGATGGCTATGTGTGCCGGGTTTATGGGGTTTCCGGCGGTTCTGTTTTTGGGGGTGTCTGCGATTTTCAGGACGGGTCGGTTCGCTATTGTTGGGGCTTTGTTGTGGAAATTCCAAGAAAAAGCAAATGTAATCGTTAAAAAATATTTCTGGCAATTAACCGGTGCCGCTATTGTGTTCGCTATGATTGGTGTCTTGATTATGTGCTTTATGTGATAAATTGCCAGATTTTTCAGTTGCAAATTGGGATATACCAGTGTATTATTGCCGCAAAAGGTAAAGGTTTATGTCCCAAAAGTTTATTAGAAATTTTGCTATTGTTGCACATATTGATCATGGTAAATCAACCTTGTCTGACAGATTAATTGAATTTTGTGGTGGGTTGCAATCGCGCGAAATGAAGGCCCAGGTTTTAGATTCTATGGATATCGAACGCGAACGCGGAATCACGATTAAGGCCCAGACAGTGCGGTTGAAATATGTCGCGCGTGACGGAAATGAATATCAATTGAATTTAATGGATACGCCTGGGCATGTCGATTTTTCGTATGAGGTGTCGAGGTCGCTTGCCGCGTGCGAAGGTGCAATTATTTTGGTCGATGCAACCCAAGGCGTTCAGGCGCAAACTTTGGCAAATGCGTATCTGGCATTGGATAATGATTTGGAAATGTTGCCGGTGTTGAATAAAATTGATTTGCCGTCCAGTGATGTCGATGGAACGCGCCAACAAATTACTGATGCAATCGGTCTGGACGCGGGTGATGCGATATGTGTGTCTGGGAAAACAGGTGCCGGTGTGCCGGATTTGTTGGAAGAAATCGTTCATAAATTGCCCGCCCCTGGTGGAAATGAAAATGCCCCGACGCGTGCGTTGTTGGTTGATTCTTGGTACGATTCGTATTTGGGGGTTGTTGTTTTGGTGCGCGTTGTTGATGGTGCTTTGCGTCGCGGACAAAAGGTGCGATTCGTTGCCACAGGTGCGGAATACACAGTCGAAAAAATTGGATACTTTACACCCAAAATGGTCGATGTCGATGTTTTAAATACTGGTGAAATCGGCTTTATTATTACGGGTATGAAAACAATTCATGATTGCAAGGTTGGGGATACAATCGTTGATTCACGTGCCGGTGGTGATGCGTTGCCTGGGTTTAAACCGTCTGTGCCGGTTGTGTTTTCTTCGTTTTTCCCAATGGCCGCAGATGATTATCCGGCTTTGCGGGAAAGTGCAGAAAAATTGGCGTTAAACGATGCGTCTTTCGTTTTTACAGTTGAAAAGTCCAGTGCGCTGGGGTTTGGTCTGCGATGCGGATTTTTAGGGTTGCTGCATATGGAAATTATCAGCGAACGTTTGGCACGTGAATTTAATTTGAGTTTGATAAACACTGTGCCGAGTGTGCTGTATAAAATTCATTTGCGCGATGGCAGTGTTTTTGATTTGGAAAATCCTGCGGATATGCCAGATGTCACGCGAATTGATTATATTGATGAGCCTTGGGTTATGGCGACAATTATGATGCCTGATAAATATATGGGTGGAATTATGGAGTTGTGCGCATCGCGTCGTGGTGTCCAAGATAATATTTCGTATGTCGGTAATCGCGCCGTTTTGACTTATAAATTACCATTGGCCGAGGTTGTGTTTGATTTTTATGACAGGGTCAAATCTATTTCGTCGGGTTATGCGTCGTTTGATTATTCGGTGTGTGGTTATGAACGGTCTGATTTGGTCAAAGTGTCGATTTTGGTTAATGATGAAAATGTAGAACCTTTGTCGTTTATGTGTCATCGTTCGTCGGCCGAATCGCGCGGTCGGCAAATCGTCGAAAAATTAAAAGATTTAATACCACGTCATCAGTTTAAAATACCACTCCAGGCGGCAATCGGTGGAAAAATTATCGCACGTGAAACTATTGCGGCATATCGCAAAGATGTGACGGCAAAATGCTATGGCGGCGATATCACACGCAAACGCAAATTGCTGGAAAAACAAAAAGAGGGTAAAAAACGTCTGCGCACGTTTGGTAATGTCGAAATTCCACAGTCCGCATTTATCAATGCGTTAAAGGTGGGTAAATAAAAATAAAGGGGGCGGTCATGGCACATCAATTTTTCTTTAATCCGTATATTTTGGATAATCTGCCGGCACCAGAAACGGGATTTGATGTTGTCCAAGATATTTCAGAACCTTTGTTGCGTATGTATGTGACATCGCGTGGTGTGAAAACTTTCTTTGTTCGCAAACGCGTTCATGGTCGCGATAAAAGAATCATTATTGGTTCGTATCCTGATATGGATATTGAAACCGCACGCAGTCAAGTCGCAACAGTTTTATTAGATGCAAAAAAAACAATTCCTGTGCGCAGAAAAAAATTGTCTTTCCGTGAATTTTGGGATATTTACCTGAAAAATCAGGTGCGCAGATGCGAAGATTCTCAAACAAAATTGGTGCGTGCGGTGAATATGCATTTGAATTCTTTGTTTGATAAAAATATATGTGATATCACGCGCCCAGATGTCGAAAGTGTTATTAAAAAAATCGATGGAAATGCCATTGCTGCCCGTATGCAAGAGGTTTTAAACAGCATATTTAAATATGCCATAGAGCAGGGGTATGCAAAAGAAAATCCTGTGGCGGAAATCAATAAAATTGTTCAAAAACGGCGCGTCAGTCCATTGACCGAAGAATCTGTGGCGCGGTTATTAGATGCAATAAAATCGCAAGAAAATGAATCTATGCGCGATGCGTTTTTGATGCTGATTTATTCGTTTTTGTCAAAGCAGAAAGTTTTTACTATGCGCTGGGAAGAATTAGATTTTAATCGTTATTTGTGGCGCGATTGGCCGTTGCCTGATGTGGCGGTTGTGTTGTTGGAAAATATGCCACAATATGGCGAGTGGGTGTTTATGGGACGTTGTCGGACACATTTGGCAGACCCCAGAACCGCATGGCGTAATGTTGTAAATGCGGCGGGTATGCCAGATTTGCGTATGGACGATGTTCATAAATTCTTTATGCGGCGATTGGTGTGGGCGGCAGACAAGGAAGATTTGCGTGTGAATATGAATTCTTTGTTGGAAAAATTTGGCATACAATAAATTTTGTGGGTGCTTGTCGCAGATATTGTTTCTTATGTGCGTTTTGTACGCTGCGAAACAATCTCTGCTTCCAATCACCTCATAAAATTTATTGTAAAAAAGGATGCGTATCAAATAATTTGATTTTGTCAAGGTTTTGTTATATTTGGTTATAATCTCTTGACAGGTGGTTGGGAAAATGATACATTTATGTTCAATTAGTGCCCGTTGTATTCGTGGGGCAGTAAATTAACTAAAATAAAGGATTTAAAAATGTCAACTTTTGAACAAGTTAAAAAGATTGTAGTCGAAAAATTGGGTGTTAAACCTGAAGATGTCACAGAAAACGCGACTTTTGTTAATGATTTGGGTGCGGATTCTTTGGACGTCGTTGAATTCGTTATGGAAGTTGAAAAGGAATTCAAAATCACAGTGCCTGATGAAGATGCGGCAAAATTGGAACGTGTTGGTGATGCTGTGAAATACATTGACGAACACAAGAAAAACTAAAAAATGTGTATTCGTGGTTTTTTAAAGTCTGTCATGTTTGACAGACTTTTTTTGTTGTAAATTCGGGGTAAAATATATTATCATATGCACGCAATTAAACATATTTATTAAAAGGATATATTATTATGAAAAGAGTTGTTGTGACCGGTATGGGTATTGTTAGCCCTGTGGGAACAGGTGTTGAATTTGCGTGGAAAAATATTTTGAACGGTGTGTCTGGTGTGCGAAAAATTGATACTTTTGATGTGACGGATTACGCGTCAAAAATTGCAGGTGTGCCTGTGCGTGGTGAAAACAATGGTGATTTTAATCCTGATGTGGCAATCGATACACGCGAACAACGCAAAATGGACAGGGCTATTTTATATGGTTTGACCGCCGCAGACGAGGCCATGCGTGATGCGGGATTAATTGATTGGGCGGGAAACAAAGACCGTTTTGGTATTTCTATTGGCAGTGGTATTGGCGGGGTTCAGTCTATTTATGATACATGTGTTGATTTAATCAATGATGGCCCGCGTTTTATTAGTCCTTTCTTTGTGCCAAAGGCGATTATCAATATGACGGCGGGTTATGCGTCAATTAAGTATGGTTTGCGGGGGCCAAGTATTTCTGTGGCGACGGCATGTGCAACCGGGTCGCATGCAATTGCCGAAGGTGTGAATTTTATTCGTTTGGGTATGGCAGATTTGATGTTGGTTGGTGGAACCGAGGCCGCAGTAAATCAATTAGGTTTGGGTGGATTTTCGGCAATGAAGGCATTATCAACACGAAACGATGAACCGGAACGTGCATCGCGTCCATGGGATAAAGATAGGGACGGTTTTGTTTTGGGTGAAGGTGCTGGTATTTTAGTTTTGGAAGAATATGAACATGCTGTCCGCCGCGGCGCAAAAATTTATGCCGAGGTCGCAGGTATCGGTATGACGGCAGACGCACATCATATTACTGCGCCGGCGCCAAATGGCGAAGGTGGTCGTCGCGCAATGGAAATGGCTTTGAAAGACGCGGGTTTAAAACCTGGTGATATTGACTATGTAAATGCGCATGGAACATCAACTGGGTTGGGTGATGTTGGTGAATTGATGGCTGTGCGTGAATTGTTTGATGCGACAAAAACATGTATGTCATCGACAAAGTCTATGACTGGACATTTGTTGGGTGCGGCCGGCGCGGTTGAGGCAATATTTAGTATTTTGGCAATACGCGACAATATTGTACCACCAACAATTAATCTGGAAAATCCAATAGACGAAGTTGGTGATTTCAATCTGGTGCCAAATGTTGCCCAAAAACGCGAGGTAAATGCCGCAATCAGCAATTCTTTTGGTTTTGGCGGAACAAATGGGTCAGTTGTATTTAAAAAGGTTAAATAATGTCATACAATGTAAATTGGTTTAAAGAAAACATGCAGGCGATTCCATGTGGTGGTGTTGGTGCCTGCAGTTTTTGTTGTTTGCGTAATTTGGATAAAGGGAAATTTTGTTACAAATTGCATTGTTGTGACGCAGGAACAGGTGATACAGTGTATTGGACAACAAAAAATCCAGAGATATCCAGGGAGAGTTTGATGGGGCATCCACCATTGGATATGATTGACTGGTTTAATAATGTTCCAATTAAATATGCCAAAGATATTTCTGTTAGGATTTTAAGACATGCATTTGATAACAGTAATCAAAAATAATATTTGAGTTTTTATTTTTGTGTTGTAATATGTGCGAACACAACGGAGTATAGCTCAGCCTGGTAGAGCGCTACGTTCGGGACGTAGAGGTCGTGGGTTCGAACCCCGCTACTCCGACCACACTTTGTTAAAACTTCGTGTGGCAGGCCACAAAATTAAACCGGCATTTGCCGGTTTTTTTATGTGTTTTTTATCTATGCATAGATGCGTGTGCCATCAGCGAATATAATACTTCGTTTAAATGGCGGTTATTTATCGGTTCGCGATATTTGTAATTCAAAATTGCCATATCATTATTATCTATTTGCAGACAATTTGTTGTATATGTATCATTTTGGGGTGTTATTGCGGTATATACATGGGTGTCTTTGGCGCGACCTAAGTTAAATATTTCACCATTAAAATCATTAACCATATATACGCCGTTGCCGTTTGGGGTATCAATTATCCAATCTTTGTTATGTGTTTCGTGGATTTTAAATCCAGATTTAGATAATATTTTTTGTAATTTGTTCTGGGCGGTTTTTGATTGTTGCGTTTTAAATCCAACCAGGCAAATACGAATAGCCATACATAATTCTTGGGACAATAAAGTTTCGCGAATTATTTTTGCGACTGCATTGGTGTTGTTATGAAATTCGTCCAGGGAAATGTCCAATGTGACTAATTTTTGGGATTTATATGCAGATTTTGATAAATCGTTTAATATTTGTTTGCGCAAATTGTTATCGTTGCCCCATGTTCCGTTTGTTTTTAATGTTGGAATAAAATTATGTTTTGCAACCATGTCCAGTGCGGTTGGAATATATGTTTGATTGCCGTTTATGTATGGTGCAAATGCTTCGCCGCCGCCAATACATAATAATTGGTCGGGGGGCAAAAACATCTGGGTTGATTGCGCCAGGTAATTTTCTATTTTTTCCAATGGCATAAATTTTAATGGTTGTTTGGAATCACTGTATTCGCAACAGTGGGCGCAATTTAAATTGCACCAATTTGTGATTTTTAAACATAAAGATAAATACGGGTTCATAGCGACTAATAATATAATGCCGAATATACAATTTGTCAAGTTTATAAATATGTTGTGTTTGTATTTATTTTTGTTATGTTGATGTAAAATTGGTGTAAATAAATATGTCTGAAAATAAAATTGTTCGTGTTGGGGTTGGGTGCTGGATTCAAGATCCTGGGGGACAGTTTTTGTTTGGACAGCGTTTATCAAAACATGGTGTGGGGACATGGGCACCACCGGGTGGCCATTTGGAATTCGGTGAAACCCCAGAACAATGTGCAGCACGTGAATTGATTGAAGAAACAAATATTCGTTTAAAACCAGATGATTTTCGTATTGTTGGTGTGACAAATGATATATTTTCTGATAAGCATTATATAACGATACATTGTCATGCAAAATTACCTGTTTTTCGTACAGCATATGTTATGGAACCGGATAAATGTTCTGGATGGTATTGGA
>ODAI014401699.1_pt1 | contig 46856 bp, 45 predicted proteins | sample 1539321 | NCBI WGS metagenome assembly ODAI01 (sample SAMN02144231, study PRJEB22623) | gut metagenome | biome: sheep rumen | host: Ovis aries | place: New Zealand
ATAGTCCACTACTACTGCGTATGCTGGAACGAGGAACGCATGCTGCCCTTCGTGTTCAGCTACTACGAGCGCTTCGTATCCCGCTTCACCATCTACGACAACTACTCCACCGACCGCTCCGAAGCCCTCGTCAGCGCCCGCCCCGACGCCGCGATGCGCAAGTTCGGCATCAAGGGCGTCTTCGACGATGCCGAGAACCAGCGCGTCAAAAACCACTGCTGGAAGCAGTCGCGCGGCAAGGCCGACCTGGTGGTGGTCTGCGACACCGACGAGTTTGTCTACCCCCCCGACCTCCAGCACCACCTCGCTTCGCTGGTGAAACAGGGCGTCAGTTTCCCCGACGTGCAGGGATATGAAATGTTCAGTATTTCGTATCCTGACCCTAATGAAGGTCTCATCACCGACCAAATCAAACGAGGCTATACAAGCCCTTACTTCTGCAAACATATTATCTTTGACCCCCATCGCATCGTCGAGACCAACTATACTCCAGGAGCCCACAAAGCATCTCCTGTTGGAATAGTCAAAGTTGGCTCAGAAAAACTCAAAGTGTTACACTTTAAACATATCGGGAAAGAGCAATGGATTGAACGAAACCGCAAGCTTGGTAATAAACTCTCAGCCTATAATAAGGATAATAATCTAGGATTCCACTATACTTTCTCTCCAGAGGAAATGTCGAAGGAGTACGATAGGTTATATTCCGATACTTACATCGTCATCTAGATATGCTCTCGATCATCATCTGTTCGCGCGACGGACACCTGCCCACCGAGCAGGCAGAGAACATAGCCGCCACAGTGGGTTGCGACCACGAGCTGGTCGTTATCGACAACAGCCGTGGCGAATACACCCTCTTTTCGGCCTACAACGAGGGGGTGCGACGCGCCAAAGGCGACGTGCTCTGCTTCCGCCACGACGACATTATGCACCGCAGCCAGGACTGGGGCCAGGTGGCCACCGACCTGCTGCAGGACGAAACCATCGGCCTCGTGGGCGTGGGCGGCTGCCATTTCCTGCCCTCGGCGCCGGCCTACTGGAGCCAGTCGCCCTACCTTTCGATCTACAATATCGACAACGACAACGGCACCCTGCGCGAGAAGGACGTGAACTTCTACTACCGCGACGGCGTGGCCGACGTGGTGGCCGTGGACGGGCAGCTGTTCTTCATCCCGAAGCGCCTCTTCGACCGCATCGCGTTCGACGAGCAGACCTACGAGGCATGGCACGGCTACGACATGGACATCAGCCTGCAAGTGCAGGCCCTCGGCCTGCGGGCGGTGGTGACGCGCCGCATGCTCAACGAGCACCGCTGGAGCGAAAGCAAATGGAACGACCCCCGCACCATGGAGCCCCTCTACCGCGCCACGGTGCGCTTCTACAACAAATGGAAGGCAAGCCTGCCCATGGCGCGCGGCATCGACAAGCCGCAGTTCGAGCTGGACCAGCTGAACGAACTATGGCGCGGCTACGCAAACCATCAAAACATACGCCGCTCAAAGCCCTACAAACTGGGACAAAAACTGTTAAGTCCACTAAAACTGCTGAAGTGATCTCGGTCATAGTCCCCAACTACAACCATGCCCCCTACCTGCGCCAGCGCATAGAGAGCATCCTGGGCCAAAGCCATCAGGACCTGGAGCTGATACTGTTGGACGACTGCTCGACCGACGGCAGCCGCGAGGTGATGGAGCAATACCGCCAGCACCCCAAGGTGAGCCACATAATATATAATGAAAAGAACGGCGGCATACCGTTCCGACAGTGGGACAAGGGCATCGCACTGGCGCGCGGCGAATGGGTGTGGGTGGCCGAAAGCGACGACTACTGCGAGCCCAACTTCCTCGAAAGCCTGCTCGGCGCCACCGCCCACGTGCCTGACTGCACGCTGGCTTTCACCACCACCTGGTGGGTCGACGAACAGGGCAACCGCCTGTTCCACAACGGTATCGGCGGCGAGACGGAGACCTACACAAGCCGCCGCTTCATCCAACGCCACATGGCCACATCCAACGGCATAGCCAACGTCAGCGAGTGCATCTTCCGCCGCAGCGCCTACCGCCCCTCGGAGACCGCGCGCTACGAACACATGCGCCTGTGCGGCGACTGGTTTTTCTATGTGCTGCTGGCCGAACAGGGCAGTGTGGTCAAGGTGGAAACGCCGCTGAACTACTACCGGCAGCATACCACCAACGTGTCAAACAGCGCCGAACGCCAGGGACTTACCTTCCTGGAGGGCGCGGAGGTGCTGGACTATATGACCTCGCACTGCGGCCTGACGCACCGCGATTACGCCCGCGGCTGGGGCCACCTTTGGGCCAACTACCGCCGGCAGTACGACTACACCCCCGAGGTGCAGAAGGCCGTTCGGAAACGCATCGCATGCAAACATCCCGAAATCTACGCTTACTACCTGATATACAGCGCAAAACAACTTTTGACAAAAAACTGAAATTTTTTGGGAAAACAGGGGAAAACAGCAGGATTGCAACAGACTGATTCACAATGCTTAAAACACGCCCTCTTCTTCCCCTCTTCTTCCATACGAGCATAACAATAGGACCATGGCAAGGGTAACGGTTCTGATGCCGACATACAACGTGGAGAAATACGTCCGCGAGGCCATCGAGAGTGTGCTGCGGCAGACATACAGCGACTTCGTGCTGCTGGTGATGGACGACTGTTCGACCGACGGCACGCTGGACGTGGTGCGCACAATCAGCGACCCGCGCATCCGCATCGAGCGCAACCCCAGCAACTTAGGCCTGTCCGACAACCTGAACCGCGGCCTGAGCCTCATCGAGACCGAGCTGGTGGCGCGCATGGACGGCGACGACATCGCGGAGCCTTACTGGCTCGAGCGCGAGGTGGAAGTGCTTGACAATCACCCCGAAATCGGCATCGTCAGCGGCGGGTTCGAGCGCTTCGGCACCCAGCAGTCGCTCGTGCGTTTCCCCGAGCGGCACGAGGACGGACTGGCCAACATGCTGTTCGAATGCACGGTCATCGTGCCGACCTACCGCATGAGCCTCTACCGCGACCACGGCCTGCGCTACAGCACGGCGGCATTCCCCGCCGAGGACTACCGCTTCTGGGCTGAATGCCTGCGCGTTACAAGGCTCTACAACATACAGGACACCCTCTTCCACTACCGCATGCACGCGACGCAGATATGCACCGAGAAACGCGTGGTGCAGCAGGAGAAAGTGGCAGAGGTGAGGCGCTATATGCTTGAATGGCTGAGCGATAGGTTCACCGAAGAGGAGAAGGAATACTATGTGCGCCAGTTCACCCGCACCAACATAGATACGCGCGAAGACCTGAAACAGCGCAAGGCGTTCGCACAGAAGATGATAGAGCTGAACCGCAGCGTGGGCCACTTCGAGGAGGAGGCTTTGCGCCGCCGGCTGGACAAACATCTGACCGTCAGCCTCTACTACACCATCATCGACCGCTTTTTTGCCGACGGCTACTCGCTTCCGAACTATATGAAATACCTCCGCAGCGGCCTGGCCTGGAAAATGGGGCGGACGTATGAAACGAAGTTTTTGATCAAGAGCCTGCTACAGAAGAAAATATGAATACGTGGAGCCCCGAAGGGGCGACACCATAAATAGCCGTGGGCGCAAGCCCACGGGAAAACGCCACTACAATCCCGAGCCCCGCAGGGGCGACACCACCATGGCAAACACCTTCACTCAAATCATACTCCACACCACCTTCCATGTGAAGGTCGACTGCCATATCTCAACCTCTGACCTGCCTAGACTGTACGCCTACATCCAAGGTATCATCAAAAACGAAGGTGGCGTCATGCTGGCCGCCGGCGGCACCACCAACCACATACACCTGCTGATAACGCAACCCAAAACCATCACCTTGTCGAACTACATGATGAAAATCAAGGCCAACAGCAGCCGCTGGCTGAAGGAACTTGGATCACAATACCGCGCATTTGCATGGCAAGACGGATATGGGGCGTTTTCGGTGAGTGCCTCGAAAGTACGCACCGTTGCACAATATATAGCCAACCAAGAAGAACACCATAAAAAGAAAACCTTCCAGCAGGAAATGGAAGAATTCCAGGCGGCATACATGCTGGATGGCAGTGCCGCCCCTGCGGGGCTCGAATAACTATCACCCTTGCCTCCGTGGGCTCACGCCCACGGCTAATTAAAGTATCGCCCCTTACGGGGCTCCCTCGTCGACGCACCCTTCCACATTCCCGTGGGCTTGCGCCCACGGCTAATCAAAGTATCGCCCCTTGCGGGGCTTGCGAAAAGAAAAACAATGTCAATCGCCAGCAAAATAACCCGAAAAATATACAAGCTGACCCACCCCGTGGAGGGTGAGATATGGATGCTGCACCGCGTGGTGGAGCAGCAGAGCGAGGCGAAGGAGCAGCGAGAGCTGGAGGTGACGCCGCAATGGCTGGAGATGGAGATAAACGACTGCAAACAAAAGGGTTACCGATTTGTGTCGCTGGATGAGCTGCCATGCCGCGGCCCGTGGGTGGTGGTGACCTTCGACGACGGCTACCGCGACAACTACACCCTGGCCTACCCCCTGCTGAAACGCCTCGGGGTGCCGTTCACCATATACGTCACCACCGGCCTGATCGACAACAAGATGGAGGCGTGGTGGTATGCCGGACAAGCGCTGGGCATGAGCCTCGACGAACTGCGCGCGCTGGCCGCCGAACCTCTCTGCACCCTCGGCGCACACACGGTGAGCCATCCCAAGCTGGACACCCTGTCGCGCGAGCAACAACAGGCTGAAATCGAGGGCTCGAAGCGCGAACTGGAGGCGATGATCGGGCGCGCCGTGAAGCACTTCTCCTTCCCCCACGGCGCACACAACCGAGACACCCTGGACATCTGCAACTCGCTGAACCTCAAAACCACCGTCAAATCCTGGGGCGGCCCGCTGCGCCGCGGCGAATGGCCCAACCCACTGCCCCGCATCGACAAGCAGCAGCTATGAGAACCCAACTGGCAACCTGGCGCACCGAATGGCGTCTGCGACGCTACAACCATAAAAGCCCGATAAAATACTACAACTTCTGGACCGACCAGCGTCCGGAGGAGATGTGGTTCAGCCGCTTCATCGTCAATCACTTTGGCCCTCTGTCCAAAGGGATGCGGGTGAACTTCACCTCCATTCTGGGCTCCACGGCCCACATGCGCGACCACCGTCCGGGCCGCAACATCTTCTACACCGGCGAAAACATACACGCTGACCGGTTTGCCAACCAACTGCAACGATACCAAAGCCAGCATTACGACCGCTCTATCGGCTTCGACCTGGCCGGGGAAAAGAACTACCTGCGGCTGCCGCTGTGGGTGATGTGGCATTTTCCGCCCGAAGCCACAGAGAAAGACATCGACACGATGGTCGAAAAGATGCGCCACCCCGGCCTGGGCAAACGGCCACGCTTCTGCGCCCTCGTCAGCAGCCACGACACCGGCGGCCTGCGGGCTGAAATGATGGACGCCCTGCAGGATATCGCGGACGTGGACTCGGCAGGCCGGTTCCGGCACAACACCGACGACCTGCGGTTGCAGTATAACGACGACAAACCCAGCTTCCTGCGGCAATACCGATACAATATCTGCCCGGAAAACTCGGACTGCCCGGGCTACGTCACCGAGAAGGTGTTCGACGCCATTCTCTCCGGCTGCATCCCCATCTACAGCGGCAGCGCCGGAACACCCGAACCCGACATCCTCAACCCCGAATGCATCATGCAATGGGAACCCGGGAAGCCCAACAGCGAACTCCTTGCCCGCATACGCCACCTCGAGAGCCAGCCGGACGAATACTACAGCCTGGCTTCGAAGCCCCGCTTGCTGGCAGGTGCCGAACAGCGGATATGGAAATACTACACCGACCTGCACAACCTGCTTAAACCCTTGCTGCAATGAGACAAGCCCTGCTGATCACCGCCTACCGGGACATGGAGCAGCTGAAGCGGCTGATCGACCGCTTCGACGGCGACTTCGAGTTCTTTATCCACCTGGACAAGAAGTGCGGCGAAGCGACGTCGGACATCGGACGGCGCCAGAACGTGCACCTGATGAGCCGCTACAGCGTGGAGTGGGGCGACTATAACCACCTGAAAGCCATCATCATGCTGATGGCTGAGGCCTATGCGCACGGCGACTTGGAATACTTCCACCTCATCACCGGCAGCGACTACCCCGCCTTGCCGCTGGCGGATTTCAAACGGTTCTGCGAGGAGCACCGCGAGGACAACTACCTGGAGCACTTCCCGCTGCCGCACAGCGAGTGGGGCCGCGAGGGGGGGCTGAACCGCATCAATTACTGGTGGCTGCGCCCCAACGCGCACCGCACCACTGGCGCCTGGCTGACGCGCAAGCTGAACAGCCTGCAACGGCGAATGGGCGTGCGGCGGAGATTCAACTACTTCGGCGGAAAACTCTACGGCGGCGGCACCTACTGGAGCATGAGCCGCAAGGCCGTCGGAAAGGCGCTGGACTACCTGCAGCGACACCCCGGCTACCTGCGCCGTTTCCGCCACACGAGCATCGCCGAGGAGATATGCCTGCCCACCCTGTGGGCCAACAGCGATATCAAGCTGACCAACAACTATATGCGATATATAGACTGGGGCGCCGACGGAGCCAACCCGCAGGTGCTGACCGAGAAAGACTACGCCAACATCAAGGCCTCCGGCGCATTTTTCGCCCGCAAGATGGAGCGAGGAAAGTCGGATACACTCATGCAAATGCTCGACAACCAATGAACCGCAAGGTTGCCATAATAGTGCCCGTCATCGCACCCACGGTGGAAGGCGACGAACTGCAATCGCTGCGCCAGTGCCTCAAAGTGCTGGGCAAGAGGGACATCTGCTTCCTTTGCAGCCACGAGCTGGACACCACCTTCTACGAACATGCGTGCAACGAGGCGGGAATCCCCTTCCGCAAGCGCACTTTCGGACGAGAGTGGTTCAGCGGTGTCAAGGCATACAACAGCATGTGCTTCTGCTCGATGCTCTACGAAGCCTTCGCCGAATATGAGTATATGCTCATCTACCAGCTGGATGCCTATGTGTTCGAGGACCGGCTGGACGAGTGGTGCACACGGGGCTACGACTATGTGGGCGGCCCGTGGCTGTGCCACTGGAGCCAAGAGGTGGAGAACCTCGACCACTGGGAAGTGGGCAACGGAGGCTTCTGCCTGCGCCGCGTCGACACCTTTCTGCGGGTGCTGACCACGCCACGGCTGCTGCACAAGCCGCTGAAAGGCATCAGCCGCCTGGCCAAGGAAAATCGCAAACGACTGAAACACAATCCATTGCTTTGGATTTGGATGGCCTTTCGCGCGCTGACGGGCTACCACAACACACTGCAATACTACATAAAACAGAACGGGCAGGAGGACAAGGCCTTCGCGCAATGCCAGTACAATGGGCTGATGCGCATCCCGACGGCGCGCGAGGCGCTGGACTTCAGCTTCGACATGCGTCCGGCGACCTGCTACAAGATGAACGGCAACCGCCTGCCGATGGGCTGCCACATGTGGTTCAAATATGACAACGAAAGCTTCTGGTACCCCCAAATTTACAAAAACACAAACAGCTGATATACAACACTGTATATCCACCCTCTTCTTCCCCCCTTCTTCCTCTCTAAAACCTCTGAAAAGGACATGAAAAAATTCTCTGTGGTTGTTCCGGTCTACAACGTGGAGGCCTACCTCGACGACTGCCTGCGGAGCCTGCAGGCGCAGACCTATTCGGACTACGAGGTGATATGTGTGAACGATGGTTCGACCGACGGAAGCCGCAAACTGCTGGCCGACTGGGCAGAACGCTATCCGCAGATGCGCATCGTGGACCGCGAGAACGGCGGCCTGAGCGCAGCGCGCAACAGCGGCACCGATGTGGCTGAAGGAGAATACATTGTGTACGTGGACAGCGACGACTGGGTGGCTCCCGACATGCTGGAGAAGCTGGCCGCGGCGGCCGACGGCACGGACATCGTGTGCTACGCCTGCCAGCGCACCGACAACGAGCAGACCGACCGCCTGGAGGCCGAGGAGGCCAAGGGGTGGGACTACTACTGCCGCCATGCGCTGGAGGCGCGGGTGGTGCCGTTTGTGTGTGTGTGGCAACGGGCCTACCGACGCGAATTCCTGAACACCAACCAGTTGCGCTTCCGCGAAGGCATTCTGCACGAGGACAACCAGTTCACGCCGCGGGCCTGCGTCGTGGCTGGGAGTGTGCGGGTGCTGCCGGATGTACTATATTATTACCGCGTGCGCGAAGGGAGCATCATGACCACGCGCGGCATGCGGAGCAAAGAGAGTTTTGTGCTGATAGGCAACGAGCTGTCCGAACTGTTCGGAAAGATGGACGGCATCGACAGAACCGTTGTTTACCAGGCGCTTACGCATATTTACCAAATGGCCTTTTCGGACAACACGCGCGAGGAGGACCGCCAGTTGCTGCAACAGATGGACTGGGCGGCCTACCGGCGTGCGAGCCGGACCAAGTCGCGCCACCGGCTCAACTACCTGGCCATGAGGCTTTCGCCACGGATATTCAGATGGGTCAACTCGCTGATATGAAGCTTGCCACCGTTGTGGTGGCCTACCACCCGACGGCCGAGGTGCTGGAAAACATAGCCAGCTATGCCGCCGGGAGCGACGAGCTGTACGTGTGGGACAACACCCCCGGCGGAAGCCCCCTGCTGGCATCGCTGCAACAGGGCACCCTGCTGCACCACGAACACCGCAACATGGGGCTGGGCTACGCCTATAACCGCGCCATGGAAAGGGCGCTGGCGGCCGGTTGCACCCACCTGATGACCATGGACCAAGACTCGCGCTTCGAGGCCTTTGGGACCTACAAACGACAGGTGGCCGAGAACCAGGATACCAAAATCGCCATCTTCACCCCGCCCATCAACCACGACATAAGCGCAAACGGCCAACGCTACCACATCTCATGCCAGTCGGGCAGCATATTCACCCTGCGCCTGCTGGAAGAGGTGGGCGGCTTCCGCGAGGACCTCTTCATCGGCATGGTTGATGCGGAAATCAGCCTCAAGATGATGCACCACGGATACAAAATCTACCAACTGGTGGGAGCCAACCTGGTGCACGAAGTGGGCTCCGGGCGGCAAGTGAAATTCCTGGGCAAAACAATCGAGGTGACCGACTACAGCCCGCTGCGCCACTACTACGACAGCCGCAACCGCATACTCCTGTGGCGACAGTTCCCCTACGATTGCGACTTCAGCGCCAAATACAAACAGCTGCTGAGCCGGGCAAAACTCATCGTGAGGATAGCCCTGCTGGAAGACAACAAGTGGGCAAAAACCAAAGCCATCGTGCGCGGAACGGTGAACGGCCTGCGCAACAAAGTGATTCCTTATGAGTAAGTTTTCGGTAATCATGCCGCTCTACAACAAGGCCCCCTACGTGGCCAAGGCGGTGGAAAGCGTACGGGCACAGACCTGCGGCGAGTGGGAGCTGATAGTGGTGGACGACGGGTCGAAGGACGGCGGCGGTGACATCGTGCTGAAATACAGCGACCCGCGCATCCGCCTGCACCGGCAGGAGAACGCAGGCGTAAGCGTGGCACGCAACAACGGCGTGGCGATGGCCACGGGCGAATATGTCTGCTTCCTGGATGCCGACGACTGGTGGGAGCCCACCTTCCTCGAGGAGATGAGCGGCCTCATCGGGCGCCATCCCGACGCCGGCATCTACGGCACCAACTACTGGTTCGTGAAAAACGGGCAGAAACGCCCTTCGACCATAGGATTTGAAAAGGGATTCGAAGAGGGCGAAGTGAACTACTGCCGCCTGTATGCCAGCACGTTGTGCATGCCGCTGTGGACAGGAGCGGTGTGCATGCCGAAGCATGTGTTCGAGGAGATCGGTGGCTTCAAACCCGGGTTGAAACTGGGCGAAGACTTCGTGCTGTGGGTTCATACCGCACTGAAACACAAAGTGGTGCTGACACGCAAAATGTTGAGCAACTACAACCAGGACGTGGACGTCGCCTGGCGCGGCACCCACCGCGTGCACCGACCCGAAGACCACATGCTGTGGAACCTCGACGACCTGAAAGCCGAGGAAAAGACAAACCCCGACTACAAGCAACTGATAGACAACCTGCGGGTCTACAACATGCAATTCTACATTGTGGACCGCCGCTACCGGAAGCAGGCGCGCGAAATGCTTGCCCAGGTAGACTGGAGCCGCCAACCCGCCCGCATGCGGCGACTCTACAGCCTGCCCGCATGGCTGATTGCCGCACGACACCGTTTCATGACCTTCGGCTCCAAAATAAAACAACGACTGAAATGACATTCAGCTACTCCATCGTCATACGCACACTCGGCAATACCGGCGAAAAATACCGCCGCATGCTGGACGCCATCAGCCGCCAAACCGTCGCACCGAAAGAGGTCTTGGTGGTGATTCCCCACGGCTACGAGCTGGACCACCAACTCGGGACCGAACGCATCGTGCGGTCGGAGAAGGGCATGGTGACCCAGCGCGTGGTAGGTATACAGGAAGCTACGGGCGACTGTCTGCTGGTGTTGGACGACGACCTCGACTTCCCAGCCGACTTCGCAGAGAAACTCCACAAGACGCTGCAGGCAAGGAATTTGGACTGCGTGCTGTCGTTTTGCCGTGGGTGGGATGACGGGAAAAAAACGGCAACCGAGGCGCCAAAACCACAGAAGCCGTCGGCCAAACAGCTGCTCAAGAACAAAGTGCGCAACCTTCGCAGCGCCTTCACCGGCCAGGCATTCTATACCAACCGGCGTTCGGAATTCTTCGACGTGACCACCACAACCGCCGGCCACCGCACCTACATGCGCGACGAGGAAGGACTGTGCTCCACGGGGTCGTTCCAGTGCTTCTTCATCAAGAACGAAGTGGCCAAACGGGTGCGCATGGAAGACGAGCTATGGCTCGAACAGGGCACCATTTCGCGCTACGCGTCCTTCGACGACGGGGTGTTCTACTACAAACTCTACCTGCAAGGCGGCCGCATCGCCTACGCCCAGGACACCGGCTACCTGCACCTGGACGCCGCCGCCGGCCGGCAAACCACCAACCCCGTGGAAGCCAAGCGTGTACGCATCTACGCCATGGCCAAAAACCGCATCATCTTTTGGCACCGCCACATTTGGGGAAGCCACAAAGGCATCAAGACACTCGCCGGGGGCGTCTACTTTATGACCAACTATTTCGTCTACAATATATTGACCAACCTCAAACCCAAATATTGGCCAGTCATCGGAGCCCTCATGCAGGGCTATCGCGAGGCGTTCCAATTCATCCGAGAACAATGATACCCAAGAAGATACACTATTGCTGGTTCGGTCGCGGCGAAATGCCGCAGGCCGCCAAGGACTGCATGGCAACATGGCACAAATACATGCCCGACTGGGAGTATAAGCTGTGGAACGAAGACAACTTCGACGTGAACTGCAACGCCTACTGCTCCGAGGCCTACAAGGCTGGGAAATACGCCTTTGTGAGCGATGTGGCGCGCCTCAAGGCGTTGCACGACGAGGGCGGCCTCTACCTGGATACCGATGTGGAGGTGTTCCGCTCGTTCGAGCCGCTGCTGCACCACCATGCCTTTGCCGGATTCGAAGGCTGCAAACGGGTGCTGGTGGCCACCTGCGTGATGGCATCGGAACCTGGAACAGAGTGGGTTACAGAGCAACTCGCTTACTACAAAGACCGCCATTTCATCCTGCCCGACGGCAGCCAGGACCACACCACCAACGTGCTCTACATGACCACCCGCATGCGCGAAAACGGATTTGTGCAGAACGGCAAAGAACAGGATTACAAGGACTTGCACGTCTTCCCCGTCGACTATTTCAGTCCTCGCCACACCACGGGCGAATACATCCGCACCGAGAACACCTACAGCGACCATCTGGGCATGGGCTCGTGGGTGAACCGCAATGGACTGATTCACAAATTCTCCCGCCTGGTGGGGCCAGCCAATATGACTCGCATCATCAAGATTAAAAGAAAACTGCTGGGATGAGCAATATCATTTATAAAGCATTGAGATACAGTGGTGCAGCATGGATTTGGCGCGAGACCGTGCAGCGCGGCAAGGTGACCTTCCTGCTTTTCCACGACATGGAGGCCGGCGATGCCGAACGCAATTTCGCCTACCTCAAACGCCACTACAACATCATCGGCCTGCAAGACTACCTGAAGGCGGTCCGGCAGGGCACCAAACTGCCACGCAAAGCACTGGTAATCACATTCGACGACGGCCATGCCAGCAACTATGCCATGCTGCCGGCACTGAAGAAACTGAATGTGCCGATAACCATCTTCCTATGCTCGGAAATAGTTGGCACCCAGCGCCATTTCTGGTTCCGCCACAGCGAGGAGATGAAACCACAGGTGGAGGCCTTGAAGCGCATACCGAACAGCGAGCGACTGCAAAAACTCGAAGCCTTCGGATTCGAACAGGAGAAGGAGTTCGCCGACCGCCAAGCACTGACAGACAACGAGATAAAAGAAATGCAGGCAACGGTGGACTTCCAGTCGCACACCTGCTTCCACCCCATCCTGCCGCAGTGCACCGATGAGGTTGCCAAGCGCGAAATCCTCGATTCAAAACTCCACCTCGAGGAAAACTACAGACTGAAAATCAACACCCTGTCCTATCCCAATGGCGATTACTCGGAGCGTGACATACAGTTGGCCAAAGAGGCCGGCTACGAGTGTGGCGTAACCGTCGACTCAGGCTACAACAGCCTCCGCAGCGACCTCTTCCGATTGAAACGCTTCTCGGTCAACGATGCCCACACGACCGAAGAGCTGATGGTGAAGGCCTGCGGACTTTACGCGCTGATCAAACACAAGTTACACAAGCCCTCCTATGGCTTCAAACCCTCGTTGAAATGAAGATAGCACTGATGTGCGGCACCTCCTTGGACGAATTCCAACAACAGGCGCTGGCTCCGATACTGGCCGACAAAACCATAGAGATTGTCGAAGCGCTGATTGACTGCCGCCCCAAGCCGTCGGCCAAAAAGCGCTTTGTGAAGAACCTGAAGCGCGGCCGCGGCGGATATATGCTCGTGATGCTGGTCAAAAGCCGCTTTGCCAAGCAGCAACCCGCGGCCGACGCCAAGGAATTCCTGTCCAGGCATGGCATTCGGTGCAACGAGACCACCAGCCCCTACAGCGACGAGACCATCCGGCGGCTGCGACAGTTGCAACCGGAAGCGATGGTGATGTTTGGCGGCTTCGGCATCGTAAAGGAGCCACTGCTTTCGCTTGCGCCCATGGGCATCCTCTCCTACCACCACGGCAACATGCGCAAATACCGTGGCCAGCCGGTAGGTTTTTGGGAGCTGTACAACGGCGAGCAGGAGATGGGGGTCACCGTGCAACGCCTCGCCGCCGGCATCGACAAGGGGACACCCGTGGTGGAAAAAAACGTCGCCATCCAAAAAGGCGACCGTCAAAGCACCCTGTGCCAAAGGGCACTGGCAGAGAGCACCGACATGATGCACGAGGCACTGCGGCGCGTGGGAAGCCCTGATTATCAGCCCATCGCCATCGACCACTACGGTCCCGTGTACACCCTGCCCAACCTGCGACAATACATTGCTTTACAAATCAAACTTTTGTTCCGACAACTATGATTCCGTACCTTCCGAAGCCCATTGCCCAAAAGGGCATCTACCTCTACCTCGGATCGCTGGCAGCTGTGACACTGGTCTACTTCAAGCATGCCATGCCGGTGGATTTTATGCTGATCGGTGTGATGTGGGTGGCGGGATTTTTCACGCTGGCGAACAAATACACAAAAGAATGGCAGAGCATACCTGAAAAAGCGTTTGTCAAGAAACTGTTCCTTACCAGCCTGGGGCTGCGTGTGGCATGGGTGGCATTCAGCTATTGGTACTACACCGTGAAGACCGGTCAACCCTTCGAGTTCCTCTCGCGCGACGCCATGATGTACTACTTTGTGAGCGTCGAGCGGAGCAGTCTCTCGTTCATCGAAATATGGAACGCCTCGTTTGTAGACAACCCCACCATCTCCGATGGAGGCTACCTCTTCTACCTCTCGCTTATATGCAAAATCACAGGTGACAGCATCTTCTTTCCCCGTGTGATCCACAGCGCCTTCAGCGCCTTCTCGGTGGTGTTGCTCTACCAACTCGCCAAGCGCAACGTCGGCGATACCGCGGCCCGCATCGCAGGCATTTTCGCCTGCCTTTTCCCGAACCTTATCTATTACTGCGGACTCCACATGAAGGAGACCATGATGATTTTCCTCGTCATCCTCTTCCTGGAACGCACCGACTACGCACTGCGCAACAAAAAACACCTCATCCCCAACATAGCGCTTATCACGGGGTTGATCATCAGCATGTTCACCTTCAGGACTGTGCTGGCTGCGGCGGCCATTTTCTCGGTGGCCACGGCGCTGCTCTTCTCCAGCACGAAGGTGGTGGGCAAGGCGCGACGATGGATCCTCATCGGCTACGCGGCCTTTGCCATCACCACCCTTGCCGGCGGCATCATCATGGCCGAGGTGGAAGACACCTGGAACAACCGCGCCAGCAATCTGGAACAACGCCGAGCCGTGCAGAGTATGCGCGGCATCGAGTGGGCCAAGTATGCCACAGCCACAGTCATGGCACCTATGATATTCGTCCTGCCGTTCCCCACCATGGTGCATGTGTTCGAGCAGGAAAACCAACTTGTGGTCAGCGGCGGCAACTACATCCGCAACTTCATCGGATGCTTTGTCCTGATCGGGCTCTTCACAGCCATTTTCGTGACAAAAAAATGGCGCGACTTTTCGCTGATAGGCTCGTTCCTCATAGGCTATATGGGCATCATCGCAACGAGCGGATTCAACAGTTCGGAACGCTTCCTGCTGCCGGGCCTGCCGTGTCTGCTCATCATCGCGGCCTACGGGCTGACGAATATCAATGCCAAGAACTACCGCTTTGTTGAAATCTGGTACTACGTGGTGCCGGCCATGGCCGTCGGATGGGCGTTCTTCAAACTGGGTACGCGAGGACTGATATGAAGAAAATCAAGATACTGATAATCTGCAACTACCGACCGGGCGTAGGCGGAATCTCCGGCCAAGTGGAAATCCTGCAGCAGAAGCTGCGCGAGGAAGGGCACACGGTGGACATTTTCAACACCAAAGCCTCTGTAAACAAACGACTTGCGCTGCCCCTACAACTGCGCAAGGTGGGGCGACGATACGACATCTTCCACATCCACTGCTGCTCCGACTGGGGTTTCCTGCCCGCCGTGGTGGGCGTCAGCGTGGGGCGCCGACTGGGTAAACGCATCGTGCTGACCTACCACGGCGGCGGCGGCGAACAGTTCTTTGAACGGCACCCAAAACTGGTGCGCCACTACCTGACACGCACCGACCAAAACATCGTCCTCTCCGGCTTCCTGGCCCAAGTGTTCGACCGCTTCAAACTGCCCCATACAATCATCCCAAACATCATAGAACTAGACACTTCGCTATTCCGCCTGCGAGAAGAACTGAAGCCGAACTACATATGTACACGCGCGCACGAAGAGCTCTACAACATTCCCTGCATACTCCATGCTTTCAGCACGTTGCAGCAGAAGATGCCCGATGCCAGCCTCACATTGGTGGGCAGCGGCTCACTGCACCAGCAACTTCGCCAACAGGCTGATTCCATGGGGTTAAGGAACGTGGTGTTCACCGGCCGCGTCGACAACAGCGAAATCTACACCCACCTTGACCGTGCCGACATCTTTCTCTCCTCGCCCAGGGTGGACAACATGCCCGTCTCGCTCCTCGAAGCCATGAACGCCGGCCTGCTGGTCATCTCCAGCCGCGTCGGCGGGGTGCCCTTCATCGTCGACGACGGCCGCACAGGCCTCCTCTTCGAAAGCGACAACAGCACGCAGCTAGCCGAAAGGATGCTCCAAGCCATTGAGAACCAGGAGTATTCCAAAACCATCATCCAGCAGGCACACCGTGCCGTGGATGCCTACCGTTGGGAGAATATCAAGGACCAAATATACGCCGCCTATGGGCTTCATTCATGAACACATCATCCTGCCGCTGAGCGACTTGGTGAAAGGGGAAAGCACCCATCGCCACCTGCGCATGCTGGCCAAACTGGAGCAAGCGTCCGAGAAGGAAATCGTTGATTTTCAGGAGCAGCGCCTACGTCTGCTGATTGGCCACACCGCCAACACAGTGCCTTTCTACCGCGACTGGTTTGCAGAAAACCGGCTTGCTCCCGGCGACATACGCACGCTCGGCGACCTGCGCCGCCTGCCCATTGTGGACAAGGCCACCATGCGCGCGCACGGCGTGGAACAATTCTCCTCCGAGAACTATCCCGCCAAGCAGCGCATGAACGCCCGCTCCAGCGGCTCCACGGGCGAGCCTTTCTCGTTCTATATCAGCAAGGAAGCCTACTCGGTCAACATGGCCGCCAAGCTCCGCACCTGGTACCAGGCCGGCTACCGCCTCGGCGACCCCTACATGAAGATTGCCAACGGCGCACGCCACGGACGGCTCAAGACGCTGCAGGACCGCGTAAACCGCTGCATCTATGTGCCTTTCTACTCGATGGGCGACGAGACGCTGGCCGCAATCCTCGACCAAATCGAGCGCACCCGCCCCACGTTCGTCCGCTCCTACCCCATGCCGCTCTACCTCCTGGCGCAGTACCGCAACAACCACCCCGGCTACAGCTTCTCCCCGCGCCATGTGATGACCACCGGTTCCATCCTCCCAAACGCCTATCGTGCTGAAATCGAGCGCGCTTTCGGATGCGACGTCATCGACTCCTACAGCTGCGAGGGCACCCCCAACACCTACGAGACGCCCGCCCACGACGGCTACCACGTCACACGCCCCTACGGCATCCTCGAGGTGCTCGACGACCACGGCGCCCCTGTCAGCGACGGCATCGGCCGCGTGGTCAGCACCGACCTCTGGAACCTCGCCACCCCCTTCCTGCGCTACGACACGCAGGACCTTGTCGAGGTACGCAATGGAGTGATACAGCGCATCTTGGGTCGCGAGTGCGAAACGCTTATCGTCGCCGGCGGCGAGCGCTACATGGTCCACAACTTCGTCGGCTTCTTCCAAGAGGACGACCGCCCGACGCGCCGCTCGGTCACCGCCTACCAAGTCGTCAAGCGCAAAGACGGCTCCATCACCTTCCGCCTCGTGGTCAACGAACAGTACACCAGTGAGATAGAGCGCTACATCGTCGACTTTTGGCACGAGCGCCTGCGGGTGCCCGTCAACGTGGAACGGGTCGACGAGATCCCCCTCATGAAGAACAACAAACGCCTCACCATCATCGACGAATAGCCATGCCAAGCCCAGAAATCCTTCAGTATCACGGCATTGACTCCACTGCCAAGAAACTCCGCTACACCCTTGTCCAGCTTTGGCGCTTCAGCCTCTCGCGCCTGGCCTTCTTCGTGCCGTTCAAGGGGTGGCGCGCCACCATGTACCGCTGGAGCGGCGTCCGCATCGGCCGACGCGTCTACATCGGCCACGACATGCTCTTCGACCGCGCCTTCCCCGAGCAAATCACCATCGGCGACGACACCGCCATCGGCGACCGCTGCACCATAACCGCCCACGGCTGCATACCCACGCAAACCCCTCTGAAAGAAGTATATCCGCTCACCGTCAAGCCCGTCAACATCGGCAGCCGCGTCTGGATCATGCCCAACGTGACCATCATCTACGGCGTCACCGTGGGCGACGAGGCCGTCATCGCCACCGGCTCGGTCGTCACACGCGACGTCCCTCCCCGCACCCTCGTGGCCGGCATCCCAGCCAAAGTCATCAAGCAACTCTAGCCATCCCCTTCCATGGAAGAAGAGGGGAAGAACATGATACCTCCTCACACCTGATTATCACATAGTTATCCACACACCATTTTCGCCCGTTTTCGCATGAAAATACTCTTCCAACTGGGCCATCCCGCCCACTTCCACCTGTTCCGCTACACCATCGACGCCCTCAACCGCGACGGACACCGGACCTATATCCTCATCCGCAAGAAAGACATCCTCGAAGACCTCCTGCGCGAAGCCGGGCTCCCCTACGTCAACATCCTGCCCAGCGGCCGCAAATCCTCCTTCACACTCATGCTCCGCCTGTGGCGCGTCTTCTGGTTCACGCTGCGGCATGGGGTCGACGTGCTGGTGGGTTCCACGCCCGAAGTGGCCCAGGTGGCCTGGCTGTTGCGGCGCCGCTCGGCCATCATGGCGGAGGACGATGCAGCCATCGTGCCGCAGTTTATCCGCGCCGTCAAGCCCTTTGCCGACCAGTACCTCTCGCCCGTCAGCTGCAATAATGGTCCGCTCGAGCCCAAGACCACCCACTATGCCGGGTTCCACAAGCTGGCCTACCTCCACCCCAACCGCTTCACCCCGGACCCCTCGGTGGTGGACCGCTACTTCCCCCACGACCGCCCCTACTTCCTCCTGCGATTTGCCCAACTCACTGCCTACCACGATATTAGCGCCCATGCCGGCGGCATCACAGCCGAAATCGCCGAACGCCTCATCCAAATCCTGAAGCCTCACGGCGAGGTTTACATCACCTCCGAGCGGCCACTGGAGCCCAACCTCGAACCCTACCGCCTGAAAATCAACCCGCTCGACATCCACCACATCATGTACTTCGCCACCCTCTACATAGGCGACAGCCAAAGCATGGCCGTCGAGGCCGCCATGCTCGGCACCCCCTCCATACGCTTCAACGACTTCGCCGGCCGCATCGGCGTGCTCGAAGAGCTACAGCACACCTATCACCTCACCACCGGCATACCCACATCGCAGCCCGAACTGCTGTACCACGCTGTGAAACAACTACTTGAAACACCCGATTTACGACAGAAATACCAAGAGCGTCGCCAGCGTATGCTCGCCGACAAAATCGATGTAACCGAGTTCTTCACCCAATTCATAGAAGGCTTACAATGAGAGACTTCACCCCCGACACCTACCGTGCCCTGCTCCGCGCTCTGAAGCAGCACGGCCGTTTCACCTTGCGCCACGACGTGGACCTCTATCCGCTTCGTTCCCTGCACATTGCCGAAATCGAAGCCGCCGAGGGCCTGCTGGCCACCTACTACTTCCGCACCGTGCCCGAAAGCTACGACGAAGACATCATACGCCGCATCACAGCCCTCGGCCACGACGCCGGCTACCACTACGAATGCCTCACCACCTGCCAGGGCAACATCGACGCAGCCCTGCAGGACTTCCAGCGCAACCTCGACCGCCTGCGCTCCGTGGTGCCCATCGCCAAGGCCTGCGCCCACGGCAGCCCCCGCTCGCCCCACAACAGTATGGACCTTTGGCACCACGCTGACTACCACGACTTTGGCATCACCCACGAGTCGATGCTCGACACCGACTTCTCCACCACCCTCTACCTCACCGACACCGGCCGCCGATGGGACGGCTACCGCGTCAGTGTACGCGACAAAGTGCCTCAATACCAAGACCAATGGGACCGCGAAGGTCTCTCCTTCCACACCACCGGCGACCTCATCCAATCCCTCTCCAACCCGCAGCATCCCATCCACACCCGTCCCCTGCTCATCAACACCCACCCCCAGCGCTGGATTCCCTTCGGCGCCAAATGGCTTGAAGAAGCCGCCATGCAACAGCTGAAAAACATTGTGAAACAATCCCTTATCGCCATCCGAAACCGTAAATAATGAAACGCCTGCTCACCATTGTCGGCGCCCGACCGCAATTCATCAAGGCCGCCGCCATCTCCCACGCCATCAGGGATAAATATGCCGACCGCATCAGCGAGGACATCCTCCACACAGGCCAGCACTACGACGACGCCATGTCGGGCCGCTTCTTCACCGAGCTCGACCTCCCCCTCCCCACCTACAACCTCGGCGTAGGCTCCGGCTCCCACGGCCATCAGACCGCCCTCATGCTCAGCGGTATAGAGGAAATACTGCTCCGCGAACGCTACGACGGCCTGCTCATCTATGGCGACACCAACTCCACCCTCGCCGGCGCCCTGGCCGCATCGAAGCTGCAAGTGCCTGTCTACCATGTCGAAGCAGGCCTCCGCTCGTTCAACCGCGCCATGCCGGAGGAGGTGAACCGCATCGTGGCCGACCACGTCTCCACCCTCCTCTTCGCCCCCACCCATACCGCCATGCAAAACCTTCACAGCGAGGGCTTCACCGATTCGCAGGCCATCTTCAGCGGCGATGTCATGCTCGACAACGTGCGCCACTACTCCCCCATCGCCCTTGCAGCCCCTCATCCCTCCATCCCCGACACACCGTTCATACTCGCCACCGTACACCGCGACTTCAATACCGACCACGAACAGCGCCTAAAGACCATACTGTCAACGCTCTGCACCCTCGCCGACACCCATGATACCGACATCCTCTTCCCCTTGCACCCCAGGACTCGCCATCGTATTGAGTCCCTGAACATTGGACCCTTGCCCGAGCGGGTCCGCGTGGTACAGCCCCTCTCCTACCTCGAAACCCTCGCCGCGCTCAACCGTTCGTGGCTTGTGCTGACCGACAGCGGCGGCCTTCAAAAGGAGGCCTACTTCTGCGGCCGGCCCTGTGTCATCCTGCGCCCCGAGACGGAATGGACCGAAATCGTTGCCGCCGGCGCCGCCATCCTGGCCGATGCCGATGCCGACCGCATTGCCGCCGCCGTGGCCTCCCTCAAAACCCACCGTCCCACCCCGCCCACCCAGTTCGGCGACGGCCACGCATCCGATATCATAGTCCAAAAAATCCTCGCCGAAAATCACACCGAAAAACCGACAAATCCTGTTTGATTTTGATACTTTTATACGCTCATATCGCGAGCGATACAAAATATTTTTCATTATAACACACTGAAAAACAGCAGTGTATTATATTTTAACACAATTACATATCGACATTTGAAAATTATTTCGTACTTTTGCATTTTATTTGAGAACCCCGTATTGGGCTCAAAATTAAAATAAAACAAGGGAATGATGAACCGCATCCAAATCAAGGCAATCTCGCTGGCACTGCTCTTTGCAGCGCTGACAGTTTCTTGCGTCAGCCCCAAGCGCATCAACTACCTGCAAGACATGACCCATGGCTCGCAAGTGGAGATCGAGAATCGTTTTGAAGCCAAGATAGCGCCCTACGACAATTTGTCGATCAAAGTCAGCGAGTTCGGGCTGCGTCAGGAGCTGACCATGCCGTTTGAGCAGATGGCGGGCGACAACATGGTTGACATCAACGGCGATGTGCTTCTGCCCGTCCTTGGCAAGGTGCATGTGGCCGGCCTCACCCGCCTTCGCCTGCAAGACACCCTCACCGCCATGCTTCGCAACGGCGGCTACCTTGAAGACCCCATTGTCATCGTCCACTTCAACAACTTCAAAATCTTCTACTTGGGCAGCGAGGGGCGCGGCCAAGTCATCAACATCCGAGACGAGAAAGCGCCGCTCCTCGAGGTGCTTGCACAAATGGGCGGCCTCGACAACTACACCCGCCGCGACCGCATCGGAGTGATGCGCGAAATCAACGGCAAGATGGTGATGCGCTACCTCGACCCGCGTTCCTCAAAGGTCTTCAAAGACCCCTTCTACATGCTGCAGCAGAACGACTTCATCATCGTGGACGCCTACAATACCACCACCGCCATCCAGCAGTTCAACTTCTGGATTGGACTTGTCAGCACCTTCACCTCTGTTGCCTCACTGATCACCTCCCTCGCAGTTTTCCGCTCTGTCAACAAATAACACAGCACCATGGCCGAAAACACCGAAACCTCGTTCCTGGAAGAAAAAAAGACGCAGAAAATCCACGTCAAGGACATTCTCTTCACCATCCTGCGCAACCTGCACTGGCTGGTGTTGTGCGGTGCAGTCGGTGCTGCCATCGCCGGCTTCCAAGTGCGCCAGCAGAATCGTGTGTACAACAGCAACGCCCGCATCCTCATCGTCAAAACATCCACAAGCACCAACAGCGACGAGCAGACCCTCCGCGAGGCCACCATCAAAAACATGTTCACCCGCAGCCCTCTCTATAACAGCAACATCAACAACGAGATTATGATCTTCACCTCGAAGTCGGCGTTGCTACAGGTGGCTCGCGAACTGAAACTCAACACCTTCTATACCACCAAGACCCGCTTTGTGAACCGTGTGAAAGACCTCTACGGGGAGTCGCCTTTCACCATCGACTTTATCGACAACGACGAAGAGGGGCACATGAACTTCACAGCGACGGCCAAGGACGAGAACGGCATCGACATCGACATGCCGGGATACGCCCCGATGCACGTCCCCTTCGAGGACACTGTCGCCATGCCCTTTGGCCGCATTGTCGCCCACAAAACCTGGTTCTTCACCTCCGGCTTCTACGGCATACCCATCAATGTAAACCACATCAGCGTCAACGCGGCCGCAGACATGTATCGCGGCGCCTTGGCGGTGTTCCGCGCCGACGAGACCAACTCCATCCTCAACATCTCGATCAACGACGCCTCGCCGATTCGAGCCGCGGAGATCATCAACAAAGCCATCGAAGTATATAATAATGATGCTGTCAACGACAAGAAACGCATCATTGCATACACCTACGACTACATCAACGAACGCCTCAACCTGCTGCAGAACGACCTCGGCATACAGAACAACGCCCTGGCCAGCTTCAAGCGCGAAAACCGCCTGCTGAGCGTCTCCAACCTTGGCGAGACCTACCTGCAGTCGAGCATCGAATCGTCGGAAGAAATCGAGCGACTGAAGAAGCAGCTTTCGCAAGCGCGCTACCTGGCACACCTGAACCAGACGAGCGACGGCGCCACGCTGATTCAAGGCGTGGGGGTCGACGACGCCAACATCAACAACATGATTGCGCAGCACAACCAGCTTGTGCTTGAGTTGCAAAAATACCAGTCGCCCAACAGCCCCGTGGTGAAGTCCAAGATGGACGACATCAACACCTTGCGCAACAATATGAACATGCTGCTCGACAGCTACATCGGGATGCTTCAGGAGCGCATAGCCGAGACGCAGGTGGTGGCATCGGCAGCATCGGCCAAGATCAGCCAGGTGCCGCAGCAGCAGATATATATAGAGAATATAGAGCGACTGCAGAAAATCAAGGAGAGCCTCTACCTCCACCTGCTGTCGCGTCGCGAGGAGCTGATGATCAGCCAGCCCTCTATCGAACCCAACGGCAAAATCCTTGACCCCGCCCGCATCAACCGCGCCCCCATCTCGCCCAACGAGTCCAAGTCCACCATGACCGGTCTGCTCATCGGACTGGCCATCCCGGTGGGTCTGTTCTTCCTGCGCATGCTGCTGGACACCAAGGTGAAGTTCCACAGCGATGTGGCCAAGGCGACCGCCATACCCTTCCTGTGCGAAATACCCGCCCGCGAAAAGGACGACGACCGCGACCTCATCATCACCAACCACGACAACGACACCATGTCGGAGTCGTTCCGACTGCTGCGCACCAAAATCGACTTCCTGGGTCAGAACGAGGATAGCGGCCGCGTCATCATGGTCACCTCGCTGCTTCCCGGCATGGGCAAATCGTTCGTCTCCACCAATATGGCCGCGAGCATCGGCCTGACGGGCAAGAAGGTCATCCTCATCGACCTCGACCTGCGCCGCGGCACCACCACGCGCACCTTCTACTCGCGCAAGCATGCCGGCCTCTCCAACTACCTGGCCGGCCGTGTGGACAATTGGAAGGACATCATCAAGCACGACATTATCAGCAAAGGGCTCGACAGCATCTTCACCGGGCAGATCCCGCCCAACCCCACCGAGCTGCTCAGCAACGGCCGCTTCGATCGCCTTATGGCGAGCCTGCGCGAGAACTACGACTACATCATTCTCGACACCGCCCCCACCGGCCTGGTGGTCGACACCGATGTCATAAAGAATTTCGTGGACAACACCATCTTCGTGGTCCGTGCCGGCAAGTTCGACAAGCGCCTCCTCGGCACCATGGACGAGATGTACAAGGACAAAGCCTTCCCCAACATCGCCATCGTGCTCAACGACGTCAAGTACAAGAAGCTGATGCCCTACGAGAAGAAGTACGGCTACGGATACGGCTATGGTTACGGCTACGGCTATGGTTACGGCTACGGCTATGGTTACGGCTACGGATACGGCTATGGCTACGGCGACGAAGACGAAGAGCGAGAGGGCCGTGACGAGAAAGACAAGAACGAAAAAAGCAACGAATCCACTATCGCCTGAAAACAACCATCTTTTTTAAGGAAACAACAATACAGAATATAAAAACAACCTCAAAATGAAAAAAGCGTTTACAATTCTACTGCTACTAATTGCAACCGCGACCCTTTCCGCTCAGACTTACCATCCGAGCAAAAAATGGATACGCCTGGGCGTCGACCGCGACACCCTGGCCTATATCATTGCCTCGCCGTTCGACAACTGGTACATCACCGTGGGTGCCGGCGCGCAGACCTTCATCGGCAACGAGGTGGAGGCTTCGGCCCGGAAAAACAAGCTCAACTGGAACGGACGCGTCGAAATCGGTAAGTGGGTCATCCCCGACGTTGCCATCTCGCTTCGCTACTCGCTTATGAATGTCGACGGCCAAACGCGCTACGGACGCAACCCATTTGTGGATTTCGGCGGCACTACGCCCTACATGGACGACCTGGGGCGCCTCGTAAACCCCTACATGCCGTTCCACGTCCATGCCATGTACCTCATGGGATTTGTAACGCTTGACTGGACCAACTTCCTCCGCGGCTACGAGCGCGGCAAACGCACCTGGCTCCACGTCTACACCCCCATCGGCTTCGGCGGCTCGATGCTCTACGGCAAACAGATCAACCCCAACAACTCTGAATTCGCCATCGGCGACTTCCGCCGCAACTTCGAGCTCTGCTTCGCCACCGGTATCGGCGCCAACCTCTTCGTCCGCCCCTGGCTCAGCATCGGCCTCTCGGCCGAAATCTTCGGCTCCGAGTCCACCTGGGACTGGTCGTCCTACGACAACTCGCGCTATGCCAAGAACATCTTCGACCTCATCCCCTCGCTCAACCTCAACGTCACCTACAACATCCTGCGCGACTTCAACCAGTATAACTCCGAAGACCAGACCTTCGACCAAGTGCGCGACTGGGGCTTCGAGACCTACGGCTCGCACAGCGACCTGCGCACCATCCACGACCGCATCGCCGACCTCAACCGCCAGAAGGACGCCCTTCAGGACCTGGCCGACGACCTGGACCGCGACCACGCCGACCAGCTGCGCCGCATCAACGACGAACTGGCCAAGCTGCAGCAGGAACTCGACGACGCCCGCAAGACGCCCGCCTACCAGACTCCCAACAACCTGCTGAGCGAGCTCATCCAGGTCAACGAAACCCTCAACCTGCCCGCCACCATCATCTACTTCCAGCTCGACAAGTATGACATCGACTACAACGCCCGCAAGCGACTCCAGACCTTCGCCCGCGAGATGAACCAGCTCGACGACACCCTCGAGTTCTACCTCATCGGCGGCGCCGACTCGCTCACCGGCTCCATCCCCCACAACAAGTGGCTCTCCGAGAAACGCTGCGGCGTCACCTTCAACATGCTGACCCGCGACTTCAACGTCAGCCCCAACCAGCTCATCGTCGTGCCCCTCGGCGGCATCAACGAGTACGAGCCGAAGGAGAACAACCGTATGGCCATGCTCATCCTCCGCACACCTGTCACAGAGGAGATTGTCGACCGCTGGACCAAGAAACGTCCGCAAGTGGAGGGTCGACGCTAACGCCGACAACAACTCCATCATCCACAAGGGACAAGCCTTTCGGGCTGGTCCCTTTTTCTTTTTGCATCGCGGGCACTTCCGTCTCAGACCCAGCCCCCGCAATGCTGCCCAACCGCTTCACATAGACCGACAGCGAAGCGTGGCCGGCAGCGTCGACACAGAAACCATACACCGCCAGTTCGCGCCCCGCCCACTCGTCGGGCAAAGCCATCCGGAGCACGCCATCCCTGCGCGCCGCCGCAGCCGAGAGCAGCCCCCGTCCGCAATCAGGGCAGTAGACATAGACATACACCGCATCCTGCCCGCGCCCCACGCCGCGCCCGTAGCGCACCTCCAGCGTGCCGCTGTCGTCCACGTCGTAATGCTCGAAAGCGGCCGCCCCCGCACTGCCGGCGGCGAACCGCAGCCGCTCGTAGTCCACCCTGCCGTCGAGGCCGAAGCAGCCCTTGTTGCGCTTCACGAAGAGGTTGCCCTCGGTCATCTGCTCGCGCGCTGCCGCCTCGCGCAGGCCCAGCACCAGCGCCCCGCGCGCCTCGGCGGCGAAACGCACCATCTGCACAAACCAGCCGCGCTCCGCCTGCTGGCGCTCGGTGTTCGGATAGCGCACCTCGCGACGGTAGCCGCGCATCAGCGCCCTCCCTTTCCACTGGTACCCCACCACGGTACCCACTTTCCCGAGAAAAGGCCCGAGAATGCCTTGAATCAGTTTTGCCATAAAGAATGAATTAAGTGTGAAACAAAAACCTATATATAATAAAATAAGGCCAAAATGACCGCTTGTCAAGTTTTTAAGGTTTTTTAACACGCTTCAGCTGCCCTGGAGAGGAAGAAGCAAAGAAGAAGACAGCGCTTCAAACACCAGTGTATCAATGCCGTTCACACGCAAGTCCGCGCCAAGGGAGGACAAAAAATAGCCGTGGGCATGCGCCCACGGCTATCCTCTGGAGCCACAAAGTGGCTTATTTCAGGCCGAGTTTCTTTTTCACCTGCGGCATGATGTCGTCGCTGTCTTGCGAATAGAGCACGGCGGCGGTGCCGGCATCGAGGATATAGGTGTAGCCGCCTTCGCGTGCCACATCCTCAATGGCTTTCTTGGCGCGGTCGATGATGGGTTTGAGGAGTGCCGACTCGCGTTCCTGCAGTTGCTTTTGGGCATTCTCCTGGAATTCCTGGATGCGGGCGCCCATGTCCTGGATTTCGCGCTGCTTGGTGTTGCGGATCAGCTCGGTCCATCCGGCCTGGGACTCCATGTATTCGTTGTAGCGCTTCTCCATTTCGGCCTGCATGGTCTTGAGGGTGGTCTCGAGGTCCTGCACCTCCTTCTGCAACACGGTCTGTGCCGAGTCGCGTCCGGGCATGATCTGCATGAGGTCGTTCGAGTTGATGTGTCCGAGCTTGATGTTCTTCTGGGCCACGGCCGTGCCGCCGAAGGCGAACAGGCAGGCCACGATTGCAATTAGGGTCTTTTTCATTCTTTGAGTATTTATTATTTGTTTCTTGCGTTGTTGTTTGGTTCTCTGATGATGGGTTTTCTTGCACCCTGTCGGCGGTCGGTGCCGCGCATCTCGGGGTTGTCGGGGCGTTTGGATTTCTCTTCGGGTTCGGCCTGGGTGGTGGCGCCGGGCTTGTAGCCGAGGAGTTCGAGCACCTCGTTGCTGATGTCGTACTTCTTGTTGGCGAAGAGGACCGTGGGGCTGCCGGCCTTGTCGAAGACGAAGGCATAGTTCTTCTCGTTGGCCACGCGCTCGATCATGGCGTAGACGCGGTCCTGCACGGGTTTGAGCAGTTCGGCCCGTTTGCGGTCCAGGTCGCCGCCGGCGCCGAAACGCTGCTGCTGCAGCTCGCGGATCGACTGTGCTTTGGCTTTGATTTCCTCCTGCCGGCGTTTCTTCAGGTTGTCGGGCAGCAGGTAGCTCTCCTGCTCGTAGTCGGCCTGCATGGCTTCCAGCTCGGCCTGTTGCTCCTGCAATTCCTTCTGCCAGTCGGCCACGTACTTGTCCAGCCGTTTCTGCGCGTTGGCGTAGTCGGGTATGCTCTTGAGGACATAGTCGGTGTTGATGCAGGCATACTTCTGTGCCGCCGCCGGCATAGCCAGCAGGAGTGCGAGGGTTGCTATGAACAGGTGCAGTTTTTTCATGGCTAGTCGAGGCTTTGACCGATAGAGAAGTGGAACTGGCTGCCGCCGTAGAGGCCGTCGAAGCCGTAGCCCCAGTCGACGCCGATCAGGCCCAGCATGGGCAGGTAGAACCTGACACCGAGGCCGGCGGAGTTGTACATCTTGAAGGGTTGGAAGTCCGAGAGGTCGTCCCAGCAGTTGCCGCCCTCGAGGAAAGCCTGCAGCCAGATGGTGGCTTGGGCGCTTTCGATGATGGGGTGGCGCAGTTCGAGGGTGAAGCGGTCGAAGACCGAGCCGCCGGCGGCGGGGTTGAGCGAGTTGTTCTCGTAGCCGCGCAGGGGTATGACCTCGCGCCCGTCGATGACCCACGACGAGAGGCCGTCGCCGCCGAGGTAGTAGCGTCCGAAGGGTGCTTGGCCGATGTCGTCGTTGTAGTGGCCCATCCAGCCGAAGCGGAAGCGGGTGCTGAGCACCAGGTCGCCCACCAGGTTGAGGAACCACGAGCCGCGGAGGTTGATTTTGTAGTATTCCACCCACTTGTATTTCTCCTGCGGGGTGGCATCCTTGTAGTCCTTGCCGTTCAGCAGCGAATAGGGGGGTGTGAGGAAGGCGGTCAGCGTGAGTTCCGAGCCGTTGCGGGTGAAGATGGGCGAGTCGTACGAGTTGCGCGAGAGCGAGAAGGAGTAGGACAGGTCGTTGGCGGTGCCGTCGGTGAAGAGGGTGTTGAGGACGCTGTAGTTTTCAAGCTGGTAATGCTTGTAGGAGATGCCGTGCGACATGAAGAAGTAGTCGTCGGGCCACTTGAGGCGCTTGGAGAAGTTGAGCGCGGCGCCGGTGATTTGCAGGCTGTAGAACTGGTCGCTGTTGCGGTTGTAATAGAGGCCGTTGCTCATGTAGTTGTGGTAGACTTGGCCCGTGAGCGACTGCGCGCGCTTGCCGCCGAGCCAGGGTTCGGTGAACGAAGCGCTGACGGCGTAGTAGGAGTCGCCGTTGGTGGTGGCGTTGAGCGACAGCTTCTGTCCGTCGCCGGCAGGCAGGGGCGCCCACGCTTCGCTGTTGAATATGTTGCGGGCGCTGAAGTTGTTCAGCGTCAAGCCGACCTGGCCTATGAACATGCCGCCGCCGTAGCCGCCTTGCAGGTTGATGGTGCTGGTGTTGCCTTCCTTCACCTTGTAGACGATGTCCACCGTGCCGTCGGCCTCGTTGGGGCGCGGTTCGGGGATGACGCTCTCTTCCTCGAAGAAGCGCAGGGTCAGCAGTTCGCGGCGGCTGCGCAGCACGGCATCGCGGCTGAAGAGGTCGCCCGGGCGCGTGTAGAGCTCGCGCATGATGATTTTGTCGTTGGTGATGGTGTTGCCTTCAATCCACACATTGCGTATCCTGGCCTGCTTGCCCTCGCTGATGCGGATTTCGATGTCGATGCTGTCGTTCTCCACCGCCACCTCGACGGGTGTGGAGCGGAAGAAGAGGTAGCCGTTGTCCATGTAGAGGCTCGAGATGTCGGTGCCGGAGGGGTTGTATTGCAGGTTCTCGTCCAGCAGGGCGCGGTTGTAGGGGTCGCCCTTGCTGATGCGCAGCGAGCGGCGCAGCACGTCGTCGCTATAGACGGTGTTGCCCGAGAAGGTGATGTTGCGGAAGTAGAACTTGCGGCCTTCGTGGATGTTGACCTTCACTTTGAGGCGCTCCTGGTCGGCTTTCTTGCTCGGGGCGTTCCACACGGTGTCGCTCACGATGCGCGCGTCGCGGTAGCCCTGCTCGTTGTAGTAGGCCACTATGTGGTCCAGGTCCTCGCGGAAGTCGCTCTCTATGTAGCGGCTCTTCTTCCAGAACACCTTCTTCCAGAACCGCAGCTTCCATGGGAAGTGCACATCCCTGGTTTTCTGCATCTTGCTGGCCAGCGTGAGGTCGCTCACCTCGCGGTTGCCCTCGAAGATGAGGGAGTCGATTTTGACCTTCTTGCCGCGTTTGACGTTGAAGGTCACGGTGAGGCGGCCGGTCGAGTCGTCGGCCTCGGTGGTGGGTTCCACCTCCACGCGGGTATAGCCCTTGCCGATGTAGAAGCCCTTGATTTTGTTGGTCGAGGTGCGCAGCAGGTTCTCGGTCACCACGTCGCCGGTAACGAGCTTGATTTCTTCGCGCAGCTTCTTGTCCTCGCCTTTCTTCACCCCCGTGAAGCGGAAACGCTCCAGCCGCGGACGCTCCCTGAGCACGATTTTGAGGAAAGCGATGTTGCCCTGGATGCGGGTGACGCGGATTTGCACATCCTCGAACATGCCTTGTTTCCAAAGGTTTTCGATGGCCGAGGAAATCTTGTCGCCCGGAATCTTGATGCGGTCGCCCACCTGCAGGCCGGCCACGAGCTGCACCACACGGGTGTCGAACTTCTCGGCGCCCTCGAACGCGATGCCGCCGATTTCGTATGTCTTGGGGGTCAGATAGTCGAAGTCGTATTCCTCTTCGCCGCCCACAACCACCTGGGCCTCAGCCGCAAAGGGCATCGCCATCAGCAGGGCTGCGAGCAGCAGCAGTATCTTTGTTTTCTTCATGCAGTTTACTTCTTAACCCTACAATAACTCCACATCGCGCGTATTATTATATACATCCGAAAATTTTTTTTCACCCCCTCCCCCACCCCTCCGCCAGAGGCGGCTTGGAGAGGAAGAAGAGGGGAAGAAGAAGATAGCGACAATAGGCTGTTTTTCAGCGTATTGCTTCAGGCCGATTTTGGGGCTTTCAGCCCTTTTTTTGCTCCACCTGTGCGCCGGTTTTTCCGAACCTCCGCTGGCGGCTCTGGTACTCGGCCACGGCGGCGTAGAAGTCCTCGTGCCGGAAATCGGGCCACAGCTGCTCGCTGAAGTAGAACTCCGTGTAGGCCATCTGCCACAGCAGGAAGTTCGACACCCGCACCTCGCCGCCGGTGCGTATCAGCAGGTCCGGGTCGGGGTACTCGCGCGTGGTCAGGTACCCGCGCAGCGTCTCCTCGGTGATTTCCTCGGGCTTCAGCCCCGACTGCACCACCTGCTTCAGCGCCTCGGCAATCTCCCAGCGCGAGCTGTAGCTCAGGGCCAGGATGAGCGTCATGGCGGTGTTGCCGGCGGTCTGGGCCATACACTGCTCGAGCATCGTCCGCGACCGCTCGGGTATGCGCTGCAGGTCGCCGATCATGCTGAGGCGCACATTGTTGTCCATCAGCGTTTTGGTCTCTTCCTGCACCGCCTTGATGAGCAGTTCCATCAGGCCTGCCACCTCGGCCTCGGGCCGGTTCCAGTTCTCGGTGCTGAAGGTGTAGAGCGTGAGGTATTTCACCCCCGTCTGCACCGCAGCCTCCACCGCCTGGCGCACCGCCGTGAAGGCGTTCTGATGGCCGAAGATGCGCTCGTGCTGCTGCTTCATCGCCCAGCGGCCGTTGCCGTCCATGATGATGGCCACATGCTGCGGCACGCGGCTCTTGTCGATCTGTTCCAGTGTCGTCATATCGTTGTCATGCTTTTAATTTCTACATTTCTTCGACCGCATCCAGCCGAACAGTGTCTCCAGGCTGATGCCGAGCGAGACCTTGAGGTAGCTGTACATGTCGTCCAGCGAGTCGTCGCCGCGCTTGATGCCGGGGGCGTTTTGGAATTCAGGCACCACCTCATTGCTCCGGTCGGCCAGCATGGCGGCCTGGGCCCCGTCGCTCGTGCCGGCCAGCAGCGCCGCGGTGCCCACGTAGGTGGTGCTCACGTCGTCCAGGTAGTCGGTCCACGTTTTGCGGAATCCGTATTCCGCCGCCAGCGAGAAGTGCTTGCCCAGCCGCCACTTCACCCCCACGCCGAAGGGCACACACAGCTGTGTCAGCGGGTAGGGTTTGCGGTCGGGGAAGTTGTGGTTGTATTGGCCCTCGGTGCCAAGGGGTTGCAGCGCCACCCAGCGGGTCGTCCCGTCGCTCTCCCTCACCGGTGCCATGGGGTTGAAATGGTATACCGCCACGCCGCCGAACACATAGGGTGTCCACTTCTTCTCCTTCGGCCCGTTGCCGAAAGGGGCAAAGTTGAACTCGCCCAGCAGCGCCACCTCCAGTATGTCCGACCGGAAGCGCAGGTTGCGCAGCTCGATGCAGTCCTTGTCGCCGCTGGCTATCCGGCCGTAGGTGCCTTGCAGGCGCAGGGCCCAGCGGTTGTCGAGCCTCACCTTCCAGCCCACGCTGGCGCCCCACTGGGGCATCGTCAGCGCGCTTTGGTCGTTGAGGTCGCCGATATAGAACATGCCGCCGCCGCCCAGCGTCAACTCGCTGCGGGCCAGCAGGTCCTGCCGCTGCCCCCAGGCCATGGCGGGCAGGAGCAGCAGCGCGGTTATGAGCAGCCTCACTGCCATTTCACCGTGTTGCAGATACCTTCCACCTGCATCAGGTAGTCCCGCTTCTCGAACCGCGGGGCGTACACGAAGCCGATGAGGTCTATGATGTCCTTGCCGTCGGGCGAAAGCATGGAGTAGCTCACGAAGGGGCCGCCCATGCGGTCCGTCGTCTCCATCAGGCGCCAGAGGCCGTGGGTCTCGATGCAATAGCTGGTGCCGCGGTAGTCCACCTTCTGGGTCTCGAAGGCCACGCGCCGCTCGGAGCCCATGTAGCCGTCCTCCGAGGGCGAAGGCACGTGGCGCCGCATGATGGTGTCCAGCCGGTTGTAGATTTTTTCATACGAGAACTGCTCCTGGTTCTTGTAGGGGCTGACGTTGATCAGCACCCCGAGGCTTATGTCCTTGGTTTCCTTGCGTATCCATGCGAAGCCATCGTCCTCGGTGGCCCACATGAAGTCCTCGCTGAAGGTCATCTGGAAGCCGAATTTCTCCTTCACGCGCTGCATCAGCTCCACGTTGCGCACATTGTGGAATGCGCGCTCGATGCGCAGGTGCTCGGCGTCGTAGATGGCGCGGATGATGTTGGGCTCGTAGCGGCGCAGCAGGCGTTGCAGCGAGGTGTCGCTCTTGGCCATCACCTCCACCACCACCTGCGGCGCGGCCCAGCGGTCGCGGCTGATGTACACCTTGTCGGGATGCGCGGCATCCACCTCACAGAGCACTATATTCCTGTGTTTCTGGAACATCTGTGTGTTGCGCAGCGACGAGACGGGGATGTTCACCACGTCGAACCGCGGCTCCGGCTGCGGCAGGCATCCCTGCGGCTGCTTGAAGATGGAGTCCAGCAGCGCCTTGGCGGCACCGCTGTACTGGCCTTGGTTGGCGGCCAGCAGCACCTCGAGGGTCTTGCCCGACGAACTTTTCATACTCAGCGCTTCGGCCTGCCGGCCTCCGCAGGCGGCCACGAGCAGCGCCCCGGCCACAATCATTGCTATCTTTTTCATTTTCTTGGGTTTTCTTTTCTCCATTGGTGGAAATCCTTGATGGCGTCGGCGATGGAACTCTCCGGCATGCCCAGCTCCGTGGCGGCCAGCGTGCCGTTGTAGAACTCGTGCACCATCAACTGTTTCACATTGCGCGTGCTCACCTGCGTCCTCACTCCCACGGCGCGAAGCGCGTCGCCCAGCCAGCCGCCCACGCGCAGCAGCCAGTCCGGCACCGTCAGCACCCACTGCCGGTCGCCGTAAATCTCGGCCTGCAGCTGGTACAATTCCTTGATTGTCATGCATCCACGTCGGTTGGCCGCTATGTAGCGCTGCCCGTTTCGGCCACGCGTCAGGGCGCCCACCATGGCCGCAGCCACGTCCTGCACATGCACAAACGCCTTGCCGCCGTCGGGGGCGAACATGATTCTTTTCTTGTAGGCCGCCAGCAGCATCCTTCCGCTCGAAGGCTTCACATCCCACGGCCCCAGCAGATAGCCCGGGTTGACGATGACGATATGCCTGTCTTCCAGCCGCTTGGCGGCTTCCAGCAGCACCTCCTCGCCCTCGCGCTTGCTGTCGGCGTAGTAGCTGCCCAGAAACGGCTTCTCCATCGGGCTCTGCTCGTCGGCCGGCGCATAGACAGTGCCATAGCCGATGGTGTTCACCGTCGAAGCATGCACCAATGTCTTGATTTCCAAATCTTCCAGCAGACCCACCAGCAGGCGGCACAGCTCGCGGTTCACAGGGAGGTAGTCCTCATAGTGCCGAAGCGACATATCGGTCACGCCGGCGCAGTTGACCACGGCGTCGCAGCCCGCGGCCGCCGCCTTGAGGACATCATAGTCCAGCGGCAGCCCCTCGCGCACCTCCCACGGCCCTTCCATGCGGATACCGTCGGCCCGACGCACCAGGGCCACCACCCGGTGCCCCTCGTCCGTCAGCCGCCGCAGCACATTGTGCCCCAGCAGCCCCGTCGCTCCCAATAGCAGTACTTTCATACCCCTCCATAACGCACCTCCGCCCGTTTTATTGTGTGCCGCCTGTATTCCTTATCCCCCCAGGCCTAATCCCCACCATCTCTTGGAGAAAAAGAAGCACGGAAGAAAATAATCACGTATCATACTATTACACAACACATTGCAAGCCGACTGCAAAATTATATTTTGCCGTTTCAGAATTAGTGTGTACCTTTGCATTTCAGAAAGATGGATCAAGAACAGGTCATACAACGCATCAAAGAAACCGCCGAGCGAGTGCTGCCGGAGGGTGCCTCGCTGTGGCTCTACGGCTCGCGCGCCCGCGGCGACGCCCGTCCCGACAGCGACTACGACCTCCTAATCCTGCTCGACAAAGATGCCATCACCGTCTCCGACTACGAGCATTACAATTATCCACTTTTCGACCTTGGCCTTGACATTGGGGAGGACATTAGTCCGCGAATATTTACAAGAAAACAGTGGCAGTCATGGACCTACGACCCCTTCTACAAAAATGTGGAACACGATAAAACCGTAGTACGATGAGTTTGTCTGACGAAGAAAGGAAAATCATAGTTCAGCTCGAAATGGAAAAAGCATACGACCGGCTCAAAGCGGCCCAAGTGCTGAAAGACGCCGAGTTGTGGAGCAATGCTGCCAATCGACTTTATTATGCGCTATTCCACTCGGTTTGCGCCCTGCTCATTCACGACGGCCATCAGGTCAGCACCCACCGAGGCTCGCGCGTCTTGTTCGGACAATACTACATCAAGACTGGTCTGTTGCCAAAAGAGTATGGCGTACTCTATAATCAGATGGAAACCATCCGCGAGAACGGCGACTACAATTACAGCTACGAGACTACACCACAGGAGCTGGAAGACCGCCTCCCCGCCGCCCGAGAAATGATCGACACTATTGCCGTCCTTGTGAAAAAATAGCCTGATAAGGATGCAAAAAACGTACCTTTGCACTCAAAAATGACGCCAGGCATCCTGGGCTGGATCTACTCGCTCGCCATTCTCATCCCCGGCATTGCCGTTTGTGTCCGCCGCCTGCACGACGTAGGCAGAAGCGGCTGGTTCTACCTCCTTATCCTGATCCCCTTCGTTGGCGCCATTATCCTCCTGGTCTTGCTCTGCACCGAAGGGCAGCGCATGAGCAACAAATGGGGCGAAGACCCCAAGCAGAGCGAGCGCCTCTGATAAGCACTCCTCCCCTGCCCTCTTCCCCATCCCCCTGCCAAGGAAGAAGAGGGGAAGAAGAGGGTACCTCTTATACACTGAATATCACCCGATTGCAAACGTGCCATTTCGGGCCGATTTTCGGTTTTTGAGCGAAAAATTTTCAGAATTTCCAGCGCAGTTGCAGGTGCCATGTTTGGCGCACCGGCCCCTCGGTCTGCGCGTCGCCGGAGCCGATATGCTCTTGGTCGGGGTAGGCGGTGAGGGTGTATTTGGCGCTGAGGTTGAGCGTGGGGGTCACGTCGCACCGCAGCACCGCCGCCAGCCTGGCTCCGCGTCCGTGGAGGCTGGGGATGGAAAACTGATACTGCAGGTTGCTCTCGCTGAGGTAGATGCGGGCGTAGTAGCCCCCGATGTCGAACACTGCCACCTGCACCGCCAGCTGCCATCGGTCGGCCGTGCGGCGCGCCTCCTGCGCCACCAGCCAGCCGTGCTGCCGCTCCGTCCGCTCGGGTTCAAAGCCCACGGCCACCACCCGCGTGGTGAGCCGCCAGGGGCCGCGCTCATAGCGCAGCTGGAGTTGCAGCTGCTGCCGCAGGGTCTGCTCGCCGAGGTAGAGGGTGCTGTCCAGGTTGGGCACGTTGCGCTCCTTGCGCCGCCAGGCATATCGCACCTCGGCCGCAAGGCGTCGCCCGAGGCGGCGGCTCAGCTGCGCCCGCAGCCAGGCCCCCGTGCCGGGGCTGTAGTCGCCGTAGCGCGGCGCCGCATAGCGGTGGAGGTCGACGCTCAGCTGCGACATCACCCTCAAGGGCAACCGCAAGCGTGCGTCGAGCGTCAGCCCCTGCTCGTTGCGCGTGTCGTAGAGCGAGTAGGCCTGCGCGTGGAGGTTGTGGTAGAGGGGGTCGTAGTGGCGGCCGGTGATGCCGAAACTGTTGTCGCCGTCGGTGCTCACACGCAGCCCGCCTATGCCGGCCAGCCGGCCGTTTTGCCCCACGGCCACCTCGCCGAACAGCAGCAGCGGCCCGTGCTGGTACATGGCGTCCAGCCCGAGGTTCAGCGTGCGGTCGCCGCGGAAGTGGGTTTGGTTGTAGGCATAGTCGCGCAGCTGCAGGCTGTCGTCGAGCCAGGTGCCCACGGCCGTTATGCCGGCAACGAGGTTGCCTCGGCGGTAGCCCACGTGCGCTCCGCCCAGCCATTCGCCCTCCTTGCGCGAGCCGAAGGCCGACACCTCCACGCCGCGCCCGAGGTCGAGGGTGGCCGCTGCGCCCTGCTGCCAGTCCTGCTCGTTGAACACTCCCGCCGGGCGCACCGCGGCGGCATAGCGCACCGGCGAGGTGCCCGTCAGGTTGAACGGTGCGAGGCCCGTCCAAAGCGTCACCCCCTGCCCGAACTGCAGGTTGTAGCGCCCAAGGACGAGGGTCTTTATCCGCCCGATGTCGCGCACGACAAGCTGGCCGCTGTAGTAGTTGTCCCTGCCCCACGCCTCGGCGGGGTCCTTGTCGGCACTCAGGCGCAGGGTGATGCGGTTTTGGAAATTGTAGGTGTAGCTCAGCAGGGCCCGCAGGCGGTCGCCCTCATACCTGCCGTTGCGGTAGCCCTCGGCCTCCTCCACAGTGCCGCCCAATCCGCTGACAATCGTGTGCTTTCCGCGCCACCACTGCGGCCGCTCATACTCGGCATAGGGTTTGGCCACGAGGTAGGGTTCCAGCAGGGCCACCGTGGCGCTGTCGAAACCCGGCACCATGTGCAGCTCCCGCACCGTGAGCAGCTGCCCGTGGAGCAGCATATAGTTGCGCAAAGCCTTCAGTTGAAACGGGGAAATAAAGGGCAGCAGCGCCAACGAATGGGTGTCGTTCACGTTGACGGGTTCCTGACGCAGCTGCAGCAGCAGGTCGCTCAGTTCGGCGGCGGCCTCCTCGCTTCCCTCCTCGACGAGCCACTGCTCGATGGCATCCTCCACCTGCGCCACACCCGCGACCGGCACAGCAAGCATGATAATCAACAATATACGGCGCACTATGGACATACCGAAAGCGAGATTTGCGGGGTGAGACCCAGGTATTCGTGGTGCTCGAGGGCCAGGTCGATGCCATAGATGCCCAGGCGTGCACCGAGGCCAAAGGCGATGGTCATGGGGTTGGTGGCCAGTCCCATGCGTGCAAAATAGTGTCGGCGGTAGCAGTATTCCGCACCCAGCCGCACGCGCATGCGCTCCTCGCTGTCCAGCTCTGCCACCGTGGTCAGCCCCTCCACCGCACGGAATGCCAGCCCGATGCGCCCCATCCACGGCCTTGCTTCGTCCCACTGCCGGCTGCCGCCCGCGGCGTATAGCGTCAACCTCTCGCCCACGGCGGCCTGCAGCACCGCCTCGGCCGCCAGCCATTGCCGTGCCTCGTAGTGCGCATCGTCGGTGGCCATGCGCAGGTAGCGGCCGCGGATGCCGGCCTGCAGCCAGCCGTTTAGCCTCATGCTGTAGCCGGCCATGGCTTGCTGCTCGTGGTAGATGCGGTCGCCAAAGTGGCTGTACGATGCCTCCACCCTGCCCCGGCTGCCGAGGTTCCAGCACGCATCCACCGTGCGGGTGGCCATGGCTGCCAAGCCGTACCCCTGCCGATAGCCGATGGAGATGCGCCGCATGGCGGTGTCATCCAGGTGCACTCCGCCCAGGCTCCCCTGGCGAGCCCCTGCGGGCACGGGTGCAAACTGCCCCGATGCGTGGACTGTTCCCACCAGCATCAGCAGCAATATGGCGGCAAATGGTTTCACTTTGCCTTGATAATTCCCTTGGATTCCAGGTCGCGGTAGGTGCGCTCGGCGGCGGCCTGCTCGGACGATTTGATGGAGTAGTCGATGGCAGTCTGTTGAGGTTTGCCGTCGATAAGCACGCGACTTTCATACTGGCGGCGGTGGTCGCGTCCCTGCGTGGTGGTGCGTACAATCTCGAACGTCACCTTTTTGCGATGCTTTTGGCCCCAGTCGATAAGCTTGCTCTTGAAGTTCCAGTCGGTGCTGGCCACGGTATCCACATCGAGGTAGGTGCGCAACACACGCTCAACGATTACCTTGCGGGTGAATTTGTAGCCCTTTTCGATATAGATTGCGCCCACGAGGGCCTCGAAGGCGTCGCCGCCAATCGACTTGAATGCGCCGGCCTGGCCTCGCTGGTACTCGATGAGGTCGATGAGGCCTATCTGCTTGGCCAAGCCGTTGAGGCTGCGGCGGCTGACGATTTTGGAGCGCATCTCGGTGAGGAACCCCTCGCCTTGGAAGGGGTACTTCTTGTAAAGGAACTCGGCCACGACGGCGCCCAGGACGGCATCGCCCAGGTATTCGAGGCGCTCGTTGTTGATACGGTGACCCTTATGGTTGCCGGAGAGCGACCGATGGGTGAGGGCGATGTGGTAGAGCTCGGTGTGACGGGGTACGAAACCGAGTATGTTCCGGAAGAAATTGTTGAATTCTTTGCTTTCGCTATTCCTGCGGAAGAGAAGCATGGCGTCAGTACTTTCTGAAAGCCAGACAGACGTTGTGGCCGCCGAAGCCGAAGGCATTGCTGATGGCGAAGTCCACTTGGCGCGGCTTTGCCTGGTTGAAGGTGAAGTCGAGGGCCGGGATGTCGGGGTCGTCGGTGAAGTGGTTGATCGTCGGTGGGACGATGCCATGCTTGATGGTGAGGATGGTGGCGATGGCCTCCACAGCGCCGGCGGCACCCAGCAGGTGGCCGGTCATGGACTTGGTGGAGTTGATGGCCATGCGGTAGGCGTGGTCGCCGAAGAGGCCTATGATGGCTTTGGGCTCGGAGATGTCGCCTATGGGGGTGGAGGTGCCGTGGGTGTTGATGTGGTCGACGTCGGTGATCTGCATGCCCGACTCTTCCACAGCCTGGCGCATGGCGAGGATGACCCCCAGCCCTTCGGGGTGCGAGGCGGTGATGTGGTGGGCGTCGGCGGAGAGGCCGGCGCCGGTAACCTCGGCATAGATCTTGGCGCCGCGTGCCTTGGCGTGTTCCAATTCCTCGAGGATGAGGGCGGCGGAGCCTTCGCCGAGGACGAAGCCGTCGCGGTCTTTGTCGAAGGGGCGCGAGGCGGTCTTGGGGTCGTCGTTGCGGGTGGAGAGGGCGCGCATGTTGCCAAACCCACCGATACCGGCCTCGAGCACAGCGCATTCCGACCCGCCGGCGACCATGAGGTCGGCCTTGCCGAGGCGAATAAGGTTGAAGGAGTCGCTGATGGCCACAGCCGATGTGGCGCAGGCGGCGGTGGTGCAGTAGTTGGGACCCTGCAGGCCGTAGCGGATGGCTATCTGGCCGGCGCAGATGTCGACGATGACTTTGGGGATCCAATAGGGGCTGAAGCGGGGCGAGCCGTCTTCGGAACGGGCGAACTCAATGAGCTCGTCCTGAAGGCTTTGCACGCCGCCCATGCCGGAACCCCAAACGACACCGAAGCGGGTCTTGTCGACAGGGGCGTCGACGAGGCCTGCGTCGCGGAGGGCTTCCTCGACGGTTACCAGTCCGTATACACTGTAGTTGTCGAGGAGGCGCAGCTCCTTCCGGTCGAAGTGGTCGAGAGGATTGAACCCTTTCAGTTCGCAGGCGATCCGGCTTTTGAACTTCGAGGCGTCGAACCGTGTTATAGGCCCGGCACCGCTCACGCCTTTGACCAACGAGTCCCACAGGTCGGGTACGTTGTTGCCAACAGGGGTGAGCGCGCCGAGACCGGTAACAACTACTCTTTTCAACTCCATAAAGCGGAAAGAGCGCTGAACTCTTTACGAGTTACTTCTTTGCGTTTTCGATGAAAGCGATGGCGTCGCCGACGGTGACGATCTTCTCGGCTTCCTCGTCGGGGATGGAGAGGTCGAATTCTTTCTCAAGCTCCATGATCAGCTCGACGGTGTCGAGGGAGTCGGCGCCGAGGTCGTTGGTGAAGCTGGCTTCGGGGACCACCTGGCTTTCTTCCACACCGAGTTTGTCGGTGATGATGCTGGTTACTCTGGTTGCAATTTCTGACATTTTATTCAATTTTAAGAGTTAAAACTGGGTGCAAAGTAACGAAATATTTCCAACATATTGACAATTTTTAACATTTCGGAATTATGTTAAAATATGTAAAATATTGAGATAAAGAGTACTACCGAGCGAAAAAAAATGCACTTTTCGGACTTTCCGCACCCCCATTTCGCGCCATTCGGGGGTCCGCACACCGGAAATTGACCCCCTCGGAGGGCAAAACGGCATGCAAACGCCTCATATTCGGTTTAAGAAACTGACAGTCAGCACACTAAAAAACATCGGCAACTTTTGGGAAATCCACCGCCGAACAGCCCATTTTTGCCCGGACGCAACCGGCTGATTGCCAGCCGTCTGGAGGCATCCTCTTCTTCCCCTCTCCTTCCTCTCCTGCGCAGTGAAAGGGGGCGGGGCGCGAGGGGGTGGGATTTGGACGAAATCTCCTATCGGAGAAAAACGGCAGGGGGTGCGGGGGCTATTAAACGGAAGCGCCTGAACGCGCACCCGCTCCGCCGGGAGCATCCGCTTGGTAGCACGCCGGAGCGCGGCATTCGATATGCTCCGTCGGGAGCTTTCGCCCTGCACCGTCCTTACACGTGAAAAAATAAATTTTGCCATGTGGGAAAAAGTTTGTATTTTTGCACTCGGTTTCGGCTGCGACGGCGGCCGGGGCCGACAGTGAATTAAACAACGAAGCGTTATGCTCGTTCTTGCTCGTGGAAATGTGAGAAACTTCCGTAGCATGCAAGAGTAGTGTAGCGGTTCGCGCTGTGTATGGCGTGGACTGTATCCATATCTGCATGCAAAGGTCATTCTCACAACCTCCACGAGGAGACGTGGTATATCAGCCCACGCTTCTTTATTATATAATATATGAATATGCGCGCGAGGGGCGGCGGGCGGAAACAGAAAAAAAAGAATGACGATGAAGAAGACACTTATCCTTTTCCTCCTGGCCCTGCTGGCCGCCCCGCTGTGGGGGCAGCGCACCTACGGGGAGCTGAGCACCGACGAGCTGCGGCAGGCAGCCAACAACGGCGATGCCACGGCGCAGGTCGTGTTAGGCATCAGATATTACGAAGGCGACCGCGCCCCGCAGGACTACAAGCAGGCCGTCTACTGGTGGACCAAAGCGGCGAACCAGGGGGATGCCTGGGCGCAGTACCGCCTCGGCTTCTGCTACTTTAGAGGCGAGGGCGTGGAGGAAGATTGTGGCGCAGCACGATACTGGGCATTGCAGGCAGGAAAAAACCGAGACAAGTTGCCTGAAGGGAACTTCCTAAATACACTGCTCATTGCAACCAGTGACTGTACTCCCCAAAAGCCCACCGCCCCTATCAGCAGCACCACGACGTCGACCACATCCAGCAGCAGCTCGACAAGCAGCAGCACGCCGAAGCCGAAGCAGGTTTCGGCAGCGGAGCTGGTCACCCAGGCGAAAAACTACCACTATGGGCGCAACGGTGTGGCCAAGAACCTGCAGAAAGCCGCCGAACTCTACACGCAGGCAGCGAACATGGGGGACGCCGAGGCGCAGGACGAACTCGGCGACTGCTATGCTCTCGGCTACGGAGTGGCGAAAGACTACAAGCAGGCCGTCCACTGGTACACCCAAGCGGCGAACCAGGGGTATGCCGCGGCGCAGTACATGCTCGGCGAAGGCTACTATGACGGCTCCATCGTGGCGCAGGACAAGGCAAGGGCACTGGAATGGCACAAAAAGGCGGCCAATCAGGGGTACCCTCTTTCGCAATATAAATTGGCAAATCTATACTATAGGGGAGAGGGGACGTTCCAGAGCTACAAACTGGCACTGCATTGGTACAAAAAAGCGTGGACACGAAAGGAGTTGTTCGACGAGCAGGAACGGTACACAATGGAGGTGAGGATGAAAGAATGCGAAGAAAAAGTGGAGCAAGCAAGACCCTCGTCGTCTGCCACAACCTCATCCAGCACCACAAGTCCTCGCAGCCCCGTTTCCACCAGCACCTCCACCCCCAGCTACACCTATTCGGGCAGCAGCAGCTCTACGGGCAGCAGCAAGTACGGCCGGTGGCCGTGGTACTACGACGGGGTGGAGTACGGCATCCACTTCGCCTACATCCAGCGCGCCATCCACGCACGCGACGCCGTCAGCGGCGAGACGGGCTACGCCGACGTGTTCGGCGAGGAGGGATGGAGCAAGGGGTTCCAGATAGGCATGCACTTCAACCCGATGGGGAAGAAAGAAATCATCGGCATGAACTCGGGCTTCTACATGGAGATGCTCTTCGACAAGTGGAAGAACGCCCCGAGCGGCTACTACGACAACTACTACGAGTTCAACCTGCATGTGCCGCTGGAGTTGGTGCTCTACCTGCCCCTCGGATGGGAGAGCGCGCTGCACCTGCGAGCCGGCCTGGGAGCGGACTTCAGCTGCCTGGCCACGCTGACGGATTGGGACGACTCCTACATGCCGAACCAGGATGTGGACTACGGCGAGGGGTTCATCAACCGCTTCAACCTGTCGCTCAACCTGGGCCTGAGCCTGCACCTGGATGGGGTCATGTTCCACGCCACCTATCAGAAAGGCCTCCTGGGGCACCCCTTCTCCGCAGGCTACCGCTGCACGCTGGACAAGCTGTCGCTGGGCGTGTCGTTCGTCATCGACGATTGATGGGGGGGGCACTGGGTGCCGCTATTAAACGGAAGCGCCTTGACGGCGCGTTTGGTTCGGCTAGGGGCACATCAGTTTGGAAGCACCTGGACGGCTCAATTGCTCCGTTGGGAATATTCATTTGGATACGTCTGAACGGCGCTTGCTCCGTCAGGAGCATCCGTTTAATAGAGTGCCAATGGACGGCATTCCATATGCTCCGTTAGGAGCTTTCGCTCCGTCTATCCTCTCAACCATGAATGTCTTCTGACTGCATGGCTGCAAGAATTTTTGCGCCGTGTGGGGAAAAAAGTGTATCTTTGCACTCCGAAACCAAGACATAAAGAGATGACAAGACTGGCCATACTGGGCTCGGGCAACGGCACTAACGCCCAGCAGATTACGGAATATTTCGCCGGCCGCGGCGACGTGGAGGTGTGCTGCATCGTGTACAATGTGAAGGATGCCTATATCGCCGAGCGGGCGAGGAAACTGGGCGTGGAGGCGCGCTATTTCGGGCGCAAGGACTTCTACGAGACCGGGGCGGCGCTGGCCTACCTGCGCGAGAAGGGGGCCGACTGGGTGATCCTGGCGGGCTTCCTGTGGCTGGTGCCGCCGGCGATGCTGGAGGCTTTCCCCGGCCGCATCATCAACATCCACCCCGCCCTGCTGCCGGCCTACGGCGGCAAGGGGATGTACGGGCACCACGTGCACGAAGCCGTCGTGGCCAACCACGAACGCGAGAGCGGCATCACGATCCACCTGGTGGACCAGGACTACGACCGCGGCACCACCCTCTTCCAGGCGCGCTGCGAGGTGGCGCCCGACGACACGCCGGACTCCCTGGCGGCCAAAATCCACCTGCTGGAGAAGGAGCACTTCCCGCGGGTGATCGACCAAACCATCCACAGCGGCCGCTAGCCTATGCGCATCGCCATCAATACCAGGCTGCTGCTGCGGGGCAAGATGGACGGCATCGGGTGGTTCACCTACGAGACGGCACGCCGCATCGTGGCCCAGCACCCCGAGCACGAGTTCTACTTCCTGTTCGACCGCCGTCCGGCCGCGGAGTTCCTCTTCGGGCCGAATGTGCACGCGGTGGTGCTCTGCCCGCAGGCACGGCACCCGGTGCTGTGGTACCTCTACTTCGAATGGGCCACGCGCTGGGCGCTGAAGCGCCACAAGATAGACCTCTACGTGAGCACCGACGGCATGATGCCGCTGCACGGCGGTGTGCCGACGCTGACGGTGATCCACGACCTGAACTTCGAGCATGCCGAGGGGAACCTCAAGCGGTCGCACCAGTGGTATATGACCCGCTACTACCGGCAGTTTGCGCAGCGGGCCACGCGGGTGGCCACGGTGTCGGAATACTCCAAAGGCGACATCGCAGCCACCTACGGCATCGACCCGGCCAAAATCGACGTGGTCTACGACGGCGCCCACAGCGGCTACCGCCCCCACAGCGAGGCCGAGAAGACGGCCATCCGGCAGCGCTTCACCGACGGCAAGCCCTATATAATATTCATCAGCACAATACTGAAAAGGAAGAACCTGGCGAACCTGCTGACCGCCTTCGACAGGCTAAGAAGCGCGGAGGCGGTGGACTGGAAGCTGGTGGTGGTGGGCGCCAAGGTGTGGTGGCAGGACGAGCTGGCCGAAGCCTACGAGCGGATGCAGCACAAGGGGGAGGTGGTGATGTGTGGCCACGTGGAGCCGCAGGACCTGGCGGCGCTGCTGTCGGCCTCGGTCGCGCTGGTCTACCCCTCTTACTTTGAAGGCTTTGGCATACCGATACTGGAAGCCATGTATGCCGAGACGGCGGTGGTCTGTTCCAACACCACCTCGATGCCCGAGGTGGGTGGCGAGGCGGCGCTATACGTCGACCCGGCGAGCGTGGACGATATATACCATGCCATCCGTAGCCTGCAGGACAACCGGCTGCGCGAGGAGCTGATTGCCAAAGGGCGCCGGCAACGCGAGAAATTCAGCTGGGATCACACGGCCAACCTACTGTGGGAGAGCATGATGAAAACCCTGCGCGAGCCATGAAACCACGCCTGACAACCCTGTCCCTGCTGCTGGCGATGCTACCGATGGCATCGCTCGAGGCGCAGCAGCCCGACAACTTGGTGTTCAACCCCTCGTTCGAGGAGCATCGCGACTGCCCGGTCAAGGTGGACGCGATAGGGGTGATGAAGGATGTGGACGCCTGGTGGCAGCCGACGCGCGGCAGCAGCGACTACTTCCACGCCTGCGGCAGCCGCGACTGCCAGGTGCCGCGCAACAAGATGGGGCAGCAGGCGGCCCACAGCGGCGAGGCCTACTGCGGCATCTACTGCTCGCAGGAGACCTACCGCGAATACCTCCAGACCGAGCTGCGCGAGCCGCTGGTCGAGGGGAAGCGCTACCGCATGGGCTTCTGGGTGAGCCTGGCCGACAAGTCGCCGCAGGCGGTGAGCGCGCTGGGCGCACTGTTGACCCGGACGCGGGTGGAGGACTCCACCTGGGGCATCCTGATGGACCGCGAGGCGCGCGACTACGGCGACGGCATGGCGCAATACATAGCCACCCACTACGAGCCGCAGGTGCAGAACACCCCGGAGCGCCTGCTGGACGAGAGCAAGGAATGGGTGGAGGTGAGTGGCGAGTTTGTGGCCGAGGGCGGCGAGCGGTTCCTGACGATAGGCAACTTCGCGTCGTTCAACCAGTCGGGAGTGGTGGCCACGGAGACCGCCTATGCCCCCCTGTCGGGGGCCTACTACTACATCGACGATGTAAGCCTTCGCTGCCTCGACACCCTGCCCGCCGCGCCGCCCGAGCGCATCGCCGCACCGGAGGAGGGCACGGTGGTGCGGTTGGAGAACCTCTACTTCGCCACCGGCGAGAGCGAGGTGCTGCAGCAGTCGTACAAGGAGCTATTGCGCCTGAAGGAGATGCTCGAGGCGCATCCCGGGATGCGTATCGAGTTGCGCGGACATACCGACGGACAGGGCACGGTGGCCTACAACCAGCGCCTGTCGGAGGCGCGGGCCAAGGCGGTGGCGGACTATCTGGTGCGCCTCGGCATCGAGCGGCGGCGCCTCGGCTGGAAAGGCTACGGCAAGAGCCAGCCCGTGGCCGACAACAGCACCGCCGAGGGGCGGAGGCAGAACCGACGGGTGGAATACCGCGTGCTGCCCTAGGCAGGCAGAGGATGTGTGCCCCGCTTTATTGCCCTGTCGCGGTGCAAAGACACGGACTTTTTCTGACTGTAGCAGATCGTTTTCCAAGGCGGAACGGTGGGCGCATGGTGCATGACAAAAAAGAGAGGGTGTCCCGATGGGACACCCTCCGTTTGGTTATTGAATGACAGTCGGGAAGGACTATTCAATCACGCGGTAGAAGCTGACGCGACGGTTGAGGGCGTACTGGATGTCGCCGAAGGCAACACTCTTGCCCTTGTACTCGGTCTGGATGCGGCTCTCGGCAATGCCGTAGCGCTTGGAGAGGAGACGCTTGACCTCGTTGGCGCGCTTCTCGGAGAGCTTCATGTTGTAGGCGTCGCTGCCAGTGTAGTCAGCAAAGCCAACGACGAGGATGTTGACATCGGGGTTGTCTTTGAGGACGCGGGCGACGGCTTTGACCTTGGCCTCTTCGTCTTCGGCGACATTCCACTCGTCGACACCGTACTGGACGGAGAAGGGCATGGCGTAGAAGTTGAGCTGGTCAGCCTTGATCTGGTCGATGACGGCCTGGAGGCTGTCGGCAGCGGCGCTGGAGCCAGCACCACCCTTACCGCCCTGGGCGAGA